>Ga0209754_1003199_pt1 | contig 11501 bp, 13 predicted proteins | sample MesohylBB_FD_187295 | JGI IMG/M metagenome (GOLD analysis project Ga0209754, IMG submission 187295) | Host-associated microbial community of the marine sponge Aplysina aerophoba from Gulf of Piran - sponge mesohyl, lysed by bead beating... | ecosystem: Host-associated > Porifera > Sponge >... | reverse complement strand
GACCACCTCGGCGTGCGGCTGGCGCGTTCCCAGTAGCGACACACTCCTTTATCTCGAATGCCAATATATTCAAACTGGTACGCTTGGCCATGGCTGGAACTTCGGTCTAACGGCCGAGGACGGTTTCGATGACGGCAAGCAGCAGATCGAGCCTGGCCGACGGAATCCGACCCGTGCGTTCTTCGAGAAGTGAGCGGTCGAGGGCGACGATCTGCGTCGCGTTCGCGACCGAGTCTTCGGGCAGACCCGTCATCACTGCGGTCAACAGCACGTTTCCCGGCGCACCCGCCCTGCGCAGATTGCTCGTGAGCGGAATGCAAACCGCTGTAGCCAGCCGGCTCCGGTTCAACGCATCGCCCTGGACGACCACAACCGGCCAGCGAAAGCCCGGTCCCGAACCCGATGGCTCCGGCAACTCGGCCCAGCATACATCGCCTTGGGAGATCACCATTCGGTATCGGCGAGTACCCGCCTGCCGGCCGCGGCGAGGAAGGCATCATCGTTCCTTCCGACCTCATCGCATACCCGGTTCATTGCGTCCGTGACCTCGTCCTGCGCATGGCGTGCGAGATACTCCTCGAGCGCGGTCGCGTACGGTTCGCTCCGGGACCGGCGTCCCTGCGAGGTCAGTCGCTCGGAGGACAGGACGCGGTTGCGCCGCATCCGAACCGGACCGGGCAACACATGCGCGCCTGGCAGTCGTCACGGCCGGTCCCGAATGCGCCGGGAGCCGGACGATTATCGCCGACAGAGAACCTCGATCGGCAGGACGCGCCGATCCCGCATGGCGCGGCCCGAGTTCGCCATCGCGACACCGGCCTTCTCACCGAGGACCAGGATGACGGCGCGATGGAGCGGCTTGCCTCCGGCCTCGACGACGGCCCGGGACCGGGCGGCGAATTCGTGCGCCTGGCTGCTGGTGTCGCGCAGGTGTTCGATCCTGAAACCCTCGGCCTCAAGGTCGGTGCGGGTCGCCTGTGGTGTCGAGAGGAAGCTCGACGAGGCGCTGGCCCCCCACGGCACGGGGTAGTCGGGCTCACCGCCCGGACCCTGTGCCACCTCCGAAAGACACAGCCACGCGCCGGGTTTCAGCACCCGGTGGATCTCCCGGTAAAACGCGCGCTTGGGCCGAATGTTCATCGACACGTTCATCGAGTAGGCGCCGTCGAACGCCCCGTCCTCGAACGGCATGGCGAGCGCGTCACCCTGTTCGAAGGTCACGCGTTCCCGGATCCCGAGTCGTGCTGTCAGCAGCCGCGCCACCTCGCAGAATTCCGCCGTCAGGTCGATGCCGGCGACCCTGCAGCCGAAGTGTTGCGCCATGTAGCGAGCCGGACCGCCCAGCCCGCTGCCGATATCGAGGATCCGGTCCGTGCCCGAGACCGGCAGGTGACGCGCCATGTCCTCGGTCGCCTCCAGTCCACGAGCGTGAAACTGGTCGTAGGGCGCAAGTTCCTCCAGGGTCGGGCGGACCGGATCGACCCCGTCGTCCCTGAGGTGCTTCTCGAGCCGTTCGAGCAGGTCGCCGCTGGTGTAATGATCTGCAATTCCGGATGTCGGTTCCATGCCCGGTTCCCCGCCAGTGACATTTCCGACGATAGCAAGATCGCGCGGCGGCTCACATGCATCGCGTCACCCGTTACCGCCCCTGGGTGAGGCGCCGCGTGGACATCCACCGGTCGTGCACACACTCGGCAGGTGATCCGCCTTGTCGCCGAACCGGTGCCGAACGCCGCCAGCCCTGTTTCGTTTCCGCCATCGCGAGGACTGCGACCATGCCGGACGGAGTCAGGTTCAGATGTGGCCGATCTTCCACGCCCAGAACAAGTCCGGACAGAAGGGGTACCGAAGACACTTGATGACGCGCCTCGACATTCAGCGACGTATTCGCGATAAGTTATTGGTAACTTGGTGAAAATCGTTCCTCCACCGGCTTCCCGCCCCCTGCATCGACGCCACGCATCGTCCACATTGACCCCAGAACTTGATGTCGTCCGCATGCGGTTTGATGACTGACAGTCAGGCCGACCGAAGGAGGGGCGATGCCGAAGCGCAACACGCTCAGACGGCTCAAGGCCGACGGCAAGGACGCGATCTTCTGGGACGCCGACCTCGCCGGCTTCGGCGTTCGGGTGCATACGACCGGGCGCAAGCTCTACATCGTCCAGTCCCGCGGGCCGGCCGGCCTGAAGCGGATCACCCTGGGGCGGGTCGGCACCGAGACGGTGGATGCGCGCCGGCGCGAAGCCGTCGCCATCATCGACCGGATCAAGCGGGGCGAGGATCCGAGACCGGCGCCCGAGCCCACCGTCGCCGATCTCGCGGAGCGCTGCCTCAAGAACCATGTCGAGGTCCGGTGCAAGCCGGGCACGGCGAAGAGCTTCCGGCTGGCCCTGCAGAACCACATCCTGCCGGCCCTGGGGAAGAAGGCGCTCAAGGATGTGCAGCCAGAGGACGTCGCGGCTCTGCACCACAAGCTGCGCGAAACGCCGTCGGCGGCCAACCTGGCGGTCTGGGTCCTCTCCCGGATGTTCGTCCTTGCCGAGGCCTGGGAGATGGCGCCGCCCGGCCGCAACCCGTGCCGGCATGTCCGCTACTACCGCGAGACGGCCCGCGAGCGCTTTCTGGCGCCGGAAGAGTTCCGGCTTCTCGGGGCAACGCTGAAGCGGCTTGAGGCCGAGGGCTCGATGATGCCCTCGGCGATTGCGGCGCTGCGCCTGCTGATGCTGACCGGCTGCCGGTCGGACGAGATCCTGTCCCTGAAGTGGGACCACGTCGACCGCACGGCGCGGGTGTTGCGCCTGCGCGACGTGAAGACGGGCCCGCGCACGGTGCCGTTGACCGAGGCGGCTCTGAATATCCTCAACGGCATCGAGCGGGCCGAGGGCGTTCCCTGGGTCTTCCTGGGGGCCAAGCCGAAGTCGCGCCTCGCCTGTCTCTCCTGGCACTGGCGCCGAATCAAGCGGGAAACCGGGCTGCGCGACGTGCGGGTGCTCGACCTGAGACACAGCTACGCCTCGCGGGCGCTGGCTCTCGGCGAGAGCCTGCCGACGATCGGCCGTCTGCTCGGCCACGCCCGGGTCGGCACCACCCCAAAATACGCCCACCTGGTGCGCGATGCGGAGAAGGCCGCCGCCGCCCGGACCGGCGACAGCATCGGCGCCCACATCATGCCCGATCGTTCCGAAGTGGCGTGAGGAGGCGGGCAATGGCTGTCCGGCACAAGACCCTCTCCAACCGCACCGTGGCGGCGCTCACCGTCGAGCGCGACACGGTGTTCTGGGACCGCGACCTGACCGGCTTCGGAGTCCGGGTCTATCCGTCGGGCGGCAAGGTCTACATCGCCCAGGCGAGGGAACGGACGGGAAAGAAGCTGCCGAAGCGGGTGACGGTCGGCCGGTACGACGTGCTCAATGCCGACCGGGCCCGCCAGAGGGCGGCACTCATCCTCGCGCGCATCAGAGGGCGGGCGAGGAGCCGCTGCCCCTGCCGCTCGCCGCCAGGGCGAACGGCGGGCCGACCGTGGCCGATCTGGCGGCGCGCTATCTGGAAGAGCATGTGGAGGTCCGGCTGAAGCCGGACTGCGCGACATCATGATCGCCGAAAACGAGATCGTGCTCACCTACCTGCTTCAGTTGATGGCGGAGCGCGGCATTCTGGACAAGCTCGCCTTCAAGGGCGGAACCTGCCTTCGCAAGATGTTCATCGGCAGCGGGTCCCGCTTGGCGATCAAATTGAAGCAGTTTCGCAGCCCGTGATACGGAAATTGCGTGGTTGGCTGAATTTCAACCGCTTTACACGGTCAGACCGTTGAAGCGGGCCTCTACGTCCTGTCGCGGAATGCCGTCCAGCGCGAGCGTCGCCCAATCCGAGAGATGACACCAGAAGACTTTCCGGTAATCCTCATTCGTGCGTGCCTTGCGGTTCGTATTGACCGCCATGTAGTCCTCGAAGACCTCAGACAGCAGGGACATTTCGACGAGCCTCGGCCCGTTCTTCCGCTGGATCGCCGCCACTGGCGACCTCACCGAGCAGCTTGTGTGCCGGGCGCCGCCCCCTCCGCAGTTATCCTGTCGGAGTGGTCTATAACGACACGTTTGTTGCGCTCCTTCCGGCTCCCGTCCCGCTGAGAAAGTTCACCACAAGAGACTTCCTGCCCGAGGTATATACCGTCACCGCCGCATGGGTGGCCGGAGATCACGAAGGCGTAGGCTTCCGAGCCTCGTCTTCCCGCGGAGCATCCGCCACGGCTCCCAGCGCGAGACCTGCTTGCCGCGATCTGTAGTCAATACTCAGGCGCAACTATGGTGGCGGCGTACCGAGGTTCGCCCGCGCCGGTGTCGGCAGCCAGATCGTCCTCGGCCTCGACTTCGAGTCCGGCAGCACGGCCCCGTCGCCATGGACGTGCTCCCGCCGCAGGCCCAAGGCCTCCGACTTGCGTGCGCCGATGTAGAGCGGAAAGCGCCCCTGCCCCATCCATACCCGAACATGTGGCGACTGAGAACCATTCCATCCGGTCGGATGTTGCTCCAGGATCGCCCCCCATCCTGCACTTGTCAGCCGAAGACCGCGCGCCCGCCCGTGAGGACCGCGGTCTCCCCGACCTTCGCCTGGAAGAATAGCCCCGCGTCACTGCCATCGGCGGACACGTCGATCGCATCTCCCGGCATCACCGGCGCCGCGAGGCGTGCCTCGAGGCGCCTGAGCTCGCACGGATGAGCTCCCGCCGGCTCGGCCAGCATCCGCGCCGCGATCCCGAGCGTGCAAAGGCCGTGCAGGATCGGCCGATCGAAGCCGTTGGCGCGCGCGACCTCACTGTCGATGTGGATCGGATGCAGATCGCCGGTCAACCGGTACAGCGCCGCCCGGCTGCGATCGGTCGCGTGGCGGCTGTGCCAGGACGGGTGCCATTCCTGAGATGACGCCGACGGTCCCCGCTCGCCGCCCCAGCCTCCGCACCCTGGCAGGAAGATACCGTAGCGTACCGTGAAGGCTTCGCACTCCACGGCGATGTCGACGAGCGCCGCCTTGCCCTTGTCCCACACATGGGCGATGCGCCCGCGCGCCGCGAACGAGCCGCTGCGCGGCAGCGGCGCATGCAACTCCAGGCTCTGAGAGGCATGGAGCGACCTGTGCCGGTCGTAGGCACCGAGGCCGCCGGCCCCCTCGACCGCCCAGAGACCGAGGGCGCAGGCGTAGGTCGGCAGCACCTTGAGATCCCGCTCGTAGACGAGGTCGGTCTCGTCGCACGAGGCGCCGACGGCGAGCGCATAGAGGATCGCGTCGCGCGCGTCGTAGGCGATGGTTCGGGTGCCAAGATCGTGCCCGGCCAGGTCCTTGAGTTCCATGGGATCGCGTTCTCCTCTATGCCGCCGCCAGGGCGCCGGTTCGCGCCGCTCAGACCATGAGGTAGGCGGCGCGGATCTCCTCGTTCTCGGCGAGTTCGGCCATCGATCCCTCGTAGCGGATGCGTCCCTTTTCGATGATGTAGGCGCGATCCGAAACCAGGGTCGACAAGTGCAGGTTCTGTTCGGAGAGCAGGATCGACAGGCCATGCGCCTTCAGGTCGAGGATGGTCTTCGCCACCTGATCAACGATGACGGGCGCAAGACCCTCGGAGGGCTCGTCGAGCAGCATGGTCGTCGGGTTGCCCATCAGCGTGCGGGCGATGGTCAGCATTTGTTGCTCCCCTCCGCTCATCAAGCCGCCGAGCCGGTCGCTCATCTCCGCAAGGTTGGGAAACAACGCGAAAAGCTTGTCGGGCGTCCACTCCGGCGCATTCTCGCGCCGGGGCTGGCGGCCGACCTCAAGGTTCTCGGCAACGGTCAGGCCGGTAAACACCCGACGGTCCTCGGGCACGTATCCCAGCCCGAGACGACTGATCTGGAACGGCTCCAACCCCTGTATCGGCTTCCCCTCGAAGGCGATCTCGCCCTTCGCGGGCCGGACCAGGCCGATGATTGACTTGATCGTCGTCGACTTGCCTGCGCCGTTGCGGCCGAGCAGCGCCACGACCTCGCTTCGACGAACTTCGAGCGACACATCGGACAGGATCTGCGCCCGGCCGTAGAAGGTGTCGACACCGGTCAACTCAAGGACTCGGGCTTCTGCCGCCCCGGTCATGAGATTTCGACGCCACGCGCGGCGCCGCTGCCCAAATAGATTTCCTGGACTTTCTTGTTCGACCGCACCGCCATCGGCGGGCCTTCGGAGATCAGCTCTCCCCGATCGAGCACCATGATTCGGTCGGCGTGGGCGAAGACCACGTCCATGTCGTGTTCTGTGAAGAGAACGGCGATGCCTCGTTCTTGCACGATCTCGGCGGTGAGCTGCATCAACTCCATCCGTTCCCTGGGCGCCATGCCCGCGGTCGGTTCGTCCATCAGCAGGAGCTTCGGCTCGTTCGCCAGCGCGATGGCGAGCTCGACTCGCTTGAGGTCGCCATAGGCCAGCACCCCACAGGCCCTGTCGTATTGCCGGTCCATGCCGACGCACTCCAGCAACGTCATGGCCTCGTCGATGTAGTGGTTCTCCGCCGGCCGCCACAATGCCCGCGATCGGCGATGGTAGTTGATCAACACCATTTGCACGTTTTCGCGCACGGTCATCGACGCGAAGGTCGCGGTGATCTGGAATGTACGCCCGACGCCGAGCCGCCAGATAGACTGGGGCGACAGGCCCAGAATGCTGCGGCCGTTGAGCCGTACCGCGCCAGCATCGGGCCGGAGCTGGCCGTTCAGCATGTTGAAGCAGGTCGTCTTGCCCGCGCCATTGGGTCCTATCATGGCCAGGAGCTCGCTCGACGAGAGCGTGAACGAGACCCGCTCCACCGCCTGTACCCCGCCAAACGACTTGCTCAGCGCTTCGACCTCAAGCACCGGAACGCGCTCGTGCTGGGCCACGCTCATGCCCCCGTTTCCTCCGGCCGCGCCAGCCGGAGCCGCCGGCCCGGCCGCGTGTCGGCGAAACCGGCGAGCCCCTGGGGAAGCAACAGCACCAAGGCGATGATGGTCACGCCGAGCAGGAAGCGCCAGTAGCTGAGGACGCTGAAGAGATCGTTGAGCCAGGTCAGGGCGGCGGCGCCGAAGATCGGGCCGAAGAGCGACTGCACGCCGCCAAGCATCACCATCAGCAGGGCGTCGAAGGAGCGCGCGATTTCCAGCGTGGTCGGGAAGATGCTGCCCTTGGAGAACAGGAACAGGGCACCGGCGAGGCCAGTAAACGCACCGGAGATTGCAAACGCCAGCCAACGATGGTGCGTGAGATCGATCCCGATCGCAGCAGCCCGCAACGGCGAGTCGCGGCCGGCGCGCAAGGTATAGCCGAACGGCGCATACAAGAGGCGCCGCATGATCCAGAGCGCGGCCACGCCGAGCCCGACCGTGATGTAGTAGTACGAGATACGCGTGCTCGCCCATGGTGACGGCCAGATGTCGTTCAGGCCGTCGTCGCCGCCGGTTATCTTGAGCGGCGTGCCGAATTCGTCTGCGATCCCGAAGGTCTTGAGCACGCTGCCCGGCATGTCCTGGAACACGAACGCCCATGCGATCTGCGCGAAGGCGAGCGTCAACATTGCGAAGTAGACGCCGCTCAGACGCACGCAGAACCAGCCGAACAGAAATGCGAGCAGCGCCCCGCCGAGCGGCGCGGCCCAGAACGCGAGCTCGAAGGGTGCGTCCGCGAACTTCACCAGGAGCGCGGCCGCATAGGCGCCGCCACCGAAATACGCGGCGTGGCCGAAGCTGACCATCCCGCCCGGGCCCATGATGAAGTGAAGCGCGGCGGCGAACAGCACGAAGACCATGATCTCGATCACCAGGACCAAGGTGAACGTGCCGACCACCTCGGGGAAGACGAGGTGCACGATGGGAAGCACGAGGAGCAACGCGCAAGCCGCGCCGGCCAGGGCACGTACCCGCGGCAACGCCGGGCGCAGCGGTTGCTCGGGCGGACCGGAAGGAATTTGAAGCAATGACTCCGGCATACCGAGCAGCCCCCACGGCCGGAAGATCAGGACCACCGCCATGACCAGGAACATCAGCACCAGCGTCGAGTTCGGCAGTATCTGGATGCCGAAGGTCTGGAGGATGCCGAACAGCAGCGCAGCCCAGAAGGCGCCGAAAATGCTGCCCATGCCGCCGACGACGACCACGACGAACGCGGCGGCGAGGATATTGAAATCCATCAGCAGGTCGGCGCCGCCCTTGGGAATCTGAACGGCGCCACCCAGCCCGGCGAGGGCGGAGCCGAGAAAGAGGACACCGGTAAACAACCAGCGTTGGTTGACGCCCAACGCCGCCACCATCTGCCGGTCCTGCGTCGCGGCCCGGACCAGCGTGCCCCAGCGTGTCAGCTTGAACAGCGCCCACAGGCCGACCAGCACCAGCGGCGATATCGCAATCAGGGCCAGATCGTATTCCGGAATCGGCTTGCCGAGGATACTGACCGCGCCCTTGAGGCCAGGGGCCTGCGGACCGACCAGGTCTTCCGATCCCCAGACCCATAGCGTTACGTCCTGGATGACCAGGATGACCCCGAAGGTCGCGATCAGCTGAAAAAGCTCCGGCGCCTTGTAGATCCGGCGAAGCAGCAGGATTTCCATGACCACGCCGATCAGGCCGACGGCGACGGCGGCAATCAGGACGGCGGTCCAGAAGCCGATCCCCGTGGAGCCGATCGTCTGGACCAGCGTGTATCCGATATAGGCGCCCAGCATGTAGAAGGAGCCGTGGGCGAAGTTCACGATCCGGGTCACCCCGAAGATGATGGACAACCCCGACGCGACCAGGAACATCGCTGCGGCGCTGGACAGCCCCGTCAACAGGCTGACGATGAAATCCGCCACGCTCCGGCTCTTCCGGCTCTCTTCAGACCGCTCTTTTTCCCCACACCGTCGTCAGGGGCCGGCTGGCCGGCCCCTGACGCACGGCCGGTTCAGCCTCCGCTGCGCAGTTTCCGGACCTCGTCATCCGACGGCAGGTAATCCGCGCCGTCGAGGTACTTCCAGTCCACCATGACGCCTTTTCCGTCGCGCAACTTGGTCCAGCCGACATAGGCCCCCATCGTCGATTGATGATCGATCGCCCTGAATGTGATGGGCCCGGTCGGGGCCTCGAAGCTCAGCCCTTTCATGGCATCGACCATTTTCTCCGTGTCTGTCGAGCCGGCCCGATCGAACATTGCCTTGATGGCCAGCATGGTATTGTAACCGACGACCGAGCCGATCCGCGGATAGTCGTTCCAGCGTTTCTGATAGGCGTCCAGGAACGCCCGGTGCGCCGGAGTTCCGATGTCGTACCAGGGGTAACCGGTAACCAGCCACCCTTCCGGCGCCTCGTCCTTCAGAGGATCGATGTACTCGGGCTCGCCGGTCAGCAATCCGACGATGAGTCGCCCTTCGAAGAGGCCGCGCAACCTGCCCTCGCGCGCGAACTTGGCGAGATCGCTGCCGAAGGTGACGTTGTAGATCGCGTCCGGCTCCAGGCGCTTGAGCGCCTCGACCTCAGCCCCGCCGTCGATCTTGAACAGCGCCGGCCATTGCGAACCGACGAACTCCACATCCGGCCGCAACGCCGTCAATACCCTCTGGAACGCCGCGACAGCATCCTTGCCGTAGGCGTAGTTGGGCGCGATGGTTGCCCAACGCTTGGCGTCCCCAACCTTCGCTGCCTCGGCGGCGAGCATTGCTGCCTGCATGTAGGTCGACGGGCGCAGCCGGAAAGTGTAGCGGTTGCCCTGAGCCCAGACCAGGGCGTCGGCCAGCGGTTCGGCCGCGATGTACAATTTCTGGCTCTGCTTGGCGTAGGCCGTCAGCGCCAGCCCGACGTGGCTGAAGAGCGAGCCCGAGATCAGGACCACCTTGTCGCGGTCGAAGAGCCGCTCGGCCACCTTGACCGCCTCGCCCGGCTTTCCCTGATCGTCGTGCGATATGAGCTCGAGCTCGCGCCCGAGCACGCCGCCCGAGCGGTTGATCTCCTCAATCGCGAGAATTGCCCCTTGCCGGTAGGGAACCGTGTGGGCTGGCAGCCGCGTGTACGAGTTGATGTCGCCGATGCGAATGGTCTCCGCCGCGGCGGACGCTGACGCGGATCCGACCGTGACGCCGGTCGCGATCGCGGCGGTGGCACCGATCGCTGCTATAAGCGCCTTCAAAGGTCTCATCTTCTCCTCCCAATGAGCCATAGTCTCGCGCGGTACTCGCCTGTCAGACGAGTTTCCAGAGGGCCGCGCCACGATGGGGACCGTTCCGGACCCGGTGTCCGGCGACGGGGCGATATGGTCTTGACGATGTCATTTCATCGCGTCCCTCCCCTTCGTCATGAGCGCGATCCGAGCGGGCCGATCACGCCAGCCCCAGACGCTCCTTCGCCTCTTCGATCCGCTCCCGTCGCTCCGTCGAGTCGAGGATGTCGAGGCGCACGCGCTCCCACTCATCGAGTCGGGCGCAGCCTTCCTCGAACTCATTGAGCAGCTTCCTGGTGGCCGCGACGGCGTGGGGCGAGCGAGCCGATACCCGCCCGGCCAGCGCCCGCGCCTCGGCCTTGGCGGTGCCCTCGCGGACGACACGGGCAACCAGTCCCATCTCCACCCCTGTAAGGGCATCGATCCGCTCGCCAAGCAGAAGCAGCCATCTCAAAGCCGCAGGACTCAAACGAAGGCGGAGGCGCGCCACGGCACGCGGATCGTAGAGCAAGCCAAGATGCGTCGCGGGAACCGCGAAATACGCACCCTCGCCGGCCACGATGGCATCGCAGTTGAGCGCCAACTCAAGCGCGCCGCCGATACACGGACCCTCGACAGCCGCGATGACCGGTACCGGGCAGTCGCGAATGGATGCGGCGGCGCGCGCTATGGCGTCGTCCACGGCACGGTCGTCGATCGTGCCCGTCAGCTCGGCGAGATCGGCGCCGGCGCTGAACCCGTCGCCCGCGCCGGCGACAACCACCGCCCTGATTTCACCCGCGCCGGCGTCGTCAATCGCCCGACTCAGCGCCGACAGCAGCGAGAGGGAAAGCGCGTTCCGGCGTCGAGCGTTCTCCAAGGTGACCTCGAGCACACCGTCCTGCGACGATGTGGCCACGTGCCCGCTCACGAAGCCGCCTCCACGACCGGCCGCGGCGCTGGATCGCCCATCAGGCTCCGGTCGAATGCGATCGCTTCTTCCACGTCTTCAGCAAGATCGAGAAGCCTCTCGTCCGCGTTCAGCGGCATGACGAGTTGCAGCCCCACGGGCAAACCGTCAGCCAGCCCGCACGGCAGCGATACGGCCGGATTGCCGGAGACATTGAACGGCACGGCGAAGGGGAATGCGGCCCAAAGCCAGTCGACCTCGCGGCCGGCAATCCGCTTCGGCCGCTCGTCGAAGGGAAAGGCGGTGACGGCCGTTGCCGGTGTCGCGATCGCGTCCCAGGTCTCGAACAGCGCCGCAATACGGGCGCGATAGCTGCGATGCGCCGCGCGGCCAGCCGTTATCTCATCGTCGCTGAGCGTCCGCGCCGCCA
>Ga0209754_1003197_pt1 | contig 11518 bp, 11 predicted proteins | sample MesohylBB_FD_187295 | JGI IMG/M metagenome (GOLD analysis project Ga0209754, IMG submission 187295) | Host-associated microbial community of the marine sponge Aplysina aerophoba from Gulf of Piran - sponge mesohyl, lysed by bead beating... | ecosystem: Host-associated > Porifera > Sponge >... | reverse complement strand
GGCCCGCTCCGTCACGACGCGGGCGGCGGTTGGCGAGGAGATGAGCAGCCAGGGCCACTGCCGGCGAGGGCGTTCGAGGTCGACGCGGTCGGCGGGCCAGGGAACGTCGAAGACATCGACGGCGGTCGCCGGCAGAGCCGCGACCCGGACGGCCGGGTCGAGCCGGCAGGTCAGGCGCCGTACGGTGGACGCGGCGGAGGTCACGATGAGGTCCGGCGTGCGAACCAGCCCCGCACTGGGTGCGCCGGTGCCCGCTGTATGGATCGGCCCCCCACTGGGTGCGCCGGCCTGCCATCCGTGCGCCCGATGACGGGCGCGCGGACTGGTTCGCGGGTGGCGCGGACTCGCGCCACCCGGGTTCTGGCCGGCTGCCGCCGCAGGCGGCGGGAAAGACGCGCCGGCCGGGAGGCCGGCATCCGATCCGGCCAGACCCCGCTCGATCCGCGCGGCCAGCTCGTCAAGATCGACGCCGCCGCCACCATCCGTTGCCGAAGCCGCGACGCGGGTCGCGAGCGGCGAATCGCCGGCGCCGGCCGCTTCCCGCCAGTCATCCGGCGCGATGGCGACATGGATCGCACGGAGCGGGGAGTGCCTGGACGTACTTCCGCGGACGTCCGCCCATGCCCCGAACGGGCGCAGGCAGCCGCCGCCGAGCCGCCCCAGCAACGAGCGCTCGGCAAGCACCGCGGCGCGGGTCGGAGGATGGTCGAGGTGGACCATGGCCGGGTGCCCGTCGAGGCGGCCGCCGCGGAGGACCTGCACCGCCAGAGCCCCCTGCCCGGGAGCGCACGGCCAGGTTCTGAGGTCGAGCCGGAAGCCGCGGATCGCCGCCGCGGAAGCTTCGAGTTCGGCGTTTCGGGACAGGCGCAGGACGCCCGCTTCGGCCGCCAGCAGAGCGTCGATCGCGCCACTCTGAAGCCACTCCAGCCGGCGGCCCACCGAGCCGCGGACCGCGCAGCAGACGAGGTCCGGCCGCAAAGCGAGGGCTCCGGCCTGCCGCCTCGGAGACGACGTGCCCAGCCGCGCCCCGGCCGGCAGGACGGCGAACGCCTCGGTCGCGGACGGCTCGCGGCTGGCGCCACCTTCGCCGTCATCCTCGAGCATCTCAGCCAGCGGGGAGGCTCCCGTTGCGTTCACGCCGGGTGCGAGCAGCAGCAGGTCGAACGGCCGCTCCCGCTCCGGCACCGCGGCGATCACGAGCCCCGGTTCGTCGTCGACGGGCAGATCCTTCAGCGAGTGGACGACCAGGTCGACCGTGCCGTCGCGAAGCGCCGCGCTCAGCTCGCCGGTGAATACGCCCTTGGACTGAGCGAAACTTCCGCCGAGGCTCCGGTCGCCCTGCGACGACATGGCCTTGATGTCCGTCTGGACGCCGAACTGCCGCAACCGTCCCGCCACCAGGGCCGCCTGGATCCTCGCCAGTGGCGTTGCCCGGGTGCCGATGACGATCAGGGTCATGGGCAGAGGATACGCCGCCCCGTCGGTCCAATAGAGTTGCTGGCGTTGCCCCTGCCGCACGGCGGGCCGAATCCGTGGAGGTTTACAGCATGTTGTCTTCTTCGCTCCGTTTCCGCGCTTCGTCCTTCTTGTCCCTTGTTGCCGCCGGCGCAGTCCTTCTCCTGGCCGGCTGCGCGGGCGAAGAGCGCCCGACGGCGGCCGAGTTCACGACGGCGGCCGAAGAGACGCTCATCGAGCACTACTACGACGGCAGCCGCGCGGCATGGGTGCAGTCGACGTACATCAACGAGGACACGACCGCCCTGGCGGCCCGTTTCGGAGCGGAGGCGCTGACCCGCGCGATCGACTTCGCGCAGGAGGCAGCGACCTACGACGCGGCGTCGGAGGCGGACGAGGTGGCGCGCAAGCTCGACCTGCTGCGGGGCGGACTGACCCTGGCCGCGCCGGCCGACGAGGCGAAGATCGAGGAACTGAGTCAGATCACGACCCGGATGGAGGCCACGTACGGATCGGGCAAGCACTGCCCGGACGGCCCGGACACGGATACGTGCCGATCCCTTGGCGACCTGGAGGACGTGATCGACAACAGCCGCGACGCCGATGCGCTGCTCGACGCCTGGGAGGGCTGGCGGACGATCTCGCCGCCGATGCGCGCCGATTACCAGCGCTTTGTGGAACTCTCGAACGAGGGCGCGCGGGATCTCGGGTTCGCCGACACCGGCGCCATGTGGCGTTCGAAGTACGACATGCCGCCCGATGACTTCGCGGCCGAGGTCGACCGACTCTGGGACCAGGTCAAGCCGCTTTATGACGACCTCCAGTGCCACGTGCGAGCGGAGCTCTCGGTTCACCACGGGGCGGATGTCGTCGATCCCGCGGGCCCGATCCCGGCCCACGTCCTCGGCAACATGTGGGCGCAGAGCTGGTCGAACATCTACGACCTGGTGGCGCCGCCGGCCGCGGCCCCGGGTTACGACCTGACCGAGATCCTCCAGAGTCGGGGCACCTCCGAGGTCGAGATGGTCGAGATGGCGGAGGGCTTCTTCACCTCGCTGGGCATGGAGTCGTTGCCGGACACGTTCTGGACCCGTTCCCAGTTCGTCAAGCCGCGGGACCGCGAGGTCGTCTGCCACGCCAGCGCCTGGCAGCTCGACCTGGACGAGGACGTGCGGATCAAGATGTGCATCGACATCAACGCCGAGGACTTCTCGACGATCCACCACGAACTGGGCCACAGCTACTACCAGCTCGGCTACCGGGACCGGGCGCCCCTGTTCCGTGACAGCGCGAACGACGGCTTCCACGAGGCTCTGGGAGATGTGATCGCCCTCTCGGTGACCCCGGGCTACCTGGTGGACATCGGGCTGCTCGATGAAGAACCCTCCGCGGACGCCGACCTCGGCCTGCTGATGCGCATGGCGCTCGACAAGGTGGCCTTCCTGCCGTTCGGTCTGCTGATCGATCGCTGGCGCTGGGCCGTGTTCTCGGGTGATGTGCCGCCGGAGGAGTACAACGCCGCCTGGTGGAGCCTGCGCGAGCAGTACCAGGGCGTCGGCGCCCCGAGCGAACGGACCGAGGAGCACTTCGATCCCGGCGCCAAGTACCACGTGCCGGGCAACACGCCCTACACCCGCTACTTCCTGGCCCACATCCTCCAGTTCCAGTTGCACCGCGACCTGTGCGCGGCGATCGGCTACGAGGGGCCGCTCAACCGCTGCTCGATCTACGGCAACGAGGAGGCCGGGAGGCGTCTGAGCGAGATGATGGCGATGGGCCTCAGCCGTCCGTGGCCGGATGCGCTGGAAGCGGCCACCGGCAGCCGCGAGATGGACGCGACGGCGATCCTCGACTACTTCGCGCCGCTCGCCGAGTGGCTGAAGGAGCAGAACGAGGGCCGGACCTGCGGCTGGAGCTAGGCGGTTGCGGAGCAGCAGACTGGGTGCGCCGGCCTTCTGGCCGGCATCCGGCGCGAAGCGCCGGTGTCTGGGAGTTCTGCGGCGCCGCGACAGCCAGGGTAGGCAGCGATGCTGATCGCCACCTGGAACATCAACGGCCTGGGCGCCCGGTTCGATTTCCTCGTCCACTGGCTCAAGGCGCGGCAGCCGGACGTCGTCGGCCTCCAGGAACTGAAGGCGACCGAGGAGCACTTCCCCCGTCAGCCGCTCGAGGAGCTCGGCTACCACGCCGCTGTGTGCGGCCAGAAGGCCTGGAACGGCGTCGCGGTGCTTTCGCGCCATCCGATCGAGGAGGTCCAGTCAGGCCTGCCCGGCGAGGAGGAGGCCGGCGCCCGCCTGATCCGGGTGCGTACCGGCGGTCTCGACTTCACGACCGTCTACTGCCCGAACGGCAAGGACATCGATCACCTGGACTATCCGCGCAAGCTGGCATGGTTCGGCTCGCTTCGCGGCTACTTCGAGGGCTCGCTCGGCGCCGATGAGCCGGCGGTGCTCTGCGGCGACTTCAACATCGCGCCGACCCGACTCGACACACATGACGAAGAGCGCCTTGCCGGAGGGATTCACCACACAGAGGCCGAGCGGGCGCGGTACCGGGCTCTGCTCGACCTGGGGTTCGTCGACCTGTACCGGGAACTCCACCCGGACACGGTCAAGTTCTCATGGTGGGACTACCGCTTCGGCGCTTTCCACCGGAACCTGGGCCTGCGGATCGACTTCCTGCTGGCGACCGAAGTGGTCCGGGCCCGGGTGGAGCATGTCGAGACGGATCGGGACTACCGCAAGAAGAAGGAAGGCCTGATCGCCTCGGACCACGCACCGGTGCTGGCCCGGTTGACTGAGTAATTGGGCGTAGGCGGTTCTACCCGGCGGCCCGCTTCGGTGTCTCGAACCACGCCAGCTTGCCGCAGTAGGGCTCGACCTCGGTCCAGGAGCCGATGTCGAGCTGGAGGCGCGCCAGGGCGGCGGTGACGAAGCGGGGCGGATCGTCGCCGGTCAGCCGGCGGACAAGCTCGGCGCAGGTGGGCTGGTGGCCGACGAGAAGGAGGGAGTTCGCATCGTCAGGCTGCTCGCGCAGAAGGTCGATGGCGGATCCCGGCGACGCCAGGTACAGAGCCGGCTCCAGGATCGTCGTCCGGTTCCAGTTGCCGGCGGCGACCGCCAGTTGGATCGTCTGCCGGGTACGCAGGGCGGACGAGCAGAGGATCCGGTCGGGCGGTTCCCGTCGTTCGGCGAGAAGCCGCCCCATCGTCCTCGCGGCCGCGATGCCGCGCGGATTCAGGGGCCGATCGTGGTCCGCGCCGTAGGTTGCGCTCCAGTCCGACTTGGCGTGACGAAGAACGTACAGAATTCGCACTGTTGGGGAGTGACGGTAACAGGAGTGTGAGGTGGCGCTCCGGCTGTGTGTTGAACACGCGGTCCGGGGACCAGCGGGGCTGTCTCGTGAACCGTTGTGCGCGTGTGTCATGGACACACGGTCCGGGGACCGGCGGGTTGTCTCGTGAACGGTTGTGCGCGTGTGTCATTCTCGGAGCATGGTGAGGAGGGATGCGATGCGCCTGGCGGCCGCGGTCGCCGTCTGTGCCGTGTTTCTTGCCGCTGCAGCCGCGGGTCAAGGTGCTTCGCCTGCGTCCGAGAGGGCCGCACTCCACCTGGAGAGCTTCGATTTCGCCTGGCGGAAGATCGCCGAGACCTTCTGGGAGGAGGAGATGGGCGGCGTCGACTGGCGGGCCGTGCGCGACGAACTGAGGCCGCGAGCGCGGGATGCGGCAGACGCCCGGGAACTGCGAAACGTGATCCAGGGAATGCTGGCGCGGCTTGGGCAGTCTCACTTCGGCGTCCTGCCGGGAGCCGGGTCGACGGACCGCGGCGATGCGCCGGCTGAAAGCACCAGCGGCGACGGCGCCTGCACTCCGGCGCTGATGAGGACCGTCAGTGGCGGGGGTGGTTCGTCCGCATCGGATGCGGGGCCCGGATTCGAGGTCCGTTTCGCAGATCACGTCGCGGTCGTCAGCCGGGTTGAAGCGGATTCGGCGGCTGGCCGCAATGGCTTGATGGCAGGCGCTGAAATCGTACGGATCGGCGACCAGAGTCTCGCGGCTCTTTCCCGCTGCTTCGAGTTGGAGTTCCTCGATCCGCGGGTGGCCGACATGGTGCGAGCGCGCGCCGTCGACGGTCTGCTCTTCGGAGCGCCCGGCGATCCCGTGCAGGTGGAACTCGCGGATGCCGCCGGCGAGCGGTTCGTGCTCGAGCTGGACCGGGCCCACCGTCCGGGCGCGGTCGAGATCGGATTCGGCAACCTGCCGCCGATGCAGTACCTTTTCGAGACCGAGGAAGTGGGCACGGCGACGGGCGGACGAGTCCTCGTCGTCCGCTTCAACGTCTGGATGATCCCCGTGGTCAAAGCGTTCGAGACCGCTCTCTATGAAGACCCGGCCGGCGCCTCAGGGTTCGATGGTCTGGTGATCGATCTGCGCGGCAATCCCGGCGGCATTGCCGGCACCGCGGTAGGGGTTGCGGGCTACCTGCTGGACGAGCAGGTCGACCTGGGCCGGATGCTGCACCGGGGATCGGACCTGAAGCTGCTGGTGAACCCGCGGCGGGTCTCGCGCAGCAACGAGAGAATCGAGGGGTTCAAGGGGCCGGTTGCGGTGATCATCGACGGCGGCAGCGCGAGCACCAGCGAGATCTTCGCCGCCGGCCTCCAGGACCATGGCCGGGCGCGGTTGTTCGGTGAGCCCTCGGCGGCGGCGGCGCTGCCGGCGGTGATCGAGCGGATGCCGAACGGCGATCTGCTGATGCACGCGATCGCGGACTTCGTTCGCCCGAGCGGCGAGCGGGTCGAAGGCCGGCCGGTCGTCCCCGATTCGCTGGTTCCTCTCACACGGGAGGGTCTGCTCGCCGGCAGGGACGAACCGCGGGAGGCGGCCCTGGCATGGGTCGCTTCGGAGCTGGAATGAACAACAGTCCTTGGAGCGAGGGATTGGGTCTCTGGAGCGACGGAGTCAGTTTCGGCCGGTTCGGCGCCGAGGGGGCCCTCGGACCGCCCTGGCTGTGGATCCTGGCGGGGTTGCTGCTACTGCTGCTTGGCCGGCAGCTCTACACGGCGCTCCTGGGGTTGCTCGGTTTCTTCGTCAGCTACGGCATGCTCTCCGACGTGGCGACCCTGCCCAGCGACCTGCGTCTGGGGGTGGCGGTGGGAATCGGAGTCGTCAGCGCCTTGCTCGCCTTCGTCGTGCGCAAGGTCGCCGTGGCACTTGCTGGGGCGATGTTGGGCGCCGGCGCGGCGCTTTGGGCGGCCGGCTTCTACGGCCTGCAGTCACAGGTCCTGTGGTGGATCGTGACCGCGGCCGCGGCCCTTGTGGGAGCGTGGCTCCTGCGTCAGGTCTTCGAGACGGCGCTCATCGTGGTCTCGTCGTTCATCGGCGCGCTGCTCATCATGGCGGCCGTGGGTCTGGAGGGGTTGCCGGCCCACGCCGGCGTCGCCGTGCTGATCGTGGCTGGGGTCGCATTCCAGATGCGGCGTCGTCGCGGGGACGAACGCGGCGCGAAGAGGAAGTCGGCGAAGTAGGGGTCCGCGATGCCGTGTCGGCCGGGTCAGCGTCGGGGTTGGTATGACGCCGTCATGCGAGCGTCGCTGGTGTGGGTCCTGGTGGCTGCGTTGCCGGAGGCCGCGAGCGCCCTCCAGGACGAATCGTCGACGGGGCTCTGCGTGGCGGATGCGACGACCCTGTGCCTGAACGAGGATCGGTTCCGCGTCGTCGCCCACTGGGAGACGGCGGATGGCCGCGCCGGTACCGGTGAGGCAGTGGAGCTGACTGGAGACACCGGCTATTTCTGGTTCTTCAGCGAGAACAACGTTGAGGTCGTGATCAAGGTGCTGAACGGCTGCGCCATCGGCGACGGCGCCTACTGGGTGTTCATCGGCGGCTTGACCGACGTCCGGGTCGAACTCGAAGTCGAGGACGTCGAGGCCGACGAGTCCGAGACGTACCTCAACGAGGCCGGGACGCTGTTCAAGCCGGTAACCGACACCGAGGCGTTCTCGACCTGCGATTGAGGTTCACCCGCCGGGCCGGGGGTCCGAGGTCGTCAGAGCGAGTGTTCCCGGGCCGGTTGCGGTGACGGTTCTGGCGACTGCTGGCAGGAGGGCAGCCTGGCCTGGACGCAGTGTTTCGGTACCGAAGGAGTTGCGGACCTCGAGCTCTCCTTCAAGTGCGAGGGCGATTCGGGCGTGCCCCTGGGGCTGGAGGAAAGCCTCGTCGGTGCCGTCGAGCTGCAGGACGTCCAGGCGGAAGTCCTCGACCGGCGGCCGGAAGCAGGTGCGTGTGCCCCAGGGTTGTTCGTCGACTCGAGGCTCCAGCGGGGTGCCAGCGGCGGCTTCGTAGACGAGGATGTCGAGCAGTTCTCCGGCGTCGACGCGTTTGGAGGTCAGGCCGAGGCGGAGCACGTTGTCGGAGTTGGCCATGACCTCCATCGCGGAGCCTTCCAGGTAGCTGTGCGGAACGCCGGGCCCGGTGAACAGTGCCTGGCCGGGTTCGAGGTGCACCAGGTGGAGGAAGAGCGGTGCGACGACCAGGGGATCGTCCGGGTGGTGCCCGGCGATGCGGGCGATCCAGTGCATCGCGTCCCGGCAGTCGGGGTCGCCCTCGGTCGAGGCACGAGCGGCTGCATCGACAGCGTTGGAGGCGAGGTCGGTTCCGGTGTGGCGGCGTAGCGTTTCGAGCAACGGGCGGTAGGCGGCGGCGCCCTCGGATTCGAGGCGGCGGACGCTCGACTCGAGTTGCTCGAGGCCGAGTGCGGCGAGGAGCCGGGCTGCCTCGGCGGCGGGCCGGAAGCCGGACAGGGCGGAGAAGGGCGTCAGGGCGTAGAGCAGTTCGGGCTTGTGGTTCGGGTCGCGGTATGTGCGGTTCGCTTGGGTGACGGGTCCGGCGCCACTGGTTTCGGCGGCGAAGCCGCGCCTGGCCTGCTCGCGATCGGGGTGGGCCTGGATCGAAAGGGGGCGTGAGGCCGAGAGGATCTTGGTCAGAAAGGGCAGGACGTCGGCGCTTGCGCCGGGGCCGAGCACTTCGCTCCGGCGGTCGGCGATGAGCCGGTCGAGGGGTACCGGCCGGCCGGTATCGCCCGGCCCGTCGGCAGAACCGGCTTCGAGCACGACGCCGGCCGGTGCGTCGGCGTGGGCGCCGAACCATAGTTCGGCTTCCGGCCGGCCGGCGGGTTCGCGGCCGCAGAGGCGTGGAATGAAGTCGCGGGTACCCCAGTCGTAGTGACGGACCTGGGGGACGAGCCGCAGGGGCCGGTCGAGCGGTGCTTTCACTGTCCCGTCTTTTCGGCCCAGGACCGGGCTTCGCCTTCCGTGTCGATGTCCACGAGTGGCAACTCCGTCTCAAGGTCCACTTCGATGACGTGCGCTGCCAGTTCCCGGAGCAGTGGGCGGGCGCCTTCGTCGCCCCGAAGGCGATTCAGGTGGTCGAACCAGGAGCGGCCGAAGGTGACCGGGGCGCCGCGCCGGTCGCGGTACGAGGGCACGACGATCGAGTCGGGCCCGTCGAATTCGCCGAGCAACCGGTCGATGACCGCCGCCTCGAGCCCGGGCTGATCGACGGGCAGGAACATCGCGCCCGCCGCACGTTCCGATACGCGGGCGATGCCGCAACGGACCGATCCGCTCTGACCGTCCCTGTAGGCGGGGTTGTGGGCCAACAGGAGGTCGAGGTCGGCCACTTCTTCCTTGACCTCCCGTTCCGCGTGGCCGGTGACCAGGATGACTTCGGCGAGGCCGGACGCGAGCGCCTCCCGACAAGTGCGCCGGACGAGGGACTCGCCGCCGATCCGGTAGAGCTGTTTCGGTCTTGTCGCACCGTCGACGTTCTTCCCGGGAACGCGCGCATTCTCCCCGCATGCGGACTCGAACCGGGTCGAGAGGCCTGCCGCGAGAACCACACCGGAAACCGGGCCGGTCATCGTTCACCGGCCGGCAACCGGCCGCTGCGCACCGCGACCAGTTCGGCGGCGATCGCCAGGGCTATCTCCTCCGGCTTGCGGCCGCCGAGGTCGAGGCCGATCGGGGCGTGGATTCTGTCGATCAGCTCCGAGGCCAGGCCGGTCTCGCGAAGTGCCGCGACCCGCTTCGCGTGGGTGCGCGAGGAGCCCAGGGCGCCGACATAGCGGACTCCCGCTTCGAGTGCGACCTGGAGCGCCGGGTTGTCCAGCTTCTCGTCGTGGGTGAGGAATACGCAGAACGTGTTGGCGTGCAGCGTGGTTCGGGCCAGGTACTCGGCCGGCCACTCGACGATCAGTTCGTCGGCGTGGGGAAAGCGCTCGGCGGTGGCGAAGGCGGAGCGCGCGTCGACGATCACGGTGCGGAATCCGAGCTGCCGGGCGAAGTGGACCAGGTGGATCGCGACGTGGACCGCCCCGACGATGAACAACTGGGGCAGGGGCTCGAAGTTCTCGACGAACACCTCCGTGCCGTCGATCTCGCGGAGGCCCGTGGCCGGGAGATCCTGACCCGTTGCCAGAGTCGTGGCGGCCCGATCGAGGTCCGGGGAGCGGAGCGTTCCCTCCGTGCGGCCGTCGTGCCACACGAGAAGGCGCGAGCCGAGCGCGTCGTCGTCGGCTCGGGTAAACGCGACCATCCGCTCACCGGCCAGCAGGGACCGGCGCAGGGACTCGAACCGAAAACTCATCGGCGGCAGCCGGACGGCCTCAAGCGTCGAGGCGCTCGACCAGGACTTCGACTTCGCCGCCGCAGGTGAGCCCGACGGACCACGCTTGCTCGTCGGAGATGCCGTAGAGGAGCCGTTTCGGTAGGCCGTCTTCAAGCACCGACTGGGCCTCCTGGATCACCGCGCCTTCGATGCAGCCGCCGCTGACCGAGCCGCTGATGCCGCCCGCGTCGGAGACGGCCATCTTCGAACCCAGTGGCCGGGGCGACGAGCCAACGGTGCGGATCACGGTGGCAACGGCGACCCTGCGGCCATCGGCACGCCAGCGATCCACGTCGGGGAGGATGTCCAGCACGGCCGCGATTGTACCGGCGAGCAGCCGGCTGCGGGGCTATAGTGATTTCAGGAGGTAGTGGACGATGACGATTCGGCAGCCTTGGTCCTTCGTGGTTTTGGCGGCCGTGGGGCTGCCGGCGGTGCTTCTGGCCGGTTGTACCGTGCGCGTGGGCGAGCAAGCGGCGGAGCTCGAGCCCGAGCCGGCTCCGGTGACCGCCCGCAGCCAGCCCGGCACGGGCATGGGACTCTACGAACCGGAGCAGCACGAACTCTACGACGGCCGGTTCGTGATCACCGGCACGAACGTCCACCAGGTCGGCAGCCTGGACGACGAATCGCCCTGGGACCACATGGGCGACGACGCCAGCAACGTGGCCCCGGTAGGCGGCGAGATCACGATCGATGTCGACGAGATCGCGAACACCGGCACGTTCCGCGCCGAGCTGCAGCTCCCCGAGGGCGACTACGTGGTGGAACTCGACCGGTTCCACGAGTTCTCGCCCTGCCAGGACGGGGGCATCGCGGCCTACCTGTTCGAGCACGGCGATGCCGGCTGCGGCGACTCGAACTGGCCGAAGAGCTTGCTCTACGTCGCTGGTTGGGGCTACGGCCGCGGCACCCTGAACGGCGAAGAGTTGTACAGCGACTACCAGATCCACTTCATGGTCACCCAGGGCATGCGCGACCGCGAGACCCTGCAGGTGCAGCTCCAGCCGTCCGAGGGCCCGGCCGGAGCCGTGAACCCGGCGGCCCAGCAACTGGACTTCTACATCCGCAGCCCTGAGAACAACGACGCGAACCACCCCAACCGCGAAGTCTTCGACCACTTCTTCGCGATGGCGGTGACCTGGCAGTAGCGGCTGCGCGTCGGCTGGAGCGGCGGCGAGTCGGCGGCGATTGCACACGCCCGGCCGGAGAGCGGAGGGGAGGGTCCCAGCGGTCGCTCACGCTTCGGAGGTTGATGAGAAGTGGGCGCTCGCTCCACTACGCTCGCTCCGGTTCGTTGTCGGTTGTTGTGAGGTCGTTGGGCGTCGCTCGCTTCGAGGCCGCTGGGACCCTCCCCTCCGCTCCCCGACCGGGCTGGATGTCGTCGGGCTGGCC
>Ga0209754_1003190_pt1 | contig 11548 bp, 8 predicted proteins | sample MesohylBB_FD_187295 | JGI IMG/M metagenome (GOLD analysis project Ga0209754, IMG submission 187295) | Host-associated microbial community of the marine sponge Aplysina aerophoba from Gulf of Piran - sponge mesohyl, lysed by bead beating... | ecosystem: Host-associated > Porifera > Sponge >... | reverse complement strand
CAGGGTCACGAGGGGGATCAGGGTCACGAGGGGGATCAGGGTCACGAGGGGGATCAGGGTCCGGCTTTCGGGTGGTGAAGGTGTCGATGGTGGTGACTCTTGGGGGGAAGGTGCTGTCGAAGGATGCTTGTACGGTGTAGGAGGTATCGGCGGTGAGTCCGGTGAGGGAGAACGACACCACAGCACCCGACGCCGCTCTCGAAACCGAAGTCCATATGACGGAAGAGCCCATGGGACTGGGACGGTGCCGCAAGTACAGGGTGGAGCCGTCAGGGTCGGACACCCGAGCCGTGACTGTCGCAGAGGTCTGGGTGGCACTCCCCACCCTTAGTGAAGACACCACCGGATCACGGTTTTGGGTGGTGAAGGTTTTGATGGTGGTGATTCTTGGGGGGAAGGTGCTGTCGAAGGATGCTTGTACGGTGTAGGAGGTATCGGCGGTGAGTCCGGTGAGGGAGAATGATACCGCAGTAGCCGATGCCGTCCGCGAGGCTGATGTCCATACGCCGGAAGAGCCTGTGGGACGATGTCGTAGATATAGGGTGGAGCCGTCAGGGTCGGACACCCGAGCCGTGACTGTCGCAGAGGTTTGGGCGACGCTCTCGACGTCCAGCGAAGATACTGTCGGGTCCGTTAAGAGCATGACCGGGGCTTTGTTATCCACGAGCCGAGAAAACCCCGTGTATCCGCTTGGCGCAAGGGCCACATAGAAAACCTCGGGCCCGCTGCCGGCGGCGCCGGGATCGTTGTGCGACGTGATCGCGACATCGCGCGAGGCGCCTGCCGCGGCATCACCGGTCCAATCGAACTTCTCGTATCCGTAGGTGCGGTAGACCGTGCGCGACCCGCCCGAGAACAACTCTCCGTAGCCGTGGTTGAAGTCGTCAGGTTCCGGATCCTGCACGCCCAGCGAGACATCCTTGACGTAGGTCGGGTCAGTGTCGGGGATTATCGGGTCTTCGGCGACCAGCGCCCGGCCCCTGTCGGCGGAGCTGTGGATCGCCGCGACCACCGGCCAAGGGGCCGAACCGCTGCCCGCGTTGACCAGAGCGCATGTCGCTATCAAGCCCCTGTTGACCTCCGCCGGGCAGGTGAGCGTGAAATTCCCGGAGGATACGGCGACCGTGGTCCGGGTTCCAAGCTCCTGCCGGACGATGGCGATCCGGTAGGACTTGGCGGCGCCGTCCTCGGCGATCACGGTGAGGGTGAGGGTGGTGGCGCCGACGGCAAGCGGCACGGCTACGCTCTCCTCGCCGCTCAAGACCGCAAGACTCGTGCCGCCCCTCCCGTCGAGTTCAAGGCCGCTGCCGCCGTGCGACACGCTCAGGGTCATCGCAGCTCGGGCGTGGACGGCCTCAGCAGTGAGCGTCACCTCCGTGACGCCGTAGTCGAAAGTCACCGAATGCGAGACCTCGGTCACCGACAGGACTTGTTCATTCTGCACGGCGGTCAGTATCAGGCTGCTCACTTCGTTATTCGAGCTCGCGGCGTCGTTATCGGCGATGGCGACTCGCTGTCTGTTGGAGTAGAGGAGGCCGACGCCGCGGCTGCCGTCCGGACCGAGCGACACATAGAACGCTTCGCCGTTCTCGTCGATGCCGTCATGGGTGGCAACGATGCTGACCGTGCGGGTGTGGGCCGCCGGGGCGGTCGTCGTGGTAGTGGATGGGTCGGCGCCCGCCGCGCCGGACCAGTCGAAGCGCGAGTAGCCGACGAGGGTATCGCCGATCCACTCGACGCCGCCGTCGAATTCCGTCGCCGGGTTGTGATCATCGAACATCGCGTCAATCAGGGCTCCCCGCACCAGCGCTCGGTCTTCGTCACTGGAAAGGTGCAGGATGGCCACCACCGGCCACGGTTGCGCCTCCGCAGAGGTGTTGGCCAGCGTGCATGTCAGGGTCGCGCCCTCAGTGACTGTGTTGGCAGGGCACGTCAGCGTGAAATGGTCCAGGGTCACTGTGATGGACGAATCCGAGTCGGCGACTCTCGCCAAGAACGCGACACCGACCACCGCTAGCACGACCACGACCACCCGAGTCGATAGCCGTCGACCTATCGAGCGCAACGGTCCTCCTTGGAGTTGTCGTGCTGTGCGGGTGGCCTCGGCTTGTGCTTCTACTCTGGAGAAACTGTGGTCTCAAGTCGGGCGCCCGGAGAAAGCGAGGCGGTAATCCTAGCTAAAACTGGAGGCCTCGCGAAAACGTGGGGTAGGGATGCTGTTGTCGGTGTGGGGGGTCATGTTACGAGGACTCCTCGGGCTGCGAAATGTCGGTATTCGTGCACCCGTGGGCGACGCGGCGTAGGACTTGGAGGAGGTTCAATCCTCTGAAGCTCACCACAGTCGTGTTCCCGCCGTTCTGTTTCGGTAGCGCTGCCACCACCGAGTCGCCGGCGGGGTTGTCGGTGCGGCGACCTTCGGCTATCGCCCATTTCATGATCGTGCTGATCCGCTGACGTACCGGCTTGGCTGTCTCTGCTTTGGTGGTCCAGATCGGCGCCAGACAAGCCATCACATCCGCGGTGGTGATCTCGTCCACCCGTTTGGCGCCGATCACCGGTGCGACATAGGTGGCAAGGCTGGAACGCCATTGCCCTTCAGACTTTCCACCCGGTTTCTACTTGCCCGCATGCAAGGCGATCACGGCTTCGGCCGCAGCCGAGAACGTTGGAATCCGCCCTTGGTGCAGTCGGGCGGGGTCGTTGCCCGCCCGGGCCGTCCTTCGGTACTCGAACGCTTTGGCGCGTGCTTCGGCCAGGGTCACATACGGGTAGCCACCCAACCCGAGGTCGCGTCGCTTACCGCCTACGGTTCCTCGCCATATCCATCGTTTGGAACCCGACGGCTGTACACGCAGGATCAGGCCGTGGAGGTCGCCGTATTTGCCCGCCTTGGTGACTGAACGCACCCATGCGGCTGTTCGTTTGGGCAATCCTCTCTCCTCTCTATCCCACACCAGAGAGGACCTACCCGGGGACGGAACGGGAAGTCAAGGAACAGCCGCCGCAGCGTTACCGACCGTCACCCGACGGATCAGGAGTCTCAGAATATGGCTATGACCTGGGAGTTTAGTTGTTCCTGAGACGGTAAGGAACCAACAGAAACGTTGTGGGCCCGGAGGGGATCGAACCCTCGACCTTCGGATTAAAAGTCCGCTGCTCTGCCGACTGAGCTACAGGCCCGCCTGACAGGGTAGCGGTCCGCGTGAGGCTCTATCGCGACTGGGATGGGTCCCGAGGACGATAGGCTCGGTGCGTGATCAGGTACGGGTATTCAGGGCTGCCTCGCGGAGGCGTGGGAGACGGGGAGTTCCTTGACGGCCTCGCCGAACGGGGCCATGAGGCGTTCGAATTGGCCTTCACCAGGGGGTTTCCCTGGAAGGAGCAACGCTGTGCCCGCTTCGGGCGGGAAGCAGCCGAGAGGGGGATCCGGCTGTCGATCCATGCGCCCTACTTCGCGGTCCTGACGGTTGCCGACGAGGACCGTGCCAAGCAGTGCCGGGCGGCACTCGAACACACCATCAAGCTGGGTGCGGAGTTGGGTGCCCGGATCGTTGTAGCCCATCTGGGATCTCGACGGGGTGAGGAACCGGGGGTGCTGATCGACCGGATGCGAAGGCACCTGGACTGGATCGGGAGCAAGGTGGATGGCCTGGGAGTGCCCCTTGGATTGGAGACCACCGGGAGGGTGTCCCACATGGGAAGCCTAGGCGACATCGCCTTGCTGTCATCCGAGTTCCCGTTCGTGCGGCCGGTGGTCGACTGGGCCCACATCCACGCTCTCAGCCAGGGCGGCCTGCTGTCACTGGAGGCCTTCGCCGCGGTTCTCGGGTTCGTGCGGGAGAACTTCCCGGCCTGGAAGATCGATCCCCTGCATGCGCACTTCAGCGACGTGCTCTACGGTGAGATGGGGGAAATCAGGCACATCCCGTACGGTGACGGTTCTCTCAGGATCGAACCCCTGGTCCGTGCGTGCCGGGAGGCAGGGATGCGGATGACGGTCATCTCCGAATCTCGCGACATCCGGTCGCACGACGCCATACACGCCGAGCTCTGCACGTCGCTCAGCGTGTCGACCCAGGAGAAGCGCAATGGGCGGGCGGTGGCGAGCGGAGCTATCGATTTCCCTGTCGTCCCGAGAGCCAGCGAGAACTCCGACGGATTCACCCTATCCGGCTACGAGCGGGCGCTGCGCCTATCCAACCTGGACAAGCCCTTCTTCCCCAACGGCTATACAAAGGGTGACCTCATCTCCTACTACACATCGATTGCCCCACTGCTCCTACCCCACCTCGAGGATCGGGCGATAGTGATGTCGAGGTATCCGGACGGCACCGACGGCGGCTTTTTCTACGAGAAGCAGGCTCCCGGACATCAGCCCGACTGGATGCCGCTGGCACCGCTCGGTTCGAGCAGCAAGGGCGAGGTGATCGACTACGTCACCGCTCGGGATGTCGAATCGCTGATGTGGCTCGCCAACATGGGCTGCATCGAAATCCATCCCTGGCTGTCCCGATTACGCGACGTAGAACGGGAGGACTTCGCAGTGTTCGACCTGGATCCCGCGAAAGGGGCCGGCTGGGAGCACGTGGTGTCGGTAGCCAGGCTGCTCGGTGTTGCTCTCGACAGAATGGGACTTCGAGGGTACCCCAAGACATCCGGATCGACAGGAATGCATGTTTACGTCCCTCTCGATCCTGTGCATAGCTACAGGAGGGTGCGGAAGTTCGTTGAGCGCGTCGGTCACCTGCTTGCCGCCGCCAATCCGGCGGAGGTGACGATGGACAGGTACATACCTAACCGGAAGGGAAAGGTCTTCGTCGACTCGGGCCAGAACCGGGCGGGGGCGACCATCGCCTCGGTCTATTCGGTTCGACCCCGCCCGGGCGCGCCAGTCTCCACCCCCATCCGCTGGGAGGAGATCGACCACGTCACTCCGGAGGAGTTCACTATCGCAACCATTTGGGATCGCATCTCCCGGCACGGGGATCTCTTCGCCCCGGTCCTGAAGGGTGGCCAAGTCCTAGACCTCGCCGAAGAAGCCCTAGGTATCGCCGGATAGGCGGGTTCACGGGTTTGGCGGACCGCGACCGCCCCGCGTGGATAACCTCCGGGCCCGTCCCTACGTGGTGGGAGGTCAAGGGTCCGGTGCGGCAGCCAGCCCGTTCCAGACCATTTCTACGGTTTGCTCTACCCGTCTCATCGATTCGGAAAGCCCGAAAATGTGTCGAGTGATGACCGCGCCGACCATGGCTCAGACGGCTACCTACAGGTCTGCGTCGGCCCGGATCTCTCCCCGTTCCACACCGCGTTGAAGGACCAAGATCGCCTCATCGCTTCGGTTCGGTTTCGGCAAGGTTCCGGGTCGCTCGAGGCTCGGTCACAATACCTCCTATGATCCGAGGATCAGCGCAAATCCGCTTGTCATGCCAATATTTTCCATATCTGGAAGCGACCCGGCGCCAGTCCCGTAAGTAGTCTGGTCGGGACATGCCGAGTAGATATGGAGGTCACCTATGAGCAGCATGCGTGTCGTAGCAGGCCGTCCGATGAGCCGTCGAGTCTTTATGCAAAGGGCCGCGGTAGCCGGGGTCGGACTCAGCGCCCTCGGTGCTCTGTTGGCCTCCTGCGGCGGCGACGACGGGCCGGATCGACCGCTCACTCCCGCCTTCTACGACTGGATACTGTCCCTGTTCCCGACCCAAGCGGTAAGCGACAGCTGGGACCAGGAAGTCAACGTACAGACCGCTCCGGTGGAAGGCTTCGGCATCGAGCGTTTCGTGGCGGAGGGCGAGGAAGGCGAGAGCACCTGGGACATCTACGTCGGCATGACCCCCTTCGTGGAGATGGCCGCTCTTATCGATGCCGGTGTCATCGAGCCCTGGGACCCCTATCTGGCCGACGGAGTGGCCGACACGTGGGTTCCCTCGGTCAGGGCGGAAGCCACCTACGACGGCCAGATATACAGCCATCCATTCGACAGCAGCATCGTGGCGGCAGGCTGGCACGGCGGTCTGGTGGCGGCGGCGGGCCTCGATCCCGACTACGCCCCGCCGACCTGGGACGACTGGATCGCTTCGGCCCGCCAGGTGATGGACAGCGGGGCGGCCCCGTTCGGCGCCACGTTCGACGCCAACGGTTGGCGTTCGCTCGCCCCGATCGCCCACTCAATCGACATCAACGTGTACACGGACGAAGGCCGCTTCGACTTCACCCACGACGCGGTGATCGAGGCCCTCGAGATCATGAGACGGCTGATGGAGGTGTCGAACCCGGACGTGCTCGGCCAGGGGGCGACCGACGCCGGGGCCAACGTCACCCCGGACGAGGGCGCCTTCGCCGGCGAGAAGGCCGCTTACTACTTCAAGCACGCCTTCGGGCCGATCAACATGTCTTCGAAATGGGCGGACCCCAGCCATCTGCGGCTCGGGGCAATCCCGACCGTGCCGGGCGGATCCGGCGGAACGGTGTTCTGGTCGACCGGCGCCGGTTTGTTCACGTACGGTGGCAACAAGGAACAGGCGGCCGAATACATGCACTACCTCACGTCCCACGAGGACATCCACCGGGCGGACGTAGGTAACCAGGGCGGGGTGGTAGGCCAGCTCCAGCCATACCAGACGATCTGGAACGAGTGGCGGGCGAATCCGCCGGCTTGGCTGGCGAGTTGGGCGTTCGCGCTGCAGGACCAGCTCGGCAGGGCGAGCGCGATCCACACTCATACGGCCGGTGTCACCCAGTTCCAGATCGGCAGACCCCACTGGGAGACCTACCTGACCGGCGAGGTGTCCACCGCACGCGAGGCACTGCAAGCCGCCAAGGACGCGGTACTGGCCGAAACGGCCTAGGGGTCCGCCCTCGAAGTGAGACGCGGTGTGCTGATTGCTGCCGCCGGGCCCGGCGAGGGACACCGCCGCGGGCATACGACACGCCGTCGCTTTGCGGACTAGCCCCAGCAGGCTGATCCCTGCACGTGGAGGATGCGCTGAAGAGGTTGTCCCGGCTTAGGACCCGGCGGAGCGGCAGGAGGTCCGGGGTCATCCCGTTCCTGGTCCCGGCGCTGGTCCTGTTCGGTATCTGGCAGCTGTACCCGATGCTGCGGGTCGTGTTCCTGGCCTTCACGGACTACGTCGTGATCGGCTCCGCCCCCACCTCGTTCGTGGGGTTCGGGAACTTCATCGAGGCGTTCGGCGATCCGCTGGTACGGAGCGGGCTAACCCGGGCACTGGTGTTCACGCTGATCTTCCTGCCGGGAGCGATCATCCTGCCCCTGCTGGCGGCGGTAGCTCTGACCCGGGTCAGCTCGACCCGCCTGGCCGCCTTCTACCGGGTGGTCCTCCTGGTCCCGGCGCTGCTGCCCGGGCCGCTGATATTCATCATGTGGCGATGGCTGTACAGCCCGGCCATCGGGCCCATCAACTACCTGCTGGTCGACGTGTTCGGGTGGTTCACCATCCACACGGTGCCCAACTGGGCGGGCGACCCCGTTCTCATGCTCCCCTCCATCGTGGTGATGGAATGGTGGTGGGGGATCGGGTACCACACCATCTTTTTCTTGGCCGGCCTGGCCGCCATTCCGATGAGCACCTTGGAGTCGGCACGGGTAGACGGCGCCCACGAGGGGAGGGTGTTCTGGCACATCCTGCTGCCCGGGCTGAGGCCGATAATCGCCGTGCTGGTGATCCTGCGGTTGGGCTCCGCCTTCGCCGTCATCGAGGAGTTCCTCATCTACGGCGGGGTGAACCGGGCGCTGCCGACCTACACCTGGACCGTGTACATGTGGGACACCGCGTTCAAGGTCGGCAGATGGGAGCAGGGCTACGCCTCGGCGGTAGGGCTGATCGGCACCCTGACGGTTCTCGCCTTGATCGTGCTGATGCTGCGGGTGGGAAGGTTGACGCGCTCATGACGACGGTCAACACACCGGAGGTGGGCCGCCGGGACCTGCGGGCCCTCCTAGGCCGGGTGGCAACGCACGGATACCTGGTCCTGCTGGTGCTGTTCGTGGCGCTGCCGCTGCTCTGGGTCCTGCTGCTGTCCCTCAAGACCCTCCCGGACGCCTACACCAACCAGATCATCCCGCGTTTCGGCCTGACGCTGGAGCACTACTGGCAAACATGGGGGACGATCGGCTCCCTGCGGCGCAACTTCCTCAACAGCGCCATAGTGGCGGTGGGGAGCATCTCCCTCACCGTGGCGGTGGCGAGCCTGGTGGCCTACGCAGTGGTGCATCTCCGCTTCCGCGCCAAGGCGGTGGTGATCGTCACGGCCTTCGCGGCGCTGCTGATCCCGATCCGGGTCTCCGGCATCATCGGGGTGTGGGCGGTCCAGCGCCAGCTGGACCTCCTCGACTCGGTTCTCGGGCTGATCCCGCCCTATTCGACCTTCGGGCTGGCGGTGGGCTTCTTTATCATGAAGAGCACATTCGAGCTGATACCCAAGGAGCTGATGGAAGCGGCGGAAGTGGACGGTGCCTCGCCCCTCTGGAGGTTCTGGCACGTGGCGATCCCGCTGGCCCGCAACGGCCTCATCGTCGCCGGACTGACCCAGTTCATACTGTCGTGGGGCGACTACCTGCTGGCGGTGACCCTCACGACCTCCCTGGAGTCCCGCACCCTGCCGGTGCTGCTCGCCACCGCCACGGGAGGGATGGGCGCCTGGAACTGGCCCTCGATCTCGGCGGTCTTCGTGATGGCCTCCCTGCCGGTGCTGATCGTGTTCATCTTCGTGTACCGACGGTTCATGCAAGGAGTTCTCGAAGGCGGACTACGGGGATAGGAAGAGGAAGGAAGATACATGAATGTACCGGGCGGTCCCAAAATGCTCATCGGCTACGACGTGGAGTCCTGCGCGATCGGGGAGAGCCTGAGCCGCATCAAAGATCCGGCGAACCAGCTCTACCAGGCGATGGATTCGGCGTCGATCGAGGAAGGCTGCCGCCGGATCGTGTCCCTTCACAGGGCTCTTGGTGTGGCGGGCACGGTCTTCGCCTGCGGGAAGACGGTGCTCCACGCCCTTCCCACCTTCGAGAAGCTGGTCGAGGAGGAACTGATCGACATCCAGCAGCACACCTACAGCCACGTGCTGTTCAAGGAGGACGTGCAGCTGGGGGCGACCTTTCCCGCTTCTCCCACCCCTGCCCTGCAGTTCGAAGTGCGGATGGCTTCGACGGTCCTCCGCGAGTACCTGGGTATCGAGTGCATCGGGCTGCGCACCCCCCACGGCTATGCCTTCGGCCTGTCGGACCGCCCCGACCTCGTGGACGTGATCCGATCCGAGGGTATACGCTTCGTCAGTTCCTGGGCGCGGGACCCCGAGGGGAACTCCCCGGCGCCGCTCACCAACCAGCCCCACTGGTACGACGGGGGCGGCGTGCTAGAGACGCCGTTCCAGCACTGGATGGACGTGGCGTGGTTCGAGTTGAAGGGGCTCACCGCTCACGACGAGTTCACCAAGGTGCTGCGCGAGGCGGTGGACTGGATCGTCGACAACGAGGCGGTCTACGGGACGTGCTTCCATGACTGGGGGTTGGTGCGCTACCAGTCGGAGGAGTCCGGATGGCTGCGTAACCTGGTCGAATATGCATTGGAGAGCGGGGTTGAGGTGATGAGCTACGCGGACTACTACCGGGAGGCCCAAGCCTACCAGGAGGGTGACAGCACATGACGATGCTGATGGAAGGGATCATCACACCGGTGGTCACGCCGTTCCACGACGACGGGAGCATCGACCGGGCCTCCTTCGGCGATATGCTTGAACAACTCATCAGCGCAGGCGTGCACAGCGTCATCGTCGGGGGCAGCACCGGCGAGTTCTACGCCCAGACCCTCGCCGAGCGGGTCGAGATGATGGAGCTCGGGTCCGACGTGGTGCGTCGGCGGATACCCGTGATGGCGGGGGTGTCGGCCAGCCGCACCGAGGACTCGATCACGCTCGCCACCGCCGCCCGCAACCTCGGACTGGACGGCCTGCTGGTGGGTTCGCCCCCGTACGCGGCGCCCACCGAGAAGGAGAACGCCCTCCACGCCCTGCGAATCGATCGGGCGGCCGGACTCCCGATCATGCTCTACAACTATCCGGGCCGGACCGGCTCCGATATGGGCCCCGAGTACCTGAGCAGGGTGAGCCGCTCGCCCCGGTTCCAAGCCATCAAGGAGAGTTCGGGTGACATCGACCGGCTCCACCTGCTGGCTCGCGAGTTCCCTCACCTCTCGATCGCCTGCGGGGCCGATGACCAGGCCCTGGAGTTCTTCGTCTGGGGGGCACGCTCATGGGTGTGCGCCGGGTCCAACTTCCTGGCGGCCGAGCACATTGCCCTCTACGAGGCGTGCGCCGTGAAGGGCGACTTCGAGTTGGGCCGGAGGATCATGAAGGCCATGCTCCCGCTGATGACCACCCTCGAGAGGGGCGGGAAGTTCGTCCAAGGGGTCAAGTTCGGCGCTCGCATAGCGGGGTTGCCCGCCGGGGTGCCCCGCCAACCCCTCCGGTCGCTCACCAAGGAGGAGAAGCGGGAGTTGGAGCGGGTCATCCGGACGCTACGGACCACGGTACGCAGCCTTCACGAAGTTGGATCCGCCCATGCGTGATCTGCTGACTAGGGACGAGTACGCCGCGCTTTCGTCGGCGATCATCCTGCCCGCAAACTCCTTCATCGACGGCAAGTTCCGTCCGGCCCGGTCGGGCGCGACATTCATATCCACCAACCCGGCGACGGGGGAGCCGCTCGCCGAGGTGGCCGCGTGCGGCGCCGAGGATGTGGACCTGGCGGTTCGCAAGGCGCGCAGGGCATTCGGCGACGGGCGATGGTCCAAGATGGCGCCGGCCGACCGCAAGGAGATCCTCATCCGGCTGGTCAAGCTGATGACCCGCAACCGCCGGGAGCTCGCGGTGATGGAGAGTATCGAGTCGGGTAAACCGATCCGGGACTGCGACTCGATCGACGTGCCGGAAGCCATCGACACCATCAAGTGGCACGCTGAACTCATCGACAAGGTCTATGACCGCTCCGCTCCGGTCGGTGACGACGCCATGGCCATCATCGTGCGGGAGCCGGTCGGGGTGGTCGGCGCCGTCCTCCCGTGGAACTTCCCGCTGCTCATAGCAGCCTGGAAGATCGGACCGGCCCTGGCCGCCGGGAACTCTGTGGTGCTGAAGCCCTCCAAGCAGACGTCGCTGACCGCCCTGCGCCTGGCCGAGTTGGCCATGGAGGCGGGCCTCCCGGACGGCGTGCTCAACGTAGTCACCGGCACCGGTCCGGGGGTCGGGGAGCCGCTGGGTAGGCACAGGGACGTCGACATGGTCACCTTCACGGGATCGACCGAGGTCGGTCGCAGGTTCCTGCGGTTCTCGGCCGACTCCAACCTCAAGAAGGTCACCCTGGAGTGCGGCGGCAAGAACCCGTTCGTCGTGCTCGAAGGCGCCGAGGACCTGGATATGGTGGCGGAGCACTTCGTGACGGGCGCCTTCTGGAACATGGGGGAGAACTGCTCCGCATCGTCCCGCCTGATCGTCCACCAACGGGTGCGGGACGAGTTGCTTGACCGGGTCCTCG
>Ga0209754_1003181_pt1 | contig 11569 bp, 12 predicted proteins | sample MesohylBB_FD_187295 | JGI IMG/M metagenome (GOLD analysis project Ga0209754, IMG submission 187295) | Host-associated microbial community of the marine sponge Aplysina aerophoba from Gulf of Piran - sponge mesohyl, lysed by bead beating... | ecosystem: Host-associated > Porifera > Sponge >... | reverse complement strand
GCCCAGGAAGAACATCGACCAGCGGATCCCGCTGTACTCGACGAACGGCCCGCCGACCACCTCGGACTCTCCGACCGGGATGTCGAACGGGGTGCGGTTCAGCTCGGCCAGCATGGCGATGTAGAAAATCGCGAATGCCAGCGGCTGCCACACGATGTACGGGATGTGACCCTGCTCGGCCACGATCACCCCGAGGTCGAGCGATCCCCGCCCGGCGTCGGTGCTCACCACCATCGAAACGGCGATGAGCGAGAGGATCAGGGGCAACTCGTAGGAGATGCCCTGTGCGGCGGCGCGCAGCGCGCCCAGCATCGCGTAGCGGTTGTCCGACGCCCAGCCTGCCATCACCCAGCCCACGATGTTCACCGAGCTCACGGCGATGATGTAGAACAGCCCGAGCTCCAGCACGCGCACATTCCAGTCGAACGCGAACGGCACGGCCACGAAGCCGAGGAAGATCGGGACGAAGACGAAGTAGACGGCCAGCTCGAACACCCAGGGATCCGCGCCGCGCGGGCGCAGGTCTTCCTTGCCCACCAGCTTCAGCGCGTCGGCGAGCGACTGCAGGATGCCGACGGGGCCGGTGCGCGTCGGGCCCAGCCGGCGCTGGAAGCGCGCGATGAGCTTGCGCTCGCCGTAGATCAGCCCCATCACCACCACCGTCATCAGCACGACGATGAGCTGGAGCCGGACGAAGGCGTCAACCCAGATGTTGACGTTTTCGATGCCGAATAGCCCGACGTTCATCGGTCAACCTCGCAGAGCACGATGTCGAGCGAGCCGAGCACCACGACCGCGTCGGCGACGTAGCCGCCGATCGTCATGTCGCGCAGTGCTTGCAGGTTGGAGAGACAGGCCGAGCGGATCTTGAGCCGGTGCGGGCGGTTCCCGCCCTTGCTCACCAGGTAGATCCCGTACTCGCCGCGTGGCGCCTCGGTGCGCGTGTACACCTCGCCGGGCGGGGTGCGCAGCATGCGCGGCAGGCGGTCCGGGACGATCGGCCCGGGCTCGAGCCGCTCGAGGCACTGCTCGATGATCTTGATCGACTCGCCGGCCTCGCGGATGCGGTTGTAGAAGCGGTCGAACACGTCGCCGTGGTCGCCGGTGATGACGTCGAAGTCCATCTGGTCGTAGTACAGGTAGGGCTCGTCGCGGCGGATGTCCATCGGCACGCCGCTCGCGCGCAGCGAGGGGCCGCTCATGCCCCAGTCGATGGCGTCCTCGGCCGTGATGACCCCGACGCCCTCGGTGCGGGCGCGGAAGATCTCGTTCTGGGTCATCAGCCCGTCGAGTTCCTTGAGGCCCTCGCGCGAATCCCGGAGTACCTCGCGGACGCGCGTCTCGAAGTTGTCCGGGACCTCCCAGGCGAGGCCGCCCGCGCGGAAGTACGCGAACATGAGGCGGTCGCCGGTGACCTCCTCGAACAGGTCCTGGACCACCTCGCGGTTCCTGAACCCGTAGACGAAGGCCGTGCCGAACACGCCCACGTCCGTCCCGAACGCGCCGAGGAACATGAAGTGGCTCGACAGCCGGTTGAGCTCGCAGAGGATCATGCGGATCCACTGCGCGCGCTCCGGAACCTCGATCTCCGCGAGCCGCTCGACGGCCATGACGTAGGAGAGCTCGGCGTTGAAGTTCGCCAGGTACTCCGTGCGGTCCATGTAGCCGATGCCCTGGCGGTAGTCCATGGTCTCGCAGAGCTTCTCGGCCCCGCGGTGCATGTAGCCGACGTGGGGGACCACGTCGGTGACCATCTCACCGTCGATCGTCAGCACCATGCGGAAGACCCCGTGGGTCGAGGGGTGCTGCGGGCCCATGTTGACGAAGATGTCTTCGGTCTCGAACTCGCTGCCGAGCACCGGGGGAGGCTGGGTCATTCGAACGCCTCCTCTGCGTAGGCGATGCCTTCGCCCTGCAGCACTTCGATCTCCGCGAGCGGGTGATCCTTGCGCAGCGGGAACGTGTCGTCCATGTCCTCGGGGAGCAGCAGCGGACGCGGGTCCGGGTGACCCTCGAAGCGCACGCCGAACATCTCCGCGGTCTCGCGCTCCAGCCAGCCCGCCGCGCGCCACACCGTGGTCGCGGTCTCGACCGTGAGGTTGTCGTTGTCGAGGTGGCACTTCACGGTCAGGTTGTGGCGGAGCCCGGTGGAGTAGAGGTGGTACACCACGTCGATGCCCTCCTCCTCCCAGTCGATGGCGGTCAGGTTGCGCAGGTAGTCAAAGTCGAGCGCCTCGTTCGACCGGAGCGCGCGCAGCCCGCGCGCGAGTTCAGCCTTCGGGATGAACACGATGAGGTCCTGCGCGCCGCGCTCGGGCTCGGCAGTGATGCCGGCAAGCGCAGTGTCGACGGCACCCCAGATGGTGTCGTCGAAGGACTCGGGAGCGCCGTTGGACTCGTCGGTCGTCATCGACCGGTCGCCCCCCGCTCCTCCATGATCTTCTCCTGGAGGGCGACGAAGCCGTCGAGGAGCGCCTCCGGCCGCGGCGGGCAGCCCGGCACGTACACGTCGACGGGAACGATCTTGTCGACGCCCTGGAGGACGCGGTCGTAGCGGGTGTAGGGGCCGCCGTTGGTGGCGCACGCGCCCATCGAGATCACCCACTTGGGATTCGGCATCTGCTCGTAGAGCAGCTTCACCGCAGGGGCCATCTTCTTGGTCACGGTGCCCGCGACGATCATCACGTCGGACTGGCGCGGCGACGGCCACGGCACGATGCCGAAGCGGTCGAGGTCATAGTGCGCCATGTACGTCGCGATCATCTCAATCGCGCAGCACGCGAGGCCGAAGGTCATCGGCCACAGCGATGACTTGCGCGACGCCGCGAGCACGAGGTCCGCCGGCACCTGCATCACGCCCGGCAGCACGACGCGGTAGAGCGCCTTGCCCGGTGCGGGCTCGAGCGGCACGAGGCGCGGGGCCTCGGCCGGGTGTTCCGTCGGCGGCATCTCCGGGACGAGCGGAGATGGCACCAGCGGAGGTGCGGTCTCGGGAGCGCCCGGAGGCGCGGTGGTTCCGGTCACGTCAGGAGGTCTCAGCGCCACTGCAACGCTCCCTTCTTCCACGCGTAGACGAGGCCGACGGCAAGGATGCTCACGAAGAGCACCATCTCCCAGTACGCCTGGGGGCCGACCTCAACGAAGGACAGTGCCCATGGGAAGATGAACACGGCCTCGACGTCGAAAATGATGAAGAGGATGGCGTAGAGGTAGAAGCGCACGCCCACGTTGGTGCTCGTGCGCCGGATCGGCAGCATGCCGCACTCATACGTCGTGCCCTTCTGGCGCTCCTCGGAGAAGGGCGCGAGCAGGCGCGAAGCGATGAGAGCGGTGATCACGAGGATGAAGCCCGTGACGGCCGCGAGCAGCACCGGGAGATAGTTGCCGAAGAGCTCGTCCACGGCCGTTCCAACCCCGCTGGCCGCAGCACATTTTCGCCGTGCGATGGCACGGCCCGCAGCCGAGGGGAACGTAGCAGCGGCCCCGTGCATGGTCAACGTCGCCCGACGCCTCCCCGCACGCTCCCGGCGCTCTCAACCACGCCCGTTGGTAGGATCCCGGCGATGTCCCCGCGACGCTTCCTCGCCACCGCCCTGCTCGCGCTCGCCGCGCTCGCGCTCCTCGCGTGCGGCGACGAGGGTGAGGAGCCCTGCCCCGAAGGCAGCGACCGCTACGCCGAGTACCAGCTCTTCTTCGGCCGCAGCACGGCCGACGGCGCCGAGGTCAGCGACGAAGCGTGGTCGGCGTTCCTCGCCGACACCGTGACCCTGCGTTTCCCCGACGGCCTCACCGTCCTGGACGCAGCGGGCCAGTGGCGCGGCGACTCAGGCGCGGTCCAGCGCGAACGCTCGAAGGTCCTCTGGATCCTCGCCGCCCCGGGTGAAGAGACCCTGCGCCTCATCGACGAGATCTCGGCGGAGTACGAGCGGCGCTTCAACCAGGAGTCGGTGCTGCGCATCCACGGCAGCACCTGCGCCTCGTTCTCCTGACGGATGCCGTCTCTGATTCCCTCGCCCCCCAGCGGGGGGAGAGGGTGAGGGTGAGGGTGAGGGGGGCGCGTGATGCTGATGGCGGCCGGGGAGCCCTCACCCCAACCCTCTCCCTGAGGGAGAGGGGGCCGGAGGCTCTCATCCCCTCGCCCCCGAGTGAGGTGAGAGGAGCGCCGCTAGCTGATCTCCGCCAGTGACTCCTCGAGGCCTCGGAGGCGGCCGCCCGCCGTGGCGAGGCGCTCCTCCTCCTTCGCGACCACCTTTGCGGGGGCGCGCGTGCGGAACTGCTCGTTGGCGAGCTTGCGCTCCAGCCGCTGCACCTCGTTCGTCGCGTCGTCGATCTGCTTCTGCAGGCGCGTGCGCTCGGCGTCCAGGTCGAACAGCCCGGCCATCGGCAGGACGACGCGGCCGACCGGCAGCACCGACGTCACCACGCCGTCCGATGGCGCCTCGTCGGGCACGTCGACCACGTGCAGTGGGCGCACGCGGGCGAGCTGGCCCAGCGCTTCGGCCATGCCGCGCGCGGCCTCGGCCGCCTCGGCGCCGACGATGTAGGCCTCGACCCAACGCCCCGCGTCGACGCGCCGCTCGGCGCGCACGTTGCGGATCGCCCGCACGAAGTCCTGCACGGCGGCCAGCTCGCGCTCGGCCTCATCGTCGAAGCGTGTCTCGTCGGCGACCGGGTAGCGCGCCACGATGAGCTGCGAGGCGTCATCGGTCGCAGCGGCGCGCAGCGGCGTGAGCCGCTGCCACAGCTCCTCCGTCACGAACGGCATGAACGGGTGCAGCAGCCGCAGCACGGCGTCGAGCGCGTGCAGCATCACCGGGAGCGGCGTGGTGTCGCCGGCGCGCACGCGCACCTTCGCCAGCTCGAGGTACCAGTCGGCCAGCTCGTCCCAGAAGAAGTCGCGCGTCTGCCGCAGCGCCTCGGCCAGCTCGAACTTCCGCAGCAGCTCGTCGACGAGCGCGACGGTGCGCTCGAGGCGCGACAGCGCCCAGCGGTCCTCGCGCAGCAGCCGCGGGTCGTCGGCCGCGGGCAGCACGAGGTCCTCGGCGTTGAGTTGCTCCTGCTCGATGAGCGTGAGCACCAGTCGGCTGGCGTTCCACAGCTTGTTCGCGAAGTTGCGGCCCGCCTCGAGCCGGTCGTCCGTGATGCGCTGGTCGTTCCCGGGTGAGGTGCCGGAGATAAGCGCGTAGCGCAGCGCGTCGGTGCCGTACTGCCCGATCACGTCGAGGGGGTCCGTGACGTTGCCGAGCGTCTTCGACATCTTGCGCCCGTCGGGCGCGCGCACGAGGCCGTGCAGGTAGACGGTCTCGAACGGGATCGCATCGTCGCCCAGGTCGCGCATGTTGTAGAGCGAGAGCATCACCATGCGCGCGACCCAGAAGAAGATGATGTCGTAGCCGGTCTCCATGACCTGCGTCGGGTAGAACCGACCGAGCTCGTTCGCGTCCTCGTCCGGCCAGCCGAGGGTCGAGTGCGGCCACAGCCCCGACGAGAACCACGTGTCGAGCGTGTCCTCGTCCTGGCGCACCTCGCCGCCGCACTTCGTGCAGCCGTCGGGATCCTCGACGGCCACGATGGTCTCGGAGCAGGAGTCGCAGTACCAGACGGGGATGCGGTGACCCCACCAGATCTGACGGCTGATGGTCCAGTCGCGGATGTTCTCCATCCAGTGGAAGTACGTGCGCTCGAACCGCCGAGGCACGAACTCGATGCGCCCGTCGCGCACAGCGTCGATGGCCGGGCGCGCCAGCGGCTCGGCACGCACGAACCACTGCTCCGAGATGATCGGCTCGACGATCGTGCCGGAGCGCTGGCAGTGCCCGACCGAGTGCGTGTAGTCCTCGGTGCGCTCGAGCAGCCCCGCCGCGTCGAGGTCCGCAACCACCCGGTCGCGCGCCTCGAAGCGCTCCATCCCGGCGTACTTGCCGGCCTCCTCGGTCAGCCGCCCGTCGGCCGCGACGATGTTGAGCACGGGCAGGCCGTGGCGCTGCCCGATGTCGAAGTCGACCGGGTCGTGGCCGGGCGTGACCTTCAGCGCGCCCGACCCCGCCTCGATGCTCACTGCCTCGTCGGCGATGACCGGCACCGGCCGGTCCGAGGTCGGCACGAGCACGTTGCGACCGAGCAGGTGCTGGTAGCGCTCGTCCTCGGGGTTCACGGCGACGCCGGTGTCGGCGGGGATCGTCTCCGGCCGCGTCGTGGCGATGACCAGGTATTCGTCGGTCGGCTCGTTGTGGTCGTCGAGCACCGGGTAGCGGAAGTGCCAGAACGCGCCGGGCTCGTCGTCGTGCTCGACCTCCAGGTCTGAGAGCGCGGTGCCGCAGTCGACGCACCAGTTGATGATGCGCTCGCCGCGGTAGATCAGGCCGTCCTCGTAGAGGTTCACGAACGTCTGGCGCACCGCGCGCTGCCGCGCCTCGTCCATCGTGAACGCCTCGCGGTCCCAGTCGGCGGAGGCGCCCAGCCGGCGGTGCTGCTCGGCGATGCGCGAGCGCGAACGTCCGACGAACTGCCAGACGCGCTCGAGGAACGCCTCGCGGCCGATGTCATGCCGCGAGATGCCCTCGGCGGCGAGCTCACGCTCGACGAGCGCGTTGACGGCGATGGCGGCGTGGTCGACGCCGGGCAGCCAGAGCGTGTCGTCGCCGAGCATGCGGTGCCAGCGCACCAGTGCGTCCTCGACGGCGACGGTGAGCGCGTGGCCGATGTGCAGCTCACCGGTGAGGTTGGGTGGCGGCATGATGATGGTGAACGGCCGCTCGCCGCCCTGCGGCCGGAACGCGCCGGCCTGCTCCCACGCCTCGTAGACGCGCTCCTCGACCTGCGAGGGGTCGTAGGCGGTGGCCATCTCCGTGGCTGGGGACGCGGGTTCGGTGGTCACGAGCAGGCTCCTCGGTGATGCCTGGTGAGTGGATCGATGCGCGGGCAAAGCAACGCCCCGCGGGTGCGGGGCGCAGGCGGCCGGCGCGGCCCTCGATGCGTGGGGCCGGGCTAGCCGCCGCCGGCTACTACTACGTCGCGGTGTACGTGCTGGTGCATGGGTCGATGGTAGGCAGGGGGTGGGGAGGGGTCAACGCGGCGCGTCGTCGCTTGAGCCGCGTCTTGACCACCTCAGGGCCTGTCCGAAGGCCGCGCCGGCCACCAACCCGATGCCGATCCAGGCCGCGTTCCCGCTCATCGCGAAGATAACCGTCCCGATCACCAGGCCTCCGGTCACGGCCAGGCTCATGCTCCATCCCGCCCCCTCGCTCATCGTGCTGCCCGCTTCCGCACCTCATCCACCACCCGCTCCACGTACCGCGCCCGCGTCGACGCGGTGCGCGCGCGCTCGACGAAGGCGAGCATACCGGTGCGCTGCGCCTCGGTGAGAGCTTCGAAGGCCTCGACACCACCCTCGAGGGCGGACAGCGCCTCGCGCAGGTCGTCGGGGAGCGGTGGCTCTGGTGGGGCGTCGGCGCGGGCGATCTCGAGCGCCACCTCGTCGCCAACGTCGATGGAGGCAGCCGCGCGCACGTCGCCGTCGAGGAACAGGCGGTAGGCGCCGTCGCCGCGTGGGGTGAGGCGCGTCGCGAACGGGTGGCCGTTCGCGGTGCCCTGCACGCGCACGTAGCGCTCCGGCGGGTCGCCCGCGAGTGCGAGGCCTACCGAGTGGGGCACGTCGACGCAGTAGTTCATGGCGAGCTTGCGAAGCGTGGCGGTGAAGCGCTGCGGGCCGGGCGGGGTCGGCATGCGTTGATGGTAGCGCCCGCGGCGCGCGCCACCTCGGTGCATCGAGGCTGCGCGGGTCGCCATAACAGCCTAGAGTCGTGGCGGGACGTGCGGAGCGCGTCGGACCCGACACGAAAGGCGGACGGCATGGAGCTGCGCGGCCTCGGCTACCCGGCCCTCATCTGCAAGGACATGCAGGCCAGCATCGACTTCTACGAGAAGCTCGGCATGCGTCGCCTCTTCATGGAGCCCAACCGCGATGACCCCGACTCCGTGCAGGTGCTACTGCATGCCGGCGGCGAGGACTACCTGCTCCTCGTTGGCCCCAACCGCGAGGGCATCAACATCGCCGAGTCCAGCCCCGGCGTCGGGTCGATGCAGTACCTGACGCTGCACGTGAGCGGCGAGTTCATCGACCAGGCGTACTTCCGCCTGTCGTCGGCCGGCCTGCAGGCGAGCGAGGAGATCCGCCGCGGCTACGAGCGGCTCGTGTTCCTCGAAGACCCGAACCAGGTACTGGTCGCACTCATCGCATGGACGACGGAGCCGCCGGCCGGGATGTCGCGGTCCAAGGTGCTGGCGAAGGCGGGCGAGCTCAAGGAGTCGCAGGGCTCACCGTTCCTGGAGGACGACCACCTCCGCCGCGCCATCGCGCTGCTCAGCGGTTAGCGAGGGAGCGTGCCGCGCACGTGCCCCTCATAAACGAGGGGCACGTACGCACTTCAGCTGCCGTAGACCCTTGCTCTAGGGGTTCCGCCCCTCATTGAGCCAGTCTGGCGGAGAGATGGCCCAGGCCACCATCGTGTCTGTGAGCTTGCGAAGGTCCTGCGCCCTAGCATGGGGAGCCATCGCGTTTTCCTCGAACACATCCGTGAGCCTGCGCCACGGACTCTCTTCGGTTACGGGACCCGCCGTAAAAGGCGCCAGCTTCTCGAAGAAGCGCTGGATCTGAAGACGGTTCATCCGAGGCGGGCCATCCAAGGCCTTCGTCAGTTCGTGATAGCAGCCTGCCAGCACTCGGTGGATCACGACCGACCCCAGCAGGCTGCGACCCCGAAGTTCGCCCATCGTGAGCGACCCGTCAGCAACGTGGGCGAAGTCGGGGAAGCTGTCCACAAGCACGTCGAGGAACGTCCGCGTCTGATCGACGAGATCCTCTTCACGAAGTTCGTCCTCTTGGCGTCGGCTGATCCGGCCGGCGATACCTACCTCGAGGGTTCGAATGACATCTGCGACGTGCTTCGCGCCCATTACGTTTGGGTTGTCGCCAAGGATCCTGTCCCTGTCGAGATCCACCCGCTCGAGCAGGAGAGGGTGCTGCATCACGTCATCGAGGCACCGGTGCACGATCTTTTCCCTGTCAAACAGGGCTCGCGTGGTTCGAGTAATACCCTTCGCGTTGTCCGCGATATCGACGAACACCTGCTTGTACTCGTCGGGGTCGTCGACGATCACAACCAAAAGCGAGATGCGCTCGTGCGCGAGTCGGTCGCGCTGTTGTGCGAGCTTGTCGACCTGCGCTTGCGCGTGCGCGATGACGGCGTCGTCGCTGTTCCTGCGAGCAGAGCCCAGCCGATCACGAGCCGACGCCATGTCCGTGGCGAGAGCCTCCATCGCCAGGTGGAAACCCAGGACCCGATGCTGTCCATCAACGATCTTGAGCTCATTACGGGCGAGTCGGGGGACACTGACGACCCCCCACTCGCTTCCACCGATACGCTGGAGCGGCTCGAACTGAAGCACGCCCTCTGGACACCTCAGCAGCAACGGCGGCACGACAGCATCGACTCGGTTGCGGACATAGGTGCTGAACGCACGGGCATGGGGAAGGCTGATCTTCCGATTACCCTGCAGCTTGCGATCGGGGTCCGGTCGTGCCAGCACGCCGACGAGCTGCGGAATAGAGAGATCAACGGTATATAGCTGCCGACCCCCCTGTCGGTACGTGGTTCCCAAGTACTTGTCCTCGGTTGCGTACCCGGAGAGCTGCTCCGGGAGAACATCAGTGACCACAGGCCACCTCCTTGCACTGCGTCGCCGTAATGCGACCATGTATTTTTAGCTCACTGGTTCAATTCTTGTCAAGACAGAGTTACTTCTAATAGAGCGGCGTAAGAGCTGAGCGAGACCGTAACTTTTGTGCGGGTCGCCCTCGCCGTGCGCGCAAGAGTGGTGTCTGCCGCCGCCGGGCCACCGCTCCGGAGATCAGTCGAACGTTGGCGGATCGGGCGCCGGCTGCCGAGGTGGAATGGGCAGTTCGACATCGCCGAACTCCGCCCAGTACTCACGGAAATACTCGCGAAACGCTGTAGCAGCGTTCCCCTGCAGTGGTTCTCGTGCCTCCACCCCCAGTGCATCACGGAGCACTGCGCACGCCTCCTGCTCCACGGTGCGGCCGTGCTTCGCCGCCCGCGCGCGCAGGCGTGCAGCGACGGCGTCGTCGAGGTCGTGCAGCGTGATGCTCGTCATCGTTCGCCTCGCCCTTGCGCCTACCTCGGCAGGCCCAGCCCGCGCTGGGCGATGATGTTGCGCTGGATCTCGGACGTGCCGGCCGCGATCGTGCTGCCGGCCGAGGTGAGGTAGTGGCGCGCGAACGCGCCGCCCGCGGGGGCGCCGTCGGTACCGCGCTGGAGCAGGCCCGCCATGCCGAGGAGCCGGATGCCCGTGCCGGCGATGCGCTGGGTCATCTCCGACCCGTAGACCTTCGACACCGACGCCTCGTGGTTCGGGGAGATGCCCTGGCCCTGCAACCACGGGATGCGCTGCGCGACGTTGAAGCCGACCTGTAGCTCGATCCAGCGGTCGGCGAGCTCGTAGCGCACCGCCGCTCGCTGCTCGGAGAGCGTCGCGTCCTCCTTCACGAGGTCCACGAGTTGCTCGACGTGGCGTTTGCCGCGGGCGTACGAGGCGACGCCGGAGCGCTCGAAGTCGAGCGTCGAGGCGACGTGGTACCAGCCGCGGTTCTCGGGGCCGACGCGGTTCTCGATGGGCACGCGGACATCGTGCAGGAGCACTTCGGAGAGCTGGCGCTCACCGGCGAGGTTCTCGATCGGGCGGACCTCGACGCCCGGGTCGTCCATCGGGATGGCGAAGGTGGAGAGGCCGCGGTGCTTGGGCGCCGAGGGGTCGGTGCGGGCGGCGAGCCAGCCCATTGTGGCGCGGTCGGCGCCGGCGACCCACGTCTTGAGGCCGTTGATGACGTACTCGTCGCCGTCGCGCACGGCGCGCGTCTGGATGGCGGCGAGGTCCGAGCCCGCGCCCGGCTCGGAGTAGAGCGCCGCCCAGCGGTCGTCGGCGTTGGCGATGCGGGGCAGGTAGATGCGCTGCTGCTCTTCGTTGCCGTACATCATGATCGCGGGACCGACCGAGCTGACGCCGACACCGCCGCTGCCGGGCGCGTCCAGGTACGCCATCTCTTCGTTGAAGAGATACTGCATGAGGTAGGAGGCATCGAGGCCGCCGAACTTCTCGGGCCAGGCCATGGTCAGCCACTTGCGGTCGGCGAGCTGCTTCGAGATCACGTCGGCGAGGGCGTGCCGCTCCTCGGAGTCGATCGGTTCGGCCAGACCGCGCCTGGCCCAGTCACCGGGCAGTTGCGAGGTCAGGAGCTCGCGCAACTCTGCTCGGAACCGTTCCTCGTCCGGGGTGAAGTCAAAATCCATGGCGGCGGCCCATTTCCTCGGTCGTTCCGGCGCAGGCTCACCACGAGTCCGCGGGCCCTCATGGTACCATCGGAGCACCCCCGCCGAAGCGGGCCTGCGCGCGGCGCGGACAGCGCCGCTCCCGGCGTCGCCAGCGTTCCGGCGACAGACGATACGTACCGGACAGGGCAGGCTGGGCATACGAACTGTGGGCAGGCTGGCGG
>Ga0209754_1003177_pt1 | contig 11580 bp, 6 predicted proteins | sample MesohylBB_FD_187295 | JGI IMG/M metagenome (GOLD analysis project Ga0209754, IMG submission 187295) | Host-associated microbial community of the marine sponge Aplysina aerophoba from Gulf of Piran - sponge mesohyl, lysed by bead beating... | ecosystem: Host-associated > Porifera > Sponge >... | reverse complement strand
CGGCTGGCCACGATTGCCGGCGCCGCGTCTCTCGACGAGGCCCGGCCGGACGATTTGGTGTATCTCGCCTTCTCGGGTCACGGAATGTCGGGAGACAACGGGCTCTTTCACTTGTTTCTGTCCGACATTGGCGTCGGTGAAGCGCGCGTGGTGAACGATGCGCTGCTCGCGCGCACGCTCGACAGCGATGTGCTTGCCCGTCACCTGCTCCGGGTCGACGCCGGCCACTTCGTGATGGTGATCGATGCCTGCAACTCTGCGGCGAGCGTCGAAGGCGGCGGCTTCAAGCCGGGACCGATGGGCAGCCGCGGTCTCGGCCAGCTCGCTTATGACAAGGCGATGCGCGTGCTCGCGGCGAGCCAAGCAGAGGCGGCCGCGTTGGAAAGCGACCGGCTCAAGCACGGTATGCTGACCTTCGCGATGCTTCGCGAGGGTCTGGAGGGGGGCGCGGCGGACCGGGCGCCCGAAGACAGGGCCGTGAGCTTGTCGGAGATGTTGAAATACGGTGTGTCGCGAGTGCCGCTGCTGTACGCGGATCTCCGCGACGGTACATTCACGCCTCAGGGACGCGGGCATCTCGATATGTTCGGCGCAGGTGTGCCGCCCCTATCGGTGCAGCGCCCGAGCCTGTTCGATTTCAGCCGCGGTGCCCGAGAGGTTAACATGCCAGTTCTGGAAACCACTGATTGAACGAAGGAGGGAGACATGCGTGCCGCGAGACGCCTTTTCGCAAGCTTCGCCTTGGGGTTTCTTGTTGTATCCATCCCCGCCGTGGCGAAGGCGGAAAACTACGCGCTCCTTGTCGGCGTGTCCGACTACCCGCTCGCGGACCACGATCTCAAGGGACCTCCAAACGACATCGCACTCATGTGGAACGTCTTGACGGAGCGTGATTTCGACCCGTCAAACATCGCCGTTCTGGCGGACAGCATGGAGCGGAAGAGCAAGAATATCGAATCCAGTGTCATAAGCCAGGGTTTACCGACCAGGGCCGCGATCCTCGCATCGCTTGAGGAACTTGCGGGCAAGGCGCAATTTGGCGATTTCGTCTACATCCACTTCTCAGGACATGGCGCGATGCAGCCCGATGTCGGGGAGCTCGATGAGCCGGATCAACTCGACGAGATTTTCCTTCCGATCGATATCGGTCAATGGGATTCGGAAATCCAGCGGGTCGAGAACGCGATTATCGATGATGAATTAGCGCCTATTCTGGCGCGAATGAACAAGAACGGCGCGTCAGTGTGGGCGGTATTTGATCAGTGCAACGCCGGCACGGCGGCACGAGGCGGCGCCGATATCCAGGCTCGCGCCGTGTCACCCGAAACTCTTGGAATTCCCCTAAGCGCCGTCTCGGCTACGCGTGGCGGTGGCACACACCAAGATTCCGAACCAGCGCTGGGCTCCGGAAACATCGTGGCCTTCTACGCCGTTCATCCGGGCGAGGCGGCTTTGGAGAGACGTTTGCCGAGCGGCAAAATCGAAGGCGCTCAGCCGAATGGGGTCTTCACCTGGGCAATCGCTTCCGCGCTCGTTAGAGGGGGCATCGAAAGCTATCGCGATCTCGCCCGCGCCGTACAACAGACTTATCGTGGCCTGTCATCCGGCACACCGCTGTTCGAAGGCGATCTGGACCAGCGAATCTTCTCGCAATCGTCCGTCGCGCGAAAGCTCACCGCTGTTGCGAGCCAGGACGGTCTAGTACTTGAGGGCGGGTTTCTCGAAGGGGTTGCCGAAGGGGCCGTGCTCGCCCTCTATCCTCTCGGATCGGACAGCGACGCCGAACCACTTGGCCATGTGCTTGCTTACGACGTTACCGCCAACTCCGCTGCATTGACGCCAGATGCGCGCGACGGGCGGAAGGGTGTCGATACGGAGACCTTGCCGTCGGTGACCGAAGCGCGATTCGTCGAACGCCCGCTCGATCTTACGCTACGGGTCGCCGCAGTTGAACCGGATGCGCTTGGCCAAGACCCAATCGGTAGAAAGCTGCGGACCGCGATCGCCGCCTTCGCCGGTGGTTCGGTGTTTTCGCCGGCTGCGGCCGCTCGGATCGAATGGGTCGGTCCGGGGGACGATCCAGACTACCTTCTGGAAAGAATTGGAGACCGGTTGGCGTTTGTTGATCGAGTTGCGGAGACGGAGAGTACTGGACGGGCGACTGTACCCACGATCGAACTGCCGGGCTCCGGGCGTGTTGAGTCTGCGGCTCGTCTTGCCCAGCGTATCGCCAGGGCATTGCAGCGTCTGGCCAAAGCGCGCAACATTTTCTCTTACGCTGAAATGATCAGTCCCGATGAGAGGATCGGGAAGCACCTCGTAATAGATGCCTTCATATATCGGGAACCGCGACCGTTGCCGCTCCTGCGCGCAGAAGGTCCGGCGGACAACAGGCACTGCCGCCGTTTCAATCAGCGGCGTGTTCTTCGCGACATGAATCCTGTGACAACCGTCTCTCCACGGGCCGGGCATTGCGATGTCCTGGTCTTCAGGCTCCGCAACGAGGGAGAGAAGGTCATTGACGTGACCGGTCTCTACGTCGATCGCGGGGGCGGGGTATCTGCCCTGCACGCCGCGCCGGAGAACCCGGCTCGGCTTCATCCCAAGGGACCGCCCGCGCACATGTTCGCTGGTATCGGTACGTGGGATACGCGCGCGAATGCGCCGATGACCCTAGGCCGAGAGAACGTGGCGTTTATTGCGTTGGAACAGCCGCTCAAGGCGCCAGAGCGAGCCGACTTTCGCCTGCTCGCCCAAGCTAGTTTAGCGGCGACTGAACGGGGTGCAACGAAAGGAGGAATCTCTTCCTCTTTTGCGACTCAGCTTCTCACAATCGCATTCCCTGACGGTGGCGTGACGAAAGGAAACAGACCGAGTTTTGGAAAACTCGAACTACAGCGGGCAGAGATCAGGACGTATTCGATTCGTGTCGTCGCACCTTAAAGACTAAAAGATCGGACGATCGGGGCACCTATACCCGTCGCAGCGACTCGGCCTCCTTCCTTCATACCTGCCGGCGCCGTCCCGGTTTAGTTAGTGACCAGGAGGTAACGGTTGTACATTGAACCGAGGTTCCGGACCTTGACCTTGAAGTAGCCCGTCCATCTTGGGCGCCAAGAGCAATAGGCTTGGTCGGTCGAGCCTCTGTCTCTACATATCCGGTTGCCGTTCTCATCATAGATATAGAGATCTAGATCCGTGTCGCCATCGCCCGATACGGCCAACTCGGCAAGCTCGCCGCCACGGAATGTGATGCTGTAGACATCGGTCATCCTGGCGCGCACTCTGTCCTGGTGGTATACCGGGCCGCCTCGTACACCCTTCGTCCCCATTGCCTCGACCTCCTCGATCAGAGCCATAACGATTTCAGAGTCCCCCGCCAGCGAGCGTGCAGTAGCCAGTAGCGTCTCTACGGTGTCGGGCCCCGCATCATCCGATTTAACGCCGTCCGACCCGGCTTCACCTTCCGTGGTCTTCTCACGGGTAGCCGCCTGACCACCCAGCCGCGCACGAATCCGCGCGGCTTCCACCAGAGCAACGGCATCTCTGTTCGCGACACCGTAGTCCGCCAACTGACCTGCAAGCTGGACTGCCGATAAGCGTCCTGGCTGCGTGTCGTCTTTGTCCTTCGCCGCTATATTCATCTCTGCCCCCGACGCCGGTAACACGAATAACAACGTCGCAACAACGATCAGACCAACCTTGTACATTTGGGGACTTATAGACTTAAACATTTGACAAACCTCCTCTGCTCTTCGGAAACTCGAACGAAGGCCAGTATTACTCACTCCATAGATCTCGGTCCAGAATCCCAGTCATATCAAACTGTCCCGGGTTGACAGCGACACTGCGTGGCACTTCACGCTCGCGTGTGTCATCATCGAAACTTCATGGGATCGTTCCATCCCTCAACCTTGTCCGAACAGGCCCAATCGGAGCTTGGTCTAGTCGAGCCAACGAAACGCCAAGCATATGCCCCCGTGGGATTATGGCCTTTACTGGTGGACCAAGCATTTCGTTTCCCGGGTCGAATTCCGCTAGCTCCGCAGTCGCCCTTCGAGCTCAAGCCGGGTGCCTCATTGCAGAATTTCGCGTAAACACGGTTGCCACAATTGTTGGTCAGGTAGCTGATGAAGTTACCCTCGCTCCATCCGGTTCCCCATTTTGCAGATCCCACCAAACATGTAGTCGATGGAAGCCAGCAACCGTCGGAATCGACACTCTGCGCATGGGCGATAGAACCAAGCAGGAAACCCGCGAGCAGGTATGGAAACAGAGTCATCATGCATTGTGGCTTCATTAGAGAGGACACTCCTATTCCTCAGCTAATCGCCATCTTCCCGGACAGCAAGCTTCGAAGGCCGACACGCAGGCACAAGAACAAGTTCCTACACTGCTATAGTGTATCTCCCGTGTGAAATAGCAGCCAAATAGTATTTTTATCGTATTTCAGCCAGGTCCCAGGATTTTCCAATTTTCTATATCCAGGGTTCAGGTTCGGGGTTCAACGCCGTGCCTGGCGGCAACGCCCCAACACCCGCTCGGCTCGCTGCGCCCGTCGCCGGCGCGGGCTTCGCCCCACCCCTCGAGTGGTTTGATGGGGCGTTGGACGGAGGGGTGCTGCCGGCGACCCGCGGATCCAGCATTCCCTCGGGCTGATGACATTCACCGCCATTCGCTGCCACGCCTGTGACGTGGCTTCCTGAGCCCTTGTGCCCGGTCCGTAAAGCGCATATTCGGGCTCCATGAACACTATGAATCCGAGTGAACACGCACCCGGCGGGAGGTCCGTATGGTAGCCTCCATCGGGGTCATCGCTTCGCCGTCTCAAGGCGTCTCCTACTACGAGAGGGATGGCTACTACGCGAAGGACGATTCCGCGCACAGGGAAGCGAGCGCCTGGGCGGGCAAGGGAGCCGAGGCGCTGGGGCTTTCGGGGCCAGTCGATCCGGACGCATTCAAGGCCGTGCTCGAAGGCAAGGTCCCCGACGGCCCGCACCTCGGCAAGCGGGACAAGGACGGGGAGATACACCATCGGCCGGGACGGGACATCACGATGTCCGCACCCAAGTCGGTCTCGCTCATGGCGCTGGTGGGAGGGGACGAGCGGATCGTCGCCGTCCACGACCGGGCCGTGACGCGCACCCTTGCCTGGGTCGAACGCAACGCCATCGAGACCCGGATGCAGGACAAGGCCAGCGGCGCGATGGTCCACGCCGGGGGCCAGAAGATGGTGGCCGCGACCTTCCGCCACGACACATCCCGAAACCTCGACCCCCAGCTCCACACTCATGCCGTGGTGGCGAACATGGTCCAGGGCGAGGATGGGAAGTGGAGGACCATGGTCAACGACGGGCTCTACCGGAACAAGATGGCGATCGGCGCGGTGTACCGGGCCGAGCTTGCCCGGGGTCTCAAGGACCTGGGGTACGGGATCGAGAAGACCCACCCGGACGGCAGGTTCGAAATCTCGGGAGTATCACGGGATGTAGTGGAGGAGTTCTCGACTCGGCGTGCGGAGATCGAGGCGGCGATGGCGGCGCGGGATGAAGGGGTGCCCTTGGAGAACCCGAAGCTGGCGGACCGCGCGGCGTTGATGACGCGGGCCGCGAAGCGTGACGTGGACAAGGGGGAGCTTTGGCGGTCGTGGGAGCGGCAGGCGGTCGAGCTCGGGTTTTCGGCCCAAGCCGTGCGCGCCAAGGCGACGCGAGCGGAGCGGGAACTGCCCTTGCCGGACCTGTTCACGGACCGGGGAGAGCGCGGGGCGGAGGCCGCGGCCTGGGCGGTGGAGCACCTTTCCGAGCGCCAGGCGGTGTTCTCGCATGGGGATCTTCTGGCAGCTGCGCTGGCGCGGGAGCCGGGCGCGGTGACGGCCGAGGCGGTGGAGCGGGCCATGGCAACCCTCGAACAGGACCGCGTCCTCCACGTGTCGCGGGGTCTGCAATCGGGGAAACACTGGACCACTGACGCGGCAATGGCGCGGGAGTCGGAGGCCATCGCGCTGATGAAAGCCGGCCAGGGCGCCGAAAAGACGATCATGCGGGGCTGGATTGCGGAGACGAAGCTCCACGGCGGGCGTCTCAACGAGGGCCAGAAGCAAGCGGTCAAGATGATTCTCTCGTCCAAAGACCGGGTGTTGGGAGTGCAGGGATATGCTGGCACGGGCAAGACGACGATGCTGAACCGCCTTCGCGCACTCGCGGAGGGTCGGGGCTACAACACGACAGGCCTCGCTCCGTCGGCCTCCGCGGCGCGCACATTGGAGCGGGAATCGGGAATCGGATCGGAAACGCTGCAACGATTCCTTGCGCGCCACGAGGGAATCATCGAAGGCCGGGGCACGGCAAGAGGGTTGCGGAACATGCGGGCGTCGTTCTCGAAGACAGTATTGGTGGTGGACGAGTCCTCGCTCGCGTCGAGCGAACAGATGCGGGGACTGCTGCGGGTCGCCACCACGCTCCGGGTCCCGCGCGTGGTGCTGGTGGGCGACGAAAAACAGCTCGGGGCGGTGGAGGCGGGGAAGCCCTTCGAGCAACTCAGGCGGGCCGGGATGCAGACCGCGGTGGTGGACGAGATCCTCCGCCAGCGGGACATGGCGCTCAAGGAGGCGGTCCGTGCGGGCCTTGCGGGCGAGGTCAGGACCGCCTTCGAGAAGCTCGGGGACAGGATCGTGCAGGTTGAGAGGGAGGATATCGGCAAGGAAACGGCGGAACGCTGGCTCTCGCTCTCTCCCGAAGAGCGCTCCGCAACCGGGGTGATCGCGCCGACCCGGGCGTTGCGGGACGAGATAAACGACACGATCCGGGCGCAACTCGTGACGGAGGGCGCGGTCTCCGGTCCCGCGAGGCAGGGCGAGAAGTTGGTTTCGCGAGGGTTGACGCGCGCCGAGATGGCCCGTGCGTCTAACTATTCGGCGGGAGACACGGTGATCTTCAACCGCCGGTACAAGACCCTGGGGGTGGAAAAGGGAGACGAGCGCGAGGTGGAGAGGGTCGACCACGAGCGCAACACTGTCTGGCTTCGGGACGGAAACGGCGACCTGGTGGACTGGCGGCCCTACCTCCTTGCGGGTGCGAAGGGCGGCGTGGAGGTCTATCGGAGCGAGGAAATGGAGCTTCGGGCGGGCGACAAGGTGCGGTGGACGCGGAATGACCCGGGCTCGGAACTCGCCAACGGGGAGTCCGCGGCCGTGGAATCGGTCGGAAAGGACGGCGTCCGCTTCCGTCTTGAGGACGGATCGGCGGCGAAACTGGCCGAACACGACCCCCAGTTACGTCACCTCGACCAGGCTTTCGCCTCCACGGTGCATGCTTTCCAGGGCAGGACGGTGGACCAGATCGTTGCGGCCATGCCCACGGGGAACCCGGAGCTGACCAACCAACGGGCCTTCTACGTGGCGATCAGCCGGGCCCGGGACGGTGCCGAGCTGGTCACAGACGATGCCTGGAAGCTCTCGGATCAACTGGAGAGAGCCACGGGCGAGCGGGTTGCGGCGCTCGATGGGGCGGCGATGGAGGCCGCACACGAGACGGCGTTCGGCCTCGAAACCGACCACGAACGGGACGGCGACCGGGCGGCGCGCGGACTTGACGGGACGGATTACGCCCTCGAAGAGGAGCAAGTTATCGATCCGGAGCGCGAGCGCGAGTCTGGTCCGCGCCTCGAAACCGACCGCGAACTCGACCGTTCAGACGAGCCGGAACACGATCGCGTACAGGAAGAGGTTCTCGAACAGCCGCAGGTGAACCTCGATTTCGATCTCGAAATGTAGAAACCCCGCCTCCTCCCGGCCGATCCCGCGACCCTCGCCGGCAAAAATCGCACCGCCGAACGAACCCGGAGAAGCCCCGCGCCGCCACAGGAGCGTGTCGGGGCACTCCAGTCACTCTCTCCCGCCGCCGGTCCTCCCGGCGCCCCGGTGTCATTCCCGTGCGCAGCCTGTCGTTGGCGTGCCCCGTGTGACACGCTTCGGGATGCCAATCTCCTTCGTGTACCGGTTCGTATGCTCCATACTGCATACTGCCGCGCACGAGGGTGCTGAAGCGGCCGTGTTCAATGCCGGGCGCGGACATGGCCGCGACCGGGATCGTGTGCGCGGACTCGGGCTGCCGGGGCTATCGTGGAAAAACCGCCCCCGGTCAGTCCGCAGGCGCGATCGCCCGAACTGGTGGCGGGAGACAAGCTGGAGGACTCTCGCCAGGAGATGTTCGTGCGTCGGACTTTCGAGTCCGCCAAATGCTTGCGGGGGTGTGTTCGCACCCACATGCGACCGGTACACGGCAGCGTCGCAAACCGGTATCGCCTTTTCCATGGTGTGAGTGGGTATGAGGGGCTCGACCTGTGCAAGGGAGCGCACCCGGGCGCAGACAGGGCTCGTCAGGCAGCACGCTGCGTCGGGTGTGAAGGAATAACGGCTCCGCCGTAGAGATGGAGCCGCATTGCGGGAGATCGATGAGGGGAGACAAAAGACGCTCAATATCAACGGGTTAGCCCGAACGGCGCTTGAGCGGGAGAGGGAGGTCGGAGCATACAAGGGTCGAAGCCGTGGATCACGCGCGGTCTCCGGGCATGTGCAGCGGTGTCGTCGCGAGCGCAGGTCTGGCAGCGAAGATTCCCTAGGGAACCGGGTGCGACGCTCCAGAGAACCGGGGCGGTTCCCTGGAGAATCACGGCGTATTACGACATCCCGTACATGCCTGTTTTATCGGCAGTTTTTTCGTCATACACCGTATTGCGGAAATACTACAATCGGATTACCGCCGCTTACAATCCACTTACAGCAACCCGGATCGGGCCATGGCCGGCGGTTGCGCTGGCGGCGAAGCGGACTCAAGGCATTCGGGACTATATGGCGCCGGGCATCATGACAGCCTGGGGATTGGCGGCCGCGACAGGCGCCAAGGCAGCACCGTCCACAACCTCGACAAGCTCGTTGCCGACGGCGCTGCGGCTCAAGCCCGACAGAACCGTGTCCTGTTTCCCCCGGCGAGGAACACGACCACCGGGAACTCGGCAGACACCGGGTGGCGTTTGAGCGCCGGCTTCGCTGCGCACTGGCTGGAACACTTCCGCGACCATCGTGGGTCTTGACCGGCGTCAAGGAAACAGGAACCGACAAGGCGATGCCCGGCGGGCCAACACGCGCCGCGACACCCACCCGATCATTACTGTCGGCGGTGGTGCAGATGTGCCGGACATTCCACAAGTCGCCAGTGAACAGAGCGGTGCGGGCAGTTGCGCAGCATGCCCGGCACGCTCTTGTCGGAGTCGAGGTGCAGGATGTCTTCGAGGACAGACACGGGCGTCGCCGAAACGTAGCGACGCCCGGTTGGCGGAAGCGGCGGCGGTCACGGGCGCGTCCGCGTCCAGGCGTTCGGGCGAGTGCGCAACGCCCGCCGCGCACTCGCGGAAACAACTCCCAACGGCCACGCGGCGCGACCGGCGCTGCCGCTCGGCGGAAACATGTTCCTGCGGGAATCGAGCGACCACGGCGACACCAGCCGTGGTCACGGTGGCGATCCTCGATATGGGTTTACGGAGAACGTAAAATAGCTTAGAGTGTGGCGCACATGATCCGGAGTTTCAGGAACCGGGAGACGCAGTGCTTCTTCGAAGGGCATCGCGTCGCAGCGTTTCAGGGGTTCTCCTATCAGGCGGCGCGCCGCCTGGTCTTGCTGGACAGCGTGGAGACGTTGCGAGACCTTTCCGCGTTGCCGGGCAACCGGCTTGAGGCGCTGCGCGGTGACCGCGCTGGACAGCACAGCATTCGGATCAACGATCAGTGGCGAATCTGCTTTCTCTGGACCGATGACGGACCGTGCGAGGTGGAGATAGTGGACTATCACTGAAATGGGGGGTCGAACATGAACGCCAGGAACGGAATGAGGCCGGTGCATCCCGGCGAGATACTGCGCGACGAACTCGACGCGCTCGGCTTGCGGGCCAACGCGCTGGCGGACGCGCTGGGAGTGCCGGTGAACCGCGTGACCATGATCCTGAACGGACAGCGGGGCGTCAGCGCGGACACGGCGCTGCGTCTGGCGCGGTATTTCGGGACGACGCCGCAACTGTGGATGAACCTGCAAAAGACCTGGGAGCTTCGCCGGGCCGAGATCGAGGCAGGCCGCGAGATCGCCGAACGCGTCACTCCAAGACAGTCGGTAGCGTGACAGGGTTGGGATCGATGCCGATCGCGCTTCGCTTGCGCGTTGTCATGGGCCGGAGCTGCACCACGACGGAGGAGAGATGTCAGACACGACTATCGCCGCCGCCAGAGACGGGACGCCAACTGACGAGTTCGACCCGGTTCGCGATTCGCCACAGGTCGAGACGGGCTTCGGGAAGCTGGCTCCCAAAGCCATTTCCCGGCGCGGGTTCCTGAACGGCAGCGCTGCCTTCGCAGCCTCCGCGTTCGTGATGGGTACCGGGGTGCTGGAGCCCCTCGCCGCTCTGGCCAACCCTAACCGCTTCGGCTTCGAGGCGGTGGCGGCCAACACCCTCGACACCGTCACCGTTCCCAAGAGCTACAGGTGGCACCCGGTAGCCAAGTGGGGCGATCCGATGTGGTCTCGCGGCCCCGCGTTCGATCAACAGACCCGCGGCACCGGCGCCAGCCAGGAGCTGGCCTTCGGCGACAACAACGACGGCATGGCGCTCTTCAACCACCGCGGCCGGAATATCCTCGCGGTCAACAACGAGTACGTGAACCTGGGCATCGTCTTCGCGGGCGGCAGCAAGACGCCCCGCAACGCGGACGATGTGCGAAAGAGCAAGGCCGCGCACGGCGTGTCGGTGGTGGAGATCGCCCGGAAGAACGGCGCGTGGTCCATCGTCAAGGACTCGCCCTACAACCGGAGGGTCACCGCTGACACGCCCATGGAGATCACTGGCCCGGCCCGCGGTTACGAGCTGCTCATGACGGCGGCCGACCCGGCCGGCGCGCTCAGCCTCGGCACCTGGAACAACTGCGGCAACGGCCGCACCCCCTGCGGCACCTACCTGAGCTACGAGGAGAACTTCCACGAGTATTTCTCCAGGAGCGACCCCGGCGTGAAGATCAGCCCCGATTTCAAGCGCTATGGCGTTAACGCCACCGACAAGTACGGATGGGCGATGACGGACGAACGCTTCGACATCGCCAGGCACCCCAACGAGCCGAACCGCGCGGGGTATGTCGTCGAGATCGATCCCCTGGACCCGAAGTCGAACCCGAAGAAGCGCACCGCGCTGGGACGCTTCAAGCACGAGACCGCCGAGGTCGTGCTGGCCGCCAACGGGGAGGTGGTGGTCTACATGGGCGACGACGAGCGCGGCGAGTTTCTCTACAAGTTCGTGAGCGACGGCCGCTACGTGGAGGGCGGCGACAACGCCGATCTGCTGGAGGACGGCAGGCTCTACGTGGCCAGGTTCGCAGACAGCGGCCGGGGCGAGTGGTTGGAGCTGACCCCCGCATCCACCGGAATGGCCTCCATGGCCGACGTCTGCAGTCATACCCGCATCGCCGCATCCGCGGTGAAGGCCACCACCATGGACCGTCCCGAATGGGTGGCGGCGAATCCGCGAAAGGCGGAGGTCTACTGC
>Ga0209754_1003169_pt1 | contig 11621 bp, 12 predicted proteins | sample MesohylBB_FD_187295 | JGI IMG/M metagenome (GOLD analysis project Ga0209754, IMG submission 187295) | Host-associated microbial community of the marine sponge Aplysina aerophoba from Gulf of Piran - sponge mesohyl, lysed by bead beating... | ecosystem: Host-associated > Porifera > Sponge >... | reverse complement strand
CCGGGCAGGTAGCGCCGCGAGACCGGTTCGGCGAAGTCCTGGTCGAAAAACTCGTCCGTCACCACACAGAGCCGCCTGAGCCGCGCCGCCACCCGTCCTTCGAGCATCATCCCGCCCTTCGGCCGCGGGCGGGCCGTCAGCGCCGTTTCGACCGACAGCACCGCCGGCAGCTCGAAGAGCGCCGCCAGCGACGCGCATTCCGCCGGCGTCGCGCTGGCGTCGATGCGGGCCTCGTCCTCGGACCGGGCGATCCGGCGCGTCAGCACGGGCCCGCCTCCGGGAAATGCGCTTCGCCGGCGGCAAGGCGTGCGTCCTCCTGTGCCGTCAGCGCCGCCTCGACCGCGCGGATATAGGCTGCTGCACGCTCGGGCAGGCCGGGCTCGACGTCCAGCGTGCCGTACAGGTTGCGCCCGGCTGCCGCGGCGAGGTCGCCGCCGCGGTCGAGCCCTTCGCTATAGGCGTCCAGCCGGCCGTAGAAGGCGGACGCCATCCGCTTCACCTTCTTTCCGACCGAAAGGTCACCCGCGCCCATTTCCCGCAGGCTTTGGTCCATGTCCGCGACGAACAGGTCCACCAGCCCCTGTCCCAGCCCGTCCAGCGCCGGCGCCCGCTGCACCCGGCGCAGCAACAGCGCGACATGCAGCGTCACCAGCTCGAAGCGCCCGTCCAGCGTGTCCGGCACGCCGAGCGCCAGCATGACCGCCGGGCGGCGCGCGGCCTGCACGGCAGCGCGGTAGAGCGTCCAGGCCGCATCGGACGGCTGCGGCCGGAAAAACAGGCGTTTCAACGCATCGAGATTGACAGCCGGGCCTCGTCTCGCCATCAAGAAGCGGAACTCCGGAGCGGGAAGAGCGTCGCCATGATACGGATTGCCGCCATGCTTGTCGCGGTCGGCCTCGTCTCCGCCGGCTGTACGCCCGCCGTGGACCATCGAGGCTATGTGGTCCCGAAACAGGCGGTTGAAAAACTCGCCGCCGGCACCGCGACGCGCAGCGAGGTGCTGCAGGCCCTCGGGACACCGTCCACCACCGCCGCCTTCGACAACAACACCTGGTACTATTTCGGCGAGACGACGCAGCGCGAAGCGTTCTACGATCCCGAGCTGATCGAGCGCCATGTCCTGATCCTGCGGTTCGACGATGGCGGCCTGCTGTCCGAGGTCGGGACGCGGGACGCCAAGAGCGGCCGTGAGGTGACGCTGGTCAGCCGCGAGACGCCGACGGCCGGCCATTCGTTCACCATCATCGAGCAGATCCTCGGCAATGTCGGCCGCTTCAGCGACCCGGCCGCCCCGCAGTAGAGCGCGGCTCCCTTCGTCCGACCCGGATCAGTCCCGGTCCCTGCGAGGGCCGCCGCCGGGCCGGCGCGGGCCGCCGCCCCTGGGCGGGCCCCGCCGGTCGTCATAGCCGCCGCCGCGCCGGTCATCGTAGCCCCCGCGCCGGTCGTCATAGCCGCCCCGGCGGTCGTCGCGGTCGCCGCGGCGGTCGTCATAGGGCCTGCCCCTCGGCCGGTCGCCGTGTCGGTCCGGGGGGCGGCCGCCGCGCTGCCATTCGAGCGTGATGCGGAACGCCGCGCCCTCGTCTCCCGCCGCCACGACGGGCTCTCCGGCGGCGTCGAACTTGAGCGCGAATGCAATCGCTACCTTCCCGGGATCGGCGGCCTTCACCTGCTCCAGCAGGGTTCCGGCGAGCGGCTGCAGGCGCGAGGCGGCGCGCTCGAAGCGCGGCACGACCTCCACGGCGCCGGGCGCGGCCTCTTCGGCCTCCTCCGCCTCGCTGGCGGTTTCGACATGGATCGTGCTGCCGTCGGACAGCAGGAACTTGACGGTCTTCGCGGTCATTCGGGGGCAATCCTATACCGCGTCCGGCGCGGCGACGGGCGCCCGGGACAGCCTCCCCGGCGCAAGAGGGCCGGAACATAGCACCCGCCCCGGCCGGGCCCAACCTATTTTGCCGAGAGCGGCGCGGAAAGGGGCACGCCGGGCACGCGGATGCCGTTCGGGCGGCCCGACGCCGTCGCCTCCTGGTATTCCTCCGTCATCAGCGGCGGCAGGTCCGGCCCGTCGGCGCAGGCGAGCCAGAGGCGCAGCATGTGGCGTTTCTGCGCCGGGTCGTCCCAGTCCACATAGGCCGTGCGCGAATGCAGGATGCGGTGGTTGGAGACGATCTGGAGATCGCCTTCCTCCAGCACCATGTCGAGATGCAGCGCCGGATCGGCAACCAGCGTGTCGATCGTGTCCATCGCTTCGGTCTGAAGCGCGGAAGGCTCCGGCGGTCCGGGCATGGGGCGGGCCTTCTCGACGGCGCTGCGCACATAGGTCGTGACCACATTGCCCCGCCACGGCAGGAACACCGGAACCTCCGCCCAGGGCTTCCGGCCTTCCGGCACCTCGCCCCATCGTGTGCGGGCGATCGGCTGGCAGAGCGCCGCCGCCAGATCCGGCCGGCGGCGCACCATTTCGTTCCAGATCGTGACGGAACTCACCAGCGAGGACAGCCCGCCCTCGCGCGCCGTGCGCAGGCAGAGCAGGCAGGCCAGGTCGGACTCGTCGGTGTGGTAGGGCAGGCGCGCATTCGTCTGGTATCCGCGCGTGTCCGGTCGCGTGTAGTCGAGGCCGAGGTCGCGCACATGGCCGAGCACATGGCCCTTGCCGTTCTGCGAGACCGCCTCGCCCAGATGCAGGCCGAGCAGCCAGAACGCCGCCGCCGCCCGCCTGAGCGGCCACGCTCCGACCGGCAGGCCCCGGATCACCTGGAAGCCGATGCCGTGCAGCACCTCCTGCCGGATGCGGTCGAGCCGCTCCGCAAGCTGCGGCAGCGGCTCGCAGGCGATCTCCAGGATCGGCACCTCCTCGAGCCGCGCGGCGGCCGCCTCGATCTCGGTAATCTCGTCGGGCGCAAGCTCGTGCGTCCACAGTTCCGGCTTCGAAGCCATGTCGGGGCCGTACCAGCACTGCGGCGTCTCCACCGGTGCCGGCCCGGCATTGTGGATGTCGTTCATCGTTCCGCCTTCCCCGCCTTGTCAGTCGATACGCCCGGGGCCCGCCTGCCCGACGGGCACCTCCATCAGGTCCCGGCCCCAGACGATGTCCCCGTCGAAGACCGGCGCCATCTCGCGCAGGATGCGCGAGCGCATGACGGGCGTGTCGATCTGGCTCGTGATATGCGTCAGCACCAGGGTCGCGACGCCGGCTTCGGCCGCCACCTGCGCGGTATCCATATGGTTGCCGCAGGCGCGGCGGTATTCCGGCGAGGGCTCGGTGCCGGTGAAGAAATGGTTCATGTGGACCAGCACGTCCGCGCCCCGCGCCAGCTCGACGATGCCGGGGCACACGCCGCCGCTGTCTCCGGAATAGCAGACCGACCCGGCGTCCGTGTCGATGCGGAAGGCGAGGCATTGCAGGTATGGCTGGAAATGCCAGCCCTCGCCCACAGTGATGCGCCAGTCCTTCCCCTCCACGACATCGCCCGGGCCGACTTCCCGCACCTGCGGGTCCGGCCGGGCGCGCTCGCCCTCGCCGCCGCGCGCGCGATAGATATCGAGGCTGCAGCGGTGGCGGGTGCGCGCTTCGATATCGGGGCCGTAAACCCCCTCCGGCGAAAACAGCAGGTCGGTCATGCGCGCGGTCGGCGGCGGCCCGAACACCTGTAGCTCGCCAAGCTCTCCCGCGCCCTGGTCCCAGCGGTTCATCACGAGGCGCGCATAGTCCATGCAATGGTCGTAATGCAGGTGGGTGAGGAAGCAATGAGTGACATCGACCGCCCGCCTGCCGGCTTCCAGCAGCCGGTGATGCGCGCCCGGCCCATGGTCGAACACGATGGTGTCGCCGCCGGTCTCGATCAGGTAGCCGGAGCCCATGCGTTCCAGCGAGGGCGCAGGCGTGCCCGTGCCGAGCAGGGTGAGGCGCATGGCTTCTCTCTCCGTGCGAAAATGCGCAAACATCGGGTGGCGGACGCGCGCGGCCGATCCTAGCTTCGGCCCCAGGACCCGGCAAGGAGACCCAGGCCCCATGCCCCACAGCCTCTATTCGCGTATCGAAGCCGCGCTTGCCATGATTGCCGAGAACCAGGCCGACCAGCCGGGGCTCGACGAGATGGCGGCGGCCGCCGGCATGAGCCCCCACCACTTCCAGCGCACCTTCCGCCGCTGGGTCGGCATCAGCCCGACGAAGTTCCTGCAATATCTGACGCTCGAGCGCGCCAAGGCCAGCCTGGCGGAGAATGCGAGCGTGCTGGAAGCCTCCTGGGACGCGGGCCTGTCCGGCCCCGGCCGGCTGCACGACCTGTTCGTCACCCACGAGGCCGTCACGCCCGGCGACTACAAGCGGCGCGGGGCGGGGCTCGCCATCCGCTACGGCTTCCACGACTCGCCTTTCGGGCGCTGCCTGCTGATGGCGACCGACCGGGGCATTTGCGGGCTCGCCTTCGCCGCCGGGGGGGAGGAGCGCGCCGGGCTCGAAAACATGCGCCGGCGCTGGCCCGCGGCCGCGTTCGCGGAGGCGCCCGGCGAGACCGCCGCCTTCGCCGGGCGCATCTTCCAGCCGAAGGCCGGCGCGCCGGCGCTGCCGCTCTGCCTGCACGGCACCAACTTCCAGATCCGCGTCTGGGATGCGCTGCTGCGCATTCCGGCGGGCGGGCTGGCGACTTATGGCGATGTCGCGGCGGCGGTCGGAGCGCCCCGCGCCGCGCGGGCCGTCGGCGCCGCCATCGGGCGCAACCCGGTCTCCTGGCTCGTGCCGTGCCACCGGGTCATTCTCGCGAACGGCTATCTCCACAATTATGAATGGGGCCTGGCCCGCAAGGCGGCGCTGATCGGCTGGGAGGCGGCCCGCAGCGAGGAGCGCCGCTCGGCTGCGGCGTAGCCTGCGGGCTCAGCACGCCCTGCAGAAGCCTCCGCCGTGACCGCACCGGCTCCGGCGTCACCCCGGCCAGCCGCTTCGCCGCCTCGGCGATCACCACGCCGCCGAACACCGGCAGGCAGCGCCGCCCGAACCGCTCCCACGCCTCTGCCGCGCCCGGCCGCACCAGGCGGCGGAGCGGCGGGGCGAACAGCGCCTCCTCGCTGCCGAGCGGCGTGAACATCGCCTCGCGCAGCAGGCGCTCCAATTGCGCCCGCGACCAGGGCCGGCCGTGGCCGAAGGGCGTGTGCTCGAAGCGGGCCCAGAGGCCGCGGCGGCTCGGCGCCACGACGATCAGCCGGCCCTCCGCTGCGAGGATGCGCCAGATTTCCCGCAGCCGGCCGCTGAGATGCTCTGAGGTCTCGACATCGTGGGCGAGCAGCACGCGGTCGAACGAGAGGTCGGGAAAGGGCAGCGCGTCCTCTTCGGTCAGCACCGTCCGGCAGCGGCCCTCCGCCGGCCAGCGGGCCGCACCCTGCCCCGCCGGCATCGCCGCCACGACATGCGCCGCTCCGCCGGCAAGTCCGTCGAGCAGGGGCGGCGCATAGCCGAGCCCCAGCACCTGCATTGCGCCCAGCGCCGGCCAGCGCCGCCGCACCCGCTCCGCCAGCACAAGCCCCGCCGCCTGCCCCAGAGGCCCGTCATAGAAGGCGCGAAGCTCGCTCACGTCGCTGCGCATGGACGCCCCTCAGAGGGTCCGCAGGCCGGGATGCCGCTCCATCGCCCGGCTCAGGCCGCCGGTTGTGCGAAGGGCACCGGGTAGCGGTCCGGCGGCAGGAAGATCGTGGTGCGTTTCAGCAGGCGCGGCAGGCCGGCATCGAACGGCTCGCGGCGGTGCAGCACGCGGGCATTGTCCCAGAGCACGAGGTCGCCGCGCCGCCACTCATGCTCGAACACGAACTCCGGGCGCGTCATGTGCTCCACCAGGCGCGCGAGCAGCGGGCGGCTCTCCTCCGGCGCCATGCCCTCGATGCCGTAGGTCTGCAACGGGTCGAGATAGAGCCCGCACCGCTCCGTGCCGGGCTGCGTCAACACCATCGGATGCACCACGTCGGGCGTGAGCGCGCGGATCGCCTCGACATCCTCCTCCCCGGTGATATCGACTGCATAGATGCGGTAGGCGAACTCCCCGCGCAGCCCTTCGACGCGCGCCCTGAGCGCTTCCGGCAGCGCCTCCCAGGCAAGCTGCGTGTTGGCCCAGGAGGTCCGGCCCGCGCCCTTCGGCACCTCGACGGCGTAGAGCATGGAGCCGGTGTCCGGGCGCGGTTTGTAGCAGCTGTCCGTGTGCCAGCGCGCCTCGCTGCTCGCAAGCGCTCCGATATTCTCCCCGGACTCGAGGCGGAGATTGGAGATCAGCACGACCTCCGGGTTCTGCCGCGAGCGGATATCGGTGCGGACATGGATGTTGACGGTGCCGAGGCGCCGGCTGAAGGCGATCTGCTGCTCTTCGTCGAGAAGCTGGTTCCTGATCAGGAGCACCGGATGCTCCACCCAGAGCGCGTCGATCTCCCGGATCGCGGCATCGCCCGGCCGTCGGAGGTCGATATCGACGATCTCGACGCCGAACTCGGGATGCAGCGGTTTCGTTTCGAGCGCCATGTCCTGTCTCCGGTATCCGGGTCCGCCGGTATATTGCGCAAAATCGTGAAATGCGGGAAGTAAGCCGAATGATCGAGAGCAACACCTCGTGGGAGGAAACCGATGCAGGCCGTTGACGACTCCGGCGTCTGGACTGTCCGGGATTTTGCCGGCCCGGAGGACTATACGCTTCGCCTGACAGCCGCCGAGATCGCCGAGCTGGACGGGTTCATCCGGGAGATGGATCGCGAGGGCAAATCGCTCGACGACATCGGCCGCGGGGATTTCCGCTGTCCGCTGGTCGGGGCGCGGCTTGCCGCATTGTACGACGAGCTGCGGGACGGGCGCGGCTTCGCGGTGATGGCGGGCCTGCCGGTCGAACGCTGGCGCCAGGAGGACGCGGAGCGGGTCTACTGGGCGATGGGCGCGCAGCTCGGCGCCGGCATGTCGCAAAGCGTCCTGGGCGACCGGCTGGGCCATGTCCGGGACACGACCCGCGAAGACCCGCATGCGCGCGCCTACCGCGCCCGCAGGGAACTCGACCCCCATACGGACCGCGCGCATATCGTCGGCCTGTTCAGCCTCCGCGCCGCAAGGACGGGCGGCGTGTCGCACCTGACCAGCGCGCTCGCCGTGCATGACCGGCTGCTTGCCGAGCGGCCGGATTACCTCGAACGGCTGTACGAGGGCTTCTACATGCACCGCCGCGGCGAGGAGGCGCCCGGCGAGGATCCCGTCACGCCGCACAAGGTGCCGGTCTATTCGTCCGCGGACGGCAAGGTCAGCTGCCGCTGGGTCAGGACCTATGCCGTGATGGGCCAGGAGGCGAAGGGGGAGCCGATAGGCGGGTTCGAGGAGGAAGCGGTGGAGGCGTTCCTGGCCGCCGCAAGCAGCGACGAGTTGCAATTGCGGTTCACGCTCGGGCCGGGCCAGATCCTCTGGTTCAACAATTTCACCCACCTGCATGCGCGCACGGCCTTCGAGGACTGGGAGGAGCCCGACCGGCGCCGCCACCTGCTCAGGCTCTGGCTCAGGAACGAGGACATGCGCCCGACCGTGCCCGAAATCGCCGTCGAAGGCATACAGCCGCGGAAAGGGCGCATGCCATCCTACGATGTAGAGGCTGCCCTGAAGGAGATGCGTGCCCGGAGATAGCGTGCGGACGACGCGAGGAATCGTCCGGACGGCGGAAGGCTTGACTTTGCGGCTCGAAGATTGCAAACCGTGCAGGCACGTTACATTCGTCTGGTGCTCTCCGTAGTCCCGGTTAGCTGGGCCAACCGACATCCCCCCAACAATGTGAACGTTAAACAACAACGCTGTCGCGCGGCGCGACGCATAGAATTCCACCACCTGGAGAAGTCGAACATGCCTACCGGTACCGTCAAGTGGTTCAACGCTGTCAAGGGTTACGGGTTCATCGAGCCGGAAGACGGCTCGAGCGATGCCTTCGTCCACATCTCGGCCGTCGAGAGGGCCGGGCTCGCCACGCTCAGTGAAGGGCAGAAGGTCAGCTACGAGCTTCGCCCCGGACGCAACGGCAAGTCCTCGGCCGAGGACCTGTCCGTCAGCTAGCGGGCTGTCGCCAGCGGAGCTCGCCCCGGGCGCGCTCCGTACCGATGAGGGCCTCCGGGGCCGGCTTCTCCCCGCCTCCGCCCTCTCGGACGACCACGAGAATACACCGAGGCAACCGGTGGGCGCGCGAGCGGCCCGCTTCGCGTTACCTGTGCGCGCGGACCCCGGAAGCCGCGCGGCGGCCCTTTCAACCAGCCCGATTTCCTGTAGGCGCTCGCCGGTCCCAGGCATCCGGACCATCGGGAGGTATCGGAACGGGCGCGGGGATTCCGTCCCGAACCGTTCGATATCGACCGGGCGAATGCTTCGATTGCGGTTGTCTGCGCATTCCGCAAGGAGCGTGGGGCTGGGGATTCGAACGGGAGTGAACGCTCCGGCGTCCCCCGCCCTCCGCCATCGAGAGCAAGGCCGCCGAGCGGCTTGAGGAGGCCTCGTAGCTCTGCCTTGCGGGCGCCCTGCCCGCAGGGCGTCCCGGTGCACTGGCATGACCGGCCGCACTGCATCGGGCTAAATTGACCTTCCCCGCGGCCATGCCCACAATCGCCGCGCTGCCGGAGGAAGGGGTATCCGGTCATGATCGACGGGCTCGGCATCGGCCACCTTTTCGAGCTTTCCCAAGCCGAAGCGATTGCCGGGTTCTTTACCCCGCTGGCGGTTTTCGCCGTGTTCCTGCTCGCGCAGCTCGTCCTTCCGGGAAAGCGGGTTCCCGGCTACGTCGTGGATCCGCAGACCGGCGAACCCCGCACCTATCGCCTGAACGGCCTTCCGGTATTCGCGCTTGCGCTGGCCGTGTGGGCGTCCGGGATCGCCGGGTTGCCGCAGGACTGGTTCTACAGGTCCTCGATCCCGGCCGTGGCCGGGGGAACGGTGTTCGCCACGCTCTTCACCTTGCTGGCGGTGTACAGCCAGCCGAAAGGGACGAAGAGGAATGTCATCCTGGATCTCTGGAACGGACGGGTCCGGGAGCTCTCGCTCTTCAACGGCCGCTTCGACGTGAAGATGTATCTGTATGTCGTCGGCGGGACGATGCTGTCGCTCAACGCCTTGTCCGGGGCCGTGTACCACTATGAACGCTTCGGCGAGGACTCCAATCCCGGCGTTTTCCTGTATGCGGCGTTCTTTACATTCTATGTGCTGGATTATTTCATCTTCGAGCGCGTCCAGCTCTACACCTACGACCTGATCCACGAGGGACTCGGCTTCAAGCTGCTCTGGGGCGGTCTCATCGTCTATGGGTGGCTGTTCATCCTGCCCCTGTGGGGCATGGCCGCGTACCCGGACCCCGGATTCTGGCCGGCATGGACCTATGTCTGGCTCATCGGAACGCCGGCGCTGTTCCTGTTCGGCTGGGGTATCTCGCGCGGCGCCAACATGCAGAAATACACATTCAAGCGATGGCCCGACCGCAAGTTCCTCGGTCTCATCGAGCCTGAATATATCCAGGCCGGCGAGCGCAGGATCCTGTGCAGCGGCTTCTGGGGCGCCGCCCGCCACTTCAACTATCTGGGCGAGGGCTTCCTGTGCCTGTCGGTGGCGCTCGTATTCGGGTATCCCGGCAATCCCTGGGCCTGGACCTACTTCGTCTTCATCGTCTCCTTCTTCCTCTGGCGCCAGATCGTGGACGACAGGCAATGCGCCGAAAAATACGGCGCCGAAAAGTGGGCGGAGTACCGGGCGCGGGTGAAATACCGGATTGTGCCCGGCGTCTATTGAGGGCCCTGCCTGCGGCGCCGGCGCGAACGGAAGACGAGCCGCGTTTCGCCGCCATCGGAGAGCTCGGAGGCCGGGATAAATCGAGAAGCCCCGGTCCAGCGTGACCCGTCCGCTGCCGCTCTCCATCGCCAGCGCCGCGCGGTAGGCGTCCGCTCCGCCGTCCAGGAAGACGGGAGGGCCTTATCGGTTCTCGCTCGTTGCCATTGGCGCTAGAGGAAAACAAACGCAGGCTTCAGGCGATCACGCGCTCCACGGGCAGGCCGCGCACGTCCATCTCGAAGGCGAGGCCCTCGACCGGCGGGTGTGCATAGGTCCACTGGATGCCGTCCGGGGCGGCGCCGCGCGCGACGATCTCCGGACCGAACAGGCCGTGGATCTCGTGGACGGTATAGACCTGTGTGGCGGTCGCGTCCGCCCAGCCGAAGCCGAGCGCGGCCATGCGGCTCTCCATGGCGCCCAGCACATAGCGCGCCTTCTCCCCCATCGCATCGGGCGAGGTGTCGCCGAGGCGGATGATCCGGTCCCGGTATTCCCCCGGCCCTTCCGGCGCCTCGCCGGAGCCCGCGATGACGAAGGTTCCGGCCTGTCCCCCGTCGTCCGGCACGGCGGCGCCAACGCCGCCATCCGAACGGTTCGTCGCGTTCTGCGCGACGGTGTAGCAGAAGGCGTGGAAGCCCGGTTCGGCGGGCGGGTCCGCCTCCGGGCAGACATTCGACCGCGCGACGGGATTCTCCTCGTCCCGGAAAATGCCCCAGCGCTCCAGCGTCTGCACATAGGCCCGGTTGAAGGCGACGAACCCCTCTTCGCTGAACTGTCCGGGCGAACGCAGCTCGCAGGCGCAGAAGGCCGTCATCGGCCGCCCGGCGGCCTCCAGATGGGCCTCGATCCGCCGGAAGCCCGCCTCTAGCGGCACGAGGCGGTGGAAGCGCACCCGCTCGATCCGGAAGCCCGGCTCCGCCGCGACGCCGCCCGAATACTGGAACCGCCCCCGGATATAGCGGTATCCGCCCGGCGCGAATGTCGCCACCTCTGTCATGTCCGCCCCTCCCTGGCCTTTTCGACTTGCAGGTTAGCATACCGCCCGGAAGCAGCCGGCAGACCCATGACACTGGCAGGGAAACCGGGCTAGGCTCCGTCCCGATTATATCCGGGGGCGCTGGAGAGGGCCGATGAACGAAGAAGACCTCTGTTTCACGCCGGCAACCGCGCTGGCGGCGGCCGTGGCCGCGCGCGAGCTTTCGCCGGTCGAGATCGTCGATACGGTGCTGGCCCGGATCGAGCGGCTGGAGCCCCGGATCAACGCCTTCGCCACCCTGACCGCCGACCGCGCGCGGGATGCGGCGAAGGAAGCTGAGGCCAGGGTCATGTCGGGCGACACGCTCGGGCCCCTGCACGGCGTGCCGGTCACGATCAAGGACCTTGCCAACACGGCCGGCATCCCGACCGAGCGGGGCTCGCATTCCGAGAAGGGCAAACTGCCGGCGGAGAACGCACCCTGCGTGGACCGGCTGGCGGCGGCCGGGGCCATCCCGCTCGGCAAGACGACGACCTCGGAGTTCGGATGGAAGGGGGTGAGCCAGAGCCCGCTCACCGGCATCACGCACAATCCCTGGGCGCACGGCATGAACGCGGGCGCATCCTCGGCGGGCGCGGGCGCCGGTGCGGCGGCAGGCTACGGGCCGCTCCACCAGGGCTCGGACGGCGCGGGCTCCATCCGCATGCCGAGCCATTTCTGCGGCATTTTCGGCATCAAGCCGAGCTACGGCCGCGTGGCCCACCTGCCGGTCGGCAATACGGACCAGGTCAGCCATATCGGGCCGATGACCCGCACGGTCGCCGATGCAGCCCTGATGCTAGA
>Ga0209754_1003159_pt1 | contig 11657 bp, 6 predicted proteins | sample MesohylBB_FD_187295 | JGI IMG/M metagenome (GOLD analysis project Ga0209754, IMG submission 187295) | Host-associated microbial community of the marine sponge Aplysina aerophoba from Gulf of Piran - sponge mesohyl, lysed by bead beating... | ecosystem: Host-associated > Porifera > Sponge >... | reverse complement strand
CAGAAATGAATCATTGCATGTATGACCTGTTTCAAAATGATGAAAAACGGAACAGATTTGCCAAAGGACTCCCCAAAGCATTTGATATAGTTAGGAAACGTATGCCAAATGGTAATCCGGCAGTTGGATTATTAAGGGAACACGTAATAATTGGATTTTTTGAGGCAGCGTTTGGCCAAGCACGAATAGAAGTACCAGAAGACGGAACAAAACGCGGTTACGACGTTTTATTGTGTGGAGAAAAACTTTCAATTAAAACGAGAACAAATGTTGGCGGATTCAAAGTCTTATGGACAGTTGACAATGAGTATGTAAGAAAGGAAATAAAGGAGGGTTATTTTCCAGAAAGTGATATACTTCTAGTTAATATTCATTGGAACACAAAAAGAGACAGTGCCTTTTTTATACCTGTGGATGTTCAGGAGAAGGTGTTGGAATATTACGGAAGAAAAAATTATCTTTCATCATCTACTGGAAGCAATAACCGAGGAATTGGAATTCAGGGAGTGCAGTTGCTTTACTCCGAAATCACAAAGACACTCTTTCAATACCAATTGACTGGTGCTTGGATGAAACAAACTATCCTACACCCTGGGATGAATGGACCAATTACTGGGGTTTGAATTAAAATTTGGTTGGTAAAACTTAACGCTGGACCAAGCAGAAAATTCGTAGGGGGAGCGAAAAAACAGATGAAAATAGCAAAGATTTCCCAAAAACTAATGATTTGTGCTTTTTTTATGCCTGCAGTGTTGATGTTTGCCAGCATTCCCTCTACCGCTGAGAATATGGTCATGATTGACTGGCCATATGTCGGTTCTGAACAGTCCCATTCCAAGTACTCAAAAGCCGATGCAATAACTGAAGCAAATGTCAATGATTTGGAGATTATCTGGGAGTGGAAACCAAACGAAATCTCGTTGGAGGAATTTGGAACCAAACCTGGACCATTTCAGGCGACACCGATCATGGTTGATAATATACTTTACCTATCAACGATGTATATGCGGGTAGTCGCACTTAATGCTGCGACAGGCGAGGAATTGTGGGCGTTTGATCCCAAAGTTTATGAAGGAGGTCCAAAGGGAGTTGGTCCGAGAGGATTCAAGCATCGTGGCATCGCCTATTGGCGAGAAGGTGATAAAGCTCGTATTTTTCTGAATAGCCGCGACCGACTGTATTCGATTGATGCGGCCACCGGTGTGTTGGATAGCACTTTTGGTGAAGATGGAAGCATCCTTCTCACGGATGGGCATGGTCGCCCGATTTCCCGCTTTGAATTTGATCAAACCTCACCACCAGTGGTCTTTGAGAATCTGGTGATTGTTGGAAGTCGTATACCTGATAGAGTCCAACGAAAATTTGACCCACCTGGTACAGTACAGGCTTTTGATACTCAAACCGGCAAGCGGCGCTGGATATTTTTCACCATACCTCAATCGGAAGATGATTTCGGTGTAGAAACTTGGGAAAATGAGTCCTGGCGATTTACTGGTCATGCTAATGTTTGGGGATTGATGTCATTGGATGAGGAGCGAGGATTACTCTATGTACCGACGAGCACTCCAAGCAGTGACTATTGGGGTGGTCGCCGTCCTGGAGCCAATCTTTTTGCCGAATCGATTGTTTCACTGGATGCCCGTACCGGTATAAGGCAATGGCATTTCCAGACAGTCCATCATGGGGTCTGGGATTACGATCTGGCAGCTGCACCTAACTTGGTGACGATAAATCCCGATGGTAAAGAAATAGATGCCGTAGCACAAGTCACAAAACACGGCTTTACATTTGTCCTTGACAGATTGACTGGGGAACCCGTGTGGCCCATCGAAGAACGGCCAGTGGACACTATGACCGACGTACCAGGGGAGGTTTTGTTTCCGACCCAGCCTTTTCCAACCAAGCCCCCTGCCTTCAGCCGACAGGGGGTAACATTGGAGGATGCTAATGATTTGACCCCCGAGATTCATACCCTTGCGGTTGAGGAAATGAAGCGATTCAAGCTTGGTCCTCTGTTTACCCCACCAAGTCTAAGGGGAACCCTACAGCGTCCCGGTACTAGTGGAGGTGCCAACTGGGGTGGAGCTGCCTTTGACCCAGAAACTGGAATGTTATTTGTCCGGACATTAGAAGACGCTGATACCAACCAGGTTTGTGTGAATGCGGGCAATGATCCTGAAGTTGATGTAGAGTACAGCAATAATTGTCCTTACGGAGCTTTACTCCTGATGTTTAATGAGGCTGACGGTTCAGGTGCTGCCAAGGTGCCAGAAAATAAACTTGGTGGCATTCCTTTGACTAAACCGCCCTGGGCCAATCTGGTAGCAATTGACCTGAATAAGGGAGAAATTGTCTGGAAAGTACCCTTCGGGGAGGGGAGTCCTGAAATTCGTAATCATCCCCTTTTAAGGGGTGTAGAACTTCCTTCAAGATTGGGTACGCAGGGTAATTCGGGGCCAATGGTTACCAAGGGTGGTTTGGTATTTGTTGGGGGTGGAGAGCCTTACCTCTATGCCTTTGATAAATTTACTGGAAGAGAAATTTGGCGGGGTGCAACGCCATTTAAAACCAATGGCAATCCCATGACGTACCTTACCCAAACAGGCAAGCAGGTCATTGTGGTGGCAACCGGTGGGGGTGCTGCGGCTTCACTAGTGGCATTTGCCAGATCAAAATAACGTTTGTAAAGGGATATGAGGAAGAACTTTGAATGTAGCATTCAACACAATTACCAGTCCCGTGCAGAAAGAAAATTCGTCATCATTCTGTTTTTATTGATGCTACAATATCCAATTCTTAAAAGACTAATTGAATTGTGATTATGATCATGTTATAATTGGATACCAATTTTCGTTAAAGCAGACCAATTCCCTGCTTATAGAATGTAAATATCCGGTGGGGATACATTATTGAACAGGATTGATTGTATGAAAAGTATAAAGCTCATACTTTTGCAAACAGTTATGACCATTGCCTTAATTCTAGGTACAACTGGATTGGTATATGCTCAAGATAATAAATGTGGTGCTCCACCTGATGGGGGAGGTCAAATCATCTGTTCAAGTAAAGTGACAGGAAACATAGTATATGAATTTGATGATACTGATGATAATAATTACGAAATCCATTTAAATGATCTTGATATTGTATACTCTTATGATGAGGATGATTACCCCACAGAAACTCTTACACAAATACCCCTAGCCGACTTAAGTGCGACGAGAATTGTAAAAAGGGGAAATGGAAACCTTTCGTTTTTTTCTTCATCTGATGTTACTTCGAATGTTAGGGGAATTTCGATTTCCCATTACGGAACTGGCGCATTGCGAACAGAAATTAATGGTGGAAATTTCAGGATTAATAGCCCTTGGCCACGAGGATTTGCTATCCACAGTTGGACAGCAGGGAGTTTTGAGGGTGCCCATGATCTCATTGTCAGGAATGCTGATGTTGATGTAAGTGATGGTTCTTGGATAGGAATTTTGGGTGTCCAGAATGGTATGGGGGACTTGAGTGTTGATGTAAAGGATACCAAAATCAAAGTCCAAGATACAGAATGGGCCGTTGGGATTATTGGCAGCCATACAAGCGAAGGCGAAATGAATGTCAATGTCTCTGGAGTAAACTTAGATGTTAATGGGCCAGTCACAGTCGATGGCATCTATGGTTACCATTTTGGCAACGGTGATACATTTGTAAACGTCCTAGACACCAAAATAAAGGCTGAAGCCGCTAACCAAACGAATGGAATAGCATTTTTTTATTGGCCCTTTAGAGGGTCTACTCCCATGGGAAATCTCAATATCAAGGCGAAAGATGTAGATATTGAGGTGGATGGGTGGTTTGCTGATGGCATTTGGGGTGGACATTGGGGTGAAGGAGACATAGTCGTTTCTGTGGATCAAGCAAAAATTGTGACCACAGGGGACGATTCCGGTGGTATGTCTTTCATTCATGACATGGAAGGTGACATCAGTATTATCGCCCACGAGATGGATATTGAGGTTATGGGAGATCGCTCGGTGGGAATTGGGGGTGGTCAACGCTATGCTGCCACAGGTGATGTAACAATTGATGTTCACGATTCAACAATACTGGCTGAGGGTGAACAAATTGCAGGAATTAGGTCTTTTATATTCTCGGGTCAAGGACAGATTGACATTAAGGTTAATGGGGGTGAAATTACATCCAAAGGCCCTGGAAGTTCTGGGATTCTAGTTGGTCTAACAGGTCGGGTATTTGGTAGTAGGACAGGACCCATACCTGCCCCCGCTATACTCCTGAGTGAAGAGGGAGACAATACTGAAATTGAATTTACTACTGGTGATACCACGAGGGGCGCAGCTCAAAAGGTTTTTGTAAACGGTAATGTTTGGGGAGGATCAATCAAACCTCGTCAAGATGATCCTGTGAGTGCACCTGTTGTAGGGGCTGGGGTAAGGGTTTATGGGGATGGGGAAGTCATTATCGGTCCCCAAGGTAGGGTTGGTGCAGACTCTGGAGTTGCCATCCGAGCCGAGGGACCTGAAGACACTAAACCTCTTTTGCTGGTCGATTTACAGTTTGCAGGCCGCCGAGTTGGTGATGTTCTGAAAGGAAAAATCAGTAACGATTTGGGTCGAACAGAAATTAAAGTCAATGGGCAAGTCCTTCATAGCCCCATTGAAGGCACATACGAAAATGTAATAGTGCCAAACGGGGCTAGAGATATATCCCTGAGAAGTTCTGAAACAATTCTGGGACGTGAATTTCTACCGCAAGATTTCAGTGACCCTTATGCCCCACGGGCGGCCATCTATGAATCTCTGCCTGGGTTCCTTCTTGAGTTGAATAGCCGGACCACAGACCAGCAGAGCCGTGACCCAGATATACCTGGTTGGTTTCAGTTCGGTGGTTCAAGGGGAGCTTACCAAGCGGAAAGGACCCAAGTTGGTTCGAATTTCGGTTATAACAGTTTCGAGGCAAATGTTGGGCTTGCGGTTCCCTTATTTGGTTCCGAATATATATCTAGCTGGTTATCCTATAGGCAAAAATCGGGATCAGCGGAAGTTAAATCACCAGTTGGAGGTGGTCGGATAAAGGCAGGTGGCCAAGGTCTTATGTTTGGTTCCAACTGGGAAAGTGATGCAGGTTATCAGGTTAAAGCGGAAGCCTCTTATACAAAATATAATTTGGACCTGGTTTCTTCCCATCGTGGTCTTTTGAAGGAGGATGCTGGAGCCAGTGTATTCGCCGTAGGGTTTGAGACTGGTCAGCGTATACCCATTAGTGATAATCAGATTTTGATGCCGTTGGCATGGATTGACCACTCTGAGGTTTCCATGGATGGATTCGAGGATTCAGTGGGTACGAAAGTTTCACCTATCAAATCAAAAAGGTCTATCCTTGGTATTGGAGTCGTCAGGGAAACCATCCATCTTTTTGATAACACAGATGGTCAACTTGATGTGCGGATTCGTGCAGGAATTGAGAGTGTTTTGGGTGATATTAAGTCTATAACGACCGTTTCAGGTGAAGATTTGTTTTCTGCGCCAGCCCGGACCAAGGGAGTATTAAAAATTGGAGCGAAATATAATTCAAAAAAACTAGCGGTGAATGGACACATTTCTGCTTCTGGACTGGGCACTAAGGAAAGAGACTACCGCGGGAACCTGCGATTTGAAGTGAATTTCTAGAAACACTAAGGAATATAAATCCAGCTTGTACAAAGTGGCGGGGTATCGCTGAGGAACTAGTAATCCAACATTATTGTAATGTTGAGATACTAGGGTGGGAGAATTTTCAGTTGATGAGAATTTGTCCAGTAAGTATAGTTTGCAATAGTTGTTCAAGTCCCCGTTTAATGGGTATTATAATTCAGTGTTTATTGAAAATAATCCGGATACGACAATAGTGAATAGTCATCAATCTTCAAAGGGCAAAGGGCTGTGGAATACTTTTTCTTTAACCTGAATATTCGGCTTGAATTTTTGCAAATTCAAACCATTATGAATCTATTCACAAGCAAATACTCAATCTATGCATTAATCTTCGATTTGTGAATTTGAAGATCAAATAGTGCATCAAAAACGGAAAAGATTATGACTGATGTTGTTATTGTATCTGCGGCAAGAACCCCTGTTGGAAGCTTTAATGGGTCTTTGGCAAGCGTCCCTGCTCATCAACTTGGAGCCCAAGCAATCGAATCGGCACTCGCTCGTGCTGAAGTCAGCAAAAACGATGTATCAGAAACCATTCTAGGACAGGTACTCACTGCTGGACAAGGACAAAATCCTGCTCGCCAAGCTCATATTGAGGCCGGTCTTCCCATCGAATCGGCAGCCTGGAGCATTAACCAAGTTTGTGGCTCTGGCTTACGAGCGGTGGCATTAGGTGCCCAGCATATTTCCCTAGGAGACGCCGAAGTCGTTGTTGCCGGGGGACAAGAAAATATGAGCATGTCTCCTCATGTCGCTAATCTCCGTAACGGCAAAAAAATGGGTAATCTGGAATTCGTTGATTCTATGATTAAAGATGGGCTTTGGGATGCGTTTAACGGCTATCACATGGGTATAACAGCTGAAAATGTCGCCCAAAAATGGCAAATTTCCCGTAATGAACAAGACACGTTTGCTTTGCGTTCCCAAAATAAAGCTGAAAATGCTCAAAAAAATGGCAAATTCAATGACGAGATAGCACCAGTTGTCGTCAAAAGTCGCAAAGGCGACACTGTTGTTGAAAAAGATGAGTATATTCGCCACGGGGCAACTATTGACAATATGCAAAAACTCCGTCCAGCATTTAACCGAGAAGGGAGCGTTACAGCTGGAAACGCTTCGGGCATCAATGATGGAGCCGCCGTGGTCTTATTAATGTCAAGTGCTGAAGCTGAAAAGCGCGGTATCAAATCTCTGGCGCGTATTGCTTCTTATGCCACTACCGGTGTTGACCCAGCAATTATGGGAGTTGGTCCTGTGAATGCATCACGAAAAGCACTTGCTAAAGCTGGATGGACTGTTAAAGATCTCGATTTGGTGGAAGCCAATGAAGCTTTCGCAGCTCAAGCCTGCGCTGTCAATAAAGAAATGGGCTGGGATTCAGAGATCGTCAATGTCAATGGAGGAGCTATCGCAATCGGGCATCCAATCGGTGCTTCTGGATGTCGTATATTAAACACTCTACTTTTTGAAATGAACCGCCGTGATGTACAAAAAGGTCTTGCAACATTATGTATCGGTGGAGGTATGGGCGTTGCACTATGCGTCGAGCGAAACTAAACGTTTAATCTAATAACTAAAGGATACAATTATGGGTAAAGTTGCATTAGTCACTGGTGGAACTCGTGGGATTGGAGAGGCGATCTCCATAAAACTCAAAGCAAACGGGTATAATGTTGCCGCAAACTACGCAGGCAATGATGAAGCGGCCAACAAATTTGCGGCCCAAACAGGTATTTCAGTTTTTAAGTGGTCCGTCGCTGATTATAATGATTGTGCAGCGGGCGTCAAGGAGGTTGAAGCCGAACTTGGGCCTGTTGAAATTCTTGTGAATAACGCGGGAATTACACGTGATTCAATTTTTCACAAAATGACTCCCGAAAAGTGGAATGCGGTCATCAACACTAATCTCACAGGCGTATTCAACATGACTCATCAGGTTTGGAATGGAATGCGTGACCGTAATTTTGGTCGGGTGATCAATATTTCATCAATCAATGGAGTCAAGGGACAAATGGGGCAGACCAATTACTCTGCTGCAAAAGCTGGGGATATAGGATTTACCAAAGCTCTCGCTCAAGAGGGAGCCTTTAAAGGCATCACCGTTAATGCCATCACGCCAGGCTACATTGCTACAGAAATGGTCATGGCCGTGGATGAAAAAATTCGTGAGAGTATCATTAAACAAATTCCTGTCGGTCGCCTTGGAGAACCCGAAGAAATTGCTGCTTGTGTCGCATTCTTGGCATCAGATGACGCCGGTTTTATCACAGGGTCAACCTTAAGCGCCAATGGCGGACAATATATGCAGTAAGGTCAATCCGGTTGAGATTTAACCGCTTTGAGTCAGCTGAATATCACACTCTGAATCTTAGTTCATTGGCATGTATTGGCCGATTCAACAATAATTTCGCCAATGAGTTTACAATCATCTTCAGTAAACGTAAGTGGTATTCGCATGTCGAATAAATGATCAAGAATATTGATTGTATTCGGGCATTCATGATTGACGATGTATTGCCAGCTATCAAATCGTGAAGTATATCCCTTCGGCTGCTTATCGCCAAACCATTTCAGCTCAACTCCCCTCTTGTGAGATAGATCAAGAAATTTGCTAACAAATTGTGGGTTGTCTGAAAGGACAAAAAACTGAATCGATGAGCCCACAAAACTTTCTTTAGGTGATCGTTCAATCACTTCAATCACGGGTGAATTTTTTAATTTATTTACAATCGCATAATATCGTCTGTTCCACTTTCTACATTGTTTAGGTAAATCAACAAGTTGCGGTCGAAGAATTGCCGCCCTAAGATTATCCATTCGCCCCGAACAGTTAGGATAGTGAAGTCTCACTGCTTCAAAGTCTTCCAAGCTCGGGCGTGATTGATGTCGATTATACAGCATATAGCTTCCCGAAAGAATAATTGCTTTAGCCATTGTCTCTGAACAATCGGAGACAAGCAATCCACCCTCTCCAGAATTAATATGCTTATATGTCTGGGTTGAGAAGCAACTCACGAGACCGAATTTCCCAGAAGGAGTTCCGTTCCAATATGCTCCCATAGTATGTGCACAATCTTCAATAAGAATCAATTTTAACTGCTTACAGATTGCTGATAGTATTTCCATGTCACAGATGTGCCCTCGCATATGTGATAAGACTAGCTTCTGGGCTCCAGATTGTTTTGCCTTTGATTCTAGATCATTGAAGTCTATGGTCAAATGGCGATTACTTTCAACCAATACGGGTTGAGCCCCAACACTTACAATTGCCCCTGGTACGGGAGCTAATGTAAAGGCATTGGAAAGAATTTTTTCATTCGTTCTGACACCGATTGCTCTTAGTGCACAAGCAATTGCATACCCCCCTGAGGCAACAGCAAGGCAGTATTTTGAACCCATTAATTGAGCGAACTCCTCTTCTAATTTAGCTGCTTCTGCCACCTCTTCATTATGGACATTATACCTATGGAGTCGGCCATGATTCATCACTTCAACAGCTGCATTAATTGCATCTTTAGATAAAGCTTCTTGTTGTGTAAATCTTTTGCTAAATTGTCGCATAGTTGACCGTCAAGAAATCAATGCATCGGCGAGAGCTGGAAGTGTTGCAAAGTTCATCAAAACTCTGTCTGGGTCAAGGTCTTCGTATGCGCTTCCCGGAGGTCCAAAGCCGACTAGGATTATTGGGATCTGAGCATTTCTTGCCGTTTGATAATCGGTTAAAGTATCTCCAACTAAAATAGATTTTGCCATAGCTCCACCAACAGACTCTATTGATTTGATAAGGACCTGTGGGTCGGGCTTACGAAAAGGATAAGTGTCAGCCCCAATCAGAGCTTCAAACTTATCTAAAATTCCGAGGTTGTTAAGTAGAATCCGAGCCAATCGCTCGGGTTTATTGGTACAAATACCTAGTACCCATTCATAATGAATGAGTGTCTTCAAGGTCATTTCTACATCATCATAGAGTTTGGTAAACGTGTCGATTGCTCCTTCATAATGAATGAGTAGCAAGGAATACTGTTCATTAATTAACTCTTCACTCGGGTTGACGTTTAGTTTTTTGAATCCTAGGGAAAGCAATGCCCTACCCCCTTTTAAGGCTGTTAACTTATCCGTTTCAGGGCAAAGAAGTTTGCCCTTGCCTAGTTGAATGAAACATTGATTGGCCGCATTGATTAAATCATGTCCAGTATCGGCTAAGGTGCCATCTAGGTCAAAAATTATTGACTTCCTGTTATTCGTCAAATCGGTAACTTTCCAATTTTTAATCAATATTGATCTGATTGTTTGTACTTATTTGAGTATAAATAAATCTATGACTGTGGAGTTAATATTAGAATCCACAATTTTCTTTCCGATTTTTATATCCACCTGTATCCACTTAAAAAGTTAAATTATCTTTCTTCCTGAGGTCAACATTCATTTCATTTAAATTCTCAATATATCAAAAGCCAACCTTTGGTCAACATTCGTAACTTTCAAGCGTAAACGATCAAGTTTAGGGAAAGGATTTTTTACGAATAGTATTTCGGGTCACAGGAGCGGTTGATGCCATCGCTCCTCTTCATGATTCATACCCCATCCCAGAGGACTAAATATTGAAAGCCGCATCCACTGCATGATAGGTCTGGCTCGTTTATGCCAGATGAATCGCTATCATCTCCTGGCACTTAGCCCTCAGTATTTGAACCGATTGATACCAGACCATATTCAGTATCGCCTAGTTCAAACTATATTTGGCCGCCACATGCGTACCTAGTTCCACAACCGTTCTCTTGGCGGACGTGGTCAAACCCATGAGATTCAGTTTCTCAACCACCTCCGTCCTAGTCATCTGGATCACGGTGTGCACCGACGATGATACCATTTATTGATTCGGTTAGATTGTTTAGTAATCAATTGAAGATGCCGTTGGCGTATTTTTTGATGACGGCTTGATCCTTTCTTTTAGCGCAACATTGGACGGTGATTCCGTTTGACTTTGATGTCCAGTATTGCATCCTTGGGTTGCTCTAGGAGACGTGTTGTATAGGTGCTGATAACCACTCCGATTTAACCGACATTCATGATAATACCCGCGACGACACCATTAACCACTGGCACTAAAAGTAAATCCTTGTTGCCAACCGTTAAATACTAGCGGTTGGCTGTTGACTTGCGGATAACCGCACGGAACGGTTGACCCTCTGGATAGAGGGTTCTAAATTTTCGCTGCAGACGACACTGTCCCATGCGGAGAATTGAGTTTATCCTCCTGGATCTTGACCTTGTCCGGTATGGTAAAGGACTGTAAGGTATTTCGCCTTTTCTTGAAACGTTGCCCCCCCCCGACTGATATTTCAGGACCGAACAGGTCATACCAGAGTGATAATCGGTCAACCTCAAATCATCCTTCCTTAATTGCGTCACTCGTTGATAGAGAGAAAACGATAAAACGGACGGGGTACTCCCCTGTGACCCTGGCTTGGGTATATGCGGTCATCTTTTGACTCTGCATAGCATTCCAGATAAAGCGACAGTATCCGCTTGGGCGACCAACTTCTTGGCTGTGGTCGTATTACCAAGAACCAGACGATACGAAATAGTGCGATGGACGAAAGTTGAGATTTATCAAAAAAAGGATGAGAGAGAGGTATGAGGAAAGCGTCAATAACTAACTTGTCAATGAAATATTTTGAATCATCACAAAAAGTTGAAAATTATTCAAAAAAAATATAGCACAAAAATGATGAATATATGCTAATGTAAATCCATAAAATACAATTTAATAATATTATTGTAACTTGTATCAGTCAAAAAAGAGTAAGATTTTATAATACCCCTCCCCCAAAACCTCATATAACACACAACAAATGTCAGTAACACAAATTTCTTCATTCGCTCACAAAGAGGATTGATCCACTAATACATCCACAAATTCAACAAAATCGCCATAGGGGGGGGGGGTAAAAGTTA
>Ga0209754_1003156_pt1 | contig 11664 bp, 16 predicted proteins | sample MesohylBB_FD_187295 | JGI IMG/M metagenome (GOLD analysis project Ga0209754, IMG submission 187295) | Host-associated microbial community of the marine sponge Aplysina aerophoba from Gulf of Piran - sponge mesohyl, lysed by bead beating... | ecosystem: Host-associated > Porifera > Sponge >... | reverse complement strand
CTGCGAGCGGCTCAAGCAGCCTCCCATCGTCCCAAGTGAACTGGGGCCAGTTCTGTTGCTCCCAGATATACATGGTTATCCTCACTGAATGAGGAGAACATAGTGTTGTTCTCGTCATTAGACAAGTTGATTCGCTTCGTTCAATGAGGAGAATAGCTCGACATTCGCCTCAATGCCTGGTGCGCCATTTCAAATTGGAAGGAATGTTGGGCCTTGATATCGAGCGATGTCCAAGCTCGACCAAGCCGAACAGATCCGCATTTGGGAACGCAGCGCCACGGACAGACAACGTCCGCTGGGCCCCACGCAAACAAAATCTTGATTTGTTGGCGGCAATGTAGGCGTCCGGCGTGACCACCCGTGCGCGGTCAGGCGACTTGGCCAGAATCTGCGGTGGACGTCGTGTTCCAGGGCACTTGCTCTTCTATCCGGTTGATCTTGTACTAGGGGATGCGTTCGAGGATTCAGCCGAGTTCGGGCGCAGCGATGCGCAGCGTTCCTCCGGTATCCGAACCTGACGGTCGGATAACGATGTCGATATCGCAGCCGAGGTCTATCAGGAAGCGTAGAAGGCGCTCCAGCGAATACTCGCGAAAGTCACCCCGAAGCAGATGGGACAGCTCGGTTTGTGATAGATCGAGCGCGCGGGCGGCATCTGCGTGGGTGGTGCTGCGCTGCCGGACGATGTCTTCAATACAGCTCACGAGCCCGGCCCTCAGCAGGTGCGTATCGGCGTCGGGAAGATCGAGATCGGCGAATACGTTGCCGCTGCCGCGTTCGACGGAGCATTTGGATGTGTTCATCGTCCGGGTCTCCGTCATGCTTGTTTCCGTTGCACCGCCAGACAAACTGTCGCCGCGGGCCCATTCCGGGGACGACCCCGCCGGGGATAGGCTCGCGCGTAAAGTGTCGCCGCCTCGATCTGCTCCACAGTGAGCGCCGGCCAGGCGTCTCGGATCGCCTCGATCTTGTCTCCGTTGGCGAGCATCTCGGCGATATAATGGGCTGGAATGCGGGTTCCCCTGACACAGGGAGTGCCGGAGAGCACAGCGTCGTCAGCGACGATCATCTCTTGCGCCTGCGTCAGGCGGGACAATCCTCTTTGCACCTTTTCCCTCATGGACCGCACGTCGACCGACACGTCGCCGACGCAGGCCGTCTCCGCCTCCGGATGGTCGAGCAGGTAGCGTACTAGGCGCCGGCGCCCATCGCGGGTGAAGACCGAAGTCGTTTCGTGGACGAGCTTCAAGCTCACCAAGCCATCGAAATGGACGATGCGGGACCCGCCGCGGTGTGCCGCGGCGCTGCCCAGAACGCCCGTGTCGATGATGCGGTGCACCTGTTTGAGGGGCACGCCGGTGACGCGGGCCGCCTCGTTGGCCGACAATGTTCGGGCCACTAGGCTTGAGGTCATTTTATTTTTCCCTCATCATGAAAAAATATAGGTGGTGGCCGTGGAAAACTCCAGCGCCAGTCGGCCGAATAGCCGTCCCTGCATCAACAGGTCGGGCCCGGCGCGGTGACCGGCGGCTTGCCGACGGCACCGGCGCGTACCGTCCAGCCCGTCTTCGCGATGTGCATCGAATTCGCATCTCCCACGTGGCGTTGACACGGTAAGGAATATTCCTTACGAGCGCGCTGCACGAAAGGAGCGCCGATCATGTCGATCATCCACGAAGTCGCCACGTTGACTTCCAAGGATCAGATCACCCTGCCCAAGGCGGTCCGTCAGGCGCTGGGTGTCGATGTCGGCGCCAAGGCGGCATTCGAACTGCACGAGGACGGACAGATCGTCGTCAGCCGTGCCGACACCGAGCATGAAGATCCGGCCATCGGCGCGCTTCTCGATCTGCTCGCCGGCGATATCCAGGCCGGTCGGCATGTCCGGGCGCTTCCGGACGATCTGGCACAGGACATACTCGAACATGCGCGGCGTGAAGCAGGACCGGACGAGGACATCGACGGCGACATCGACCACTGATGAAGCGCCACGGATGGACGCTGCTGTTCCACGATTGCCTGATCGACCAACTGCGCAGGCTCCACAACGCGGCCCAACGCGCGCAACGAAGCGATCCGACGGGGTTCGCATCCAATGCGAACGTCAAGCTGTTCCACGCGCTGAGCCGGTTGATGCTGGACGTCATCCCGCAGGACCCGTCCCGGGACGAGTACCGCCAGGGAGGCACGCTCGGCCCGCGCTACCGCCATTGGCGGCGCACCAGGATCGGCAGGCGGTTCCGATTGTTTTTCCGCTACGATGCCAGGGCAAACGTGATCGTCTACACGTGGGTCAACGACCAGTCCACGCTGCACTCCTCGGGGAGCAGGACCGATCCGAACGCGGTCGTCGCCAGGATGCTCGCGCATGGCAATCCGCCCGACGAGTGGGCTTCATTGTTGAAGGCTTCAAGGCAAGATTGGCGGGCGGGGAAGTAACTGCCCCAGGAAAACGTCGGCTCGTGAAAGAGCGGAGAAGGACTGGCGGCTCTAACTCAATCGAAATATTGCGTAGCTGAGCGCACTTCATCGCAGTCAGGCGCACATATGGCCCAAACCTGCGGGAAATCTCCTAATTGATTTTTTTGTCAGGCCGTACCGGCTCTATCTACCGTTGCTGTCATGACCCGCCACGATAAAAAAATCTGTGACCGGTTCCGCGGCTATGCCGGGCAGACGAGCATGAATCGACTGCGCCTCGAAGCCGACGCAGGAGCAAGAGGCTTGCAAACGAGTTGGATGAATCGACGACCTGAGAAAAGCCTTTTCGCGGACTGTCATGTGTACCCGCGGCCAACCTTTGGGTGCTATTCATCGCCAGGCGCCCGCACGTCATCAGCGGGACAGGAACCTGGTTTTGGAGTGCAGCCATGGCGCCATGGCAGGACATTCGCGCGCATATCTCGGTGCACGTGCTCGACACGCATATCGTCGAAAACGCTCAGAAAGTCCGTAAGTTACTACTATACCGTCATTTTTTCGACATCCCCTTTGGGCCGATTCCAGCTCCGCAAGCATCCAGAGAGCGATCCAAATCCGAAACCGCGCGCTGCGGCGAACGCGTATGCCTCCCGGATGCAGGATTTCCCAAAGTTTGGCGGCGCACTGACCTGGGTCGGAGCCGTCCCGGACGCGGATGAACGACTCCAAGGCGTTGACGACGATGTCCGAGCGGCCAGGGTCGGCGCTGTCGCGTTGGAGCGCGCGCATTGGCCCGAACGACGGAGCGTTGCCGGATTTCCCCTAACCGTGCGCTTTGAAAACCTGAGCGGCCCCACCTACATTCGCTGCGCCGGGGCGCATTGCAGCCGACAGGAGCGGCGTCTCTTGGCACAGCCTGAGGCAGTCGGCATGGCCGTCGGCGTGGCAGGTCCGGCACATCCGGCAATCGAAAGGGGGCAGCATGGACAACAACTAGAGCGGCTTCTTCGACACAAGGCGTGCGGCGGACTATCTCGGCCTCTCGCCCCGCACGCTGGACGGCTACCGCGTGAGCGGCGCCGGGCCCGCATTCCACCGCTTCGGGAACCGGGTGCGCTATCGCGGGTCGGATCTGGATGAGTGGGCGGCGAAGCGTCGCGCCACCACGACGGCGGAGGCCGACAGAATCGCATCCGCATGAGGATGTCGACAAAGCAGTTTCCGCCTTGACCAAACTGAACACGAACCGCGCCACCCTGCTCGGCCGCGCCGGGCGCAATCCGAACGTCCGCGACCTGAAGAACTGCGACAAGGCGGCGGTATTCACTCTGGCAATCAGTGGCATAGGCCGCTGTTACTCGAGTGAGAGCCCACTTGTGCATCCTCGATTCGGCACCGATGACGATTCTCACAATTGAGCCTCGTGAGCACGCCAACAAGCGGATAATCATCTCCAAGGACCGCCGGAGCGCCGATCGCGAAGCGTACCGCCATCTCCCGGAAACCGAAGGGCTACCGCGACCCCGGGGGAGGTCGACGAATCGAAAAGTGCAACGGGAGTTCGGGGTTCACCCTTGTTCATCGGGAACGGGCGGCCGCGCCGTCGGATCGCCCCGAACGGCGTAAACGCTCAGGTTCATGCTTCCGGTGACGCTCGACGAGATCATCATCCTATTTTCCTCGGACCGACCCACGCGAGTGATGACGAACCGATTGTTTTCGTCGAGCCCGACAATTGCGATCGAATTGTCGGGCATCGGCGCATCGCTGGGACGTGTCGGTTCAAGGTCGCGAAGCACTTTCTGGACATTAGGAATTCGCGCTGGTCGGGACCGGCCTTTACCGGAAACAGCGTGCGTCCTAGGGCTGTGTGAAGGTCCTGGATAATGCCGGTGCCGAGGGGGACGACATCTTCGCCTTCGAGCTCGTCGGTGTGTCCATTCAGGTTGCGTTTGTGTCGCATGTCGAGGAAATGCGCGGCGCTGAAATCCTGCCAGAACCCGTGTTGCATCCGCTCGATCCTGTTGATGAGCTCCCCGATCTTGAGGATGCCAAGACAAGCGGCGTCCAGGACGGTTTCCTTCTCGATGGGATCGGCGCACTGTTCGGCGCGCTGGCAGTAACGGGTGGTCTTGGGCCGTCCAGCGCTGCATCTCGGCGAACGTAGCCTGCAGTCGATGCAAGGCCTCGCCGCGTTCCTTCTCCCTCCAGCGTCGCGTCCGGAATCTCTTGGCTACGGTCGCAAGAGTCGCTGCCAATGCCTTGTCGACTTCGTTGAACCGCTCGATCATCCACGGTCGGCTGACACCTTCGCCCTGTAGTCGGGCAAGCAGTTTCTGCTGGACGAGGTGGGCCTTCCTGACCGGATCCAGAAGACTGCGGTTCTTGTCCCATTCGGGAATCGCGACGCAGACCTCGTAGCCGGGAAGTTTCTGGACATGGCCGGGCTGTTCGCCGGCGATGGAGAGGTCGGTCTTCTTGACCTGGGACCAGGGGATGCCATCGACCGCCTCCTGGTCGCCCGACGCCGGGACCGGGTTTGCTTGGCGAGGCCGTGGCTCGGCACCGGTTGGGCGTCGCGGCGGGCGGTTTCGTTTGACCATCTTCGTGTCAATTCCTGTGCTTGCCGGACTGGTGGTGCCTCTTGGGCGGGAAGCTGCACCGTGTATCGGCGCTATGCGATCAACTGCGGTCGGGCCTGACCTCGAATTCCCTGCGGTCGACAAGGCGCATCCGAAAGCGCGGAGGCGCATTACGAGGCCAGCGGCGGAAGCCGTTCTCGATAAGCCACCGGCCGATTTCCAGCTTGATCAACTCCCTGAATTGAGCGCTCCAGAAGGAAGCCTTGGCCACGTTTGCTTCGGCAACGCGACTCGTCCGGTCGCCGACAAGTCGCAGCGTGACCGTGTGCCAGCCGCGATCCTCGGCCGATATCTTCAGGCCGTACCCGGCGCCGGTGGCGCGCCAACCTCCATTGTTCCAGGCCGTAGCCCGGAAGCTGTTTGTGCCCATGTGGCGATGCTTCTCAGTCGGATCAAGCCCGCGTGAAGGTCAGTAACTCCGCGACGCAAGCCTTGAACAGTCTGGGGTTTCCGCTGGATTGGGGAGACAGCGTCGGCAAGGCGGAGGAGCAGTGGCGTATGGATGTCAGAGGCGCTGGGAAAGCCACCGCGACCCGGCGTATTGCCGCTCGGCGGCATGTGGCCTCCGGCACGCAGAGGGCATGGATGCGCCGTCGTAACGGGTGAGAGCCGACGCGTCGGGCGGGCCGATTCACCGCAATTGCCGCGGTCTTGTGCCCCGCAATCCTCACTATCATCACCGCCATCCACATATTTTATTCATGGCCTTTGCGGATAACAGTTGGCAAAAGTGCGCGGCTGCCTCACAGTTGCAGCGGATCACGGTCCGCGAAACCGTCGGGAGTGTTCCGAGAAGCGGTCGATGACGCGCGCGGCGAGTTGACCGCACTGGCCCGGCGCGACAATTGGGCGATGCCGCCTGGGCCGAAGGACAGTCTCAAGCTCGATCAGCTCGCAGTCGATACGGCGGGCAATCTGGTGCTTCTGGAGATCAAGGTCGTATCCCGAATGTCCTCGAATGTCTACTACGCGCCGTTTCAGCTTCTGCAGAATGCCTGGGAGTGGCACTTTGCCCTGAATGCAGTGCGGCGTTCGCTTCAGGAATTGCTCGATGCGAGCGTGGAACTGGAGTTGACGCCGGCGCACGCACCGCCGATAACCGGCGGCATTCGGTTGGCGGTCGGATTCGGCGAGGATGGCCGGAGCGACAAGGTCAGGCGGCGCTACGGACAGGTGCTGGAAATCGCGAACGCGCATCTGCCGCCCGGAATTGCCTTACTCGAGACCTGGGTGCTGGCGGAGGGACGGCAGCCGGTCCGCGTCGACCGATCGAGGTGAGGCGATGAGTAACGATGAAATGACGCTGTGGAGGAGAGACGGTCTGGTCCTGCCCATCAGGACGAGCCCTATCCGGTTTGCGGTCGACAGGGGAAATGGCTTGACCTCGGATGCTTGGGGCGTAAGTGTCGAGAAAAACGGAGACGCCTACATCTACTGCCGAGGCGGGTTGCGCGGGCAAAAGGTCAGTCTGCACTCCTCCGGAAAGCAGCACATCTCGTTCAACGAAGACGACCCCAGCATGAGAAACTACAAGGGTGATCGCTTCATGAATCAATGGCAGGAACCGGAATACGAGGGCAAGGCGATCCCTACGTGCCGGCTGCTGTTTCCCCGCTGGGGGCTGCAATTGGCCCCCGAGCAAAGGAAACGGAAGCAAGCGCGATGGGACAAGAACCAGGTCTTGATCCCCGGTCACGCAAAGATGGTCACGGTGGTCTCCTTCGTCATCGTGGATGACGGAATGCGGTTGCGAAAGGAGGAGGGATCTCTGCCGAGCGCCCCTTTCGGAGTTCTCAGGCTTCGGCCGGGAAAGACCCTGTGTGCGATTGCCGGCTACGAGCCCGAGCGCAACCTGAGGGAGAAGGTGGACGATGCGCTCAGGGAGATGGCTAGGGAGATCGAGGCGACGAACGATCCGAATGAACTGGGGGGTAAGGTTCTGGAGACATGTCTGACGGGCTATACTCTGGAGAATTGCGTCTTCATGCTGCCCCTATGGGCTCGCTATACCGCCAAGGCGTAGCTGCCCGAGGGTGTTTTCGTCCGAGCGCCGGGCCGGGAATTCCCGGGCGGCTTGGGCTGACGTCACGGTTTGCGCGCTGGATGCAACGGAGGAATCGGGAAAGTTCGAACGGTTCGAATCTTCACCCCGGTGTCCCGTCGAAAGGTAGGGTCTGCGCGACGGGGGAGGTTCCCGCCGGTTCGCGGGCGTCGGGATCGGGCACGATGGTCGAGATGAAGTGGCGGATTTCCTGGACCTCTGCGTCGCGCCCTTCCGCGATCATCCGGCGGGCGATAGCCTGGGCCGTGAACAGCGAGGCCCGCGCGACACGCATTTCGGTGTCGGTGGCAGGCCATTGGCGGCGGTCGAGGGCCTCCATCGCGAGCTCGAAAAGGATCTGGTTGGGGGACCAGGGCGTGCCCTGCGTTGCCAGTTCGAGCCGTTCCCACTGCTCGCGAGAGACCCGGATGTGCTTGTGCAGGGAGCCGTCGGGCGATTTCGTCATCGTTTTGCGCTGCCTCCGAATGGTATTGCTGCCACGGTGGGAATGGAATTCCCCCTGGAATTTGTGCGGTCCCGGCCCGATTCGCGGGCGCGTGACTGGCGTGCTGCGCGACCCGTTTGATCGCAGTCGCAGGCCGGGGCGACGCCTGCCGCGAGCGAGACGGTTATTCTATGCCTCCCAGCAGACAGCACCTATAGGTGCTTGCAGGAAAACTCAAGAGAACCTGCCGTAACGCGGCAGAATCCCGAAAGGTGCTCGGCGCGGCATGGGTGCGATGGAGCCGCCGGGGTCGCGCAGCCAGGGGCTGTTTGCGAGCACCGATCGGTGGCAGGTAGTTCCGGCACGCCAGGAGCCGACACGCGTGCCAATTAGCGGGGCATAACCAGCCAATCGCAACCATGGACAACCACGGCAACCTCTGCATCAGGGATGCGTCAGGTGTGAGAACCACGCGCCGAAGGGCGTCCTAATCGCGCTTCCTGACCGCTCAAGCTGTCGGGCGATGAAAGCCGTTATGCAACCGGCATTTAGCCCGAGCGGCGCTTGAGAGGCAGCGCCCGCCGCGCACTTGCGGAGACAGTCCCCGAACCGTCGCACGGCTTCCGGGCGGCACTATAGGAAGCACGAGATAACAGATCAATGCGTGGAGTCGTGCGCGCCGGAAACGTCATTCACTCGGCGCGCACTGTCGGCGACGGTGCGCGCTTGCCCGTCACCGCCGGGAGCAGTCATCGTCGCACGATCCTGTTCGTCGCTGAACCGAGCGACGAACACTACCCGGGTCGTCACGCGGCAACCCGTCGTCCGACCGCACGGATGCCCTACCGGCAGGAACGCGAGCAGACGATGACCGCCAGCATTCTTTACGGAAGGCGTAAAATACAGTACAGTCAGCACGCATGACTCGGAGCTTCAAGGATCGGGATACGCGCCGCTTCTTCGAGGGGCGGCGCGTCGCGGCATATCAGGGCTTCGCTGGCCATGCCGTGCGCCGACTGGTCTTGCTAGACAGCGCGGACATGCTTGGCGACCTTGCCGCGTTGCCGAGCAGACGGCTGGAGGCGCTGCGCGGCGACCGCGCCGGTCAGCACAGCATTCGGATCAACGCGCAATGGCGTGTCTGCTTTCGTTGGGCAGACGAAGGGCCGTGCGATGTGGAGATCGTGGACTACCATTGAGGGAGTTTGCCATGAACGCAAAGAACGGAATGAAGCCGGTGTATCCCGGCGAAATCCTGCGCGACGAGCTCGATGAACTCGGGCTGTCGGCCAATGCGCTGTCGAAGGCGCTAGGCGTGCCGGTGAAACGGGTGACGATGATCCTGAACGGCCAGCGGGGTGTGAGCGCGGACACGGCGCTGCGGCTGGCACGGTATTTTGGGACGACGCCGCAACTTTGGCTGAACTTGCAGAAGACGTGGGAGCTTCGCCAGGTGGAGATCGTTGCGGACCACGAGACCACTAAGCGCGTGATGCCCCGGCAGTCAGCGGCGACGGAGACGGTGGCCGATGGCCGTCCCTGACTTCCAGTCGCTTATACCTCCGACCTCGTTGGTCTTGCGTGGCGTAGACTGGTTCATCAACCGTCGCGCCGTAGGGTGCCTTAAGCTTGAAGTCTGGATCAACGACCCGTCACACTAGTCGCGGCTTGGAATCCTGAATTCGGGCCAACGGCCAATCATCCTCCATGCAACCGATTGGTGCGTCGGCAGAAGACGAAACCGCAGATCATTCGACAGCGTTGCGTGGGATCGGGAGATCCTGCCCGATAGCACATTGGACATAGACTTCCTACCGTATGGTGTCTTCCGAGAGAATGTCTGGCGATTCTCCGGGGGGAATGATATCCACACGCTACGTTTTCGTGTTCACACCGGTTCTGGAATGATTCGGTTCTTCCACCCGAGCAGGAAATTGATTGACCGTCTAATCAAACCTTGCCAAGGCAGGTTGCCTCAGTGCTGAGCGTGGCGACGTGGACTGTCAAATGGGAACTGCCCAGCCATCGCCGCTGCGATGAACAGGATGAACATTCTTGGGATCTGCGATGTCATCAATACTGAAATGGGTCGGCCGCACCGCAGCGGCTCTTGTCGTGATCGTGGTCGCTCTCGTGTTCCTCGGGCTGATCGTTGGCGGCGACGAAACCGAAGCACCGAAAACACCCTCGGCAACGCCGCAAGCCGAGACACCAAAGGAAGAGGCGCCAAAGGAAACAGCCCAGCGCGGCATCAAGCCGGCAGAACCGGCCAAATCGACACCTAATCCGGAGCCCGCCGTTGTCTTGCCGCCGGTAAATGTCGAGGCGCTTTCCTGTCCAGATCCGGTCGACGTCGATCTGGAGTACCGAGGCAAGGTCCAGATACGCCGAATCGCTGCCGACATCGTGAAACAGTGGGGGTTGAAGGCCGGTCCCATGGATGTTCTGCCGGAGGACAAGAGCCGGACTTTCTATTGGATGTTCAGCGCGACCAGCGCCCTGTTCAGTCTTGCACGGGGCACCGATTGGACTTGGTACCGGGACGGTAGCACGGTGCGGTTCGTCAAGCACAACGATCCTGTCCTGAGAACGGCGGGGATAGTTGCCACTAGATTCAAGCTCAACGCGAAAAAGGTAGATGGCAGGCTATCCGTCAGCGTCGATTCGGACTTGGGAGACAGGCAGCCAATCACGGTTACGGTGGACCGCCTGTATCGCGCGAAATCGGAGGCCGGCAAGGTGGACACCTACTCAAGAGGCTACGGCAGATACTGTGGTCTTGCGGCCCAATGGCGGGTCGCGAAGCTGCTTCCGGTCGATGACAAGGCATGGAAAGCCAGCTTGGCGGCGCACCAGGACAAGATGGCTCAACTCGGCCCTGACATGGCGTTTGGAATCGAAAGTATCGAGGACCGCATCGTAGTCGAAGCACGCGCGCGCGGGAGCGACGACGAGGTTGCCGTTGCCTCGCCCCTGACGGTCTCCGTACGGGCGAAATCGAGCTTTGTGGGCGCCGACCACCTGCGGCTTTGGGAATCCTACGAGACCCTGAATGAGGTGCCGCTGATCGCCCGCTCGTCTTACCCAGGTGAGCGAGGTACGCGCCTGAAGGTCGGAACGATCTTCCGCGTCGAAGGCATAGAGCACAGCCAGCTTGAACGCTGGTTTCTGGTGAGCATCGACGGTCGCCAAGGCTGGATCAACAGTATCGCCTTGCTGCGCAAAGGCGTGAAGCGCATTGCAGGGCTTAAAGATAATGAGTTGAGGGCGGCCGACCTCCACCGGAAATTGATGACAAATGTATTCGGGCCATGCTTGGAATACGCTTACAACAAGCTGTTCAAGAGCCGCGGTTCGGAAAGCCATAATGCGAGACTTGCAATGTTCGAGAGCGTCCAGCCGCAGCTGAAGGAAATGGCGTCGGAGTTGGCGAAGCTCGATTTGAGAGCTTTACCTGAAAGCGAAATTGAGCTGTTCTACCGAGAGCGCCTGACCAACTGTAAATCGGGCGTAGGTCAGCGGTGAGACTGCCGTTCGACAAAAGCGATTTTTTTTCTCTGAAACTCTTTTCGGGCTTTGGGCACATTTTCCCCTGGCCGCCGGCACCCGTTTTCGAGAGGCAGCCACGGTGGCGTCAGTCTGGATGGCGTCGCCGTTCAATCAATGTCGGCGATTATTCGGGCTCCCCGGAAACGGCCTCGTCTCGGGCCGAGAGCGGTTGAAGGCGACGCCGGGGCTCAGGCGGTTCGGGTCGGCATGTCGGTTTGTTCCTCGCGTGCCCGCACGGTGACGTATCCATACTGTTCAAGCTTCTGCAGCCAGCGGCTGGCCTTGTAGCCGATGGCGATGCGCTCATAGTCGATCCCGGGATCGGCATAGGGCTTTCCGTCGCGCAGCATGGCATAGATGGTGCGGAGCATCTTGTGGGCCACGGCGACGATGGCGCGCTTGTATCCGCGCCGGCTCGTCACCGCCCGGTGATAGGCCTGGAACTGGCAGCCCCGGGTCCGAACCGCCGCATGGGCGCATTCGACGAGAATGGCGCGCAGGATCGGGTTTCCCCGCCGTATCCGTCCGCTGCGGCGCTTGCCGGCGCTCTCGTTGTTCCCGGGACA
>Ga0209754_1003151_pt1 | contig 11677 bp, 10 predicted proteins | sample MesohylBB_FD_187295 | JGI IMG/M metagenome (GOLD analysis project Ga0209754, IMG submission 187295) | Host-associated microbial community of the marine sponge Aplysina aerophoba from Gulf of Piran - sponge mesohyl, lysed by bead beating... | ecosystem: Host-associated > Porifera > Sponge >... | reverse complement strand
GTCACCTCTCGCGACCGTTCCCTCGCGCATCGTTGGACACCTCCTCCAGCTATTGGTGCAGTGATTACAGTAATTACTTTTATCCCCTGACGTCAAGCGATACGATTTTGGGCGCCAGCCAGTCCCCTTACGGCCGGCAAGTTCGACGCGTTACGCATTCCCCGCGCCGCCCATCCTACTCCGGCCCCTCCGGCCTCAGCTCCCGCACCCCACGGTTGGAAACCGCCATGATCCCCGCCGCCCCAAGCATGACGAGACCCCCAAGAATCACCGCCGACGGGGCGCCGGCGAGCCTGCCGAGGAACGGTGACAAGTGGTCCCGGGACAGGCCGGCGACGGCGCCCATCTGCAGTTGCCCCAAGGGGAGGACGACGCTGTAGTTCATGCCCCAGATGGCCATGACCCGGCCGCGGTACTGGTCGGGGACGCGTGTCTGGACCGAGGTCTGGGTGCTTACCATGAAGAAGGAGAGGCCGACGCCGGCCAACAACAGCATGCCCAATGCCAGCGGGAAGGCGCCGGAAAACCCGAACAGCGTGAGGAAGAAGGCATGGATTCCCGCGCCCATGAGAATCAGCCACCCGCGCTTCGGGAAGTATCCGAGGTTGGCGGCCACCAGGGCGCCGAGCAGGGCGCCGATGCCGCTGACCACGTACAGGGTACCCAGGGTGGAGCCGTCGCCGCGGAACACGACATCGGCGAAGACCGGCAGGAGCGCGGTGTGGGACGCCAGAAGGAAGATGTCCAGGTAGTTCAGTCCGATGAGGGAGCGAAAGAGCTTGCGGGTCCATACGAACGAGAGCCCGCCCAGGAGAGTGCGGACGAAGTTGCCGCCCCGGGTGCGTTCGATGAACGGCACCCGTACGGGAAGGAGCAACAGGCCGAAAGCCAGGTAGGTCGCCGCGGCTACATAGTAGGCCGCCCCGGCGCCGGACAGGGGGGCGCCGGTGTAGTCCGCCACGTAGTCGATGGTGAACCCCGCCAGGGCGGGTCCGAAGATTCGGGTGCCCGGCCAGATCATGGAATTGAGGCTCACCGCGTTCATCAGGTGCGAGCGGTCCAGGAGGTGCGGGAAAAGCGCCTGGCGGGCGGGATGGTCGAAGGCCTGTATGCCGCCGTGGATGGCGGCGACGGCGAACACGTGCCAGACCTGCACCAGCCCGGTGGTTACCAGCGTGGCCAGCGCCAGCAGCAGGAGCGCGGTGACGTACTGGAGCAACATGAGGAAGCGCCGGAGCTCCAGCTTGTCGGCGGCCGCGCCGCCGAAGAGCGTCAGCGCTATCGCCGGGGTGGCGGCCACCAGCCCCAGGGCGCCCAGCACGTACTCAGACCCTGTCAACTCCCAGGCCAGCCACCCGTGCGCGAGGATCAGCATCTGGTGGCCGGCCACCGCGGTGAGGTGCCCGAACCAGTAGAGGCGGAAGCTGCGGTACTGGAGGACGCGGAAGACGTGCAGCTTGTCGCCGAGTCGCGTGAGTGTCTGGTTCATGGGAAGCGGCGGCTCAACAAAAAGAAAGGCCCCCTCACGTTCATGGGGGGCCTTCTCCAATGTAGTATTCCCGCTCCAATTACAGCTTCACCAAATCCGAGTAGCTGGCCTGCGAGTCGGGCTTGAGGCCGTACCCGGCCATCCAGTTGCGCGCCCGGTTGAACTCTTCTTCGGTGTAGTCCTCGGGGTAGACATAGTCCAGCCGGTTGAGGTTCAGGTCCTCGAACTTGAAATCACCCATGAGGTCGTCGGGAATGTCGCGCAGCAGGAGCGCGGCGTGCTTCTTGAGGTCGGAGTTGATCTCGTCCACGCAACGCCGGAGGGCGCGGAAGATGGCTCCACGGGTATCCTCGGCGTCGTCAGCGTTCACGAAAAGCAGCCCCCAGTACTTGGACTCGGCCAGCACGCGGCAACCGCGCTTCTCGGCCAGGCTGATGAACGGCTCCATCAAGGTTGCGGCCTCCACCTCGCCATTAAGCAACATGCGGGTGCGGATGGCGGGTCCGCCGTCGTGCCGCAACTTGACCCGGTCCTTGTCGCAGTGCCCCTCGAGCATCTTGTAGGTCATGTAGTGGGAGCCGGTCTGGTCCTGTATCGAGAGGGGCACGTCCGCGAGGTCGTCGAGCCGGTGATAGGAGGAATCGCCCCTGACGATGATGGCCATGGTGGCGACGCTCTCGCGGCGGCCGAGGATCCAGCCGTCGCGCTCGCCGTCGGCGGCGCGCTTGATCACGCCCCACTCGCATTTGTTGTACCCCTCCAGGTCGCCGCACTCGTAGTCCGAGGCGATGGGGCGCTCGAACACGCCCGCGGGCTGAAGCTGCGAGTCCGGCGTCACCACTTCCGCGTCGATGCCCTCGGCCGCCATGAAGCCCTTCTCCACGCCCACATCCCAGGGCAGCGTCCACACGGTTCCTTCACTGGTAACTCTGATCTTGCGACTCATGATAAACCGACCTCCGACGTGATGGGATAATGGAGCGAGACTAGCATACCCGCCATAATGATGGAACAATTCCATCCTGAGCGAAGCCCGAGGCGAGGCCCTTGCCTTCGCCCGTGGACACTACTACCGAGTCAAGGAGAACCGTGCATGCATACCTGTGCCATCGACATTCATCACCACTACATGCCGCCTGGCCTGATCGAGGAGTTGAAGGCCCATGGCGACGCAGTGGGCACGGAGGTGGGCCGCACCCCGGAGGGCCTCAACACCGTCACCATCGGCGGGGGGCCGAGCTTCGTGGTGCCGCCGCCGCTCATGGACGTGGAGAAGCGGCTGGAGAACATGGACAAGGGCAAGATCGCCCTGGCCACCCTGGAGCCCCACACCGCCTGTCTCGGCTACCGGCTCAACCCGGAGCAGGGGGAAGCTTGGTGCAACCTCTACAACGAGGGCCTGATGGAGCTCAGGACGCGCCACCCGGACCGCTTCACCGCGCTGGCGGCGGTGCCGCTCCAGGACCCCAAGCGCGCCGCCAAGGTACTGGAGCGCGGCATCCTGGAACACAAGCTGGCCGGAGCCTACATCGGCACCAACGTCAACGGCGAGTACTACCGGAGCCAGGAGTTCGACGCCTTCTGGGGCAAGGCGCAGGAGTTGGACGCCCTCATCGTCATGCATCCCGAGGACATCGCGGGCCTTGAGCGCATGGGCACGTACGGCCTGTTCCTCATCTGCGGCAACCCCGCGGACACGGCCCTGTCGCTGGGGTTCATGACCTACAGCGGTGTGTTCGACCGCTTCCCCGACCTGAAGGTCTGCACGCTCCACGGCGGCGGCTTCTTTCCCTACCACCTGGGGCGCTTCGACCAGGGCTTCGGGGTGCGGCCGGGGGCGGCGGACGCGGAGGCCCAGGAGAGGCCCAGCGCCTACCTCAAGAACCTGTATTCTGACGCGCTCGTGTACCGGGTGGATACGCTGGAGTATCTCAAGAGCCTGCTGGGGTGGGAGCACCTGATGGTCGGGACGGACTATCCGTATCCGCTGGGGGACTGGAGCGCGGTGGAGAAGGTGGAGGCACTGGACTGTCCGGACGAGCAGAAGCTGGCGATTTTGGAGGGGAACGCGCGGCGGTTGTTGAAACTATAGAGTGGCGGGGAATGGCTGTGGGTGGCGAGGAATGACGTGGGTCATCCCTACCCTACCGGCCAGAGGCCGAAGATGGACTCGGGCCATACGATGTGGAGGGCGACGTCGTAGAAGCCGACGATCAGCGCCAGGAATGCGAGGGCGATCCCCGCGGACACGAGCCAGCCGGCCCGGCCGTAGTACATGAGGTAGAGGAAGAGAATTCCCGGCAACGCGACGTGCACGCCGATCAGCCAGATGGCGGCGTACATGAGCGCGGTGAAGCCGAAGATGCGCACGAACCGCCGGCTTTCGCTCTTGGGGTCGTCGCCGAGGATGAAGCCGGTGTCCATGATGTCGCCTTCCTCGATGCGCTTCTCGGGGGTGCCCCTCAGCAGCGTCCACACCCGGATGAGCCAGAACGGTGTTCCCACCAGCACCGCGATCCTGGGCATCAGGTCGGCGCCTTCCGGATAACTGAACGAGTCGATGAACAGGTAGAGGAAGAAGGCGCCCACCGCGAGCAGGAGCACGATCTCTCCGGCGACTTCGAGGGTGAAGCGACGGCCGGCGGGACTCTCCCCGGGCTTGCCGCCCGTTGATGGTGGCGACGCCGCGGCGTCCGGGACCGCCGCCTCATCCACGCGCGCGGCGCCTTCCGCCTCGTGCCCCGCGCCCTTAGCGGCCGCCTGCCCCGATTTTTCGCCTTCGGTCATGGACAACATGGCCTTGCGGGCGCCGCGTTGTGCCCGCAGGCTGAACAGGGTCACCGCCACCATGAACGCCAGGATGACCAGGAACTGCGGACGCAGCAGCATTCCCCAGCCGTAGTTGTTGACCGAGATCCACAGGAACCGTTCCAGGATGTCCGCCAGCGCCACTGCGATGAGGATGGGCGGTCGCGGCCAGCCGTAGCGCTTCATAAAGACGCCCAACAGACCGAAAGCGAGCACCGCGCCGAGGTCGCCCAGAGCGCCGTTGGCCGCCAGCGCCGCCAGCGACACGATGCCCACCACCACCGGCGCCAGGATGTTGGGCGGGATCACCGCGATGCGGCACAGGGTCGGGGCGAAGGCCAGCATGATGGGCACGACGACGAGGTTAGCGAAGGCGATGGTGTAGACCATGCTCACGGTGAGGTCGAGGTGCCGCGTGAGCATGAGCGGGCCGGGGGTGATGCCGGTGAGGACCAGGATGGCGAGGACGATGGCCATGCCGCCGCTGCCGGGGATGCCGAACACCACGGTGGGTATGAGCACGCCCCCGTCCACCGAGTTGTTGGCGGCGTCGGAGGCGATGACCCCGCGGACGTCGCCCTTGCCGAAGGTCTCGGTGCCGCCGGGCTCGGTCTGGCGCGCCTGGGCGTAGGCGATCCAGTGGGCGGCGCTGCCGCCGACTCCGGGCATGATGCCCACGAACACGCCGATGAGCGACGAGCGCACCATCAGCCACTTGTGGCTCCAGGCCTCCCACATCCCGCGCCACACGTCGGCCTTGGCCTCGCGCAGGAGCGTGTCCAGGCGCGCCCGGGCGATGGTGGTGTCCCCCACCACCAGCGCGATGGCCTCGGGCAGCGCGAACAGGCCCACCACCACCGGCACGAGCCCGAAGCCGTCCCACAGGTAGAAGTCGAAGCCCATGGCGGCGCGCACGTTGCCGCCCAGGTCGGCGTAGCCCACCATGGCGATGGCGATGCCGAAGGCCGCGGTGAGGATACCCTTGACGAAGGCGCCGGCGCTCACCACCGCCACCGCCAGCACCCCCATGAGCGTCAACAGGAAGAACTCGGCCGAGCCGAACCATTCCAGGAGTTGGCGGCTCACCGGCAGCGCCAGCAACAGCGCGATGGCGCCGATGACGCCGCCCACGATGGTGGTGGTGTAGCTCGCCCCCAGAGCGACCCCGGCCAGGCCTTGCTGGGCCATGGGATAGCCGTCCAGCACCGTGGCCTGGGCCGAGCGGGCGCCGGGGACGCCGAACAGGATGGCGGGGATGGGCTCGGTGATGTCGCTGGCCGCCATGTGGAACACCACGATGGTGATGGCGACCCATGGGTCGAGGTGGACCGCGAGGCTCAGGACCACCACGGACACCGGCAGGCCGCCTCCGGGCATGAGCCCGGAGAACAGCGCCACCGGCAGCACCAGGAGCATCGCCAGGAGCGGCCCCGGCGAAAAGAGGTGGAACAGCGCGTCAACGGAAGCTTCGAGCATGAAGTCCCCCGCGACGGATCACTGCCTCAAGCTCCCAAGCCCCTAGCGTTTCTCGCCCATCAACTGCTGGAAGAACAGCGTGCCGTCCGGAGACAGCGTGTTGATGGTGGCGAGCTGTTTCTCATACTCCTCGGGCGACCCGTAGCCCACGTCGTAGCCCGCATCGTTGGCCGCCTTGACGAACGCCGGGTCCTCGATGGTGGCCTTGAAGGACTTGCGCCATACATCCACGATGGCTTGGGGCGTCTTGGGCGGCAGCATGAAGGCCCTCAGGTGCTGGTGGATGTTCACCGCCGTCGTGAACGCCAGTTTTTGCGCATCGGAGATCTCGACGCCCGGCAACTCGAGGATGTTGTACGGCTTCTCGCCGCCCAGGCGCTCCACCCACGCATCATCCGGCGGCGCGTTCCACCAGTACAGCGGCACCAGCCGCTTCTTCTCGATCAGCTCCGGGTACATGCGCGGCAGCCGGCGATCGAGACAGGTCACCACCTCGGTCTCGCCCCGGGCGAACGCCGCCAGCTCCTCGCCGGTGGACTTGTAGCCGTAGATGACCCGGACGGGGCCGCCCACGAGCTGCATGAACTCCGCCCCCATGGGCACCCGGCCGATGCCCGGCCTCTGGGACGCGAAGCGCAGCGGCCGGCCCATCTTGAGCACGTCTTCCCACGACTTGACGATGTTGCGGTCGCCGCAGATCACGTAGTCGTCGTCCACCAGCGTGGGCGCGCCGACGATGATCAGCTCCTTCACGTCGAAGCCCGGCACGTCCACGCCCGCCAGCTCCTTCATCACGAGGCTGGTGTAGTGTGGCCCCGCGGTCAGGCCATCGGGCCTGGAACGGTTCATGTACTGGGTGCCCTTGAGCCCGGCGCCGCCGGGCACGTTGCGCACGATGAAACGCGGGTTCCCCGGGAAGTGCTTGCCGGCGAACTTGGTGAACAGCCGGGTGATGAGGTCGTAGCCGCCCCCCGGCGAGGACCCGACGATTAGGTTGATGGTCTTGCCCTTGAAACTGACGTCCTGCGCGGCTGCCTGGCCGGCGAGCAGCAGGACGAACAAAATGGCGATGGCCCAGCGTAGCTGTCTCATGGCGGAGTCCTTTCTCCGTGCAGCGCACGGATTGACCCGAATACCGACGAATCCGAAATTCACCTGCTTCTTTCCGTTGCTGAAGCTGCCTGACTTCCTTTTACGTTGTGGGATAGAGCGCGTCCACCATCCGGCGCTTGTGATAGTCCGGCGTGCCCAGATACTGGTACAGCGTGTGCGCGAGCACGCTATGCACCATCAGCGGGTGCAGATAATCCGTGCCGGGGCCGGCGTGGACCATGTGCGAGTAGCTGCACGCCTGGTGGTAGCCCTCGCTGGCCGCGGCCTTGGACTCGTGGATGCCGGCTTCGGCGGGCATTCCCTCGTCGAGCTCCCACAGGGTCTCGTAGGTGGCCATCCGCGCCCGGTCCATGTGGATTGAAAGCTCCACGCAGTGGTCCTGGACCCGCTGGAAACGGCCGATGAGCTGGCCGAAGGCGCGGCGCTCGTTGGTGTACCGGACCGTGAACTCATAGATCTCCTGGCACGCCCCCACCTTGTAGGCACACAGGATGGGGATGGCCCGCTCCGCGGCCTGGTCCAGCAGCTCCCACCCCGCACCCGCGGCGCCGATGAGGTTTCCGGCCGGCACCTGGACGTTGTCGAAGGAGACCTCGCTCACCGACACCATGAAACCGTTGTGCGGCGTCACCGTCACCCCGGGCGCGTTCCGCTCCACCAGCACCACCGAGACCCCGCCGTCGCCGCCGCCCACCGCGCACAGGAAGGCCGTGGCGCCCTCGGCGTCGTAGACGTGGCGCTTGGTGCCATTAAGGGTCAGGGTGTCGCCGGACTGCGAGCAGGTGGTGGCCACCGTCTCCGGGCCCCAGTGGGCGCCGTGGTCACCGATGGCCGGGATCACGACGGCGTCGCCACCGCAGATGGCCGGCAGGATCTCCTGCTTCTGGGCGTCCGAGCCGCCGTCGTGGACGATCTGTGCCGCCAGCACGCCAGACGAGAACACCGGCCCGGGCACCGGCGCCCGCCCGAGCTCCTCGAACACCACGCCGCAGTCCAGGTAGGACAGCCCCGCGCCGCCGTACTGCTCGGGCATGAGCATGCCGAGCCAGCCCAGCCCGGCGATCTTGGCGTACAGATCCGGCAGGAAGGTCTCCTTCTTGAGGAACTGCTGGGTCAGCATGGTGGTGGGCGCCTCCGCCTGGACGAAGTCCGCGGCCACCTTCTTGAACATTTCCTGGTCTTCATTGAGTCGTAAATCCATGATTACCTCTACACCGTATCCGGCGCCTTCTCCTTGGTCTGGCGGCCGATGCCGGCGCGGCGCGCGAAGATGAGCCGGTCGGTGTCGAGGGTGCCGCCGCCGTGAAGCTGGCCCGGTCCGCTGCGGATGACGTACTCGAAGTCCAGCACCTCGTGCACGTTGTGATCCGGCATCAGCGCGTCCGCCCCCATGATCTTCTGCAGCCGCTCGCCGTTCCTGAGCCGGACCATGCGCTGGTAGTAGCGGAACTGCGCACCGCCGTAGGCGTGCGGCTCCTTGACGAAACGGTGCCAGAAGATGCGCCGGTTCATGCGGTTGACCGTGTTGATCTCCAGGACCATGTCGCCGATGATGTCGCGCACGTGCGGATCATCGATGAGCGGCTTGCCGCCCACCTCGTGGTTCCGGCAATACTCCACCACCCGGTCCACCACCGGATCGGTGCCCACCCGGCCGTCGCCGCCGTGCTCCAGCTCCAGGTGCGTGTTGGCCACCTTCCAACCGTTGTTCTCGCCGCCGATGAGATACTTGGCGGGGACGCGCACGTTGTCGAAGAACACCGCGTTCTTGATGCCCATCATCAGGTGCATGTGCTGGATGGTGATGCCCGGCAGGTTCGCGGGAATGTGCAGCCAGCTCAGGTTCTCGTGCCGCTTGCCGTCCGGGTCGGTACACACCAGCGCCCATAGCGCGTCCGGCGGCAGATGGTGGCCCACCATAACTTTCTGTCCGTTGACGATGTAGTCGTCACCGTCGCGGATGGCCTTGGTCTGGCAGTTTGCCACATCGCTGCCGCTCTGGGGCTCGGTCAACACCTGCCACACCACGATCTCTCCCCGAGCGATGGGCGGCAGGAACTCAAGCTTCTGCTCCTCGGTGCCCCAGTGAATCAGCACCGGCGCCACGATCCGGGCCAGCGTGTAGAAAATGTGCGTGAGGTTGAGGCCGTAGCGCACCAGCTCGGTCTCCAGCACGAACTGGTGGTCCACCGTAAGGCCGGCGCCGCCGTACTCCTCCGGGAACATGGGAAACAGCCAGCCCTTCTTGCCCAGTTTCTCCCCCAGTCCGCGGCGGAACCCGTACTCCTCTTCGTCTTCCCGAGTGGACCACGAAGCCGACCAGCGCAGGTGCTCCGAGCCCTTCATGTTCTCTTCCATCCAGGCCCGGACTTCCTTTCGGAAGTCGCTCATCTCCGGTGAATCTTGTTGCAGGTTGAAATCCATGGACGCTCCTTGCTCGTTAATCAACTAATGCGTCAGTTTCTCAACTGATGTGTCAAGTGCCGCATCCTCTCCATCATTCCGCGAAGAGCCTGCCCTCGCCCCCGGTCGGCGGCGGGAATCCAGGCTGTGTCAAAACTCCCGGGGGAACAACGTACCGGTTTCGTCATTCCCGCGGAAGCGGGAATCCAGGCGGGGTGAGGCTGGGAAGTGCGCCGTCCTGCCCCTCCCCACCCCTGGATTCCCGCTTTCGCGGGAATGACGGAGGCAAAGCGAAAGTACCGCGGCGACCAACATGTTCTCATGCCGTCCGTACCGGCTTGGTCACGGCCAGCGTGTTGCGTCCCGTCCACATGGGCAGCAGCACGCAGTGGCGGTGCTTGCCGCCGGTCACGATCACCATGATGTCGTCGGGCCGGGTGGCCAGGTGCACGATCCCGTCGGGCGTGACGTTGGGAGACTCCCGCAGCAGTTCATCGTCGTTCTTCGTACCCTTGCGCCGGTCCGGGATGCTGGCGAAAGTGATGGTGGAATGCTCCCACAGGTACTCGCGGACGTCCGCGCGCGTGATGCCGTCCCGCGCCAGGATCTCGGCGTCCTCGCTGCACAGAGCCACCAGCGGCGTGCCGCCGCCGAAGCTGCCCACGTCCAGGTGACTGCCGCCGTGATGCATGGCGATCACCTCGGCCAGCGACGACAGCGCCTCCTGCCCGGTGCTCCCGGCGGTGTGCATCGGGATAAAGCCGTTGATGCCGCACACGGTGACGGCGCTCTGCTCGGGCTTGTAGCCCCGGCTCACGTGGTAGGGCTCCCAGGGACTGTTCTCCTCGTTCTCGCCGAAGCAGAAGCTGTACTTTCCCGGCCAGCCGAAGGTGGCGCGGTCGGTGTCGCCGGGATAGCCGCCGCCCACGGTGATGAGGATCAGGCGGATGGCGCGGCCGATGGTGGCGTTGGCGCGGTGGCCTGGGCCGAAGACGCCGGCGTCGCAGTTGATTCCCAGCTCGTTCCGCGCCGGGCCGTTCACCAGCAATGCCGGGCCGGCGTAGCCGGTGGTGGCCTGGACCCCGTAGAGGTTGAAGCGGGGCTCCATGATCCCCTCCACCGCGGCGATGACCACCGGCAGGTACTCCGGCAGGCACCCGGCCATCACGCTGCTGACGGCGATCTTCTCGATCGTGGCCGGAGCCCACTTGGGCGGCACCTGCCCGATGATCTCCTGGGGGTCGCGGTGGGTGCCCGTGAGCATGCGCTCGACGCGCTCCCTGGTGGGCGGGACGATGGGCAGGCCATCGCTTAGCTGGCGCTCACAGAACCAGTCGTTGACCGCCTCCAGCGAGTCCTCCACCTCGATGACTTCGGAGACGAGCTTCACTTGTGAGGTATCGGTAGCCATGCGTGAGGGGTGCGCGTGGTGTGGGATGTCCCCGGGTGCACTATTTGGCAGCCTGGGCTTCAGCTCCCGCGGCGCCCGCCCGCGCAGACTCGGCGGCATCGGAGTCCGTCAGGGTCTCGCGTACCGGCCCGATGGCGATCCTCGCATCCTCGGCGTGCTCACCCGGCCGGGCGCCGCCGCTCGGATGGTGCGGGATCTGCACCAGCGGCAGTTCCGGCATGCCGAAGAACACCGATTCCTTCCGGCCCAGCTCCATGAAGATGGTCTGACACAGGGTCACCGTGGGCGTGCCGCGCTTCTGGATCTCGATGGCGTCGTGGACACTCCACGACGTGCAGGACCCTCAAGCACCGAGGCCGGTGACGACCGCGTCGCACCGGCTCAGCATCTCCTCGATCAACTCCCCTGGCGCCGCATTCATGTGGCTCGGTTTCTTCCGCAACAGCACTTCGGCGGCGCCCGTCTGCTCCTCGATCAGCCGCGCCAACTCCTCGAACATCGGGCTCGAGTTGGCCTGGCCGTTATCGATGATCCCAACAACCTTCCCCGTCAGATCATCCAGACCCGGCACCGGTGGGTGGTTCTCAAGCAGAACGTCGGCCCTCGGATCGAGCATCTGTAGCTTTCCCATGGATCCTCCCGATCACACGCGTGATTGTAACTGCGAGACCTTACCGAAGGGGAGTTCGTGTTGTCAACGGTGTACGGCAGTATGCCCCGCACCGACTATGCCTGGGAAGTGGGACTGAGGTGGTCCCAGGCAAACGGACAGGTTGCTAAGCTTGGCCGGCGGTAGGTACAACCAACCTTTCGGTCAAAGCAGTTGGGAAAGAAAGGTTCTACCCGGCACGACCGTGGGTGGCCCAGGCCTTGCGAAGCAGTCGGCATCGACGAAGTCGGCATCAAGAACCACCTGAAACGCGAACGGGGCCTTGAGTTGATCCTGGTAGTACTTGAGCGATCGGCTCAAGGATTCG
>Ga0209754_1003150_pt1 | contig 11677 bp, 11 predicted proteins | sample MesohylBB_FD_187295 | JGI IMG/M metagenome (GOLD analysis project Ga0209754, IMG submission 187295) | Host-associated microbial community of the marine sponge Aplysina aerophoba from Gulf of Piran - sponge mesohyl, lysed by bead beating... | ecosystem: Host-associated > Porifera > Sponge >... | reverse complement strand
CCTCCAGTCCCTCGCCGGAGCGAGCCGCCGTCGCCACGACCGGCACACCCAGGTCACGGGCCAGACGCCGGACGTCGACGCTCAGTCCCTTGCGGCGCGCCTCGTCCATCAGGTTGAGACAGACGACGGCACGATCCGTGATCTCCAGCACCTGGAGCGCCAGGTTCAGGTTCCGCTCCAACCGGGTCGCATCGACGACGATCACGGTCACGTCCGGGCGCCCGAAGAGGATGAAGTCGCGGGCCGTCTCCTCGTCGAGACTTGACGAGAGCAGGGAGTAGGTCCCCGGCAGGTCGACCAGCTTGTAGCGGTCGCCGCCGTACTCGAAACCGCCCTCGGCGCGGGTCACCGTCTTGCCGGGCCAGTTGCCCGTGTGCTGGCGCAGGCCGGTGAGCGCGTTGAACACCGTGCTCTTGCCCGTGTTCGGGTTCCCGGCCAGGGCGACCACATAGTCCCAGTTGCTCATGTCGACGCCGAGCCGGACCAGGTTGCCGAGGTGATGCGCCGGGCAGTTGGCGCAGTCCTGTGCAAGCGCTGGCTGGGTCATGCTGAAGCCGCCTGCCGGTGGGACTGCTGGATCTGGATCTGGTCCGCCTGCGACCGGCGAAGCGCGATCACCGCGCCCCGGACCCGGTAGGCCACGGGGTCGCCCGAAGGGCTGGCCATCTTCGCCTCCACCACGGTTCCCGGGAGCAGCCCGAGGTCGAGCAGCCGGCGGCGCTCCAACCCGCGGCAGAAGCGGGAGAAACCGACGACCAGCGCCTGCTCGCCGACGGGCACGTCCGACAGGGAACCCGTGGCAGCCGCCGCTGCCATTCCGCCGGAGGCCTCCTCCGCGGCCGGCACGGCGAAGATGTTCGCCGCGATGATCGGAGCCAGCACAACCTCGTCCAGATCGGCTTCGAAGCGGATGCGCTCGGGCGCCACGGACGTGACTCGCAGCTTCATGCCGGGATGAACGCCTTCGGCGACCAACTGCGCGTAGATCGCGGCGGGCTCGTCCTCCACGTGGACCACCTCGACCTCGTCGCCTGCCGCGAAGTCCGTCAACGTCCGGCCGGCTCGCGGCGGCAGGTCGCCTTCCTCGGTCGGGATCGGGTCACCGTGCGGGTCGAACGGCGGATGGCCCAGCCGCACCGACAGTTCCTCGGCCTGTTCGGCTGACGTCCGGTGCTCCCGGCGTTCCGCCTCCGGGTGCCAGCGCTCCGGCTCCAGCCCCGTCTCATCCGCGAGGTAGCGCTCCCACAACCGGTGGATGCGAATCACGCGCAGCGCCTCGCTGCGTCCTTCGGCGGTCAGCCGAAAGCCCCCTTCCGCCGACACGATGAGTCCCAGCCTCTCCATGCGGGCGAGAAGCTCCGTGCTGCGCCGGCCCCCAAGCCGCAACACGCCGACCAGACTCTGGTGGGTCGCCTGACGCCCCTGGTACTCGCAGTCGAAGAGGTGCTTGAGCGCGTCCTCGGTCCGCGTCCGGTGGAGGACGCGCCAGCCGGAGCGCCAGCGCCACAGCCAGCCACGGTCCGGCCACGCCACAACGGCGGCCAGGCCCATGACCGCGGCAAGAACAACCAGTGCGAGAAGGGGGCTCATGAGCTTCGAAGGAAAGCTAGCGAACGGGTGATTCGTTTCTGCGAATCAGAAGTTTAGTCTACACTAACTTTCTTCTGCGCGGCCGAACGACTCCCGGGCCAAACCGGGAGCCCGGCGCGGCGCGGCGCGAAACAACAAGGGCGCTATGCTCGGAGGAGTCGGAATCGGCCCGAACGCTGGAGCGTTCTCCGACGATAGAGTGATACTGATGACGGGCTTTGCACAAGCGACGTGGAGCGTGCTCGCTGAGCTCGCACCGTGGCTGCTGGTCGGCGCTCTGCTCGCCGCGTTGCTGCACGTTCTGCTGCCCCGCAACCTGATCCGGCGCCAGCTCAGCGGTTACAGCGGCGCAATCAAGGCGGTCGCTTTGGGCGTACCTCTGCCGCTCTGCTCCTGCGGCGTGATCCCGGCCGGCATCGGCCTCAAGCGCACCGGCGCCAGCAACGGCTCGGCGATGGGCTTCCTGATCAGTACGCCGCAGACGGGCGTCGACTCGGTCCTCGTCAGCGCGACCTTCCTGGGCTGGCCCTTCGCCCTGTTCAAGGTCGCGGCCGCCGCGGTGACCGGCGTGGCCGGCGGCTGGTGGATCGAGGGGATGAAGGACGACGGCGCGCCTGTCGAGGAAGAAGCTCCGCTTGAGGACGCCGGCGGCGAGCCGGGCACCGGACATCGGTTCGGCGGCACGGTCCTTCCGAAGATCTCCGAAATGGTCGACCACGGGGCGGAACTCCTGCAGAGCATCTGGCGCTGGGTCGCGGTCGGCATCCTCGTCTCCGCAGCGATCGAGGTCCTGCTGCCGCAACAGGCGTGGCTCGACCTGGCCGCGCTGGGGACCTTCGGCGCGGCGGCGGCGGCGCTGGTCATCTCCCTGCCGCTCTACGTCTGCGCGACGGCCTCGGTACCGATCGCGGCCGCCCTGGTCGCCAACGGACTGCCGCTGGGCGCCGCCCTCGTCTTCCTGATGGCCGGGCCCGCGACCAACGTCGCCACCGTGGGGGCCGTCTACCGCGGCTTCGGCCGCAAGGTCACGGCGGTCTACCTGACGACCGTCATCGTCGGCAGCCTCGGCTTCGCCGTGCTGTTCGAGACCCTGATCGGCGGCGGCGCGCTACAGGTCGGGCCCGCGCACGAACACGGCGTCCCCTGGTGGGCCGCCACGTCGGCGATCGCGCTCGTGCTGATGTTCGGCTGGTTCGCCGTGCAGGAGTTCCGGCGCTGGCGGCGCAACGCGAAGGCGGACCGGTGGTCGGCCGACCAGATGGCGGCCGGCGAGCCGGGCGGCAGGGCGGTGGAAATCGCGGTGACCGGCATGACTTGCGGCAACTGCGCGGAGGCGGTCGAATCCGCCCTGCTTGCTGCGCCAGGGGTCCAAGCAGCGCGTGTCGACTTGACCGGCGGCACCGTCACGGTATGGGGCGCGGCCGCCGCCCCGGTGCTCCGCGAAGCCGTCCAGGACGCGGGCTTCGGAACCCCCTGAGCCATCCGGCGCGTCCAGAGCACACCGCCCGTTTGCACGCGACGCCCTCCCGGACATAACCTTCGCGCGCGAACATGAAAGCCGGAGTCGTACGCGAGAGGAGCCCGGGAGAGCGTCGGGTCGCGCTCGTACCCGAAAGCGTCACCCGAATTCACGCCAAGGGCGTTGACTTTCTTGTCGAAGCGGGCGCCGGTGCCGACGCCGGCTTCAACGACGACGCGTACCGCGAAGCCGGCGCCGAGATCGCAGCGACGGCCGGCGAGGTCCTGGCCGCCGCCGATCTCGTCGTCCGCGTCCAGGCGCCCGAATCGAACGAGATCGAGGCCTCGAAGGCCGGCGCTTCGGTGATCGGCCTGCTCTTCCCCCTGACCGCCGGCCCGATGGTGCGGCAGTTGCGGGACGCGAAGCTCACCGCCATCGCGCTCGACCGGATTCCCCGCGTCACGCTCGCGCAGTCGATGGACGTCCTGAGTTCCCAGAGCACCGTCGCCGGCTACCGGGCCGCCGTGCTCGCGGCCTACCGCCTGCCTCAGTTCTTTCCGCTGCTGATGACGGCCGCGGGCCGCATCAATCCGGCTCGCGTTCTGGTCCTCGGCGCCGGCGTGGCCGGACTGCAGGCGATCGCCACCGCCCACCGGCTGGGCGCCGTGGTCGAGGCCTACGACGTCCGCGCCGTGGTCAAGGAACAGGTCGAGAGTCTGGGCGCCAGCTTCGTCGAGGTTCCCGCGATCGAGGACGCCGAAACCGAGGGCGGCTACGCCCGCGAGGTCTCCGAGGAGAGCCAGCGGCGAGCGAACGAGGTGATTGCCGAGCGTCTGCGCTCGACCGACGCCTGCATCACGACGGCGCTGATTCCGGGACGTCCCGCGCCGCGCCTGATCACGGCCGAGATGGTCGAGGGGATGCCGCACGGCTCCCTCGTCGTCGACCTGGCGGCCGAACAGGGCGGCAACTGCGAGCTGACGAAGCCCGGCGAGGAAGTCACCGTGAACGGCGTCACAGTGCTCGGGCCGCTCAACCTGGCCAGCGATCTGGCGGCGGACGCCAGCCGCATGTTCTCGCGCAACGCCGAGAAGCTCGTGCTCTATCTGCTGAACGACGGCGAGCTGAGCTACGACTTCGACAACGAGATCGTCAAGGGTTGCGTCGTCACGCACGACGGCGAAATCGTCGACACACAGGTCGCCGAAGCACTGGCCTGACGCAACCGTCAAGGCCTGAACCCCGCGCAAGGAGGAGCAACCGAAATGCTCGAGATCTTCCTTGGGCTGTACATCTTCATGCTCGCGGCCTTCGTCGGCTACGGCGTGATCAAGGGTGTACCGGCCCTGCTCCACACTCCGCTGATGGCGTTCACGAACGCGATCTCCGGTATCTCCCTGGTCGGCTCCCTGGTCGCGGCCGGCGCTCACTACAACGACGTGAGCACCGTGCTCGGCGCGATCGCCGTGCTCTGCGCGACGATCAACGTCGTCGGCGGCTTCTGGATCACGGATCGCATGCTGCGGATGTTCAAGAAGCAGGACCCGAAGGCTGACGCGGCAGGAGACGCCGCATCGTGATCAGCCAGGTCGAGACGCTCTACCTGATCGCGTCGTTCCTGTTCATCCTCGGGCTGCGCGGCCTGACTGCCGCACATACGGCCCGCCGGGGTCTGATCCTGGCCGAACTCGGCATGGTGTTCGCCATCTGGGGCACCCTGATCCACCCGGACATCACCCGCCACCTGGACGACATCGGCATATTCCAGACGTACAAGTGGATCCTGCTGACCGTCTTCATCGGCAGCGCGATCGGCATCGCGATCTCGGCGCTCATCCCGATGACCCGGATGCCCGAGCGAATCGCGCTCTCCCACGCCTTCGGCGGACTCGCCGCGGCGCTGGTCGGTGTTTCCGAGTACTACCGCGAGTACGGCCACATCGACCACACGACGATGGGCGCCCTCGGCTTCGAAGTGCTCTTCGGCGGCCTGACCTTCACCGGCTCGCTGATGGCTTTCGGCAAGCTCTCCGGCCTCATTCCCGGCCGCAACATCACCTGGCCGCTGCAGAACCAGACCAACATCCTGATGTTCGGCGGCACCTTCGTTCTCCTGGTCCTGGTCACGATCGATCCGTCGAACCAGGTCCTGTTCTACGCGATGGCCGCGATGCCGCTACTGCTCGGCATCCTGTTCGTCGCGCCCATCGGCGGCGCCGACATGCCTGTCGTCATCACGCTGCTCAACTCATACGCCGGCCTCGCCGCCTCGGCGACCGGATTCGCGCTGAACAACAACGTCCTGATCATCGCGGGCGCCATCGACGGCGCCTCGGGCTTCATCCTCTCGGTCGTCATGAGCAAGGCGATGAACCGCTCGTTCCGAAACGTCCTGTTCGGCGCATTCGGCAAGGTCGACGAGGAGGACGCCGCGATGGCCGCCTCGGGCGGCGAACGGGTTCAGGAGGCCTCGGTCGGCGACGCAGCGATGCTGCTGTCCGGCGCCGGCTCCGTCATCGTCTGCCCCGGCTACGGGATGGCGGTCGCCCAGGCCCAGCACGTCGTCGGCGAACTGGCCGAGATCCTGGAAGCGAACGGCACCCAGGTCCGCTACGCGATCCATCCCGTCGCCGGCCGGATGCCCGGCCACATGAACGTCCTGCTCGCCGAGGCGAAGATCCCCTACACCACGCTGATGGAACTCGAGGAGATCAACGACGACTTCAAGAACACCGACGTCGCCCTGGTCGTCGGCGCGAACGACGTCGTAAACCCGGCCGCGAAGCACAACCCGGCGAGCTCGATCTACGGCATGCCGGTCCTGAACGCCGACCTGGCGAGGTCCTGCATCGTCCTCAAGCGGTCCATGCGACCCGGCTTCGCGGGCATCGAGAACGAGCTGTTCTTCGCGCCGAACACCGTGCTGACATTCGGGGATGCGAAGGACACGCTGACGAAGGTGGTTGAGGCGTTGTCGTAGGGGTAGCCACCTAGTCACAAACCCCACGGGCGAATCGTCTTCCCCGCCCGGAAACGCGGACACTGCCTATTGGCCCATGAACTCTTGGATAGGAAACCGGCCCCTCGAAGCCTACGTCCTACTAGTCGACCCCTACCGCTGCGATCCCCTGCTTTCGGCCGTAGGAGACGGACACCGAGAGATTTCAGAAGCTGTCCCTCGTTTTTCGGTTGGGCGTAATCCCCTGATCGTCTTTGTCTCTTTTGCCCAACGAAAGCTCACACATTTTGCAGAAGGAAGGCGCGGCGCCTTCGCCGCGACAGGTTCGGTGCGGCTTCATCTCCGCGGTCTCCAAGAGCTCACAAGGCCTATCTCCTTTACTGAACTCCATCACGCCGCGCCTGCTCGGGTCCGGAACTACCTGCGGGGCTACCTGGAATCTGGGGGTGTACTTCCCCCCAAGACTGGCGATGCCCTCATCGACATCATGGCCGAGTTCGACGAACGTCTACTCACCCATTTGTTCGTCCGTTACACGGAGTCAGACTGGATTAACGATTTCGAGCCGAACGCACGCAGGAATCTCGGACGTCAGAAAGACGCCCTCACCGTCGCGTTCCATGTGGCCGGCATCGAGACGCGCGACCTCGTGCACTGGCATCCCGGTCCAGCCTCCCACGGAGGTCGATTCTTCCTGGAAGGACTGCCGAACATCAAGTCCCGGGAAGAGGACATGCTTCTCGCAGACTTGGAGGTCTTGCCCGGTTTCGACGAGCTCCACAAGACAAGCCCCGCCATCGCTCATTTCCAAGGAACGCGGAACCCACTCAATCGGATGACCGTAATCATGGCCAACAATAGGCCCCTAGAACGGCAGACTGGCGTCGATCTAGTCTATTTCAACGAGACCTACCGCTCTTTTGTAATGGTCCAGTACAAGGCGATGGAGACAGAGAACGGAGAGAGAAGATACCGCTGGCGCGACGGAGGCCAACTCATGAGGGAAATCCAACGCATGAGATCTCTCTGGGAACATCTCAACGCCAACCCGGCTGAGACGGCCCCGAGGGATTTTCGACTCTCCGACAATCCCTTCTTCCTGAAGTTCTGTCCACGAGAGAGCTTCCGTCCCGATACGACGGGCATGTATCCGGGAATGTACTTGCCGCTGGATTTCTGGGACAGTCTACGCGACGCTGGAAAGCTTAAGGGGCCGCGAGGCGGGAACCTCCTGACCTATGCGAACGCTGGGCGCTGGCTCAGTAACACCGAGTTCATCCATCTCGTCTCCAGATCTTGGGTTGGCACATCAGCCGCTCAATCCGACATCCTGCAAACACTGATCCGACGTATCGTCGCGACGGGGAGGACCGTGGTCTACGCGGCGAAGCGTGCGCCCCATGGGGGTTCCCTCCTCGAGTAGTCGGCTCCGCGGTCCGTCTTCTTGGCGAGCGATGTCAGCGATGACGACACCCAACGGTCACTCGTTCTGCCTGGGCGGGCTTCGCCGTGCGAAAGTCCGCACAAGTTGGCAAAGAGCCAACGACGCTGGGAGGCTGCGGGACCCGCTCCCAACTCGTACCGTCAGGAGCCGGCCGAGCTCATGTCCTCACGCACCGCCACGCCTCCATCTGGAGCAGATCCGCGTGGTCCGGTACAAGGTCGACGCCGCCCGAGAGTTGATCGAACACTTGGAGAATGCGGGCATCCTGGTCACCGGCAAGGAGTCGATGCCAGCCTGGGACGGCGAACCGATGGACCTCCGCTACGTCATGGAGTGCCTGTGGCGGCCGCCACCGCACCTTGAAGCTGTGGTGGCCCGAGAGAGGGCCGCAACCCACGCCGCCTAGGGGCCAGACGTTCCCGCGGAAACGTCTCTGCTCCGGCGGTCTCACCGGCGAACCAGCTGGGCCTGTGGCCGGAGATCCTCCAGCAGTCGCCCGGCGGCCACCGCTCGGACGTTCTCGGCCATCGGGAACGAGCGGTCGCCAGCGTGGATGACCGTCAGTTCAGCGAGTTCCAGGTCGCGGAGCGCTGAGCGCATGGAGGGCCTCACGCGCGGCGAGGACGTCCGTTTGATCTCGTAGCCGACCCGGTGGTCGCCGCGGTCCACGAGCAGGTCGAGTTCGGCCCCGGTGTGGGCGCGCCAGAAGTAGACACGCTCATCGGGTAGTTCCAGAAGCGTCAGCAGCTGCTCGAGGATGAAGCCCTCCCAGGACGCGCCACACTTCGGGTGGCGTTCGAGGGCGGTCTGGTTGTCCAGGGCCAGCAGGGTGTGCAGCAGACCGGAATCGCGGATGTAGACCTTCGGCATCTTGACCTGACGCTTGCGGAGGTTCGCGTGCCAGGGCTGCAGTTGACGCACGACGAGAGCCGCCGTGAGCTGATCGAGATACCGGCGGACCGTGGTATCCGAGACGCCGAAAGAACGACCGAACTCCGAACCGTTCCAGGTCTGGCCGTGCCAGTGGGCCAGCATTCTCCAGAAGCGGCCCAGGGTGGGACCTAAGATCCGGCTTCCGAGGGCGGGCAGGTCGCGCTGGAGGAAGGTGTTGACGAACTGACGGCGCCAGCGGTCGCTCTCCCCGTCGGACACGGCGAGGAACGAGCGCGGAAAGCCGCCCCGGAGCCAGAGGTCGTCCAGCCCGGCAACTCCCGTCTCGGCAAGGGAGAGACCGGGCAACAGGTAGTAGGCGATTCGCCCGGCCAGGGTTTCCGACCCCTGCCGCAGCAGATGCGGCGAGGCGCTGCCGAGCACCAGGAACCGGGCCGGGAGCGGTGCCCGGTCGGCGAGGACGCGGAGTACCGGGAAGAGCTCCGGGCGCAACTGGATCTCGTCGAGGATGACAAGCCCCTGAAGACCCGAGAGTGCCAGCCGGGGTTCGTCCAGGCGGGCCAGGTCGTCGGGATCCTCCAGATCGAAGCGATGGACCGGTGTGGCATCGGGCGTAGTGACGGCCGCTATCTGCTTCGCGAGGGTGGTCTTCCCGACCTGGCGAGCGCCCAGGATGCCGACCACGGGGAACTGCTGGAGCAGGCTCCCGATCGCCCCGACATGCTGCTGTCGCTGGATGAACTCGGGGGACATGAGGCGCATTCTACCCGGAAAACTCGGTGCCGACCACCGAGATTTCCTCCTATGTACTCGAGGTTGAGCGAACGCAATCCCTGGCCTCGCCGTCCCGCGGACCCGAGAGTGCAGGGTGGACGCCAGTCGTATCGAGCGACCCGCAAAGCCTCAGCCTGAATCAGCCAAGCCGGGAGTCCAGCCGGAACGGCCGTAATCTGCCCGGCTTCACTCGGTCGAAGTCCCGATGAAGCGGGTTGATCACGATGTTGCGCTCCAGCGGGTTGACGACACTGGGAACGGCGACCGCCAGGTGGCGATCCAGGGCGGCTGCGCCGAGCCGCTGACTGTCCGGGTCGTCCGGTTCGACCTCCAGGTGAGCGATCGAACCGTCCGGGACGGTCAGATCGACAATCCGATAGGCCGGGTGATCCACTCCGAACGGTAGGCCGACCAGAACCTCCAACAAGGCGAGAGAAGAGGTTTCGCTGCAGTAAACGGCCCGCATCCCCGGTGGGCTCCATCTGCCACCTCTGCGGGCCGCACCGCCACCGTCCAGGATCGTGGCCACGTCCGGCGCCCACTGCGTCCGGGCGAGTCGCCAGACCCTCACGCGACGCTCACAGGGGAATGCCGTGGGCGAGCCGGTGGAGGACCGTCAGAACCTCCTCCGCACCGACCTCCGTGTCGGAGTGCTCCAGGGGCGTTTCGCCGGCCAACGCGGGATTGCGGTGCTTGAGCCAGCGGACGGCGCTGTCGTGGCTGTAGTCGAAGAACTCGAGCGCAGCGTTGTAGACCCGCGCCAGCCGCGCCGCACGGTCGCTTTCGTGCCGGGTGAGCCGGCCCTGTTTCAGCCGGCGGAGCATGGTCTGGCGTGGAATGCCGACGACTGCAACGAGTTCCAGGTCGGAGACCTGGAGCAGCCGCTTGAGCTCGGAGAGGATGCTGGCGGATGCCCCGCCCCGGATCTCCTCGAGATCGGGGATGCCCAACGGTTGTGCTTGCTCGTGCTCAGCCATTGAATGTGCGACTCCACGGATTCAGTCTCATTTGGCGCAGACAACAGTACCACATGGACAGATTGGTCGATGACCATTCCGCATCACTCGTCATGCCGGCCGGAGGCCGGCCTGCTGATCTGCCCCTACTCGCCGAGGCAGATGCCGAGGTCGCGAGCGGTGGCGACGACATCGGCTTCCAGAGGAACGCTCTTCATGCGGCTCACGGCGAGCTCCAGAGGCACGGCACGCACGGTGGGCGGATCGAGGGCGACCATGACGCCGAACTGCCCCTCTTCGATCTGACGGACCGCGGCAGCGCCGAAGCGAAGGGCGATCAAGCGGTCGTAGGGAATCGGCTGGCCGCCGCGCTGGAGATGGCCCAGGGTCACGGTCCGGACCTCCTTGCCCGTACCCTCGTGAATCGCATCCGCCACGCGCTGCGCGACGCCGCCGAGGCTGCCGCCGGGCTTCGACCACGTGAAGTCGCCTCCGACCGGGCGCGCCCCTTCAGCCGCCACGACGACGGCCGAGTGCCGGCCCCGCCGCTCGCGCGCCATCAGGTGATCGCAGACCTCGTCCATGTCGTACGGAATCTCGGGAATCAGGATGACCTGGGCGGTCGCCGCGACGCCCGCGAACAGGGCGATCCAACCCGCGTAGCGGCCCATCAGCTCGACGACGAAGACGCGGTCGTGCGCCTCCGCGGTGGAGTGAAGCCGTTCGATCGCGGCCGTCGCCACGTCGACCGCGGTGTGAAAGCCAAAGGTGACGTTCGTGCCGTTCAGATCGTTGTCAATCGTCTTCGGCACGCCGACGACCGGCACGCCGAGTCCGTGCAGCTTGAGGGCAAGCCGCATGGAACCATCGCCGCCGACGGCGACCAGTGCGTCCAGCCCCAGGCGATGGAAGCCGGCGATGGCCTCCTCCGTCAGGTCCTCCACGACGACGGTGCCGTCTTCCTGTTCGATGCGCCGCTCAAAGGGGTACGCACCGCTTCGGGTTCCGAGAATCGTGCCGCCGAGGTGGGTCGTGCCGCGCACCGCGTCGCGGTCGAGGACGCGGACCTGGCTGGGATCGAAGAATGCGCCGTAGCCGCGCAGCATGCCGACGACCTCCCAGCCGCGGCGGATCGAGGCCAGGGTGACGGCCCGGATCACCGCGTTGAGGCCGGGCGCGTCGCCGCCACCGGTGCTGATGCCGATTCGCTTCATGGGCCGATTTGTCTCATGGGCCTGCGGAGACTAACCGGAGGCCGCTTCGCGCCGGTTGCCGGCCGGAACCCGGGTGGCGCGATCCGCGCCACCCGCGAACCAGTCCGTGCGCCCGTCAGCGGGCACACGGATGGCAGGCCGGCGCACCCAGTCTTTGAGGACGAGCGAACCCTGCTTCAGTCCGGGTTCTCGAGCCGCTCGTACATCCGCCGGACCTCCGGGTCGGAAGGATTGCGGAAGCCGGTGTCCGACATGTCGATCGCCTCAATCGCCTCCTCGACGGAGACCCCGGACGCGTGCATCGCCGCGGTCCGCTCCCACAGAGCCCGGTAGTAGTCCTGCGACTTCTCGATCGGACTCAGGTCAGTCATCGGCGGCCCATGCCCGGGA
>Ga0209754_1003148_pt1 | contig 11681 bp, 9 predicted proteins | sample MesohylBB_FD_187295 | JGI IMG/M metagenome (GOLD analysis project Ga0209754, IMG submission 187295) | Host-associated microbial community of the marine sponge Aplysina aerophoba from Gulf of Piran - sponge mesohyl, lysed by bead beating... | ecosystem: Host-associated > Porifera > Sponge >... | reverse complement strand
GTTCAGCGTCAGAGCCGCCCACAGGGTCAGGCCGAAGGTGACCAGTAGCCCATAGAGGAGGAGTATCATGACTACTAGCGGCGACACGGGCCTATCCTACTCCGGGGGAGGGTGGACGATTTCGGCCAGCAGGGTCGGGTCGATGTTGCCTCCGCTAATAAGCAGGACCGTGGGCCCCGGCTTTAGCGCCGGGGACCCTCCGTCGGCTGATCGCAGGGCCCAGTAGCCCGCTAAGGTGAGTGCCCCGGTCGGTTCGACCGCCAGCCCAGCCTCGAGGGCGTACCACGCTGTTGCCTCGCGGATGGCGGCCTCACTCACCGTCACGAACCGGTCCACAAACCCCCTTATGATTTCGAAGTTGAGCTCCCCGACCCGTTGGGTTCGGACCCCGTCGGCCAGGGTGCGGGTCACGGCCTCGGCCGGCCACTCGACCAACTCGCCCCGCTCAAACGATTCGGCTGCGTCTGCGGCTAGTTCCGGCTCCACTCCGATCACCCGGACGCCCGGACGGGTCAGGGCAAGAGCGGTGGCGACGCCCGCTATGAGGCCACCCCCTCCGACACAGACTATGGCGTTGGCGACTCCGGGCAGGTCTTCGGCGATCTCGAGGCCGGCGGTGCCCTGCCCGGCGACGATCAGGGGATGATCAAAGGGAGGGATCAGGGTCCGCCCGGTGGCTGCAACCACCTCCGCAGCTACCCGGGCACGGTCTCGACGGGTGTTCTTGCAGCGCAGGATCTCCCCCCCCTGCTCGGTAGTCTTGCGCACCTTCACCTCGGGTGCTCCTTCCGGAATGACTAAGGTGGCGGGGACACCGAAGATCCGGGCCGCGCGCGCCACCGCTTGGGCATGGTTCCCGCTCGAGTGGGCGACCACGCCCCGGGCGCGTACCTCGGGCGGGAGCGCGGCCAGGAAATTGTAAGCGCCGCGGAACTTGAACGAGCCTGTGCGTTGCAGGCTCTCCGGTTTGGCATAGACCTCGCCCTCCAAGGGCAAGCGCACCAGCGGTGTCCAGATGGCGGCGCTCTCAATGCGGGCTGCCGCTAGGTGGAGGTTGTTTAGGGAGACGGTCATGGTCTTTCCATACCATGACTTGGCTTCGCTAGGGCGGGACAGGACCGCCACCCCCCGAGACCTCCCCGCGTTGCACCCACCCCTCGGAAACGGGGCTACGATCTATGTTCCGAGTGTAGGGGAGAGTTATAAGCTGATGAGGCTGGTCAAGGCGGTGATCAGACCTCATAGACTGGCCTCCGTACACGAAGCGTTAGGGGACATCGGCGTCACGGACCTTACCGCTAGTGAAGTCAAGAGCTTCGACCGGCAGCTGGGTTTATGCCGAGATCCATCGCGATGCAGCGTACAGGGTCGCCTTCATATGGTGCAGGTCGAGGTGGTGGTGGCGGACAGCATGGTCGAGAGGGTGCTGGATACCATCCTCGAGGTGGCCGGCACCAGATCGCCCTGGCGACGGAAAGGTCTTCGTCTGCGACGTGTTGAGTGCCCATACCCGCGAGACTGATGAGGCAGTTCTCTGGCTCCTGCTATGATGATGGATAGTCTCCTCTCGATCCCTATTCCTGAACAGCTTAGGGGCGTGAATTGGAACGTGCTTATGACGCCAGTTGATATCGGCCCGTTCGGGCGGTCGGGTTGGAACCGATGAGGACTGGGAACAAAAGTCTCTACGTGGGTGCGGTAGGTCCTGTCAGTTTCTGCGTCGGGGCGGTCCGGTATACTGGATTGCGGAGCGAGTCGGTATTCGGTACTGAAGCCTTCATGGAACTTCCGTACCGGGGCTTTATGGTCTCTGCGGAACCTTGGCTGTGGGTGGCATTGGGTGAGGTAAATATAGGGTATCATGAAACACGCTAGTTCGGGTTACTGTTTGGGCAAGTGGGAGTCTGATGGCCCAAGTGGGTCGCAACTGTCAGGAGGCAGGGTCTTATGGTAAAGATTGAGCAGGAAAACGGGACGCTGATCACCAAGGTGGAGGGGCGCATCGATGGCGCTAATGCCCGTGAGTTCGAGGATGCGGTGAAATCTGCGATCGGCGAAAGCAGTCACGCCGTGATCATGGACCTTGAGGATCTCGCATATATCAGCAGTGCAGGCCTGCGAGTCATCCTGCTGACCGCCAAGGACCTCTGGAAGCGGGATGCGAAGTTTGCGCTCTGCTCGCTTCCGGATCCGATCAGGGAGGTCGTTGAGATCGCTGGATTTGACAAGATCATCCAGGTCTATGTCTCCCGGGCGGAGGCGCTCGCCTCGCTCAGCGGCTAGAGGGATCCGTTTGTCCTCTGGTGACTGGGCCCGCGATTATGGAGCATGGTCGTAACTGTAGTGAGGTCGGATCAGTATTGACGTCAGCTGTGGGTAAGGGTCTAAGGTGTATTTCGAGTTCTGAGTCCCGACAGGGAGAGTAGATCCATATGCGACACCTCTTGAGTTTAAGCACTTTGAGGTGGATAAACCCTCTTTCCAAAGGCATCTCTATCGCCCTTATCCCGCTATGCAGATCGCTAACGTTCCTCAAGCGCGCGCAGTCCGATCGACTCGCCAAGAAAGAAGGTCTCCAGCGGGCCGCCGAGGCCGTTCCTGTCGCGCAATTCGCAATGCTCCGCCTAGGTGAAGCGGGTCGGGGTAGCCGAGTTCGACTTCATCCCATGGCGGCCCATGATGCACTTTGGCAATCGTGCCCCCGGACCGGGAGACTACGCGTATGCTGAGATTTGCAGAAGAGATCATGCTACTTCTGCTCGATGACAAGGGCAGAACGTTTGCTGACGTACCCATAACGTCGCTCAAGTACGCGCTTGCCGGCGCGGTCCTGATGGATTTGGCCTTGGAGAACCGAATCGATACCGATCAGGAACGGCTCTTCGTGATCGACTCGACTCCGCTCGAGGACGACCTGCTCGATCCGACACTTGCCCGTATCGTGCAATCGGCGGAGGTACACGACGCCCGCTACTGGCTCGAGCAGACGGTCCCCCATACCGTCGATATTCGTGAACGCTCCCTCGCTCGTCTCCTCGAGCGGGGCATTCTGCGCCAGGAGGATGACCGGTTCCTGTGGGTGTTCCAGACGCGGCGCTATCCGATCATCGATGACCAGACTGTCCGGGAGGTAAAGCTGCGGATCATGGGGGTCCTGCTCAGCGATGAGATCCCGGATCTGCGCGATATCGTCCTCATCTCCCTCTCCGATACCTGCAGTATCTTCAAGCACCTACTCTCCAATCGGGAGTTGAAGGGTGTTGCCCAACGCATCAAGCAGATCCGGAGGATGGACTTGATCGGCCGGGAGGTCTCAAAGGCGGTGTGGGACATCGAATCTTCTCTCGCTGTCGCCATGTGGCCGATGCACTAAGGCGTAGCGTCTGGCAGCGTACGCCATGAACAGCCTGTGAAGGTTTTTTGCTCACCCTGGGCCAGTGGAGTTCCTAGGTTTCGTCTTCTGCCAGCTTGGTTCCTGACTCGGTGGGCAATGCGATGATCATCTCCGTGAATTCGCCAAGTTCAGACTCGACCCGTATGTTTCCCCCGTGCTCGCGCACGATGTCGTGGGAGAGCGAAAGGCCGAGCCCGGTGCCCCGATCCGTCGCCTTGGTCGTGAAGAATGGGTTGAAGATCTCTTCGATGATATGGGGCGGTATACCGCTCCCGTTGTCGCGTATGCGGACCTCGATCACATCTGGCGTGCGTCGGGTGGTGAGCAGCAGGGTGGGTAGGTAGGGCGAGCTGTCCCGCGTGTCTTTGAGGGCGCGCCGCTTCTCGTCGGTAGCGTGACAGGCGTTGCCGACCATGTTCAGGAAAACGCGCCCCATCTCCTGGGAGACGACGTTGAGTTCTCCCACCTCCGGATCGAAGTCCTGCTCGATGTTGAGGTTGAAATCTGGATCTGTTGCCCGGGCACTATGATAGGCGAGCAGGGTGTGTTCGTTAAGCAGGGCGTTGATGTCTGTCGGCTGCTTCTCGCTCGAGCCGCGGCCCATCATCAGCATGTGATGTACGATCTTGTTGGCGCGCTCGCCGTGTTCGCGAATGCTCTTGAGGTTGCCGGTAAGGTCGTCGCTGATCTCACGGATCAGGTCTTGCCGGTCTTCGTCCGCCGCACCCTCTCCTTCGCTGAGGGTCTCCTCCAACTCCTCAATAAGCTCTTCCAACAGTTCCTCTGAGACCTCCGAGAAATTCTTTATGAAGTTAAGGGGGTTCCGAATCTCGTGGGCTACGCCTGCGGTGAGTTCACCGAGCGCCGCCAGTTTCTGGCTCATGACGATCTGATCCTGTGCCCGGTGCAAGTTGGCCAGCGCATCTTCGAGTTGATCGTTCTTGCCCTTAAGCTCCTCGGCTAGCTTCTCCACCAGGTTCAGGCGCTGAACTTCCAGCGCGTTACGGCGAAAGATCTCGAGAGCGGCCGCCATATCTGCAACCTCATCGCTCCCGCCCATCTCGACTTTCTCCTCTAGGTCGCCGCTGGCCATGCGTCGCATCCGGCTTGATAGTTGCTCGAGGCGCCTTAGCAGTACGCGACCTACGAGCAGCCACGAGATCAGGGCCGCCCCGACGATACTGAGCGCGGTCAGTGCGAGCAGAAGGCTGCGCCCGGCAAAAATTACCTGAGCGGAGGAGAGCATGGCTTCTTGAGCGTTCGTGCGCGCTGCACTCACTATGCCTTCGGCTTCGGTTGCAAGCTCAATGGCGAGTTCGTTATTGCTGGCGAGCAGCTCTTGCTGGCGTGTAGCAATCTCAAGTTCCTGCTCACGTAGATTGAATCCCCCGAGCTCTTCCAGTCGAGAGAAGTTCCTTCCAAACAGTGGTTGGAGCGACTGGGGTCGCTGGACACCGAGACCCAGTTCGAACAGCTTAGTAAAGCCCAGGGCCTCCTCGTTGCGCCGAGAAGCCATTCCGAGGATCGATAGGTTCTCCTTGATCCTGCTGACTGTGGCTTCGAAGCGCTCCCGCTGCGGCTCTAAGAGAGGGATGTCCGAGAGGACGAATGAACTCGCCAGAAGCTGGATTGCAATCGTGGCGTCCGCCTGTAAATCGGCCAGGTAGCGGTAGCGGTTGACCTCCGCTTCCGACAGGTGCTGCTCGGGGGAGGCTGGGGCCTCGCCGAGATTCCGGTAGCCGGTTACCAGATAGAAGAACTGGTCGTCGATTGCTGGAGCCAGGTTGACGATCAGCCTGCTCTGCAACGCTTCAAGCTCGGCGCGTAGTGCCTCGAGGCGGTCGTGCAGTGTGAAGCGCTCTTCAACCAAGTCCTCAATGGTCTTGATGTTCGCAATCAGGGCCCTGCCTTGGACGCTGATACGGTTGAAGCGTTCCTCATCGCCGCCTTGCTGCCCCAGGGCCTCTAACTGCACCCCAAAGGCATCGCTCGCCTGGTCGACGCCGGCGGCGATTCGATCAAACTCCTCTGGCGTTGTGGCGGCCACTAGGCGCGGAGCGGCAGCGACCAGAGCACCACTCTGCCGCGCGACCTCGAAAGCGGCTGCCATCCCCGGAACACTCTCCTCGTTCAGTTGTCTCTGGGCGCCACTTACCCGATTAAAGGAGAACCAGCCTACCAGGCTGGCAGTGATGGTAAGCACAACAGCGCTGCCGACTCCCAGGTAGAGCTGTGTCGAGATGCGGCGGCGACTCGCGAGCGTGCGCTTTAGCAGTGCGGTCACGGCTGCACTACTACTATATCGTGGAGAGTGGTGATCGGATGGTAGCGTCCGTCGCTACCGATGACGGTGAGGAAGACGGTGTCCGAGCCCTGATTGTCCCTTGGGCCGTAGTTCAGGGTGAACCCGTCGAGGTCGATGGTGCCGACGCGGCGCAGGTTGTCGAGAAAGCAGGTTCGATCGACCTCCTGGCCACAGTGTTCCAGCGCGGTGATAGCCAGGCGACCAGCCAGATAGCCTTCGAAGGAGACAAAGCCCGGCGACGCGTCGGGGGCGTGGGCTGCGAGCGCCCGGCGATAGGCGACCGTGACCGGGGGGGTATCGCCCATCGGGAAGGGCACCACCTGAGTGACAAAGACCCCCACACCGTCAGATCCGAGTTCCCTGGCCAGTGCGTTGCTGCCGACGAATGAGATCGTCATGAAGACGGGATTGAACCCTATGTGCCGCCCCCAGGCGATCAGAGTTGCAACTGGTTGATAAGCCCCGATCAGGATCACTGCCTCGGGACCCCCTCTACGCAGGTCGAGCAAGGCCGTTTTCACGGCCGTGGTGTTGCGCGGATACACTCCAATAGCCACAAGCTCTAGGTTGCGCCGATCGAGAGCTCGGAGGACCCCTTGGTAACCAGCTTGGCCGAAAGAGTCGTCCTGGTACATCACTGCGATGCGATCGATGCCGAGGTCTTGGGTCAGGCGAGCGACCATCTCCTCGGTCTCCTGGAAGTAGGAGGCGCGCAGGTTGATCACGTTTTGCTGCACCGCGGCTCGCAGGAACTCAGCGCCGGTGAAGGGGGCGATATAGGGGACGCTGGCGTCCGCAGCGATAGGAGTGACTGCGCGCGAGGTCGGCGTGCCGACGGCACCGATCAGGGCAAGAATCTCTTCGTTCGCCACCAGTTCCAGGGTGTTGGCGATGGCAGCCTCCGGTTCGTAGGCATCGTCGAGGGAGAGTAGCTCGAGCCGTCTTCCGTGGACTCCGCCCCTCTCGTTCACCTCTTGGAATGCCGCTTCGATCCCGAGCCGCATATTCTGGCCCAGGTCCTGGGCGGGCCCGGTGAAGGCGGCGGACTGGCCGAAGAGGAAGCGCTGACCGGGGACCCCAGCCTCTTCTGCGGGTTCCGGAGTGGCTGCGCAGAGGGAGATAGTTGTGGTGAGCAGCAGGGCTGCGTATAGGCGTAGAGTTCGTCTCATCCGTCCCTCAGCTTCACCAGGGTCAGGAGGTTCCTGCCTCGCTCCCGCCGGTAGTGCACCTCGTCCATCATCGTGCGCACCAGATGGACGCCGAGCCCGCCCACGTGGCGATCCTCGAGCGACGCCTGCAGATCGGGTGAGGGGGCGTCGGTCAACGGGTCGAAGGGTTGGCCGTCGTCGCTGATCTCGATGGTGAGCGCCTCCGCGTCCGAGACCAGATCGAGATCGATCTGGTGGTTGTCGCCATCCTCGTGGGCATAGCTGACGACATTCATCATCACCTCTTCGAGGGCGAGCTTGACCTGGAAAACCACCTTGAGAGGCCAATCTTCCCCCTGTGCGAAATCCTCTGCGATCTCGGCGGCGCGCCGGACCTCATCGGGATTGCACTTCGCTTCGATATGTAGAGACCGTTTCGCGCTCACCTATTCGCCCCGTTGCGGTAGAGTGTCAGGCAAGTGATGTCGTCGAATTGGGGGGCGTCGGCTGCGAAGGCTCTTACGGTCTGGAAGATCGCCTCGTTGGCTTCCCGGGCATCTCTTGGAGGTGACCCCACAAAGATCTCTTGCAGGCGCTCGACTCCGAACTGTTCGCCCCTGTCATTCTCGGCCTCTGTGACGCCGTCGGTGTAGAGCACGCAGACGTCGCCGGGGGAGAGGGTCACGGAGTCGGTTTGGTAGGCGATATCGGGCATCATGCCGAGGACGAGTCCGCCGGGCGGAGAGAGCAGGGTCGAGCTGCCGTCGGCATGGACAATCAGCGGGGGGTTATGCCCCCCATTGGCATAGGTGAACTCCCCGCTCACCGGATCGAAGACCGCGTAGATGACGGTGACGAACATGGAGGCTTCATTGTCCTCATGGAGTAGAGTGTTGACCTCCCACAGCACCTTGGCGGGATCGAGCACGCCGATGGCCGCACCCTTGATCAGGGTGCGGCTGGACATCATGAACAGGGCGGCAGGGACGCCCTTGCCGGAGACATCGGCGATCACCAAGCCGAGTCGACCTTCGGTAAGTGGCACAATGTCGAAGAAGTCGCCGCCCACGTCCCGGGCAGGTTCCATATGTGCGAATATCTGGTGATTGGGGCTCTCCGGGAACTCGGTCGGCAAGATCGACTGCTGCATCTTGCTGGCCAAGTCGAGTTCGTTTTGCAATGCGACCAGCTTGTCCCGGGATTCGAGGGCCTCGCGCCACATGACAAGGTGATCCAGGGTCCGGTCGATGGTGACCCGCAGGTCCTGGAAGTCGATAGGTTTGGTGATGAAGTCGAAGGCGCCCCGGTTCATCGCTGTGCGGATATTCTGCATATCCCCATAGGCCGAAATGATCACGGAGCGGACATTAGGGTCGACCGACGGGATCTGCTCGAGCAGTGTGAGACCGTCCATCTGGGGCATGTTGATGTCCGAGAGCACCATATCGATGCTCCGGTCTTCGTTCAGGAGTTCTAAGGCCTCGACCCCGTTGTGGGCGAAGACGAAATTGAATCGACCGGAGCGGATCTCGCGACGCATGCGTTGCAGCACCAGCCGTTCAAGATCGGGCTCATCGTCAACGACGAGGATCTTGTAACTCGCTTGCATCATTGTCTCCTCCCGCATCATGCGAACTCGTCACCTGTTTTATCCAGCTGCACAGCCTGTCAACTGACAACAACCGACCTGCCCAGAGCGCGGGCACAAGGAGGGTCTTGGTCGCGCCTGACCCAGTCGACTTGATCCTGCGAAGGTGGTCAGTCGGTGGGTGGAGGGGCTCCTGCATTTTACAACGGTCGTTCGCAGGCATGCGACCCGCGCTCCTGATACACTAGCTGGGGCTACCTCCCCACATCTGTCGGCTAGCGGGTGAAGGTGGGGCGAGTACGGCAGGCGGTATGGCATGAACAGAACCGATCCTACCCTGAATAGCTCAAGCCTCGCATATGTTGAGGAGATCTATCTCTCTTACCTCGACGATCCCGCCAGCATTCCTTTGTGGTGGCGTGCCTTTTTCGATCACGAGCCGCCGAACGGTCGGGCCCGTCCCTCCCGGGGGCCGAGTTTCGTGCCGCTGAGCCTGTTCCGCGGGGGGCGGGAGGGGGTCAACGGTCGGCCCGAGCGCTCCAGCGACGAGGTCGCGCAGATTCAGCACCGCTTGGACAAGCTGATCCGCAACTACCGCGTGCGCGGCCACCGCGTCGCCGACCTGAACCCCCTGGCACAGCCTACGATCGAGATCCCGGAACTCGACCCGGCGGGCTACGGCTTCACCCCCGCCGATATGGACCTCGAGGTGCTGGAGAGTAACCTCCCGGGGGCACGGACCCTGGGCGAGGTGATTGAGGGGCTTAAGACCACCTACTGTCGCAGCATCGGGGTGCAGTTCATGCATATCGACGACCTCGCGGTCCGCCAGTGGCTACAGGGGAGGATGGAGCGGAGTCGGAACCGGCTCGCACTCCCCCGAGAGACCCAGCTCCGCATCCTTACCAGACTCACCGACGCCGTGATCTTCGAGGAGTTTATCCAGAAGAAGTACACCGGCACCAAGAGCTTCTCGCTCGAGGGGGGCGAGAGTCTGATCCCACTCCTCGACCTAGTGATTGAGAAGGCCGGCACGCAGGGCAAGCGGGAGATCGTTCTGGGCATGGCCCATCGGGGGCGCCTCAACGTCTTAGCCAACATCATGGACAAGAGTCCCCGCACCATCTTTCACGAGTTCGAAGATCTCGACGCCGAGGGCAAACGTGGTCGCTGGGATGTCAAGTACCACTTGGGCTACTCTCATGACTGGATCACCTCCGGCGGTGAGAGGGTCCACCTCTCTCTGTCGTTTAATCCCTCCCACCTCGAGTTTGTTAACCCGGTGGTCCTAGGAAGGGTCCGGGCCAAGCAGGACCGTTCCGAAGACTTGTCTCGGCGTGCGGGCATGGCGGTCTTGATCCACGGTGACGCTTCGTTCATCGGTGAGGGGGTGGTTCAGGAGACGCTGAACCTGAGCGGCCTCGAGGGCTACTTCATCGGTGGCGCGCTGCATATCATCCTCAATAACCAGATCGGTTTCACCACCGGGCCGGAGCAGGGGCAGAGCACCACCTATGCCAGCGACATCGCCAAGATGCTCCAGAGCCCTATCTTCCATGTCAACGGTGAGGACCCGGAGGCCGTGGCCCAAGTGATCGAGTTGGCGATGGACTTCCTCGCAGAGTTCCGGCGCGACGTGGTGGTCGACATGTTCTGCTACCGCCGCCGCGGCCACAATGAGGGGGATGAACCGGCCTTTACCCAGCCGACCCTGTACGAGAACATCAGGCTGCGCCCTACGGTTCTGGAGGGCTACCTCGAGCGGCTTCTGACCCTCGGTGGCATCTCGCGGGGTGAGGCCGATGGAATCGCCGAAGCTCGCCGGGAGCACCTCGAGCAAGAGCTGTCCGTGGCCCGGAGTGGCGAGTTCGAGCCGCACTATTCGGCCTTCGAAGGGATCTGGGACTCCTTCCGGGCCCAGGCGGACGCAGAGATTCCCGAGGTCGACACGTCCATCTCGCCCGAACGGGCGTCCGAACTGCTGGAGGTGCTGACCCGGATCCCAGAGGGGTTCCAGCCCCACCCCAAGCTCCAGCGCCTGCTTGCCACAAGGGCGGAGATGGCGCGGGGCGAACGACCCCTCGATTGGGCGGCCGGTGAGGCCTTGGCCTTTGCCTCACTCCTCACCGAGGGAGTCCGGGTCAGACTGACCGGCCAGGACAGCGAGCGGGGCACCTTCAGCCACCGACATGCTGTCCTGCACGACATCGCAGGGGGGGGTCGCCACATTCCGCTGCAGCACCTCGCCGCCGGGCAGTCACCCTTCGAGATTCATAACAGCCCGCTGTCGGAGGCAGGCGTGCTCGGATTCGAGTACGGCTATAGCCTCGACATGCCCGACAGCTTGGTGGTGTGGGAGTCTCAGTTCGGCGACTTCCACAACGCCGCCCAGGTGATCATCGACCAGTTCGTTGCCAGCGCCGAGGATAAGTGGAACCGCCTCTCGGGCTTGGTGCTACTCCTGCCGCATGGTTTTGAAGGGCAGGGACCCGAGCACTCCAGCGCTAGGGTCGAGCGCTTCCTGCAACTCTGCGCCAGGGACAACATGCAGGTCGTCAACCCTACCACCCCGGCGCAGATATTCCATCTGCTCAGGCGCCAGATACTAAGGGCCTACCGTAAGCCGCTTGTGGTGATGACCCCGAAGAGCCTGCTGCGGCATCCCCGTGCGCTCTCCCAACTCGACTCCGTTACCAGGTCGGGGCGCTTCCAGCGTATTCTGGGCGACGCATTGGATCCGCAGGGGGTCGAGCAGATCCTCTTGTGCAGTGGCAAGATATACTACGAACTGCTAGCCGAACGCGAGGAGAAGTTGCGGAGCGATGTCGCTCTCCTCCGGCTCGAGCAGCTCTACCCTCTGGCCGACGCGGAGCTTGAACGGGCGCTCGCTCCCTACGGCGAGGGGGTCCCGGTCACTTGGGTGCAGGAGGAGCCTCGCAACATGGGGGCTTGGGGCCACCTGCGTCTGCGCTGGGGTGATGAGCTACTGGGGCACCCGTTCCAGGGGGTCACGAGGCCTAGGTCGGCCAGCCCTGCGACCGGGTCGGGGAGCAGCCACAGGCTTGAGCAGGCCGAGCTCGTGCGCGCGGCCTTCGGGGGGGGGGCGGTGTGAGAGGGGTGGTCGAGCGATCTGGAAGGTGAGGGAGCGGGCATGTCTGTTGAACTAGAGGTCCCCTCTGTGGGCGAATCGGTCACCGAGGTCTTTATCGGGAACTGGCTCAAGCGGGAGGGCGATCCTGTGGTCAA
>Ga0209754_1003144_pt1 | contig 11685 bp, 8 predicted proteins | sample MesohylBB_FD_187295 | JGI IMG/M metagenome (GOLD analysis project Ga0209754, IMG submission 187295) | Host-associated microbial community of the marine sponge Aplysina aerophoba from Gulf of Piran - sponge mesohyl, lysed by bead beating... | ecosystem: Host-associated > Porifera > Sponge >... | reverse complement strand
GGTCGAGGGCGCGTGCGGAGAACGGAGTGACGCTCGATGCCTCGACGGACCGGTAGAAGGTCTCGTGGTAGTGGCGGAACCGTTCGTAGTGGGACCGGTCGCGGGGCTTGTGGATGTTGAGCAGCGCGACTACCAGTCCGGGCTTGCGATCGTCGCGGCCCACGCGGCTGGTGGCCTGGATGTACTCGGCGTGGGTCTTGGGCTGGCCGAGCACCACCATCAGTCCCAGCCGGGGAATGTCGAGACCCACCGAGATCATGTTGGTGGCTATGGCGCTGTCAACCCGGTCGCGCTCGTGCGCCCCGCATCCCAATCGACGCCGCGCCTCGGCCACCTTGCCGGTCGGGACCCGCGACGTCAGTTCCACCACCTCCGAGAAGGTCTTGCGATTCCGGAACAGGACGTCGGCGTACGGCTGGCCGATGCGCCTTCTCCGTCCGTAGCCCTTGATGGTGTTACGGACCTCCTCTTCGAGGATGCGTCTCGCCCCGCCCAGCTCGCGCAGGCTGTTGAAGTAGCCCAGCACGGTCATGTACGGGTCGGCCGGATTGTCTACGTTCTTGTGCCCGCCGGAATCCCGGTAGGCGCGCTCGGCTGCCCCCATCAGCGCCAGCCAGACGCGGCGCATCAAGGTCTTCGGGTTCCGGCCCGGTGACGCGATGCCGAGATAGCGCCGGCCCGGTGCCTGATCGTTCGGCACGATCTCGGCGAAGAACGAGTCGCGCCGGCCAGGCCCCGGGGGCGGGAAGATCCGGGTATTGGATCGTGCGAACAGGGCTTGGATCTGGTCCTGAGCCTGGCGCACCGTGGCGGTGGAAGCCACGATCTTGGGCAGTACGTCCGGGGTGGAGGCGTCTCCCTGGTCATCGGTACCTGCGGCCCGCACACACAGAGATTCGATGACAGTCTCGTACAACCCGGCCATGGTGCCAAGCGGTCCGGATATCAGGTGCAGCTCGTCTTGGATCACAAGGTCGGGCCCAGGAAGCGACCGCCCGAGGGGCCGGCCCCGCCTCGGGTCGGCGGCGCCGTAGAACCCGGCTTCGTCATAGCGATCCGCCCCGCCGAGCAGTGCCCCGGTCTGGGCTGTCCACGGCAGCGAGGCGAACTTGTCCACGGTGGCGATCAGAAAGGCCGGCAGGCGCCGGTAGATAGGCTCGTCCACGCCCAGGATCGGCAGAGGACGATCACCGCTGAAATCACACTCGAAGTCAGTGCAGACGATACGAAGCTCGGACGGGGCGTCATCATCGGGCCGTAGGTCGAAGGAAGCCGGCTGGAACCGGGTGTCGCACCAAGGACAACTCTCCAAGGGGATCGGCAACGGCTTCCCTGTCGGGTTGGCCTTGAATTGGATGGTCTTTGACCGGGCCGAGCCCGATTTCCCATCCCCCTTGCGACCCATGATGTTCGGGGTAGCCGCCTTGCCGACCCACAGGCCGATCTCGAACGGCCAAGCGCCGTAGCGTTCGAGCTCGGCCTCGCGTTCAAGCTCGAGCGCGCAGACAAGGCCGGCCGCGCGGGCCAGTTGGTCCAGCGTGAGAAGACGCAACGTGTAGCGCATAATCACGGTGACCCCGGCGCCATGCCTACCGTTCTGGCCTGGGTTGCGTAGGCGCCTCAACACCATGGCGAAGGCGGCCAGACCCAGGTATGCCTCGGTCTTGCCGCCGCCGGTCGGGAAGAAGAGAAGGTCGACAATCTTGCGATGGGGATGGTGCGGGTCGCCGAGGCCGGGAAGGTTCAGCAGGATGAACGCCAGCTGGAACGCCCGCCATCGAGGGGCCGCTTCGTCGGGCCCTAGCCGCTGCCGCAGGGCTCGGGCCACAGCCCGGTTGGCCATCCTGAAGGCGTCGAGGGCATCAGGATCGTTAGCGAGAAACTCGATGCCGCTCTCGATGCGAGTGGCAGCGATGCCAGCCTGACGCAGCAACTCCTCTGCGGTCGCCCGACGGTCGCCATCTTGAGCTCCGAGCCCGTCGCGCTGAGCGCCGATCCAGGACCGGTAGTGGCCCACGAGTGGCTTCAGCGCTGCGGAGGCTGCCTCGCCGTCGGCCAGGGCGCCGAGGGACTCCATCGACAACCCAACATCCGGAATCTTCACAGGCTCGGTCTTAGCAACGGTGGCGGTCGGGATCCATGCCGTACGCAGCAGGTGGCAGTCACCATCGACTACCTCCCATTCGGCGGACACGCCGTGACCGACGGCGTACTCGGGTGTGTCGGCGTAGTGGAGGTCGGCGACTCGGTCGTCCCACTCCGCAGCCACCGTCCCGCGGGGGTCAGGCCGGGGAACGAAGGATTCGTTGCACGCGATTTCGAGTTCCGCCTGGAAGGCGTAGGCCCGGTCGGCGACTCCGACACCACCCGGATTGCCGGGGACTGGCGGCCGATTGTTCACGAGGAACACCGAGACCGACCTTGTGCCACGGGGAAGACCTGCGACACGCTGGCCATCGATCTGCCTGGAGACCACATGCAGCCTGAGACCACCGGACTGCGGGACCTTCCGGTCAGGAGGATCCGAGAGGGCAACGCTCAAGGTCCGCTCCTCGGCCCTTCTCTGCCAGACAGCTACCGGTTTGCCGTCGGCGCCCTCCACCTCACCCGCCTCGTAGTCACCCCAACGAACCGTCACGTCGAGGCTCTCGGTCTGCTCGGACACGAGGAAGCTCAAACCTATCGAAGACGGGAAGAAGCCCTTCTTCGCCGCCCGGCGTTCCTCGGCGGACTCCTCCGCCAACCCGGCCATCTCCGGAACCTCGTCGAGCGACTCGTCCTCGTCCAAGTCGCTACGGTCCTCGAACGGCGTGTCCGACGGGATCAGGAACCCGGTCAAATACCAGTTCGACGGCCTCACCCACCCGGGCAACCGTTCATCAGCAAGATCAGAGTCCCGGCCGGGTCCCACCAAGTCCAGCCGTAGCGCGTCGACCAGATAGTCGCGCACAGCCGGTGAGTCGTCCCACGGTGAGCCTGAGGAGGATAAGTCAGCCGTCATCTGCCGTACTGTAGGCATTACGGCGCTTGCTGCAGGTCGAACGGCGAACCGACACACGCGGCCGAGCCTCGGTTGTCATAGCCCGGGCGTAGACTACGTTCGACGTGAGTAGCGAGGCTACCGCTTCGATGTCTGATCAGAGGGGCTCGCAGGAGGTGAGAAAATGACCACCATCAGGGTGGTGACTCGTGAAGAGTTCCTGCGGCGACTTGAGAAAGAACTGGAGGAGGAGCGGATGACTGTGGAGGAGTTTCGCGCCGAGGGCGAAGCGGATACTCTCACCGACGCCCACCTCCGCGATCTCTGGCTGCACTACCGACCTCTTCTCTTCGACGAGTGACGGAAGGAACACTCGAGGCCGCCACAGCGACCTTCGTAGCAGTCCTGAACCGCGTGGTAGCCGCAGCCATTGACACTGATGTCACGTTCGTGCCGGAGCGGATAGCCGACGGTCAGCGAGCCTCAATCGAGTCCTCGAGGATGGGGGAACGGTCGGAGGGGTTTCCACTCGTTCGTGCGAACGATGATCCTGCCAGACCGGCACTACTGCTAAAGGCCAAGTACCTAGTCAAACTCGCGCGAGGAAGCGAGTACCTCCGGGTGATCACATCCACCGTGGGGTTGTGGGTGGACGTCACGGGAGGGCGCAAGAAACATCGGCCTTTGGTTCGGCTGGAGTACGACAGATATCCGCGCTCATCGGATAGACCGGCAGCGCATGTTCATCTCCATGCCAACTCCCCGGAGATGGCATGGGTATACGGGTCGAGCGGTCAGGCGGCGCCTGATCTCCACGCGCTGCACTTCCCCGTAGGGGGGCAGCAGTTCCGACCGACGCTGGAGGACTTCCTGCTCTTCTTGAATCGCGAGAAGCTCTACACCGATTTCAAGCCGAACTGGAAGCCAGAGGTAATGCGCTCACTTCGTGAGTGGCAGGACCGACAGGCCGCGGCGACGGTGAAGAAGTATCCGGAACTATCGGCCAGCGTGTTGAAGAAGCTCGGATACGTCATCTCACCGTCCGGCGACCGCCCAACCACGAAGCCTAATCCCACAAGCTCGAAGGGGCCAGTGCGCACGACAGACACGTAGAACCCCATTTCGGAGACTCGCTCCTTGTTGTCATCGCCTCAATCCTCGAACGGCGTCTCCGAAGGGATCAGGAATCCCGCCAGGTACCAGCTGGGCGGCTTCACCCACCCGGGCAACCGTTCCTCGGCAAGACTAGAGTCCCTCCCGGGTCCCGCCAGCTCAAGTCGCATCGCCTCTGCTAGGCACTCCCGTAATGCTGGCGAACTCTCCCACAGAGGGCTTGAAGACGATGAGGTGGCCGTCATCCGCCATACTGTAGGCGAACGGCTGCTGCCGCCCGAGCCGCTATCGGCTGTCACAGCCCGGGGCTAGATGTGATTGAGGCTTCAACCTGAATCCACCGACGGCCTTGTCGTGGACGATTCAGATCGGCATCACAGAGCATCCTGTGTGTCACACCCTTGCGTTATACCTATGTTCAGTACCCGCTCGCATGACACAAGGACAACCATGGCTCCACAGAAGACCTACTCCCGCAGTGACCAGATCGGCGAAGAAGGCCAGCGATTCGTCGCGCTGAACGTGACGCGGCTGGGCCACATCTGGCATGACCGGCGTATCGATCATGGCGTGGACGGTTCGATCGAGTTGGTGGATCCGGTTGTGCGATCTGTATCGAATGTGCATTTGATGGTGCAGAACAAGACAACAGAGGGACGCTTCGCGGCCGAGACCGCGACCTCGTTTCACTTCCTTCTCAAGGCAGTTGATATCGCGTATTGGCGCGGCGGGTCCAACAGAGTGATCGTCGTGTGCTCGCGGCCGAGCACCGGCGAGATCTGGTGGGCACCCGTGGAACGGGCGAAGCCACCAGCACCGGGGCGTAAGTCGTGGCGGCTGGACTTCGACAAGGACTCCGACCGCTTGGACGAGAACTCGGTCGGTCGACTGGTGTCGTGGGCCACGGAGGGCACGCCGGGAGGAGCGGTCTCTGGACGCAGGCGTCGGGCCGAGACGCTCCAGACCAATCTCCTGCGAATCAAGGAGCTACCCCGAGAGGTGTTCTTCGGACCGACATGGAAACCGAGTCCTCGTGAACTCGGTCCGGCCCTTCGGAAGCGGGGCTACCGCCGCAGTGATTGGATCATCCGCGGTGGAGTGGTATACAGCTTCGCTCGGCCCGAGCGCGATGGGCTCGGAGACTTCCTCGATGACGGATACGAGACCATCGACACCACCGAATGGGCAGAGAGCAAGGATCTCGACACGCTGTCGATGTTCGCTGATCTGCTTCGCCAAGCGCTGCGGGATCAGGAACACCGGCAGCTATGGTTTCACCCGACGAAGCGTCTGTTCGTGTTCCGCGGTCCGCAAGACAACCGAAACGCGGTGAGGGTCAAAGTGAAGCCGAACAAGCCTGGCCGCACCGTGTTTCAGCGCTACTTCAAAGACGACGAACGTACAGAATTCAAGGACTGCCGCCACTACGCGGCAGCTATCCACTTCGTACGCACCGACGAGGGTTGGGTCGCTGAGATCAACCCGACCTACTACTTCACCTTCGACGGGTACCGCGAACTTCCTTGGGGCGAGGACAGGGTGAAGGGCATGAAGAAGATCGAGAAAAACCCCGCAGTGCGTGGTCTCGTGCAGTTCTGGGCTGAGTATCTTGGCAGGCCTCCTGAACTCGGAGATCCCTATCGGCCCCTGCTCTTCAGCAATCTGGTCACTCTGGGCGTCGATACTGGAATCGATGACAGGGACTGGCAAGCGACCGTCGGCGGCACCGGCGACCGTGTCACTGACTCTGGCCAACAGGAGTTGTGGTCATGAAGGCGAGGGTCCTTGACGAACCGAAGCTCGACTTCGCTCACGGAGGGTCACACGAGGATCCCCGCTCGGGGATCACCGACTACGGACCGGTTGATCTTGGGACACTGGGTGCTCCGACGCGAATCCGCGTCGGTCTTGTCGGCCCGGCCGAAGGTATCTCAGGTGCTCGTGCCTGGCTGGAACGATGCCGCATGCCGATCGAGGCGAAAGCGAACAACCGTCACCCGCGCCTGTTCCCGAGGTTCCCCGGATTCGCGACCGACCGCTGCTTCCGCTCTGAGCTTGTGTTCGACGACACCTGGATGAGAGCGATCCCGAGTCGGCAGCTAGATCGAATCATTCTCGCCAAGCCGGTCAACCTGGCTACTGCTGAGTGTGTCGACCTCTATCAGCGCGAGATCGCTGATCTCTACCAGAAAGGCATCGTAGATCTCATCGCGGTGGCACGCCCCGACGATCTCCAAGACGACATTCCCGAAACCACGCGATTTGCAGCCACGAAGGTTGAGACAAGCACAAAGGTCTCCTCAGCCCACATCGACTTCCACGACCTGCTGAAGGCGTGCACGCTGGGCTGGGGTATCCCTCTGCAGGTGATGAGGTCGACCACCTGGGATCCCACCCGTCAGACAGCAAAGAGCCAGGCACGGCGATCCTCGTCCCTTCAAGACGAGGCGACGCGGGCATGGAACCTCCACACTGCGCTGTACTACAAGGCCGGTGGCGTGCCATGGCGGATGCGGCGCCAGCCCGCCGACCTCAACTCTCTCTACGTCGGAGTGTCCTTCTTCCACTTGACGGATCGGGCTGAGGTCCATACGTCGGTGGCTCAGGTATTCGACGAGCGTGGCGAAGGTGTCGTGGTTCGCGGCGGGCCAGCGGCCCGTAAGAAATCGGATCGCCAGCCCCACCTGCGACGAGCCGACGCCGACGATCTGCTGGGCACGGCACTAGACACCTACCAGCGGGAGCATGGTCACTTCCCGGCGCGTGTGGTGATCCACAAGACCTCGGATTTCGATGACGAAGAAGTGTCAGGCTTTGAAGCAGCCGCTGATCAGCGACACATCTATCACCTTGAATTCCTCTGGATCGTTGGCGCGAGCGAGGGAACCCGGCTCTTCCGCAACGGCGAATACCCGGTGCTACGGGGAACATTCGCAACGATTGCAGAGCGACGCCATATCCTCTACACCCGAGGCAGCGTAGACCTCTACCGGCTCTATCCAGGCATGTACATCCCAGCCCCTTTGGGCATACGACCGGCAGTAACCGAACAAGGCGTCGAAGAACTCGCCGAGGAGATACTGGCTCTATCGAAGATGAACTGGAACCAGAGCCAGTTAGACGGGCGACTCCCGATCACGCTGTCGGCATCCAAGAAGGTGGCGAGGATCCTCAAGAACCTGCCCGACGACTATCCGGCGTCTAACCGCTACGCGATGTACATGTGAATGGGTCCTAAAGTACTGCCTAGGCTACCTTGCCTGGTTGTTCAGCACCGAGCTTGCCCTGCGGAGGTCGAGCAAGACCACGATCGGTACGAAAACTTGTGAGGAGTCGTGGCAGGAGATGGAAGCCCGCCTTGAGAGCGATCGGATGACCGTGGACGAGTTCTGCGCCGAGGGGAGGAGAACAATTCTTCCCAACGGTTATCTGCACGATCTCTGGTTGGTACACAGGCACCTCCGATGCGACGAGTGGCCCGGCGCACATGGGGGGCGGTCGTCACCGTTTCCCCGCTGGTGCCGATACCAATATGGCAAAGCCACCTACCCGTCTCATCATCGACCGACGGCCCTGGCCGCTTTCTCAATCCAATCGCCCATATTCTTGTATCCCTTGTCTTGATACCAGTGGTAGAAGGGATATCCCGTTGGGATCTGGCCACAGCACCAAGACCTTTGTTCATTCTGATCTTCGATTTGGCTTATATTAATACCAAGTAAGCCATTTCCACGTGATTTGCTCTTATCAATCTCGTATTCTACCCATGTACTTGAACACGTATGAGAGCCGACTAGGACTACAGTTACCGACGTACCGAAAAGCTGCGCATCTATCCACCTCTTGATGGCCGTATCTCCACCTTTCTTGATCTTCTCAAACTCTGCCTTATCAATGAAGCCTGCTGCCTCCTTGCCTTGCGTAACCCAGCTATTACGCACTACGTTGGCTCGCCAGACATCGTGATCATATTCGAAGCTAAAGAATACTCTGCGGGCCATACCTGACTACCTCCTGGTCTTAGCTAACTTACGACGACCGCGATTAGTGCTCCTACCGTTACCGCGACGTAGAATGTCGTTAGGGTCGTGGAGAACAAGGATGAGTGCCACGTTAACTTGGGGCCCGTGAAGTGGTCCGTTCTCATCGAGAAGTCAATCTCGTCAGGTCTCAGCCTTCGTACGTGATCGTACAAGGTACGGTAGAGACGTTCCTGCTTTAGGAAATAGGCATCCAATCCCCAGAACACCAGTGTAGGGATCAGGCTGACGAGCGCCCAGCTACCGCCCTTTCCACGTGACACCAGTACAAGCAAAGCTGATACCAGAACAACGCTCCATCCTTTCAGCAGGAACGAGTTGCCCGCCATCCGGTTGATGACACCCTGGATGAACTCGAGATGCTTCAGTTTCGCCTCCATCTGACACCTCTCCCCGCTGGGACGCCCACTCTAGGGTGTTTCGTCCCAGAGTGTGGCGGACGGAACCGTCCCTCTGGACGTGGCGCGGCGCCCGCCGCTCTGAGAGGAGCGCACCTTGCTGACACCTCTCGTGAAAGGCCAGAGGCCAGCGTCGGCCTCTTCGGCGGCTCGCTTGGAGTTGAGTTCCAGCAGACGGGCGAGGACATCGTCAGGCCACCGGTAACGGTAGGGCTTCTTCTTCCGGCCCCAGGTCTCCTCGTCGATCTCGTAGTCGAGCAGGAACTCGCAGTCCGTGGAGATGTCTGTCCAGCCGTATGCGTCTAGCACAGCACGATCCATGGTGGTGTGAAGCCTGCGAAGCTCGGCGATGTCGGATGAGGTCTCGTAGGGATCGTGGAAGCGGTTGTAGGTCTTTGTCATCCCCTCGTCGTTGTCCACCATGAGGGTCACCCTGAGGTCGTAGTATTCCCTGCCGACGGCTTCGAGGTCGAGACGCCTCTCCCATTCTTCGGGGAATGGAAAAGTCTCAAAGCAGGTCGAGGGTGTGTAACGGAGATCGTCCTTCATCGATGACCCGAAGAAGTGTGCCCACGTCCCATGAGGTTGGGCCTGAAGAGCACAAAACGCGGAGTAGGTGTCGAGCGGATAAACATTCAGAGAATCCGAGTAGACCATCCTCGAAGGCAGGAAGGTGCACTGCACTCGTTGACTGACTCGTGAATTAGCTAGAACACGATCTAAGCCGACGATAGTGTCATATAGCTCATGCGCCTGATGGTACATTTGCCACCATACTGCTGCTCTCTTAGCATGGCTCGACTTACTTCGCCTAACTGATTTCAGTCTCTCTGGCTTAACCTTGTTCTCTACGATAGAAAAGAGATGAGGATATTGTTCCCTACAATTCTCGTTAGTTCGTTGACCAAAGTTTATGACGAATCGATGATGTGACTGAGTAGAGCTACTGTTTGTCTCCTGACCACCTATGTAAGGAAAGATAACTTCCTGATAGTGAGGATGTAGCCTTAGAAGGCGGTGCATCTCTATGATCGGAGTTGCGACGCCCTTCCGATCGTTGTCATCAAAAGTAAACCCCATACCAAGCAGAATACTCCCCTGAAAGCTCCTTCCTGTGTTCGCTATAAGCGATCTAGGATCGTCGTGCTCTCCACGATGAAATAGAAAGGCGGTAATCGAAGCCACCTCTCTATCATCTAGTACTTTGGTCGATGTGACATCACCTTTGCTCACATGGACGACACTCACGACAACTGCGGCCGTTCCTGGCTATTTGACTCGCCGACGGGTCTGATATATAACGCCACCATTCTTGCATATCCACCGGAGGCCACTGGCACGTGTGTCGCCTTGGCCGATGGTGTTCGTAGCAATCAGACCAAACGTTCCATCCTCGCGTATCAGGTCGTATGCACGCCGAAAGAAGTGCGCGACCAAATCACACTTACCTGTACTCTTCGGGTGAGCAAGCCGTAACCACTGTGTATAGCCCAACACGTTGGAGTTAACCACTGTGACATGCCCACCGAACGGTGGGTTGCCGATGATGGCATCGAAACCCGGGTTGGGGCGGTCGAAGACTTCGGGGAATTCGATCTGCCAGTGGAACGGAGCAATTGGGGGGTCGCTGTCGCGGAGGTCAGCGAGCCATCCTATGTACCGCTCGGCCTCACCATTAAGCACCGCAGCCGCGAACTTATTGCGGCGCACCTCCCTCGCTGTGGCGGTGGACTCTTCGAAGAATGCCGCAAGTACCAGGTCACCGAGCATCCGCACCGCCTCGGTCTCCTGGCGCGATTCGTCCCACATGTCGCGTAGTTCCCAGTCGGACGCCGTGTCGCCCGCCTCGCGGATCCGGTGGCGCAACTCGTTGGCACGATCCAAGTGCTTCTGACCTCGTAGTGCCTCGAAGCCCGCCTGAAAGGCGCGTGCATTACCTTTCCAATGGAAGGCTCGTATCTGAGTAATCGAGAGCCCGACCAGCGAGTCGCCGTGGCGGAGAGCGTGGTCCAGGAACGTGAGCGGATGGTCCTTGGCCAATGTGATCAGCCATAGCGACAGCTTGGCGAGGTCCACTGCCTTGGGATTACGATCCACTCCGTAGAGGCAGCGCTGGGCCACGATACGGCGTGCGAAGATCCCCTCGTCCCCGTCGGGGGGAATCTCGGGCACGATGTCATGGGCGCGCCAGGCTTCGATGAGGACATCGGCGAGCTGGCGGCAGGCTTCTACTAGGAAGGCGCCCGATCCCATAGCCGGATCACATACCTTGAGGTCGAGGATCTGCTCGGGGTGGACGGAACCGCCGGACTCTTCGGACAGGCGAGCCAGAATCGGTTCGAGCGCGGTTCGCACGATGGGCTCGGTGAGCTCGCGCGGGGTGTAGTGGGAGCCCGAACGTCGGCGCTCCTCACTCGGTTGGAGCACCATGGCTTCCGCCGGTACCAGATCCGGGGTGGCGTTACGGTCGATCACGGTTTCGAGAGCGACGTGCATCTCGTCCATGGAGTCGGCCGCCCGAACCGCCTTGCTCACCTTGAGCGTGATCTTGCGGTCGGTGCGATCGCGGATCCACTTTGCGCGCCCGACGGGTGGCACCGAGAGCAAGGCTTCGATGTCCACGGTGCTCGGGGCACCGTGTTTCTTGGCGGCCTTGATGGCGATGCTGCGGCCTGTTGCTCTCTCAAGGCGGAAGCCCATCATGGTTTCGTAGACGGATCCGATGTGTTCCACATCGAGCGCCCGGTAGGAGATGCGCTCGGCGTCGAGGACGATGAGCTTCTCCAGAACTCGGTGGATCGTTCCATCCCCCACCCGCGGGGGGTCTATCCGCTCCGGCGTCTGCCACACCCCGAAGTCCCGGCCTTCGAGGAACGGGTAGCGATCAGGACTGAACAAATCCCCGTGCTTGGGCCACATGTTCATTTGCGCGGCCTGCGCGCCGTTGTGAACCATGCGCCATAGGGCGAGGAGTTGGGCGTATGCGCCGAAGCGCTGGTCCATGGTGTCTGGGTGTACCGAGGCGTCGGCACGTAACCGTTCGTAGAGACCGGATACCGAGTAGGACCCCAGGAAGGTCTCGTCCTGGGGGAGCATATCGCGTTCCTCGGCATAGAGCAGGTAGACGAGGCGCAGCACCACGGTGAGCAGCCCT
>Ga0209754_1003141_pt1 | contig 11698 bp, 5 predicted proteins | sample MesohylBB_FD_187295 | JGI IMG/M metagenome (GOLD analysis project Ga0209754, IMG submission 187295) | Host-associated microbial community of the marine sponge Aplysina aerophoba from Gulf of Piran - sponge mesohyl, lysed by bead beating... | ecosystem: Host-associated > Porifera > Sponge >... | reverse complement strand
AAGTGCCCTACGCAGAGAACGTCGTCGTCGCTGCACTCGGCGACCTCCGGTGGGTCGGGGTCGGGATCGGGGTCAGGGTCAGGGTCAGGGTCGGGGTCGGGGTCAGGGTCGGGGTCGGGGTCAGGGTCGGGGTCGGGGTCGGGGTCGGCCGCCGCGACCTCGCACGGTGACGGACTCACCGGCAGCCCTGCGTCCGGCGAGAGATACACGACGAGGCCGTCGTGGTCCGCTGCGAACAGCGCGTTCGTCGCATCGTCCTCGTTGTGTCGCGCGGCGTCCGCATTGCCGCGCGCGTACTCGATGTCCACCACGTGCCGCTCCAGGGACTGGTTCACCAGCGCGTGGTCCAGGACCTGCGCGTTGCCGCGGAAGAGGAACGAGTACCTCTCAGAGTCCGGCACGCGGTCGACCAGGTTGCACAGATCCCTGGTGACGAGATCGGGACCGGTCATCAGGTTCTCACCCGGCGTCACGCGCCCCCTGATCTGGCCGACGACGTCGACGTAGCCGTCGGTGAACTGGAACGCGTTGAAGTCGCCCACGACGAGCGCGTTCCGGTCCTGGAGCGACTCGACAAGCCGGGCCACGGACTGCGCCTGCTCCAGGCGCTTCGTGCGGACCCACTCCCCTCGGGCCGCCTCGTCGACATCGATCAGCGAGCGGTTGTGAACCGCTACGACGGAGAACGTCAGGCCGCTCGCCGTCGCCTCGAGCACGACCGGCGGCCGGTCGTGAAGCCGGTCGACGGTCCCGTCCCGGGGGTCCAGGAATGTCTCGCTCCGGCCATGTTCGGTCACCTGGACGACTGCCACGCCTGAGCGCACCAGGAAGCCCACAGCCGAGGACCTTCCCGGCGCTTCGACATGGGCGGTGTAGCGCACGTTCGGGTCGTCGCTGCCGATGCGCGCGGCCAGGTTCTGGAGCGCGGTCCGGCCGGAGACCTCCTGGACGGCGACGATGTCGGGCGCACGCAGAACCTCCCGGATCAGGCGCGACAACTTGCCCAGCTTGGCCGAACCCGCGTTCTCCCGCAGGTTCAACAGGTTCTGCGACGCCACCGTGATCTCACGCGGCGCCTTCGCCCGGACCGCGCGCGGCAACCCCTCCGCCTCGGTTCGCGCCGCCAGCGCGGTTGGCCACATCTCGTACCCGCCGAACTCGTAGCCGAGCACGCCGGTCGCGGTGAACGTCGTGCCCGGAACCCAGGAGGCGTTCGGCAGGCCAAGCTTGTCGGGGTCGAGTTCGAACACCTCGGGGTTACCGTCCCAGACCGGCAGACCCGGCCGGCCCGGATACTCGATGCCGGGCTCGCGAAAGCCGCGGGCAGAGGTCGGCGTGACGTACATCTCGGCCACCGGGTCGGAGCTGAAGTGCTGGCTGCCGCTGGACACCGTCCCGGTCGCGATCCGAATGCGCATGCCCTCGTAGCACTCGTACTCCCTCCGGTAACTCGGGCTCGCGGGGTCCGGGGACGGTCGAGAGGCGTTGAACTCCACCGCCGCCGGCAAGGGCTGGTTGCTGGCGTCGATGCTGACCGAGCTCCCGCCAACCGTTGCGTCGATTTGCGTGAAGCCGAAGAACTCCTCGACTGTGCCGACGACATCGACCTGGTCTGCGACGTTGATGGGAGGCGTTCCGCCATGGAGCACGAACACGCCGTCCGACGTGTCCGCATCGTTGTCGCTCCGCGCGGACGGCGTCTGGATGAAGAAGCCGCCGGCGCCGACGGCGGTCACGACGTTGTCGTTCGTCGTCACGGTCTCGCCCGCCCGGGAACTGGAGAGCCCGCGGCCCTGGATCTCGTGGATCTCAAGGACCGCTCCCTGGCCGAGCGCCGCCTCCGGGTAGGCCCAGGCGGCGACGAGGCCGATCACGAGACTCGGCGCGAGACGGCCGAAGCCGACCAGCATCTCGCCCCGCTCGCTACCGGTCACGGCGACCTCCACGAGCCTTTCTAGTTCCCGCTCAGACTGCGGAGGATCTCCCGGGCTCTGGTGTGATCCGGGTCGATCCGGAGCGCCTCCTCCAACTGCCTCAAACCCTCTTCGGCGCGCCCCGTCTTGATGTAGGCGATCGTGAGGAGGGCATAGGCGTCGGCCCGTTCCGCATCGATCTCGATCGCCCGCTCCAGGGCGGCGGCGGCCTCCTGGTTGCGATCGGCGAGACCGTAGAGCACGCCCAGGTTGAGATGGGCGTCGTATGAATCCGGATCGAGCCGCAGGACCTCACGATAGAGGCGCTCCGCAGCCTGATGGTCGCCGTCCGCCAGGCGTTCGTTCGCGGTTCGGATCATCGTCTGGGTATCCCGCACCAGGACCTGGACCGCCTGCATCATCGGGTCGTCGAGGCTTGACACCTCCGCTTCCTTGAGGCCGCGAAGCAACTCTTCGGCGCGCGCGGCGTTACCGAGCTGCCGCTCGGTCATTGCCAGAAGATAGCGCGTCTCGCGATGCTCCGGGTCGACCGTCAGGGCCGAGCGCAGGTGCTCGGCGGCCTCCTCGAAGCGCCCCCGACGTCGCGCCGTCTTGCCCATGCCGAGTTCGCCCCAGGGAGTGGCCGGCGCCTCCGAACGCGTCGCCTGAAAGGCATCGTCCGCGCCGTCCAGGTCGCCGGCAGCGAGCAACGCGTTGCCGAGGCGCGCGCGCGCCGCCCAATACGACGGACGAAGCTCGAGAACGCGTTCGAAACGGCGTGCCGCCTCGATGTGCGCGCCGCGGCCGGCGGCAAGAAAGCCCAGGTAGTACGGCCATTCCGCCGTCTCCGGATCGAGTTCCGCGGCGCGTTCGTAGCAGCGGCGAGCCTGGTCGACGTACCGGTGCGCCTGGTAGAGGCGGCCCAGACCGCCGATGGCGCGTCCGCTCGCGGGGTCGCGTTCCACGGCCCCGACGGCGTCGCGTACCGCGGTGGCGAAGCCGGGGTCGAGTTCGGAGAGGTTCGGGATGCGGGGAATGTCGGCAATCGCCGCTATCTGTGGCGGCGGTTCGCTGCACGCGAGAAGAAGCGAAGCAAGAACAGCCAGCCCAGCGCGATCAATGCGCATCACGGCACACTCCCTCCGCCGGCGCGGTACCGCCCGGCGCGAGCAGCCGCAGAACGCTGTTCACCGGCAAGCCCGACCGTTCGGTGACCCCGCCGTGCGACCAGTTCACCCTGATGTGATCGACGCCCGGAATGTCGCCGAACGCGAAGTGAACCCGCGGATCGTTGGCAGCGGCGAAGCTCTGCGCCGGCCGTACGTCACGAGTCCAGCTTCTGCCTCCCCCCCGGACGGTGACGCGCGAGCCGATGGCGGAACGGTCGAGGATGCCGCCGCCGCAGAGGTCGACGATCAGCCAGGGCGCGGCGTTCCCCACTTCGTTGCGGAGCAGCCTGGCCGGCCCCTCGTTGTTCACGACGACGATGTCCACGTCGCCGTCGTTGTCCAGGTCGCCGAACGCCGCGCCACGGCTCACCTCGAGCAGCTCCAGGACGGCGCCGGCCCGGCCCGAAACGTCTTCGTAGACGCCGGAGGGCGTGCCGCGCAGCAACTGATTCGGCTCGCGATAGTCGAAGGCGGCGGTATCCCCCGGCGTCACCTTGCCGTTGGCGATGAACAGGTCGAGGACTCCGTCCCCGTCGTAGTCGAACCAGGAGGCGCCGAAGCCCGTGTAGGGCTGGCTCACGCCGCCGAGCCGCACTTCGTCCGTCGCGTCCACGAAGAAACCGGCGCCGTCGTTGCGGTAGAACGTGTTCGTTTCCCCGCTCAGGTGGGTCAGGAAGAGGTCGAGGTCGCCGTCGCCGTCGGGATCGGCCACCGCGATGCCCATCCCGGCTTCCGGTTGACCGAGCTCGTTGAGCGCCGCGCCGCGCTGAAGAGCGTCCTCCCGGAAGGTGCCGTCACCCTGATTGAGCCAGAGATGGTTCACCGCCTGGTCGTTCGCCACGTAGAGGTCGACGAGACCGTCGCCGTCGAGGTCGGCCGCGACGACGCCCAGGCCGGGCCCGGCCACCTGTCGGATTCCCGCGGCCTCGCTCACGTCGACGAACCGGCCGTTCCCTTCGTTGCGGTAGAGCGTGTCCGGCGCTGGCGGATACTCAGCCGGATTGCAGTAGTTGCGGAGACCGTTCGGCCCCAGGCAGGGGCGCTCCCGGTCGGCGCTCCAGACGACGTAGTTGGCGACGAACAGGTCCAGGTCCAGGTCGCCGTCGTAGTCGAAGAAGACGCTGCTGGAAGACCAGGCGGGGTCGCCGACGCCTGCGCGTTCCGTTGCGTCCTCGAACGCGCCGCCGCCCAGGTTGCGGTAGAGCCTGTTCGGGCCGACGTTCGTCACGTAGAGGTCGACGAAGCCGTCCCGGTCGTAGTCAGCCGCGGTGGCGCCGGCGCCGTAGCTGGTGTCGCCGACGCCTGCTGTGTCCGTCGCGTCTTCGAAGGTGCCGTCACCCAGGTTGCGGTAGAGCCGGTTGCCTGGCGGGCTGCCGGATGCCGGCGAGACGCCCGCGTTCCCAGGGGTTCCTGGCACGGGACCGCTCTGCACAAGGTACACATCCAGAAGACCGTCGTCGTCGTAGTCGAGCAGCGCCCCGCCGCCCACCAGGAGCTCGGGGTAGTTGTACTCGCCGGTCGCGCCGCTCTGATGGATGAAGTCCAGCCCCGCTTCGGTCGCGCGCTCGACGAAGATCGGCGTCGGCGAAGGAACCACTGCCGGTGGTTCCGCACCGCCGTCCGCTTCGCCGCAAGCCCAGACGACCACGGCCAGACCGATCGAGACAGGGATAAAGGGACGTCGCATGACCGCAGCAGACACTATCCGCGAGTTGACTGAATAGACTCGCACCAGGGAGGAACTCGCTTCATGTTCACGTCACAGCGACCTCGTCATCGCGACCGGGCCGCCCGAGCGACGGCCATCGTCGCCTTCATCATCAGCGCCGCACTGGCCACGATTCCGGCCGCTGCCGCCGAGAAAGACCCCGTCTTCGCCACCCGCGGCAACCTCGCAATCCGCGGCTACGACCCCGTGGCCTACTTCACGCAAGGGGAAGCCGTGAAGGGCCGCAAGGAGTTCACACTCGGCTGGCAGGGTGCCGACTGGCGTTTCGCAAGCGAGGAGAACCGCGACATCTTCGCCGACGACCCGGAGAAGTATGCGCCGCAGTACGGCGGCTACTGCGCCTGGGCGGTGAGCCGCAACTACACTGCGCCCACCGACCCGGACGCGTTCACGGTCGTGGGCGACAAGCTCTACCTGAACTACAACAGGAAGATCATGGAGCAGTGGCTCGAGGACCGCGACGCGAACATCGAGAGTGCCGACGGGAACTGGCCGACCGTGCTGAAGGAGTAGGCGTCTATCCCCTCGCCCCGCTGGCCGCGCCGTCACATTCTCCGACCCTGCAGCGACCCGCACGCTGAGGTTCGCAGATGAAGCTCCTCGCCTTCAGCGACGTCCACCTGGACTCGAAGTTCGGCTGGGCGAGCCGTGACGTCGCCCGCCGGCAGCGGCAGCGGTTGCGCGAGGGGGTGACCTGGGCGTTCGAGCAGGCACAGGCCGAGGGCGCGGCCGCCGTACTCATCGCCGGCGACCTCTTTGAGCATGAACTCGTGTCCCCGGACACGGTCGCCTTTCTGCGTCGGACGTTCAAGCGCGCCGGGCTCCAGGTCTTCGCCGCGCCAGGCAACCACGACCCCGCCAGCAAGGAAAGCCCCTACTGCCGCCGGGACTGGTCGGACAACGTCCATATCTTCCGGGAGACGAGATTCACTTCGAAGCGCCTCGCCGATGGAATCACGTTGTGGGGCGCAGCTCACCGCAAGCCGGTCGACACGCCCGGCTTCTTCGACGACGGTTTCCGGGTCGACAAGTCGCGCGGCAGTGGCGACGGCGTCCACATCGCCGTCTTCCACGGCGAAGAACGGCTCGCCGCGTTCCAGGGCCAGCACCGGCACGCGCCGTTCGACGGCGAGCAGATCGCAGCCGCCGGCTTCGGCCACGCGGTGGTCGGCCACTCGCACAACCCTGCCGACCGCCCGACCTGGACCCGCCTCGGCTCCCTGGAGCAACTCGCCTTCAACAGCGCCTACGGCGGCCCCGTTCTACTGGAGGTCGAGAACAGCGAGGTCACGCGGCGCCGGCTGGACCCGCGGCCGCCCTCGCTCCACAGCCTGAGTGTCGACCTCACCGAGGCGGAAACCGCCGACGAGGCCAGGGAGCGGGTCGCGCGAGCGCTTATTGGCCTGGTCGGCGCTGCGCGCGTCCGGCTGACAGGAGAACCGGAGAACCTCCATCTTCACACCGACGACTTCGCCGGCGGAACCTTCGACAAGCCGGAGGACATCGACCAGGTGCTGGTCGACACCTCCGGTCTGACCCCGCCCTACGACCTGGAGCAGATCGAGAAGGAACCAACCGTGCGCGGCATGTTCGTGCGGCGGGTTCGAAGCGCCGACCTCGACCGGGAAACGGAGAGACTCGTCCTGCTCGCCGGGCTGCGCGCACTCGACGGGCGGGACGTCGGCCTGGTGGACGAGTTGCGGATGAGAGCCGCCGACGGTGAAGCGCCCCCGGCGCCGCCCGGTGCAGGGTCCGAATGAAGATCCTCCGCATCCAGGCCCATGACTTCGGCAAGCTCTCCGGCGCCCTGGACCTCGCCGGCGGCTTGACCGTGGTCCATGGCACGAACGAGGCCGGAAAATCGACCTGGCTGCAAGCGATCTTCGCCGGCCTCTGCGGCCGACGGCGCGGGCGCGGCGCGAACAAGAAGGAAGAGCGCGAGTTCGAGCGTCAGTACGAGCCATGGAACGGCAAACCGTGGCGCGCAACCGTGAAGCTCCAGCTCGACGACGGCCGTCGAATCGAGATCCAGCAGCGCGACCTGAAGGCGAAGAGCAGCGTCGCGCACGACGTCGATACCGGCCGCCCGGTAGGCGACGAGTTGCACTACAGCGGCAGCATCGACGGTTCGCGGTTCCTCGGGCTCAACCGCCAAGTCATGCCGTCGACCCTGGTCATCGGGCAAGGCGACATCCAGCGGCTCCGTCAAGGGAAGGGCGACGAAGCCTCGGCGCTCCGGGAGGAACTCCAGCGGGCCGCGGCATCCGCCAGCGGCGCCGCTACCGCGACCCAAGCGTTGAGCCGCCTGAGGAAGTACGCGAGCGAGCAGGTCGGCCAGGAGCGCCGCAACTCGACAAGACCGCTGCAGCGGGCGATCAACCACGCCCTCCAAGCGAGTCAAGCCCTGACCACAGGGAGAGAACGCCACGAGGAGCGGCAACGTCTCGAGCGCCGCCTCCAAACGGCTCGTGATCGGGCGAGACGGGCCGCAGGCCTGACCCGGCACTGCGAACGCCTCCTGACGCAGCGCGAGTTGAAGCGCCTCGACGCGCGGCTCGCGAAGATCGACCGTCTGGCGACGCTGTTCCCGGACGGCCAGCCTCCGCCCGCCCCCGGTGAGAGTCCAGACGCCCGCGTCGCTCGGCAACTGCCGGAAGCTATGTTCGAGTATCGCGGGCGCCCGGAGGAACCCGTAGGACTCAACGGTCCCAACGCTGAGGAAATGACCCGCGAACTGGCTGCACTTCCCGACTCGGTGGAAGGCGACCGCGAGGAGGCACCGGAAGTAGCCGCAGCGACAAGCGTCTGGCGGGAAGCGGCCGCCGCTGTTCGTGCACAACCCGCCGCGCCGGAGACAAGAACTGGAGAGACCGCCGAAGAGCTGGAACGCTTACTCGATCAACTGCCCGACACGCCTGAAGGAGATCGAGAAGTCGCCCCGGAAGTCGCCGCAGCGACGAGCGAGTGGCGCGAAGCCGCCGCCGCTTCCCGTGCACTGCCAGACGAGCCGGAAACAACAACTGGAGAGACCGTCGAAGACCTGCAACACCAACTCGATCAACTGTCCGACACGCCTGAAGGAGATCGAGAAGTCGCCCCGGAAGTCGCCGCAGCGACGAGCGAGTGGCGCGAAGCCGCCGCCGCTTCCCGTGCACTGCCAGACGAGCCGGAAACAACAACTGGGGAGACCGTCGAAGACCTGCAACGCCAACTCGATCAACTAGCCGACACGCCTGAAGGAGATCGAGAAGTCGCGCCCGAAATCACCGCAGCGACAAGTGCATGGCGCAACGCCGTTGAGCGACAGCTCTTCCGCCAGCGGATGGAACCAAGCGAACCAGCCAAACCGCCGATAGCAGCTACTGATCGAGAAGCGGTCCGTCAGGCTATGCACGCCTTGCTGAGACCAGCGATCGGCACGGGCGACGAAACGGACGGACTCCTCGAGCGTCTTCGCGTCCAGAACGAGCCTCTTCACAGGCAAATCAGACGAACCAGAACGAAAGAGGGCTGGGCCTGGTGCGGAGCGGCTACTGGTGCTCCCCTAGCAATACTGCCGCTCCTTGATGCCGTTCCCGCTTTGATCGGTGTCGGAGCGACCCTGCTGATCATCTTCTCTTGCACGTTCATCGTGCGCTTTCGGCGCAGCCGCACCGGCCTGTTAGACGAGAAGCAAACCTTGGGTGCCCAAGCAGCCTACGCCGAGGCGGGGGCCCGGAAGCACCGACGACAAGAAGAACGAATACGTGCGGAAACGGACGACGCCAAACGAACTCTGGAGCGGCTCGACCTAGACGCTGAGCCGGACGTCGCGGATCAGGCATTGAGGCAGCTAGCAAGATGGGAGACGTGGAAGAGCGAGCGATCCGAATGGCAGCAACACATGGCAGCGGCGCGAACCGAGGAGACTGCGGCCGAAACCGCGTTGCGAGCAGAGCTAGCTCACCGCGGAGTTGAGAGTCTGGAGCAAACAACCGACACGCTACTGGATCGGTACGAACGAAAATGTCGGCAGAACGCTCGAACGGATCGCGAGGTCGCCGCGAAACGCCAAGAACTCGCCTTACGACTCCAAGTTCGGCACCGTACCGAGCGAACGGCGGCCGAGCAGCGAAGGCGCAGGCAGGACGCGAAGACCGCCGAAGCTGAGGCCGAAGCCCAACTCCGCGCAACACTAAGCCAACGCGGAGTGGTAGATCCTGAGGAAGGAGCGGACGCCCTTCTGGGTCGCTACGCACGTGAGTGTCGACGCAACGCACGAGCAAACCGCGAACTCGTCGCGAAGCGCCAACAACTCACCCTACGTCTCGAAGCTTCGCGCCGTACCGAGAGAACGGCGGCCGAGCAGCGAAGGCGCACGCAGAGTGTGAAGGCCGCCGAAGCCGAGGCCGAAGCTCAACTCCGCGCAGTGCTGGACCAACGCGGAGTAGCGGATCCAGAGGAAGACGCCGCCACTCTTCTGAATCACTACGAACGAGAGTGTCGACACAACGCGCAAACAGCCCGCGAACTCGCCTCGGAACGGCAACAGCTGATTTCGCGGCTCGAAACTCGCCGACGTGACGAGAGAACGGCAGCCGAGCAGCGAAAGCGCACGCGGGACGCGAAGACCGCCGAAGTTGAGGCCGAAGCTCAACTCCGCGTAGCGCTGAGCCAACGGGGAGTGGTGGATCCAGAGGAAGACGCCGCCACCCTTCTGGATTACTACGAACAAGAGTGCCGGCGCAACGCGCTAAGAGACCGTAAACTGGCCTTGAAGCGACAAGAGCTCGCCTCGCGAATCGAAGCTCGGCGACGGGCCGAGACGACCGCTGCTGAGCAGCGGGAGCAACGCAAGCAGGCGGAAGCACGCTTCCGGACTGCCCTCGCCGCCGCCGGCTTCCCCGCCGACTCCACCGCCGACCCCGTGCAGTGGGCAGCCGAGTGGCTGGAACAGCGCGAAGCTCGGCTCGGCCGCCTGCGCGCCGACTGGGAGCGGCTGCAACGATTCCTCGACGGCCGCACCCGCGAAGACGTGGCGGCCGAGCGGGAGACGACCGCCGCCCGCCTGAACGCGTTCGGCACCGGCCTGACCGACCTTGAAAAGCTGGAAGAACTCAGCGAAGGAGCCCTGGAACGGAAACAGGCCGAGGCGCGCGCCGAGACGGCCGAAGCGGAAAAGCAGGCCAGCAACTACGAAGTCCTGCTAGCGGTGGAAACCGAGTTCCCCTCCCTCGCCGAACTTGAGGAGGAAGAGGCCGCCGCCAAGAGCGCAGTGGTGCTTCTCCGCCGCGCCGCCGACGTCCTGGAAACTGCTCGAGAGCACCTGGAGGCGGCCCAGGACGAGGTTCATCGGATGCTCGCTCCCGATCTCCGCGCAGCGCTGGCCGAGCGGCTGGAACTCGTCACCGCCGGCCGCTACTCCAACGCCCGCATCGACCCCGAGGAGGGCCTGGAAGTCCGGCTCGAAGTGGAAGACGGTGTCTACCGTTCAGCGTCGGAGCTGTCGCACGGCACCGTCGACCAGGTCTACTTGCTCCTCCGTATCGCGCTCGCCGAAGCACTCGGTGACCGGACGGAATCCGCGCCTCTTTTCCTTGACGACGCGACGGTGCACTGCGACACCGACCGCACGATGCGCTTCCTTGACCTGCTGCTCGACCTGAGCGCAGAACGCCAGATCGTCGTCTTCAGCCAGGAGGAGGAGGTCCGGGCGTGGGCCGCGCAGCGCCTTGCGGCACGGCCGCGGCACAGCCTGATCGAGCTGGACCCGAACGGGCTACCCGTCAGTGACGTCACCGGCGCCGAAGCGACGGCCGAAAGCGCGCCACCAGCCGACCCGGATCAGCAGCACTCCCTCCTATAATCCCCGCCCTATGCCCTCCATGAAGCGTGCGGTCCCTCGCACGACATCGACTCAGCCTCCGTTCGGCGCACCGCGTTAGCCCATGCGCCGTCTCCTGATAGCGAACCGCGGCGAGATCGCGGTACGGATCGCCCGCGCGGCGATGGATCTGGGCATCCATACGGTCGCCATCTACTCCGAGGACGACGCGAACGGACTGCACTTGCGGATCGCCGACGAGGCCGTGCCGCTCAGCGGCCGGGGAGTCCCCGCCTACCTCGACATCGAGGACGTCGTGGGCCGGGCCGCTTCCGCGAACTGCGACGCGGTCCATCCGGGCTACGGCTTCCTGGCCGAGAACGCCGACTTCGCCGCTGCCTGCGCGGAGGCCGGGATCACCTTCGTCGGCCCGCGGCCGGAGGTGCTGGAACTGTTCGGCGACAAGGGCCGGGCGCGGGCGGCGTCGACTGAGGTGGACGTGCCGGTGCTGCGCGGAACGGACCGGCCGACGACGCTCGAGGCGACGCGGGAGTTCTTCGCCGCCCTGGCTCCGGGCAAGGCAATGATCATCAAGGCACTTGCCGGCGGCGGTGGACGCGGAACCCGGATCGTCACGTCGGCCGACGAGATCGAGCAGGCCTACGAGCGCTGCCGGTCCGAGGCCGAGCGCTCGTTCGGCAACGGCGGCCTCTACGTCGAGGAACTGATCCCCAGGGCGCGCCACATCGAAGTCCAGCTTCTGGGTGACGAGGACGGCGGGCTGGTCGATTTCGGCGAACGCGAGTGCAGCGCCCAGCGCCGGCACCAGAAGGTCGTCGAGACCGCGCCGGCGCCCAATCTCTGCCCGACCCTGCGCGCCGCGATCATCGACGCCGCCCTGCGCCTCGGTCGAGCCACGCGGTACAACAGCCTGGGCACCTTCGAGTTCCTGGTCGACGCCGGAGGGTCCAGCGAGAGCGGTAACGGCGGCAGCCCGCAGGACGAAACGCGCGCCCGCTTCGCGTTCATCGAGGCGAACGCCCGCCTCCAGGTCGAGCACACGGTCACCGAAGCGGTCACCGGA
>Ga0209754_1003140_pt1 | contig 11698 bp, 9 predicted proteins | sample MesohylBB_FD_187295 | JGI IMG/M metagenome (GOLD analysis project Ga0209754, IMG submission 187295) | Host-associated microbial community of the marine sponge Aplysina aerophoba from Gulf of Piran - sponge mesohyl, lysed by bead beating... | ecosystem: Host-associated > Porifera > Sponge >... | reverse complement strand
AGAAAAAGTCCTCCATGCGCAGCAAGTTGAAACGAGCCGGATGGAACGATAGCTGTCTACTGGAACTCATCATAGGGGCCAAAATACAACTGAATGAAATTGAAAAAGTTTAAATGCGATAGCCCTGGCTCATTGGCAGCTTCCAAAATGAAGTGAATTTTGAATCTTTCGACGAACTTATTTATGACCCATCCGCTTGGAAACATGTATTGTATCGCGCCGCTGAGCCAACGGTTGAGTTTCTCCATCCCGATGCACTTTTCGCTGAACCCACGACTTTTTTGTATTATCGTGGCATGGCTATTGTGCGACAATTAAGATGATGGGCTGAAGGGGATGATTCTCAGGGAGCGATTACTGGCGATTCCAGTCGGGCTACGCCCTCCCTCCATTGCCAGTAATCAATAAGTTCTAAGTCGCCTCAAATGACGTTGGCAGTGACCTGAGCAATGTCAATCCCGCTGAACCAGTTGTAGGTGAAATTAAATTAACACCTCAAGATGGATTGACTCTGCGCAATGCTTTGCAAGTTATGTGTATAAGCCCAAAGTCTGTTTTTATCATATTGAACTCACAGCTGTCTCGTAACATTTAACAATGGCCTCGTATGCACTGGGTTAGACCCTAAATTGCCAAAGTCTGTCCCTTGAAATCTAATTTATCTTGATAAATGGCTTATATGTCCGACTTGACAATCAATTACTCACTCTGGAGTTCATCCATTCTTAGATTGATTTGAAACTCATTCCTAAATGACAACGAAAGTTCAACCACAATAGTTTTTTAGCTACCCTGTTTGTTACTGAACTGAAATTCATAATGACTATTGAAAAAATTTAATGGAATCGATTTATGGCTAATCAAGCACGCAATACTCAATATGTTTTTCACATGGAGGGTTTAGGGAAAACCTATTCTGGTGGGAAACAATGCTTTGAAAATATTAACCTATCCTTTCTTCCTGGAGTTAAAATTGGGGTCGTCGGTGTCAATGGCTCAGGCAAATCAACCCTGTTGAAAATTATGGCTGGCATCGAAACAGAGTATGTGGGTGAGGCATGGTCAGCAAAGGGTATTTCAGTCGGCTATCTTCCGCAAGAGCCAGAACTAAACTCTGATTTGAATGTCAGAGACAATGTCATGTTTGGAGTCAAAGAAAAACAGGCCATCTTAGACCGCTACAATGAATTAGCACTCAATTATTCAGATGACGTCGTTGATGAAATGACGCAATTGCAAGATCAAATTGACTCTGCCAATCTGTGGGATCTGGATTCCAAAATTGACCAAGCCATGGAAGCGATTAGATGCCCCGATGACCAAGCATGCATTGCTAAATTGTCTGGCGGAGAGCGACGGCGAGTAGCTCTGTGTCGATTACTTCTTGAAGCACCCGATATACTGCTTCTTGATGAACCAACCAACCACCTTGATGCGGAAACTGTTGCATGGCTTCAGCAACATTTAATCAATTATAAAGGAACTTGCCTCATTGTCACCCATGACCGCTATTTCCTTGATGAAATAACGAGCTGGATTCTCGAGCTGGACCGCGGTCGAGGAATACCTTATGAGGGAAATTATTCGAGTTGGTTGCAACAAAAAGCAAAACGACTTGAGCATGAAGCACGACAAGAAAAATCTAGACGAAAAACGCTTGAAAGTGAATTGGAATGGATACGTTCGGGAACGCAGGCAAGACAAACAAAACAAAAAGCCCGAATTAACGCATATAACGAACTTGTGGCCCATACAGAGCGAGAGCGATTCAGCACTTCACAAATCGTAATTCCTCATGGACCACGGCTCGGCTCCAATGTATTAAAAGTTTCTGGATTACACAAAAGTCTTAGTGATATTGTCCTGATTGAAGATTTATCCTTTAATTTACCACCGGGCGGCATTGTCGGTATTATCGGGCCTAACGGGATTGGCAAAACAACTCTTTTTAGAATGATTACACAGCAAGAATCTATCGATACGGGGTCAATTGAATTCGGTGCAACAACGACCCTTTCCTATATTGATCAAAGCCGCGATCATTTGGACTCCAGCAAGACTGTTTGGGAAGAAATTTCCGATGGCTTAGATGTCATTGAACTTGGCAACGCTGAGGTCAATTCTCGTGCTTATTGTTCAACATTCAACTTTAAGGGAACCGACCAGCAAAAAAAGATAGGTCTTCTATCTGGGGGAGAACGCAATCGTGTTCACCTCGCCAAATTGCTGAAAAGTGGTGGTAACTTGCTGTTGTTGGATGAACCAACTAATGATTTGGATGTCGAAACATTACGGGCGCTTGAAGAGGCATTAGAAAATTTTGCGGGGTGTGCCATGATTATTTCCCATGATCGCTTTTTTCTGGACCGTTTGTGTACTCATATTCTTGCTTTTGAAGGAAACGGTCATGTCGAATGGTTTAATGGTAATTTTGAATCGTACATGAAGGACAAAGAGAGGCGACTTGGTATTGATGCACTAGTACCAAAACGCGTCAAGTATAAAAAATTTGTCAGAGCCTGAATTCATGAGCCGAATTGATTAGTATTCGCCTTATTATCTTGTTTTCTTGAGCTGTTCCTTGTTCCTGTTCGGTCGGGAGGGGGAGGGGTGTGACAGTATGGCCACGGGGGACAATGGTGGTAATTTGAGCCACAAACAGCACGTTTGAGTCACACAATCAGGGCAAAAATAAAGTTTTATGATGACGAAAAGCGAACCAGTCGTTACATATTACCAGAACAGATAAATCACCCAATATTTTTAATTTAGTTCGCAGGTCAGGGTAATTTGAAAAATACAACTCCCTTTGTATATAATGTATACAATTAACTATATATTGTTCATACAATAATGCTTGAATTGTAAATTCGGGACACCTAAAAGAGGATGTTTTTGATTCCAATTTGATTTAGATTGTTAACACTTGTTTAATGGAGAAATTATCATGAATTTTGCAATTATCCCATTTGACGAACAACCCGAAGATTTTATGGATCGGGTTAAAGCAATCGATCCCGAACCTTATATTTCACAATCACCTCGTGTTTACTTTGTCAGGATTAACGGTGATTCAGGGTATATCTCAAAACAAGTAGGTTTTACAGATACAGGTAAATTTCCTCCAATTACTAGAATAGTAATTCCATTCAGTGACAACAACTATTCAGGGCTTGCCTCCTCTAGTCTGTGGGATTATTTGGTGGGGAAAAAATGACTGAGGTAAATCGAGATATACCCCAGTCAAAAATTGAACCGTCAACGCCCCCTCCGATATCACATGAAATTCCAACTGGGTTGAAAAAAAAATTTAAGTATGTGTTATCAGGTCTTAAAATTGTAGTTGCAATTTTAACAATACTTGTGGCTTTGTGGGGTGCTTCTAATTGGTTTAGTTCTCAATTTAGAGATGTTAGGGAAGAAGCAAACAATAAATTTTCAGCAATCCTGGAAGTAGTCAACGAAAACAAAACTAATTTGGCTGTTCTGGGAGAAAAGGTAGCTAATATTGAAGTGGATATTGGCGATATTAAAGAAGATATTGGCGATATTGAAGTGGATAATGCTGAAATAAAGGACGAGTTAAATTCCAATCAGGGGAATATTAATGAAAATGCAATATACGAACAGTATGGCTATCAACTCCCTTTCCATCGGGGTTTAAGAAAAAGTGATCACTTAAGTATATAATCCCCGAATAATAATATTTATTGTTTAATTTGATTCTAATAGTACAAAACTGGTAATCAGGTTCACCTAAACGATTGACTTATTTTTGCAGAAAGTTTCCAAATGTTTAAACAGAAAATTGATTCTGAAATTGTCCGAGATCGATTTAAAGCGAAGTGTGTTGAATTTTTATCTAATTTGGCGGATGAGTGCCGCTTTGTGAATAAAGTGGCTCTTTCCTTGGCATTTTTTCTTTTGGTGTCTGTTTCCTTAATCTCTGGTCTGGGAGTGAACGAGGCACAGGCACAGTCGGCAACTGAAAAAGGGTTGGCCATTGCCCAAGAAGCACGCGATTCCGACCGTGGCTTTGTCAACTTTATATCCGAATTAAGCATGATCCTTCGCAACAAGCAGGGTCAGGAAAATAAACGTTCTCTCAGGATTAAAGTCCTTGAGGTGAATGGTGACGGTAACAAATCGTTGTTTATTTTTGACAATCCAAAAAATGTCAAAGGAACCGCACTTCTTATCCATGGTCATATTCAAAAGGCCGATGAACAATGGCTGTATTTACCTGCACTAAAGAGGGTGAAGCGAATTAGTTCAGCGAACAAGTCAGGCTCCTTTCTTGGGAGCGAATTTTCCTATGAAGATTTAGGAACTTTGGAAGTTGAAAAATTCACCTATAAGTGGCTTCGGGATGAATCTTGTGGAAATCTTACATGTACAGTAACTGAATATACTCCTGTAGAAAAGGGTTCAGGTTATACTCGACAGCTGATTTGGCATGACACTGACGCGTTACGTATATGGAAAATCGAATATTATGATCGCAAAAATACCCATCTTAAAACCTTAATTCTTGATGGATATGACCAGTATCTTGGTAAGTTTTGGCGCTCATCTAAGTCGGTCATGACAAACCATGTCACTGGTAAGTCAACCGAATTCCAATGGAACAATTATGAGTTTCAAACCCAGCTCAATGAACGCGACTTTACTCAAACAGGACTTCAACGTGCTCGATGAAAATTATTAGTTCTCTCACTCAAATTGTTCCAGCATCATTTATTGGCATTTTCTTAAGCGGTATTTTTGGTATCACTAGCGCTCAGGAAACAAGCAAATATTTTATTGAAACTGCGGGATCCATTGGTTTAGAAGGCCGTCTATTTTTAGATAACCCTGCTTACACAGGTCAGAAAAAAAATAATTATATCATCACCTTTGAACCTTCGATTTATCTTGAGGGCGATACTGGTGCGAGTTTCACTCTCAAACCCTTTTTAAAATTCGATAGTGCTGATAGTAATCAAAATCATTTTGATATCCGTGAAGCCTATTATCTTAACTACGGGTCAATTGGAAATTCTGAGTGGGAAATTCGTTTGGGTATTGACAAGGTATTTTGGGGAACTGCCGAGTCGAATAATCCCGTCAATATTATCAATCAAACTGACTTTGTTGTGCATCCAGACGGCAAGGCCAAGCTAGGTCAGCCAATGATTCAAGGAACATTATCTGGAGATTGGGGAACTCTTGCTTTATTAGTCCTTCCAATTCACCGTCCTCAAACTATTCCAGGATTGAAGGGTCGATTTCGTCCTCCCCAATTAGTCCAAACATCACGCGAAACTATCACATATCTTTCTCCCTCTGGCCGTTCCAATACTGACCTTGGGGCACGATACAGTAACACCATCGGTGCTTTAGATTTTGGCATAAGTATTTTCAGTGGAACAAGCCGCATTCCGCAACTTGTTCCAGTTTTTGATGTCAATTCGTTACAAACTATGCAGCCACCGATTCTGATTGGTTATACCCAATATTATGGATTGACAGAGCAATTTGGACTTGATATCCAATTAATAATTGATGCCTTTTTGGGAAAAGCGGAGTTGGTTAATCGAAAAGAATACAATGATATACCGTCCGCGCTACCCACTCTACCGGCGCTTCCATTTAAATCCAGTTATAATGCTTCAGTTATTGGGGGCGAATATTCAATATATGGAATCTTTGAATCGGATGCTGATTTAACACTCTTCGCCGAATGGAACCATGACACCCGCGGTAAACAAGCTTCCTCAGCTCTCCAGAATGATTTGTTCTATGCGGCGCGTTATACTTTGAATGATTTTAATGATACTGATTTAAATGTTGCACTCATTGACGACCGCGATTATAAAACCAAGACGATGCGTTTGGAATTTAATCGACAACTATCCGATACTGTTTCGTTTAACGTGGAAGCTTTTAAATTCGTTGCTAAAGATTATGATGATACGGCAAGCGCATCTATATTTAAAGATAATTACTTAGCGGTTAATTTTGAATATAACTTTTAGATTCCATTGTATCTTGCTTTCCCTCTGTCTCAATAGCTTGTTCAATACAAAAACAATAAATTGCCAATCATTAGTTGGAATAGTAACTTTGGATAATTGTTCAGTTTTGATTTAGTAAAATATATGCAAGGACGCTAGATTTGGTTATCTCTTAATTTTATTGTATTTCGTAATATTCACTCCTCGTTTAGCTCCTTAATCAACCCATGGAATCCGCTCAAAAAGCATACATTGATGGCGACTTTTTAAAAGCCTCTGAGATTAGCAAAAATATTGGTACGTTTGATGGATTTATACTCGCCGCCGAAGCCTTAATTATTCATGGCGAGCATATTGCATTGAGAGCTCAAAAACAGCAAATCTTTCTCAATGTAATTGACCTATCCGAAAAATCGCTGAAACTCCAACCGAATAATCCTGATGCTCTAGCCCTTCATATACGAGCTTTAGGTCGTTATACCCAATTATTACCTCCTGGAAGAGCATTACATGAGGGGTATGGGGATAGAATTAAAAAACTGTTGGATACGCTTCTCAGGTTGGCGCCCAACTCATGGAAAGGACACTTAGGCTATGGTGCTTGGCACGCCGAAATAGTTGTAAAAGGAGGCCTTCCTGGAAAATTACTCTTTGGAGCATCTGAGCGTAAGGCGGCTTACCATTTCAACAAAACCCTTGAACTCAATAGAAACTCATTTATCGTGAATTACGAAGTGGCACAAGAACTATATACGCTTAATTTAAACAAATTTAAATCACAAATCATTAAACTACTTCGCAACTCAGATACACTCTTAGCAACCGATTCATATGAAAGAATATTATTGAAAAAATCACGAGAATTACTGGTTAAATTATCCGGTTCTTGGTGATCATCCAAGCATAATTTCTTCTGACCTGAAGAGAAGAAGTCAAGATTGAGTTCAACAAAAAAGGAGATTAATGGTATTTCCTCACAATGTGAAAGCGACTGTTGGTATTTTCTTTTGCCTCAAAAAATGTTATTCTTTTTGACATCAAAATAGCAACTTTTTTGGACCTTTTTGTAAGGAATAACGGACAGCAGTGAACAACTCACCCAAAACCCAAATGACTTTTGAAGAGTGCATTACTTTTCAGGACAAGTTTTTACAGAATGTATCGCGAACTTTTGCACTCACTATACCGCAACTGCCGCCCCCTTTATATTTGTCAGTAGGGAACGCCTATTTGCTTTGTCGTATAGCCGATACCATTGAAGATGATCCCGACATGATGGTGGCAGAAAAAAAATACTTTGCGTCACAATTCAGCGCCGTTGTACGAGGTGACCAAAATGCCAGGGTATTTGGGAATGATTTGGCTCAGCGGCTTTCAGCAAAAATGCCAAATGCTGAGCATGAGCTCGTTGCCAATACTGTTCCGGTTATTGCCATTACCCATAGTCTCGCAGCTCCCCAGAGACAGGCCCTTGAACGCTGTGTTGAAATCATGGGCTCTGGAATGGCAAAGTTTCAACAAACGGCTTCTACAAATGGGTTGGCGGATATTGCTCAATTTAACCAGTATTGTTATTTCGTTGCTGGTGTTGTCGGCGAAATGCTGACCGAACTATTCTGTGATTATTCAGCCGAAATCAACCAACACAGAGAAGAGCTTCTTACCTTGGCTATTGGTTTTGGCCAAGGCTTACAAATGACTAATATACTCAAGGATATTTGGGATGACAAAGAAAGAGAGATTTGCTGGTTACCTAGAGATGTATTTTTAAAATACGGGGTTAAACTTGAAAATTTTAATTCTTCAGACCCACGTGTCATTAAAGGGATTCAAGAATTAGTGTTAATTGCCCATCAAAATTTGCAAAAAGCATTACAATACATTTTAATAATCCCGTCTCGTGAGACCGGTATTCGCCGTCATTGTTTGTCAGCTTTGGGCATGGCCGCTCTAACATTAAGAAAAATCTATAACAATCCAGAATTTACCCACGGTGCTGAAGTAAAAATTTCACGCCGCAGTGTAAAATTCATCATGTATGTAACCAATTTACTGGTTCGTTCCAACCTTGGTTTGCAATTTTTGTTTGCGGTACTAATGTATGATTTCCGTGCACAGAAAATTCCAGATTAGCATTGAGTTTACAATACTTGAAAGTAGCCTGCTATGATTAAAGTGTTTTTTAGTTTCAATTTACCCGATTATCTATATGCTGAAGAATCCAGTTAATGGAAGAGGTCTAATACAGGTGGTGGTTGGTGCGAAAAACCTTGCAAGCCAGAATATTGTTGAATTATTGAACTATACATAATATTAGTGGAACTAATATGAAATTACACCATTATCCCGACTTCATCATCCGCTTTCGATGGCTTGTGATCGTTTTTACCATACTTATCATGGTTGGGACATCAGTCGGCATTCGCTTTTTCGGTGTTACCAATGATTATCGAAGTTTATTTGATGATGACAATCCGCAAGTTGTCCTATTGGATGCTTTGGAGAATATCTATGGCAAATCCGAAATCAGTATCATAGCGATTGAACCCAGTGGTCAATCTGTATTCCAGCGCGAGGTATTGGCCGCTTTAGAGACCTTGACCGATTCGGCTTGGCAAATACCTTATTCAACCCGGGTTGATTCACTTACCAACTTTCTCCACAGTTGGGCAAGTGGTGATGAACTAATTGTAGAAGAACTCGTCTTTGATGCCCCGTCTCTTTCGGATGATGAGATATTGAGGGTTAAGGACATTGCCCTGAATGATAGTGATGTTATCGGTCGACTCGTATCCAGAGATGGAAGGGTAGCAGGATTGGTAATCAATTATTCTCTCCCGGAGGAAAACTCAGATACGGCAGTATTTGAAATTACCGACCATATCTCGGGGATGCTTGAGCAGGCACGTGCTGACAATCCGGATATAAATTATTATCTGACAGGTGAAATCCCTCTCAATCGGGCATTCTCCGATGCCACAAATGATGGCCTTAAAAAATTGGTTCCGATTGTTCTTTTGGTCATAGCAGTGATAGCCACAATTTTACTCCGCTCAGTTTTGGGGATGGCTGCTCTCATGGCGGTTGTAATTTTTTCGGTGAATATGGTTATGGGATTTGCTGGTTGGCTTGGTGTCGTGTTCAATCCGGCTAACACCGGAGTACCGATAATTGTCATGACCGTAGCTTTAGCTCATTCCGTACATATTGTGGAGTCCGTTCTCGCCAAATTAGGGCAAGGAATGGACCGGAAAATGGCAGTTGCCGAGGCCGTGCGGACTAATGCTTGGCCGATTTTCCTTACATCAGTGACGACAATGATTGGGTTTCTCAGTCTGAACGCTTCTGATTCTCCCCCGTTTCGTGTCCTAGGTAATCTTGTTGCATTTGGAGTATTCTGGACTTTCGTATTTTCCCTGACCCTGCTACCAGCCATGGTTTCCTTATTGCCTCTGAGATCTAAGCAAAGACGAAGCATGTCATCGGTATTTTTTGACCGATTCAGCTTATTTGTAATTGCACGAAGAAAAATCCTGTTGGTTGCATCATCAATTGTTACGGTATTTCTGGCCAGTGGAATTTTACAACTGGATCTAACGGATAACTGGTTGAAATATTTTGATAAGCGTTATCAATTCCGACTGGATACAGATTTCGTCGCTGACAATCTGACAGGAATTCAGAACCTGGATTATTCCTTGGATTCTGGCAATGAAAATGGAATTTCTGATCCTGAATACCTACAGAAGGTTGAACAGTTTGCCGAATGGTTCAGAGAGCAGCCGGAGGTGCAACACGTCCAGGCGTTTACCGATATAATGAAACGTTTGAACAAAAACATGAACGGTGACGACCCTACTTTCTTCAGATTGCCTGATTCATCTGAACTTGCGGCTCAATATTTGTTACTCTATGAATTATCCCTCCCTTTTGGAAGAGACCTGAACAATCGGATTGATGTCAGTAAATCCTCAACCCGTATGACGGTTTCACTCAGTTCTCTCACGGCAAGTCAACAGCAAGAAATTGATACCCGTGCCCAGGCATGGCTGAGTGCCAATGCCCCCGACATGGTAACTGAAGCATCGGGAGTCACTATAGTATTCGCTCATTTATCACAACGCAATATCAAGAGCATGCTAAGTGGAACAATCATTGCCATGGCGATGATTTCACTGATTCTAATTCTTGTATTCCGAAGCATTCGAATCGGCTTAATCAGCCTTATTCCAAATTTCATACCGGCAATACTGAGTCTGGGATTGTGGGGATATCTAGTGGGAAAGGTTGGACTGGCCGGTTCTGTCATGACGGCCTTTGTGTTTGGGATTATCGTTGATGACACCATTCATTTCCTGACTAGTTATCTAAAGGCAAGACGTGCTAATAAAAGTTCTGCGGATGCCATACGTGAAACATTCAGGAATGTTGGATATGCTTTGTGGACTACTACCCTTGTATTAGCATCTGGATTTCTGGTTTTTGCAACCTCGGGATTTGAAGTGAGCTGGGCTCTAGGGCTTCTGGTAACGTTCACGATCTGGTTTGCCTTCCTCGCCGATTTCCTTCTTTTACCAGCACTATTGATGGCGCTGGATAAAAAAAACCTGAACCAAATCAATCCTGAAAAACCAAACCAAATATTGCCTAGTATCACAAAACCATTGAAATGATGTAGTTTGTTTGCATTATTCTCTGTCATTCTGTCAACAGTCAACACCAATTAATTGCAAGCAGTATTTCTTCCTAGTATCTCGCCTTTATTCATCAATTCAATGAAGGCGTGATACTAGTTTCAGAAATTAGCACGCTAATTGAACCAAATCCTGTAATTCAACTCCTACCAATTTGAAAGAACACTTGAAATTTTATTTTATTTCTACCAATCAATATCCCACCAGGAAACAGTAAAGGTAAAAATCCATGATCAACTCTCGGCAAGCAAAAAAGGGTTCAACAATCAAGTACCCGCTTTAAGGTGAATCATTCCCGGATAATGAGGGTCAGAACATTTATCAGAAAAGTTGAAGAGGCCTTAGCCAAGGGAAATTATGAGAAGGCCAGAGTGGCCTTAGGACAGACCCAATGTGAAATTATGCGAAGTGTATAAAAAGGCATAATGCACAAGAATACAGGGAGTCGAAAAGTTTCCAGGCTTTCACGTAAGGTAAAACTACTAGCGGACTGATAAGTGCAATTCCATAAAGATAACCGATGGTCTTCACCCCAGTTAACAACAGTTTGATACCTTACTATTCCCAATTTGGATTAAAAGATTGAATTTTATTCTAATCTGATTATTTAGTTCAATTTGAATTGGTTCACTAACTTGCATATCGGGGTATTATTCTCACTTTTATCTAGGATCGAATTTAATAAAATACAGATTTTTATTTCACCCTCCTTGTGGGTTTGTAAATTTCTAGGAGCATTTTTCTACAAAAATGGTATAAAATGTTATTATCATATATTCACATCATAGAAACTTAACTCACTTGATTTTATAGAATGTAAAATTTCAATTATGAGCAAAGAAGCCCGATTACCTTTAGGTGGTGGTAATACCCCCCCCTTCTAAGGCCGGAGCAGAGTTGATGTCTAACCATCCTCCTTCGGTTTACCAAGAAGGTTACGCCAAGGCGCGCGAAGTCGATCCGGTAACCGCCGATAACTACATTAGACACACATGGTTCGGTGATGTC
>Ga0209754_1003137_pt1 | contig 11712 bp, 7 predicted proteins | sample MesohylBB_FD_187295 | JGI IMG/M metagenome (GOLD analysis project Ga0209754, IMG submission 187295) | Host-associated microbial community of the marine sponge Aplysina aerophoba from Gulf of Piran - sponge mesohyl, lysed by bead beating... | ecosystem: Host-associated > Porifera > Sponge >... | reverse complement strand
TCTGGTTGGCGGAGGGCCGCAACTCGATCCGCGGATCGAGCAGGCCGGTGGGCCTGATGATCTGCTCCACGACCACGCCTCCGGTGCGCTCCAGCTCGAACGCGCTCGGCGTGGCCGACACGTAGATGCGCTGACCGCAACGCTCCTCGAACTCGTCGAACCGCAGCGGCCGGTTGTCCATGGCGCTCGGCAGGCGAAAGCCGAACTCGACCAGGGTTTCCTTGCGCGCCCGGTCGCCGTGGTACATCCCGTTGACCTGCGGAATCGACTGGTGGCTCTCGTCGACCACGAGCAGGAAGTCGTCGGGCAGGTAGTCGAGGAACGTCGGCGGCGCTTCGCCCGGGGCCCGGCCGGACAGATGGCGCGAGTAGTTCTCGATACCGGCGCAGGAACCGAGTTCGCGCAGCATCTCCAGGTCGTAGCGGGTCCGCTGCTCCAGGCGCTGCATCTCGAGCAGGCGATTCTCGCGTTCGAGGACGACCAGGTGCTCACCCAGCTCTTCCTGAATCGACGCGATGGCCCGGCGCATCCGCTCCTCCGGCGTCACGTAGTGGTTGCGCGGGAAGACCGGCACCTGGTCGACCTCCTCCAGCACCCGGCCGGTGATCACGTCAAACCGGCAGACCCGGTCGATCTCGTCCCCGAAGTACTCGACGCGGATGCCCCGGTCGTCGTAGGCCGGCAGGATCTCGAGCACGTCGCCGCGCACCCGGAAGCTGCCGTGGAAGAGGTCGAGCCGGGTGCGCTCGTACTGCATCTCGGCCAGGCGCCGCTGCGCCCGCTCGAGCGGCAGTTCGATTCCGCGCTCGAAGAACTGGAGCATCGAGAAGAAGACGTCCGGGGCCCCCAGACCGTAGATGCACGACACGGACGCGACGACGATCACGTCCCGACGTTCGAACAGCGAGATCGTCGCCCGCAGACGCAGCCGGTCGATCTCGTCGTTGATGCTCGTCTCCTTCTCGATGTACGTGTCGGACTGCGGGACGTAGGCCTCCGGCTGGTAGTAGTCGTAGTAGGAAACGAAGTACTCGACCGCGTTGTTCGGGAAGAAGCTCTTGAACTCCTGGTAGAGCTGCGCCGCCAGCGTCTTGTTGTGGGACAGGACCAGGGTGGGACGGTTCACCGCTTCGATCACCTTGGCAACGGTGTAGGTCTTGCCCGAACCCGTGACTCCTAGCAGCACCTGCTCGGGGACGTCGTCCTCGAGACCCGTCACCAGTTCGGCGATCGCCGCCGGCTGATCGCCCTGCGGTTTGAACGGGGAGATCAGCTCGAAACGTCCCGGCCGAGCCTGGCGCCAGCGATCCGCCGGCCCGGGCTCGCCACCCGACCCCACAGCCAGGGGCCCGTTCGTCTGCCCGACATTCCGATGCAAGGTCAGACCTCCGGGCTGGAGACCGCGACTCGCTCGAGACGCTCGGTCAGGCGGCGCAAATCGTCGCGGTCAAGCAGTCCCCGCTCCGCCCGCCGCAGCGCGTCGGTGAGCGCCATCTGCAGCCGACGATTGTCGGCCGGCGTAGCCGGTCGGGTCCGGTAGCGCTCGAGCACGGAATCAAAGGCCCGCTCGAGACGGTTGCGTTCTTCCGACGTGACGTCCTCAGGCAATGCCTCCATGATCCGTTCCCGACCCAGGTCCAGGACGAACTCGAGCAGTTCGTCGGCCTGCGTCAGAGCCACCGCGAGGCCGACGACGAGCAGGAGGGCGAGCAGTCCGCATCCGGCCAGACCCGCAATCAGACAGCCACGCCGCTTTCGGTCCGGATCCCGCGGCCGCACCGGCGACTGCTCGGGAAAGGGTTCCGGCAGGGGCGGCAGGCCGCGCGGCTCCTCGGGTTCGGGAGTCATGAGTCGGGCCGTATGATACGCGCGTGATGGAGGCGCCGCGCAAAGCCCTGCAACCCCTGCTCAACTGGGGCGTGCGGCACTGGCGGTGGCTGACGCCGATCGTCGCGACGCCGGTCGCAGGCGTCCTGCTGGGAATCGGCGTCGCGGCGGCGATCGATCTGCCGCAGGTCGAGACCGTCGCCGAGTTGACGCCCAGCCAGATCACCCGGCTCCTGGATCGCGGGGACGAGGTCTTCCGGAGCTACTCCGTCGAGAAGCGGATCATGCTCGCCGAAGGCGAGGTGCCGGAGGTCTTCGAGCGCGTCCTGCTCACCGCGGAGGACCGGAACTTCTACTCCCACACCGGCTTCGACATTGTCGGCGTGGTACGCGCAACGCTACAGAACTGGCGGCGGGGCGAACGGTTCTCCGGCGCTTCGACGATCACGATGCAGGTCGCGCGAACGCTGTATCTCAGCCGCGAGAAGGTCTGGAGCCGCAAGATCCGCGAAACGCTTCTCGCGATCGAGCTCGAAAAGCGCCTGAGCAAGCAGCAGATCCTTACCCTCTACTGCAACCTGACCTACTTCGGCCACGGCAACTACGGCCTCGAGGCAGCCTCCCGCTACTACTTCGGCAAACCGGCGGCCGAGCTGGATCACGTCGAATCCGCCACTCTTGTGGCCATCCTGCCGGGGCCGAGCGTGTGGACGCCGTATCTGCGACCCGAGGTGGTACGCAACCGCCGCAACACGATCCTGGGCGTCGTGGCCCAACGCGGCGTGATCACGAGAGAGCAGGCCGAGGAAGCGGCGACGCTGCCGCTCAACGTGGTCAAGCAGCGCGAGACGAAGCCGGTGGCGCCGTACTTCGCCGAGCGGGTCCGGGTCGATCTGTACTCCACCTACGGCCGAAAGGGCCTCTACGAGCGGGGCCTCCAGGTCAGGACGACCCTCGATCCGCGGATGCAAAGCGCCGCCGAGAAGGCGCTGCGCCAGGGCCTGGTCCGAATCGACCGGTTCCGGGGCTACCGTGGGCCAGCGGCCCGCGTCGACCAGGACGATCTCGAGGCGGAGGATCTCGCCGAGTCGGTTGGGGGTCTACTCGCCGCCTGGGTCGGTTTCGAACCGGAGGTCGGTGCCTGGGTCCCCGGTGTCGTCCTCCGGCGCGGGCGTCGCGACGCGGAGATTCGGATCGGCGACCACCGCCTCGTGCTCCAGCCCGAAGGGTACGAATGGACCCGGCGGGACGCGCCGCCTCTCAAGAGGGGCGACATCGCCTGGTTCGAACTCCGTCCCGCAGCGGAGGGCGACCAGGAGGGCGAAGCGGATCCGGAGATGTCCTTCGCGCTCGAGCTCGTCCAGGAGCCGACCCTCGAGGGTGCCGTGCTGCTGCTCGAATCGTCGACGGGCGCCATCCGGGCCATGGTTGGCGGCTGGGACTACGAGCGAAGCGAGTTCAACCGCGCGATCCAGGCCCGGCGCCAGGTCGGCTCGCTCTTCAAGCCGTTCGTCTTCGGCGCCGCCTTCGAGCATGGCTTCACCCCCGCCGACACCCTCTTCGACGCGCCGGCGGTCTTCGTGGGCGTCGACAACCTGCCGAGCTACAGCCCGCGCAACTACTACCGCGAGTACCTCGGCATCCTGACGTTGCGCAAAGCGCTCGAGAAGTCGATCAACGTCACCGCAGTCAAGCTCCAGGACGTCGTCGGCGCCGACCGGGTCGTCGACTTCGCCTACCGGACGGGCATCCGTTCGCCTCTGCCGCCATATCCCAGTCTCGCCCTCGGCGCCGCCGACCTGACCGTGCTCGAGGTAGCCACCGCCTACGCCACGATCGCCAACCTGGGCGTCCACGTCGAGCCCTACCTGATCGAGAGCGTGGCGACCCGGGACGGCCGCGAACTCGAGGCCCACGTGCCCCAGGCGTCAACCGTCCTGACACCGGAGGTCGCGTACCTGCTGACCCACGTACTCTCCGGCGTGGTCCAGCGCGGGACGGCCCAGTCGGCGAAGAGCCTGGGACTCGCGGCCGTCGCCGGCAAGACCGGCACGACCGACGGTTTCACCGACGCCTGGTTCGCCGGCTACACGCCCCGTTACACCCTCGTGGTCTGGGTCGGCTACGACCAGCAGCGACGTATCGGCCGCAACATGACCGGCGCCGCGGCCGCCCTGCCGATCTGGAACGAGGTTCTGCGCCAGGGGGTCGAGGACGGCTGGATCGATCCTCGCGCCACCTTCACGCGACCGAACCGGGTCCGTCTGGAGCGGATCGAGTACAACTCCGGCCTGCGGCCCGCGCGCCGTCCGGTCGGAGGGCAGCACCTGATCGACGAAGCGTTCATCGCCGGCACCGAACCGGTGCTCTCCTTCGACCCCGACACGCGCCCCGTCTACGACCTCCCGTGGTACCAGCAGCGCGCTCTCTACGGCGAACCGAAGGCCGGCGAGAACATGCCCGAGGACGTCACCGACTGGTCTCTCATCCGCTATGCCTGGAGAGAAGACGAATCGGAGTCCGACTAGTGAGCAACCGCCGAGCGCCTCCAGTGCCGGACGGAGGCACCGCTTCCGGACGCAACGATTCGCGCTCGGACCTCGGCCGTGGCGTCCTGGCGATCGCCGGCTTGAGCAGCCTCGCCTTTGCCCAGCCGATCTACGACCTGCTTCGGCGGTCGCCCGAGTTTTTCGCCATCCGGGAGCTCGCTGTGACCCACGTCGCGGCCCTGACCGTGTTCCTGGCGGTCGCTCCGACCCTGGTCCTGTCGGTGCCCGCCACCGCGGCGAAACTGCTGCGTCCGACCTGGCTTCGGCCGGTGGTCGCAACGACCGTGGGGCTTCTCGCGGGCGTGATCGGCCTCCAGGCCGCGAGCGCTCTGCCACCGCTTGGCGCCGTGCTTCTTGCCGCGTTCGTCGCCGGCGGCGCCGCCATTGCCTACGGGTCCTCGAATGCGGCCCGCTCCCTCGCCCTGCTGCTGTCGACGGCAGCCGTCGTTTCCCCCGCGGTGCTGTTAGCGGACCGCGACGTGCGGCGCGCCATCGGCGCCGCTTCCGTTTTCGTCGCCGCCGAAGACACCGGCTCCCGAACGCCCGTCGTCCTGGCGATCTTCGACGAATGGCCGCTGACCTCGATCCTCGACGCGGAGGCCGCAATCGACCGCCTGCGTTTCCCCAATCTGGCACGGTTCGCCGACCGCGCCACCTGGCATGCCAACGCGACGGCCGTGTCCAACATGACGCACCACGCGGTGCCGGCGATGCTGACCGGCCTGCCCCCCGAAGAGGGCCGGCTTCCCATCGCCGCCGACCATCCGGTCAACCTCTTCACACTGCTTGCCCCGAGCCACGACCTGTTCGTCCATGAGCCGATCACCTCACTGTGTCCGCCGGGTTTGAACCTGCTCGAGGGACCTCCCGTTCCCTTCTCCCACCGTTTCGCCTTACTCGTCGAGGATCTCGGCGTGGTGTGGCTCGCCGCGACCCTGCCGGCGTCCTGGACCGGGCCGCTACCGTCCGTCACCCAGACCTGGAGCGGCTTCAACCTGAGCGAATCACCGTCTGCTCAGGAACCGCAGCCCGACCGGCAACTGGCCAGGGAGCAGCCTCATCGGCGAAATGCCGACAGGGTCACCGATTTCCGGCGTTTCGTCGAGGCGATCAGATCCCCCGGCGAGCGGCCGGGCCTCTACTTCACGCACACCTTGCTCCCGCATGCGCCCGCGGAGTACCTGCCGTCCGGCCGTAGGTACCGGCGCGGCGGAATCGGCGGCCTCGAAGACGGCGTCTGGACCGAAGTCCCAGGACTGGTGCAACGCCACCAGAAGGCGCATCTGCTGCAGGTCCAGTTCATGGATCGACTGATCGGCGAACTGATGGCGAAGCTGGAAGCACTCGATCTGTTCGATCGCAGCGTGATTGCCATCACTGCCGACCACGGCGCCTCGTTTCAACCCGGCCGGCCCCACCGGCTGCCGGATCCGACGGATCCCACCGGCGGCCAGGTGCTCGATCTCCTCGCGGTGCCCCTGATCGTCAAGGCTCCATTCCAGGAACGCGGCGAGATCAACTACGACCCGGTTTCGCTGAGCGAACTCACGCCGCGCCTGCTCGACCTGGCGGGCGCGGACACCCGAACCGCGGCCCTCCGCGCCGCGGAAGCCGTCGCGCCGTTGCTACTCGGTGAAGGCGCCGCCGACTTGGCCATACCGGCCGACCGAGACGGCTGGAAACAAGCCCGGCTGACGGAGCAGAGCGCCCTGCTGGGAGAGGCGAACGACCCGAACAGGATCGGCGCCCTTCCGGAATTGCACGGCCTTCCTGTCTCCGATCTGCCCCTGCGCGACGGACCAACCAGGATCCGCCTCCTTAACCCGGACGCCTGGGACGACGTGGATCTGGAAGCCGAAACGCTGCCGGCCGTCGCCCTCGCCGCGTTCACCGAGGGCGAAGCGCCCCGCGACACTCCGGTCGTCGTCGCGCTGAACGGCATCGTCGCTGACTCCGTTCACCCCTACCTCGACGCGCGCGGCAGGGAGCGCGTCGCCGCGATGCTGCCCGAAGAACTGTTCCGGGCAGGCAGGAACGAAGTCTCGCTGTTTCTGGCCTCGCGACGCCTCGGCCACCTGGAACTGGAGCCGCTTCAGCCGCCGCCGACCTTCGTCTTCGAAGAGGACCCCCTCTACCGCTTCGAGACTCAGCGCAATGAGCAGGGTCTCATCCGGGGACTGCTCCGCCACTCGATCGGCGACCCCTCCCGGAAGCCGGACCAACTACGCGTGGTTCCACACCGACCCAAGCTGCGCGGGTACCTGGTCGCCACCGTCGCCGAGCACGGAGCTGAGGGCGACGCCCGCCAGCACTTCGAAGTCCGCGGCTGGACCCTGGATCGGGCGAGCGGCGGCCAACGCAAGACGGTGGTCGTCGTGGTGGGTGGCCGCGACGCGACGACCTTCTCCGGCCCCGGGTCGACGGACAGCGGCTTCAGCCTTCGAGCCGCGGCCGACCGCGAGCGGATCGAGCGCGAGGGGATCGTCGCCTTCACTGTCGGTAGCCCCGACATCGCGACTCGCCTTCGGTTCGCCTATCTCGCACTCGAGCGCGGGAGTGGGGCGGAAGAGATCATGCCCATCTCCGACGGTCGTCGGTTGGAGGTGGTGGCCGCCGGCGACCGCCTCGTCGGCGCGGTGGATACGGTGGAAGCGGTCGACCGAACCACCCGGATTCGGGGTTGGGCTGCCGACCTCGACCGTGGAGAAGGGGCGCGGCAGATCGTCGTGTACCGCGACGGCAAGCTCCTGGTCAATCTGGGCCATCCGAACCGGAAACGCCCCGAGATCGCCGAGCAGCTCGGCGATCCCGACCTGCTGCGGACCGGCTTCCTCGGCGTGGTGCCGGGCGCGCCCCTGCCATCCGACTTTGCGGGGCGCCACCGCGTGTTCGCGGTGCTCACCCGGGGAGTAGCAGTGGAATTGCCGGTCCGACCGTCGCCGACCGATCGTTAGCCCTCAGCCGGGGCGCGTTCCAATCAGGGCGTAGTCGCGACAACCGTAGAGCAGGTCGTCGAGCTCGTCGCGGAGACGGTTGAGCCGATCCGCCAGCTCCCGAGTCTGCCCGTCAAGCCCATCGAGCGGGATCTCCGGCAGGCGCTCCTCTTCGGGGTAGGGACGCAGGTCGAACTGTTCGACGCGTGCAAACCCGGCGCTCTCGTAGCTGGCGCGCAGCGTTTCCGGGTGAACCGGCCGCACATGCGTCGGGTCGAGCCAAAAGCTGCCCGCGGTCACGGCCACCGAGAGTGGATTCGGCGTCTCGAGCAGCAGAATCCCCCCCGGGCGCAGGGCCGTGTAGGCGAGGCGCACCAGCCGGTCAACTGCTTTCGGCGGCAGGTGTTCGATCACGTGGAAGGACACGATGCCGCCCAGCGATCCAGGCTCGACGCCGGCGAGGGCTCCCGGCAGCTCCCCCTGCTCGACCTGAAGGCCCTGCTGGGAGCAGCGACGCACCATGGCACCGGAGGAATCGATACCGCGACAACGGATGCCCTCCTCCTGAAGCAGCGCCAGCGCCTCGCCACGGCCGCAGCCGAGGTCCAGGACCGGCGCCGCCTCGCGAAGCCGTGGCAGATAGGAATGGACGCGCTGCCGGATCTCCCGTTCGCCGCCGCGAAACCGGTTCTCGAAGTCCAGGTAGGCGGCATCGTCCACGCTCGAGCGAAGCATGGCCGCCTCCCCGTCACCGTCCCTGGCCAGGGCCGAGCGCAGGAGGCCGGCGAGCTCATCCGCTTCCCGCCGGTACCGGTCCAGCTTGCGGTCGACGCGCCCGAAGAGCGCGTCATCGTGACGCATGACCTCGTCCAGGCCCTGGCGCAGGAAGTTCTCCAGGTGTCTGGTCCGCCCATCCAGTTCTTCGATGCGCCGCTCGAGGTCCCGATCGACCCGTTCCTGGTGCCGCCGCCAGTCCTGGAAACGCTGATCGAGATCCTGGAAGTGCCCCAGCAGGATCAGATTGAAGACCCGCTGGCGCTCCCACAGGTCCTTCTGCGGGACGTGGACCAGCGGACGCAGCAGCCGCTTGAAGGCCACCAGGAGCCGCCCGGCAAGGCCGCGGTGGCTACGAATGGGGAACGGGAGATCCCGTTCCCAGAGCTGGCGCCAGTCCTCTAGCCGACGAGTGGGCCGGTCGCCGAGAAAGGTCTCGACTTCCGGCGGGCCGCCATCGCCGCCAACCGCACCTCCGCCCGCCGTTTCTCCGCCGGTTTGCCCGGTTGGCCCGGCCGGAACGTTCCCGTCGCTGGAATCCTCAGGTCTCAGGCACGACCTCGACTGCGATCTCGGCGATGACCTCCGTGTGGAGGTCGACCCGAACGACATGCTCGCCCAAGGCCTTGATTCCGCCCGTCAGGTCCACCATCCGGCGATGAACCTGGACACCCTTGGAGGCGAGCGCCTCGACGATCTCCGTCGGCGTCACGGAGCCGTAGAGAGTTCCCGTCTCGCTGGCCCGCTTGGCGATCTTGATCTTCAGCGCCGCCAGTTCGGCAGCGACCTCAGCGGCAGCCGAGCGCTCGGCCGCGTGCCGGGCATCGAACTTCGATCGCTGCGACTCGAACCAGTGCCGGTTCGCCACCGTGGACGGCGCCGCGAGTTCCCTCGGATACAGGTAGTTCCGTGCGTAACCGGGCTTCACGTCGACGACCTCGCCGCGCCCGCCGAGCCCCCTCATGTCCTGAAGCAGGATGACTTCCATGTTGCGTTCCTCTTCCCTTCCCTGTCCTGCGGCCGTTCAGTCCGTGGTGTACGGAATCAGGGCCAGGAAGCGCGCACGCCGAATGGCGCGGGCCAGCATTCTCTGGTGGCGGGCTGAATTGCCCGAGATTCTGCGGGGGAGGACCTTCGCCCTCTCGGGCACGAAGGGCCGCAGGGTCGCTATGTCCTTGTAGTCGATGTACTCGATCCCGTCGACGGTGAACTTGCACACCTTGCGGCGGCGGAAGAAGGTCTTTCGTTTCGGCATTGTCTCTGTTCCCCTCTAGCCTGTGGCCTCGGCGAGGACCGTCGTCTGGACCGGCGCCTTGCCCTTGCTTGCCGCGCGCTTCAGGTCGCGGTCCGTCCGCACGACAAGATGGCGGAGCACGCGCTCGTTCTGGAGCATCCGCTGCCCGACCTCGGCGAGGCTGTTGTCGCCTCCGTCCGACTCCAGGTAGTAGATGTGGTAGCGACCCTCGGTGAACTTCTTGATCGGATAGGCGAGCCGCCGCTTGCCCCAGGACTCTTCCTGGGTGATCCGGGTCTTGCCATCCGCCACCAGCATCTCACCAAAACCGTCGCTCAACTGCACCGCCTCCTCATCCGAGAGACGTGGGTCCGCAATGAAGACCAGTTCGTATGTCCGTGTCAATCGTTCATCCTCGTCAGGTTCTCCACGAAGCCGCGCATCGTCGCGAGTTCGGTTGGCTGTTTTCTCCGTTCCACGCCGGCAGGCACCAGGGCCGCAACGAATTTCTTCCCTGCCGCTTCCTGCGGAAGCGCTTTCGGCGGCGGAATTTATCACGGTTGTCGGTCATAGGACGAGCAGGGGCGCGATGACCAGGGACACGACGGACATCAACTTGATCAGGATGTTCAGACTCGGACCGGCGGTGTCCTTGAACGGATCGCCCACCGTATCGCCGACCACCGCTGCCTTGTGCGCGTCCGAACCCTTGCCGCCGTAGGCGCCGGCTTCGATGTACTTCTTCGCGTTGTCCCAGGCGCCGCCGGCATTCGACATGAAGATCGCCAGCAGCACGCCGCCCGCCGTGACCCCGGCAAGCACACCGGCCAGCGCCTCGACATCGTAGAAACCGACCGCGACCGGCACCAGGATGGCGAGCAGACCCGGAGCGATCATCTGTCGGAGGGCCGCCGCCGTCGAAATGTCCACGCAGCGGGCGTACTCCGCCTTCGCCTTCCCCTCCATCAGTCCGGGAATCGTGCGGAACTGCCGCCGCACTTCCTCGATCATCTCGAAGGCCGCCTTGCCTACGGCCTTCATCGCCATCGACGAGAACAGGAACGGCAACATGGCGCCGATGAACAGGCCGCACATCACGCGGGGGTTGACCAGGTCCATGCTCTCCAGGCCGACCGTGGTGCGGAACGCCGCGAACAGAACCAGGGCGGTCAACGCGGCCGACCCGATCGCGAAGCCCTTGCCGATCGCCGCGGTCGTGTTGCCGACCGCGTCCAGCTTGTCCGTCCTCGCTCGGACGTCCTCGCCCAGGTGGCTCATCTCGGCAATGCCGCCGGCGTTGTCGGCGACCGGGCCGTAGGCGTCGACGGCGAGTTGAATCCCGGTCGTCGACAACATGCCCAGAGCGGCGATCGCAATGCCGTACAGGCCCGCCTGAGAGTGGGCTACCAGGACGGCCGCGGTCAGCACCACGATCGGAAGCGCCGTCGATTGCATGCCGACGGCCAGACCGCCGATGATGTTCGTCGCGCTGCCGGTCAGGCTGTCCTTCGCGATGCTCTGAGCCGGCGCCTTGGACTCCGCGGTGTAGTACTGCGTGATCAGACCGATCAGGAGGCCGGCCAGCAGACCGGCGACCGTGGCCAGGAAGACGCCCATGTAGCCGAATTCCTGGCCCTCGATGACGTACTGGGTGTCCCCGAGCAGCCCGCGGGCCACGAAGAAGGTCACGACCAGCATGATTCCCGCGGCGGCGAAGGTGCCGAAATCCAGGGCGTGCTGGGGATTGCCCCCCTCCCGGGTGCGCACCAGGAAGGTCGATGCCAGCGAGACGAGGATGCCGAGGCCGGCCAGGAGCATCGGCAGGAGAATCAGGTTCGGCGTGAAGTCCTCGCCCGCCAGGGTCGTCGTGCTGACGCCGAGGACGAGCGTGCCGACGATCGCGCCGACGTAGGACTCGAACAGGTCGGCGCCCATGCCGGCGACGTCGCCGACGTTGTCGCCGACGTTGTCCGCGATGACCGCCGGGTTGCGCGGGTCGTCCTCCGGAATGCCCGCCTCGACCTTGCCGACCAGGTCGGCGCCGACGTCGGCGGCCTTGGTGTAGATGCCGCCGCCGACGCGTGCGAACAGAGCGATCGAGGAGGCGCCGAAGGAGAAGCCGGTCAGCACCGTGACGACCTGCCCGAGCGTGTCGTTGTCGGCGCTGCCGAACATCGAGGCGTACAGCAGGTACAGCAGGGACAGGCCCAGGATCCCCAGCCCGACGACCGCGAAGCCCATCACGGCGCCGCCCGAGAAGGCCACGGCAAGGGCCCGGTTCAGGCTCGTCCGGGCGGCGGCGGCTGTGCGCACGTTGGCCGAAGTGGCCACGCGCATGCCGAAGAAGCCGGCCAGACCGGAACAGAGCGCGCCGCCGAGAACCGAGACCCCGATC
>Ga0209754_1003132_pt1 | contig 11737 bp, 9 predicted proteins | sample MesohylBB_FD_187295 | JGI IMG/M metagenome (GOLD analysis project Ga0209754, IMG submission 187295) | Host-associated microbial community of the marine sponge Aplysina aerophoba from Gulf of Piran - sponge mesohyl, lysed by bead beating... | ecosystem: Host-associated > Porifera > Sponge >... | reverse complement strand
TACCATCCGGGCCTCCCGCCAAGCGTTCGTTCTTGCCGTTCTTGCATGTCCATGAAGCCCGGATACGCGCTTTGCAGACCGCCAACAAGAGGTTAACCGCCCGCATCACAGGCGTGTCCGCGAATGGCGACAAATATCTTTGTCAGTGGATGTCCTGCTTCCAGAAAATGACACAGCGTGTTCCCACACGCGCAACCCAGGGTAAACACGCGGTGACGACTGAAACGACCGAGGCGGAAGAATACTGCTCAAGGCAATCGGCGACAAAGTGGCCGGACCCCGCTTCATGATCAACCTGGACGCGGATACGGACGCCCTCGAACATTCCGGACGACCTTGTGGCTAAAGGACTGGTGGAGTCAACGGGACACGTGGTGCGCCCTGGACCCTTGGTGCGGTCTGTCTCACGGGCAGGGTTGGGTGCGATGCAACGGGCGGCGGAACAAGTGAGCCATAGCGACCGACAACGACGCGTGGGGTTCGTGGCGTCATCCACCAACTCGGAAGCGAACGTGTTAAAGTCCCCTAGGCAACCACTTCTGGAGGGTTGGAGGTGATCGATGGCAACGACGAATCACGAACAGGTCCGCAAGGGATTGGATTTGCTCCGAGAAGGGCTCGCGGCGTTCGTCGCGCGTGAGTTGAAAGGAAAACACCACGTAGACAGCGGCGGCCCCTCGAACCACAAGTCGGTGACGGAGCGAGATGCAGCGGGTCTGCTCAAGTTGATATGGGACAACTGGCAATTGGTGTTTCGGGGCATCCTTGGCCAGGCGGAACGCAGCCTGGTGTCGGAATTGCGTGGCTGGCGCAACAAATGGGCGCATCAGGAGAGCATTTCCCACGACGATGCCTACCGGATGCTGGACTCCGCCAGCCGCCTGCTTGCAGCGATATCCGCGCCGCAGTCAAAAGACCTCGAAACGCTCAAGATGGAGACGCTACGCATTCGCTTCGACGAACAGACCCGGGAGGTGAGCCCGCAGGCAGGAAGCTCCACGGCAAGGAGCAGCGCCGCCGGTCCGAAGGCGCGGCCGCCCGCCCGACCAACCGTTGGACACCAGCCTGGTTACATCGACATCATGGAGCCTCTCGTCCTCATCTCAATCGCGGTCAGCTTCCGTGAAGGATGCGACGTCTATGAGGCGGTGCGGTATGCCTGGAAAGTCGACGTCGAAAGGATCAGGCGCTACAAGCTCGTGTTGGCTCACGTCAGAGGCAGCGTCAAAGGCGCATATCGCCCCCACCAATGGTTGGAGGCCACCAGCGGGAACTTTCCGCTGATGGACGGTATACCCGGCCGCGGCAGGAATGAACTTGCGGGGCGCTACGGGTTCGTTGGCGAACGGGCCGAAGCCGCGGTGTGGGATCTCTACGTCGGGAAACGGGTGCCTGACAGGTATCTCAGGCAGTACGTCGGTCCAGTCCAGTATTGTGACCGCGGTGCATAGTCGATCCGAAGACCCCACCACCGCCAGTTAATGGCGCGAAGCTGAAACCTATGGTGTGTAGGGAGACAGGCACGGTGTCTGCAGCAACGCACCGCGCGGTTTGGGAAAAGGGGCGTCCTGCCGTCGTTGGCGGCTCCAGTCTCAGGTGAGAGGAGATCGGTGAGTTGTCGGCAAACGGCGCGAGCGCGCGTCTCGAAGACTCAACACCGGGCACGCACGTGTGGCCCGCCCGGAAGCGGCGGATTCAATACTGCATCCACCCTGTCGCTGATCCCTATCTCTTCGCTTGCCTCCACGGCAATAACGCGGGTTCCGGTGGGCAGGTCTACGTATGTAGCCGTATTCGTAACGCGAACCTGCGGCAGCGTTGCAATTGCGGATTTTAACTCAACCAGTTCGCGGTGAATGGCATTTGTACGCGTCTTTATCAAACGTTCCTGTGATTCGGCCATTTCTCGCACCGCTTCTCGTACATGGCACTTCCCTGAAAACCTCTCCCAAAGAGCCCAGAACACACCAGGAACGGCGCCTACAAGACCCACAGGATGCTGATTCGGTCCAGAGTTGTCCATATAGATTCTTCCATGCATCGGTGCATAAACTGCTCCGATCAGGGAGTGAACTCACTAGGCCCCTTCGTTGTGGGTGGGTCACTTGTGAGAGTCGGATGGCGTCCCCTTGAATGTCATCAGTCCTTCGATGCGATCGGCCACGCGCTGAGCGGGCTCGCGGAGTTGCTCGACGGTCCAGTCGGCTGCGTAGCCCTCGGTGATGTCATCGTCGCGGGCGTGGTTCACTAGCCGCTTGGTGAGGGGGCGGGGTAGCATGAGATCGCGCTCGGCCACGGTAATGAAGGCGTTGCGGAGCCCGTGGAACCAGAAGCGCGTGCCCGCGGCCATGCTGATACCGGCATGGTAGCGGTAGAGGTTCTTGAGATGGCCGGTGACGCTCGCGGATGAGGGAAACACCCAGCCTTTGTCCCTACCCCCGGCCTCGGCGCGACGGCGCTCCAAGACGGCGGCGAGTTGACGGGTAAGCGGGAGTCCCAGCGGCTCGCCGGTCTTGGTCTCCTCGACCCGCAGGATGCCGCGCTCCAGGTCGATGCGCTCCCAGCGGAGCGAGACCACCTCGCCTAGGCGCATGCCGGTATAGGCTCCGATCAGGAAGATGTCGCGGTGCGGGGCCGGCAGCCCTACCGCCTCCGCCCCCGCGCGCCACCGGGGCAGCACCTCGGCCGGGGAAGCCCGACCGCGTCATGCCACGGTTGCACCATCGGTCCGAACTCGAACCATGGCCCTAGTCGGCGAAGCCGCCGCTCGAGGTCTTCGTTCCCTCGTGCAGGCGTCTCCCCCAGTCCCAGGTATCCTTCCATGACGCGCACCGGGTTGCCGTTCAACAGTGTTGCGAAGGCGCTCGGCGTGCCTCGCGTCATTCGTCTCTGCCTGTCCAGTATCCTTCGCGGCAGGAACGCCACCATGTGTGCGGCGTCTATGGGGATCGTGGGACACCCTCCCACGGCTTCTATCTGGTTGTTTGCGATGGTCCGTGGGAAGTGCGCTCGGTAGCCGTGGTCGCGAGGTTCCGGGCCAACCTTCCAACTCGTCACAACGGTGCCATTTTCCCCCTCCTCTTTCGATCACCAGCGGAAATCGACAAAGGCCCCCACCTGGTCGCCGCGCAAGCGCCTCATCGTGCTTCCTCCATTCCCCCCACCGTGTCGAAGTACTCCTCCGCGAACTTCCTGAAGTACCCATCCACCTCACGGATGGCGGCCTGGTGGTCGAGGCGTTCGGCCCGGTTCAGTTGCGTTTCCAGCATGCCGTCCATGACCCGATGAAGATGGCGCTGCGCCTCGGACAGCAGCTTCTTCCTGCCCTCCTGTCCCGGGGCGACCTCCTGCATCAACACGTGCTGGACGGCCTGCATCGCGAGGATGATCGCCGCGTTCTTGTAGATCGCCTGCTGTTGCGATGTGAAGATCGGGCCTTGTCCAAGCGCGGCCGGCGCGCCCTGCCCGCGCTCATCCTGTCCAAGCGCTACTGGCGTTGTGGACGCCAGGAAGCAGGCCACGAAAACGATGCTCAGAAAGCGTCTCATCCGCGCAGTTCCTTGACGGTGGCGTGGTCGCGCCGGATCTTGCGCATCGCCACGGCTAGTAGGTGCTCGAGCTCGCCGACGCGCTGGTCGCGCTCCCTGAGAGCCTCCTGGAACACTTCGTAATCGAGATCGGACATGATCCCTCCTTGGTGAAGAGGAGGGCTTGACCGGGACACACGGGTCCGATACAAGGAAGGAACGTCGTCGAAAACGTATCCGACCTTGTGGCCCTCCTCGGGCCAGAGAGCTGCTCCTGACGGAGTGGCTCTTGTCGTTTCAGGGAATGGTATCTGGGCCTGGCGGCCTCGTCAATCCTTCTTCTTCAGGTAGTCCCAGGCGCGCCGTTGCTTCGGCGGCGCCTTCACCAGGGCCTTCATGATGTTCTCCGGCGTGTCGGGGATGGGTTCGGGCAGGGGCTTGGGGGGTCGGTTCGGACGACCCTGCCTTGCAATCACACCAAAGCGCCCGAACAATCCCCGCCTCCACTGCGATTGCTGGCAGCGGGCCCGGGTCGCACAGGCTTCAACGACTCTTCAACTGAAAACCGGTCCCTACGCAGTTTTCACATGATCTGAACGGCTATTGAGAGAATCCGGCTTCACAAACGTAGAGGTCACCGGCCGAAGCGGAGACGGCGGCATCGATGGAGTGGGTGTCCTGCGTATCAACCTCTTGTCGTTTCACGTGCTCTTTCAGTGTAAGCGATGGAACGGACGCCCCCTCCCGACGGCATCGAAATGTGCCAAGGTGGCGGTAAGAACAGCCTGGGCCAGTTGCCGGAGCTGCGGACCAAAGTCCTTCTTCTTGGCCCCCTGAATCTCGATGGGCTGGCCCAGCACCTCGATCTTGGTCTGGTCGGTGAGGATGTTGTTCGGCGTGTACTTCCCGAAGAAGGGGTTGAACCCCTCGGGGAGCCGGGCGCGTTCATCCTCCGCGACGGAGTAGGTGTCCTGCCGGTCGCTGCGGGTCCATGACAGTCGAGGAAGGGACGGCCGACAAGCCCATCCTACCAGCGCACGGTGCCCTGCACGGTGACACCGTGGTCGGGCGCCTCAAGTCCCTCGAGACCCTCGCGGCGAACGCCCTCAAGGCTCAGGCGAACCGACGGGCCAAGATTGTAACGCCAGCCCATGCGCCAGTCACGCCGGCCCTCGGACAACAGCGTCACTCCCGCGTACGGCGTCAGCAGCGCCCGCCCCGGCATACTCAGGCCATAGCCCATCTCCACCTTCAGCCGTCCCGCCAGCTCAGACTCGCCCCTGGCCGTCAAGAGCGCCACACTGGATTGCCGCCAAAGGCTCCGCGCCCCGCCGGACACCACGCCCCAGGACGGCGCCAGGGACAGCGAAAAACCCCGACCCATGGCTCCCGGCTGCACCCGGACCGAGCCGCCGATGCCCCAGTCCTTGTAGTCGTCGTCGCCGCCGCTGGCCACCAAGCCGCGGCCCCGCACCTCCACGCTCACACCCGACCCCGGGTTGGAGTAGCGGACACCGCCGCCCACCTCGAACCCGGTGCCCTGCTCCGCGTCACCGGACTCGTAGCGCATGCCCAACTCCAGTGAAGGCCGCAGCTCGCCGCCCTCGTCCATTTTGATGCCGCGGGAGCCCTCCACACCGAGCCGCACCTGGGTCCCCTCCGCCGCGATCGACGGCAGGCCGTCCTCCTCGTCCGACTCGATCCGCATCAGCAACACGTCCGACTTCACCGCCACGTCCAGAAACCCCGTCTGCTCTACCGACAGGATGTCCCCGCGCACGCCCAACGCCCCCGAGGTCATGGTGATGTCGGTCTCCACCTCCTTCTCGATGTCGTCCTCCTTGAGCGACATCCCGCCCTTGCCGTAACCGGCCAGACCCCACGCCGACATTCCTTCGCCCAACACGACGCGGAAGTAGGGATGCACACTCGTGAGCGACGCTTCCATCTCGCTCTTCACATCAGCCGCGGGCTCGAAGCCGCCGTCGCCGATGGAGCGCGACACCGCCAGCCCCGCCAACATCCGCCCCCACTCGTAGTCCGCGCCCAGCATGCCCGTGGTCACGCTGCCGTCCAACGACACCTCGTTGCCGGTGTCGAACCCCGTATGCGCCGCCTGGCCCCAGATCGACGCGCCCCCGCCCATGCCGGATTTTCCCGACATGGAGGACAGTTGGAACGAGCTGCCCAGCAGCAGATCCCGGGCCGACAGGCTCCGGAAGGTCCCTTCCGCTTCGTCCCAGAAATCGGGGACATGGGCGGTGGTGGCGAAGCCCGCGGCCTGGCCGTCGGAGGGCCGATAGTCGTCGAGATTCAGCGTCCGTCCGGCGATCTTCACCTGCGACTTGCCGGAAGAGGGTGACGACAGCCGGCCGCCGATCATGTCCACCGTCTGGCCCGCGGCCGCCCGGCCGAAACGCGCCAGCCAGCCGCTTGTCGACGCCACGCTCTTCTCCGACACCGGATCGCCGTAGATGCCCGCGCCTACGATCAACGTCTGCGATCCGACTGCGGCTCCCATCGGTGCGTCCGCTGTAATCGCATCGGCGTAGGTTACCTTGGGTATCTCGGCGCTGTCTGTGTCGTCATCGGGATTGTCGAAGTGATACTCGACGAAACCGCCGCCCTCCAGGCTTCGTGTCGCTGCCTCGATAATTCGCGGAAGAATGAGTTCTCCGGTGACAACGTCTCTCAGGGTATCGGTGGGGGTTTGAAGCTCGAACTTCTCCGGGAACGCCCCGTGAAAGAGCGTGAAGCCGTTGAGATCTATGACAAACAGGTAGACGGGGCCTGCTCTCCAGGGTCCGTTCGGATCCCGGAAAACCCTCTTGATTTTCAAGGCAGCCTCATAGCCTTCGGCCTCGAAGCGTCTGATGAAGTAATCTATCGCCCCGTCCACGAAGGCCTTCAGAGTTGCGCGGTCCACCACGTCACTGGCCGTGACAGCAGGCACATCGCCCGGGGCGGTGACTTCCAGCACCAGGTGGGATTCCTGGAGATCGAAGCCGGCGACCAGGATGGCCGGGCTGCCGTCGGGGTTACGGGCTCCCCCAACGGCGTAGCCGGCGGCGTTTCCTGCTTCCGCCATGAATGGGCCGCCAAGCGGCGCCGAACTGGCCGCCTGGGCGATCTGCCCGAAAATATCAGGCTTGAGTAGCCCGCCCGATAGCGCCACGTTCTTCCCGTGTAAGTCCACCCTGCCGCTGAGAGTCAGGCTGACGAAGTAGGTGGAACCGGAAAGGAAAGGCCCCTCGTTCGTCAGAAGACATCCGATGTACCCCGTCGCCTCCGAGTGCTGACGGAGACTCGCTACGTATTGAAAGAAACTCTGCACAAACTGCTGCAAGGTGGCATCGCCATTCTCCACCTGCGCGGCCGTTACCAGGTTCGGGGGCGGGGCCGGAAGTTCAGGCGGCCTTGGACAGGCCTCCTGCGACTGCGCGAAGGCGATGGACCCGCCGGAGAGGAGGGCGAGGAGCCCCAAGAATAGTACCGCTGAGACCATCCGTCCAGGAATTCTCATGGTTCTCACTATGGGTCCTCCTATGGGTTAGCCTGTGAGCCAGCGCCGGGAGGCGGAATTTCGCCGTCAGTTTCCCCGGCTCGTCTCCATTTTAAAACCTTTTGTGTAAACTGTGCGTGTAGATATTGACTATTATGATGTTGTTTCGATAAAATATGTAGCTAGTGACGTAAGCGGTCGCGGGACCCCACCTTGACAAGAAGACGGGGTGGCGATGAGGAGGTGAGGGCGAGGGGCAGTTGCCGGCGCCCTGGGATCAGCGGGAAGCGGGGGTGAAGGCCCAGGGCAGGAGCTCGTCGATGCGTGAGGCGGGGTGGCCCGAAGCGATGGCCTCGAGGGTCGCCTTGAGATAGGCGTAGGGTTCGACCCCGTTCAACTTCGCAGTCTCGCACAGCGAAGCGATGCGCGCCCAGGCCACGGCGCCTTCGTCGTGGCCCGCGAACAGGGCGTTCTTTCTCGTGAGGGCCTGGGGCCTGATGCGGTTCTCCACGGCGTTGGAGTCCATCTCGACGCGGCCGTCGTGGAGGAACACCCGCAGGCCGTCCCAGTGCCGGGCGATGTAGGCCAGCGCCTCGCCCAGGCGGGACTTGGCCGAGATCCGCGCGCGTTGCTCCTTGAGCCACACGCCGAACTCCTCCATGAGGGGCGCGGTGCGGGCCTGGCGCTCGGCCAGGCGGCGTTCGGCCGAGGCGCCGCGGATCTCGGCCTCGATGGCGTAGAACTCCGCGATCCGGCGCAAGCCCTCGGCCGCCACCTTCGAGTCGGTGCTGTCGAAGACATCGTGAACCTTCCGCCTCGCGTGCCCCCAGCAGTACGCCCGCCTCACATCCGGGCCGTCAAGCCGGTTGTAGCCGGCGTAGCCGTCCACCTGCAGGACGCCCTTGAACCCCTTGAGGAAGCGCTCCGCGTGTTCGCCGCCGCGCCCCGGGGCATAGAAGTACACCACCCCGGGCGGGTCCGGGCCACCCCAGCCGCGGTCGTCCCGGGCCAGCACCCACAGCCACCCGGTCTTGGTCCTGCCGCGGCCGGGGTCGAGCACCGGCGCCCGGGTCTCGTCCATGAACAGCTTCCCCGACCCCCTCAGGTGCGAGGCCAGCCGGTCCACCACCGGCTTGAGGTGGAACGCCGCCTTGCCCACCCACCCGGCCAGCGTCGAACGGTGAAGTTCGACCCCCGAGCGGGCGTAGATCTGTGCCTGGCGGTAGAGCGGGCAGTGGTCGGAGTACTTCGACACCAGCACGTGGGCGATGGCCCCTTCGGTCGGCAGCGCCCCCTCGATCAGGTGCGCCGGAGCCTCGGCCTGGGTGACCCCTTCCTCGCACACCCGGCAGGCGTACTTCGGCCGCACCGTGACGATCACCTGGAGCTGGGCCGGAACGATGTCCAGCCGCTCGGTGCGATCTTCGCCGATGCGCTCCATCTCGCCGCAGCCGCACGGACACTGCGTGCTCGGCGGCTCGATCACCCGCTCTGACCGGGGCAGGTGAGCGGGAAGGTGGCCGATGTTGCGCTCCGGCGCAGGACGCTTCCGGCGAGGCGCCGCCGCGGCGGGCGCCTGGGCGGACTCCTCCGCCTCGGCCAATGCCGCCTCGAGGTCCTCGAACGCCAGTTGCAACTGGCCGGGGTCGAGCTTCTCGGACTTCTTGCCGTACACCGCACGGCGCATCTCCCACAGGAGATGTTCCAGACGGCGGTTCTGGTCTTCGAGATGTTGGTTGCGGTCGGAGAGGGAAGCGACCTCGGCGCGCGACGCCTCGATAGCCGCCTGCTGCCCCTCGATGAACGTCCGCAAGGACGGCGGGAGGGAGCAGAGATCGGCCTTGCGGAGGTTCACGTCCATGAACAGAATAGTATCATAATATCAGCTAGTTAGCAAGCAAAAAGAGCCCTCAACCCGCCCGCACAACTCTCACGACCCGCGGCTTCAACATCCCCCGCCAGTCCAGACCCTCGAACAACAGCTCGAACTGAGCCCGTGAAAGATGCATCGCCCCTTCGTGCAACTCAGGCCACACAAAGCGGCCGTGCTCCAACCGCTTGTACACCACCATCAGGCTCCTCCCCTCCCACCACAGCACCTTGATCCTGTCCCGCCGCCGGCAACGAAACACCACCGCCATGCCCGAGTACGGGTCCAGACCCAACTCCTCCTCCATCACCGCCGCCAGTCCGTCATGCTGCTTCATGTACAGCACCGGCCGGCTCGCCAGAACCATCCGCGTGGGCACCGCCGGGTCCACCGCCGACACATCGACCCCGCCCCCACCGTCATCCCCTCGCCCCTGTTCCTCCAGAACCAGCGGAACGAATGCCGGCAGCGGCACCGCGCCCCGCCGCTTCACCTCCCCGGCCCGCCCCGCCAGCCGAATCCACTCCTCCAGCCTCTCCCGCCACACCCCATGTCGGCGCGCCACCACCGCCACCGACGCCCCAGGCCGGCAGCTCTCCGCCACCATCCGCGCCTTCTCTTCCCTCGACACCCTGCGCCTTCTCCTTCCAACCCGCATCCCCCCCAGCAAAGACCTCCCGTACCTCGCCCACATCTCCCTTCCCGCTTCCCGCGATTCCCTATGCGTCATCGGCTCCTCCCGCCAAATACCCCACCAAAACTCATTTCCTTGCTCAGGTGAAGGTGGTCTTCTCGCACCGCTTACTTGAGCCTAGTAACCTCACGCCTGAACGCGATAAAAATACTTATGTTCTCCAAGACCTCACGGTAAACACACCCTGTTGGTATATTTCTGATACGCATGCAACTTGTGAGACATCGTTCGAAAATTCCAGGCTGATAATTCCGCGTCGGTCAATCTTCCCGGTCGCTCGGGGGTCGGATCGGTCGGCGTTCTGCGCAGGAGCGATGTTGAGATCCGCTCCCTGTGAACGGAACCGCGCGGAGGGCTCCATGAAGAACACGAGGATACTGATCGTCCCGGACGGCGGCGCCGAGGCCCGGCGACTGGAGCAATGCCTCAAAGGCCTCGGCTACACGGTGTGCTCCGTCGCTTTCCCGGACCGGAAGGCCTCCGGGGCCGGCGCGGGTCCGAGCGCCGATCTCGCCCTGATCGACCTCGACATGGCCGGCCTCGAAGCGGCCGAGCGGATCGGGCGCCGCTTCGACATCCCGTTGGTCTGTCTGACGGACGGCGCGGCGCCAGGTCCGTTCCCGGCAGCGTTCACGGACCGCCTGTTCGGTTGCGTCCTCAAACCCTTCGACGAGCGGCAACTGAATTGGAGCATCCAGACCGCGCTTTCCCTCCGCGAGGCGGACAGCCGCCTGAGGAGCGAGAACGACGAACTGCGGCGGCGGATTGCCTTGATGGAGACCGTTTTCGAGAGCATGGAAGAGGGCGTCATCGCCGTGGACGAAAACGCGGAACTCCTTTTGTTCAATGGGGGCGCCGCGCGGATCGGCGGCGTCCGCGATCCCGAGCCCGACGTCGATCAGTGGGCTCCGATGCACGGCATCTACCGCCTCGACAAGGAAACGCTCCTGCCGGTGGAGGAGAACCCGCTCGTACTTGCCATGCGGGGCCAGCCGACGGACGGCGTCGAAGTCTTCGTGCGCAACGAGGTCCAGGGCGATGGCGCGTTCGTGAGCGTCAACGGCCGGCCGCTGAAGGACTACGCCGGCAAGCGGGGCGGAGGCGTGGTCGTCTTCCAGGACATCACCAGGAGGAAGGAGGCGGAGATCCACCGGGAAGAAACCGTGCGTGATCTGCGGGAACAGAGCGAATTGCTGCAGGCCGTCTTCGACAGCGTCGGGGAGGGTCTGGTGGTCTCCGACGACAGCGGAGAGTTCCTGTACATCAATCCCGCGGCCCGGGCAATGCTCGGTCAGGAGCTCGCCCGCCGCCGCGGCAGATGGCCGGACAAGACCCCCAACTCCTACTACGACACGGACCGCGTGACGCCCATCGACAACGAGGATCTGCCCCTTCCCCGGGCCATCTTCCGGGGCGAGTCCACCGATGACAGGCACATATTCGTGCGCAGGGCGGACCATCGCGGGGGAGGCATTTTCGTCCGGACCAGCGCCCGGCCGTTGCGCGACGATGCCCGCGGCATTCGCGGCGGCATCCTCGTCTTCCGCGACGTCACCAGCCAGATGCTGGCCGAAGAGGCGGTGACGTTGGCGTTCGCGCAGGGCCGTCTTGAGGTGGTCGAGACCATCCTCCACGACATCGGCAACGCCATCAACAGCGTGACCGTAGGCATCGACACCCTCCATCAGAGTATTTCGGAGGACCGGCTGGCGCCGCGGCTCCGCGCCCTGGCCGATGCCGTGAACGCCCACCGGGACGATTGGCCCGGCTACATCCGGGACCATCGCCAGGGCCGCAACGTCCTGCCGTTGTTGATCGCCCTGGCCGATGACTACGTCCGCCAAACCGGGAGGGTGAAGCAGACCGTCAGTCGCGTCCGCCACCGGGCGCGCCACATCGCCGATATCGTCCGCACCCAGAAGGCCCTGGGCAACGCCAAGTTGACCGGGAAGGACGTCAACCTGCGGCAGTGCATCGACGGCGCCGTCAATCTGGTGGTGGAGTCGCTGGACAGGAAGATCGACTGTATCCGCGTGGACTGCGCGGGGGCGCCGGCGAGCATCCGCATCCAGGAGAGCCCGTTCCACCAGATGCTGGTCAACCTGATCAAGAACTCGCTCGAGGCCATCGACGAGTTATCCCGA
>Ga0209754_1003126_pt1 | contig 11759 bp, 13 predicted proteins | sample MesohylBB_FD_187295 | JGI IMG/M metagenome (GOLD analysis project Ga0209754, IMG submission 187295) | Host-associated microbial community of the marine sponge Aplysina aerophoba from Gulf of Piran - sponge mesohyl, lysed by bead beating... | ecosystem: Host-associated > Porifera > Sponge >... | reverse complement strand
CAAGATTCCCATCAAATATTCAAATTAGAAATCTAACCCTTGGGAACAACTGGTCATTTTAATTCAATTGATGCTAATGTATTGGAAAAATGTATTATTATGAGTCTGATTATTAAATTGAGATTTCGAATATAAGGAGTGCCTGCCGATGAGCAGAATTTATCTACATGACGAAATTAAGGACATTTTAGTTGAGAATGGAAATCAATGGATGACATCAAAAGAGATTGCGTAATTGGTAAATGAGCGTGGGAGGTATAAGAAAACGGCAAGAGCGAAGACACCCGATGTTAAAGCTTTTCAAATTCTCCTTCGAGCTCGTAACTATTCTCATATGTTTGAGATAGACGAATCCAAGATGATAAGGTTAGTGAAGGGTCAAACCAGGAAATTCTGATTGGAAATTTAGATTGAAATCCGTCTTATGATTTTCTGGCCTTTCAAACTATTACACGAAAAGTGGCCGAACTAGGACGCGAATTTCTGGTATTTTTTCAGTCAGAAATGTGAATGGAAACTAATCAGCTTCCTGTGGTGCTTTCAAGGAACTCTATTTCCAATCTATAGAAATGTAGTCAATCATCTAGACATGCCGGAGAGTTGTGGCTTGAGGGTCCGTCTCGGGAATTTGTTAAACGGAATTACATAATTTCAAATCAATCTGGGTCAGCGGACAATGGCTTTACAAATAGGGGATAGAAGTTGAAACCTATGCAGAGCGACTCTGCATTTGTATTCGCATTGTGGCGGGTGAGAACTGATGAGATTGCCAAAAACTGTTAATTAAATATGGATTTAAGTATGGGGAAAGTGAATAAGGTTGTGCGTATTTCATTGTCTGGAGGGTAATCGGTTGACTAACAACAAATCCCAGAAAGAAACGCGGATAGATGGAATGCCGTCTATTTCTCAAATCATTTTGAAGCAAATCTCTTTGTTAAAATTTTGAGTATTGTGGTTTTATACTTGACATTGTTTATGTGGACGTGAGGTGCAGGTTATTTAGTTTTGTTTGAGAAAGAGATTCCTAAATGACCGTTGGAACTTTATTAATATCTTTTTTGATTACAATGGGGTTTCCGATTTCAATCGGATTTATAATATTTGCTGTTATTATGAAATTATTCAAAATGGTATGCCGTAGAAAAAGCAATAGAAATCAAATCTGAATTGGAAGAAAGTATGTAAAGATGAAGAAGTTTATAGTAACAATGGCATTAGCATTAGTGAGTTTCGGAACGAGCGCAGAACAAGTCAAAGAAAAGTATTACACAAATTGCCAAGTGGCTGATGTGGTTGATGATTTTACTGATGAAGTATCACATGGATTTGCATGTTCGTCAACGGAAGGAATTAACACAACTGAAATGAATTTTTTGGTAAGCGATTATTTGGCTATGGGTGTTAAAACAGGATGGACTTTTTCTATGGATGATTCTGTTAATGTAAAAATACGAGTTGATAAGAATTCTGTTGTATCAGGAAGTTGGCATTTAACTGACGGTGGACATGCTGTCCTTTTTAACGATGTATTGTTATTCAATAGTTTGTTAAAGCAACTTGCGGCAGGGAACCGAGTTACCATTCAAGTTGGCGATGAAAAGGGTTCTATTCCCCTTAAAGGGTCGGCAAGGGCGATTGCCGACTTCAAGCAACGCATTGCCCATCTCAATCTTATTCAATAATTCCATAAGGGAAAGAGGTTAAGTATCAGGGCTATCGCATTTAAAATTTTACAATGTTTTTGCTTGCTGACGAACTCTATATTGTCAACATTTTAGCCAGTAAAGGAAAGAAAAATCCTTTAATCTCCTTCTGGAAATAATCGGCGAGGGTCAATGAAGTGAAATGTGACCGAATGTTATTTCAAATGCGATAGCCTTGCATTATTCTGCCTCGTCAATTGTATTGTTTTGATCGAATAGGAGAAAATGCAGGTGGAAACAACTGAACAAGTTTAAATGCGATAGCCCTGGGGCTAAGTATGAGAAAGGAGGTGATAAATTATGGCTACAGAAATAAACATTAATGCCCATGACAAGTTTGTTATGTCTTGTTGCCAAGGTCAGTACAATGTTTTTATAGGCAGAGTAGGTACTCCGATGCTACAAACCTATAGCGAGAAAGAAGCATTGGAATGTTTCAGAGCATTGTGGAACATAGCACAGTCGTTACTTAATAGAGAAGAAGAACTTTTTACTATAATTTGTAATGACAAATCAAAGCACAAAGTTTATAGCGATATAAAAAAAGATTTGGACTTAGTGCATAAAGTTCTTTCAGATAATGGGGATTTAGATGATTATGAATCCTCATAGATAACAAATTACGGCAAAGCAGAACGGTCTGCCTTGCCTAAACAATAAGAAAGGTAGAAGTATGAGTAGGGTAGATATACAAAAGTTACTTCAAACTGTTTGCCAATCGAAAGAAATAGGAAATCAAATGTACAACGAAAATCAGTTGTGGCTTGACCGAGTTGATGAAATTTACAAATTTCAGGACAAATTCGGAGTTGATTTAGAGCAACCATCCGAAGATGATTTTGAAGAGATTGCTGAAGCTTGTCGGACTTTAAATAAACTTGCTAAAATAAAAGGAGAAAATGAATAATTAGTGTCTGCACAGAAAACACCTCATTTTTCATCGACTTACTAAAATAATTGATGACTCGAAAGCATCTTGTTCAATATTTTCTTGAATGTGATCTCAGTTTTTTCTCAACAAGTGCCCCAAACTATCGGGCCACACTCTGCCATCCAAGCTGTTGCTACTCGGTCAAGTTGATTGACGCCAAGCATATATTGCTCACCAACGACCATTCATCACCTTCCTCCACTTGATTAAACTGGAAGATTTTTAATAATCTTTTTAATCTTAAACTTTTACCACATGTTCAAAGACAACTAATAATTCCTTAAGGAGTAGTAATCAGACCTCCATTCACCAATTCCTTATGACTTTGCAGAATTATTGTATTCCATCAATGTCAGCCTTGTTGACCCTTTTCCAACAAACGGCGTTTTTTTATATCTCTTTTGGTTTACATCAAAACCGGAATTGCTGATTATTGATTCCAAAGTATCACAAAAATATTACTAGGATTGGAGGGGATAATGTATTATTAGGAGTCTGATTATTTAATAGAAAATTCAAGTCCATGGAGTACCAGCAGATGCGCAGAATTTATCTACATGACGAAATTAGGGACATATTAATTAAGAATGGCAATCGATGGATGACCACTGAAGAGATTGCATGTTGGGTCAATAAACGGGGACGGTATAAGAAAACAACAAGAGCGAAGACACCGGTTGTTGAAAAAGATCAGATTTCAGCTCGAACTAGTAATCATCTTGATATTTTTAAGAAAGACTCTGGACGTATAAAGTTAAGATAAACTAGAATTACTCATAAGTGATACTAGGAAAAAGGTGAGTGGTACTGTCTGCTAGCCCATCTTTAACATTAAGTGGTCAAAAGCCAATAGAAACGGGGGTGTAAAAATCCAAGGGGCACTACGAAGTTGCACTTCCGACACTTGAGCACCTCAATCATGTTCTGAATGTCGTGCGGGTTTTATCCCGCCTTGTACCGCATCAATGCCCGGTCAAACCACTGACTTTGCGTCCATTCCTTGGCGGTGGTGATCGTCCCATGTCCTGATCGATCTTGGTTAGGATAGCATCAGGTGTTGCTGTCGTGCGAACATGGAGGGTTGTGTTATCCGAACAGGCACAACGTGTCGGTGTCAGCGGCAAGGTCATTGGCTTGACCGATTGACCATGCCGTGAGTTCTCGACCAGTCGATGGGTGATCCGATGTGAACCGTTTTTGGTGGTTCCTATTTTGGTCGCTCGAATAAACATGTGGGAGATTTAGAGTGGACATGGAGTGGTTTCAACCCCCAAAATTTTCCGCGTGGCACTACTTGGGAGAAATCAGCGGAATCGCAAAAACGTAACTGTCGTTCAAATAACACTATTTGTAAAATGAGGGCATGAAAAAAGGTCGAAATTAACCTTAATTTTCTTTATTTTGGGGGAAAAATGTTAAAGATGGGCTGATATTGGTGTGCACATCAACGGTTGAGAGGGTGCGTAAAATTGCGTTTTGGAGGGTGTATAAGCGGCTTTGGAGAGCAAGGTTAATGAGAACCGCAAGCTACGCCATCTGGATGATAGTGAGGCCACACTTACCATGTTGGCCTGACCCACACCGCCACGTGGTCATACTCAGTGGAATTTAAAGTTGTTGAGTGATTAAATGGTCGAATAGGTGATTATAGAAACGATTTCCACCGAGACTGTGCACCGGGCACTAAAAAGCACTGCTTAAGACCGTGGCTTAAGCAATGTTGTTGCATTCCCCCTAACCCATGTTTAACATTTTTCTATCCAAAAAGAGTAAATTAAAGCTAAATTCAACTTTTTTACACACCCCAATTTTAACATATTACCATATTTCCATTAGTTTCGTGTTCGAGGGTCCTCTAAAATCTCTCAAGTAGTGCCACCTCCTCTATTTTAGAGGGTTGAACCCACCACAAACCAACACTAAATCTCTAACATGTTGATCAGAGCAACCAAATCAGGCACCGCCAAAGACGGTTCACTACACAATACCCATCAACCTGTTCGTGAAGTAACGGCATGGTCAATCGGTCAAGCAAAAGACTTTGCAGCGTACACCGACACGTTTTGCCTGTTCGGATAACACGACCCTCCATGTTCGCACGACAGCGACACCGGATGCTTTCCAAACCCATATCTATCAGGACATGGGACTACCACCACCGCTCATGAATGAACGCAAAGTAAGTGGTTTGACCGGGAATTGATGCGGTACAAGGCGGGATGAAACCCGCACGACACTCAGAACATGATTGAGGGACTCAAGTGCCGGAAGTGCAACTTAGTAGTGCCTCTTGAATTTTAACACCCCCATTTCTATTGGCTTTTGAGCGCTAAATGTTAAAGATGGGCTAAGAGAATGCTGATTGTGTCTATACCATGGAAGATGTTCCGGATGATTACTGTCGCAAGTATGGAGATAACACGGCTCTTGTCTGTTTGGAGAAGATCTCAAGGCAACAGACGCTGGAAACCCTTCTCTCATGACCGGCTTTTCCGGGTCAAACGGCGTGCGAGGATGACGAATTGGAACGGAACCACTCATCTCTTCAAGCTGTCGGCTCCGCGGCTCAGATGACGACATGTGAAAGTCACCGACCATCGGACCAACCAAGACTTGGCCCACGTCGAAAGATCTTGCCGATAATCATTTTCCAGAAAAGTAGATTGTTGTTGTTATGGACAATTTGAACACGTACAAAAGGCCTACCCTGCATGACACAATCAACCCTACTGATGTGCGTCTTTTGGCCTACGGGTTTGAGGTTCACCATACGCCTAAGCACGGGAGTTGGTTGAACATGGCCGAAATTACAATCAATATTCTGACTGACCAATATCTCCTACGTTCTATCTCTGACCGTGAATTTATTGTTTTTGAAACCAAGGTTTGAGCAGATTATCGGAATGAAGCAGCCAAACCGATTGATTGGCAGTTCAGAACCGAGGATGCACGTATCAAGTTGGAATCGCTTTATTCATCAATACAACAATTATGAGATACTAATATAAATGGTGAAAATAGATTCGGGAGGTTTCAAAAATCTTGATTAATCACGGTGGATACGCTCAACCAAGTAGTAAAGCCCCAACATTGTCACAATTATTAAACTCGAAATACACCAAACATAAATCGCCAAAGCAAACATTTCCAACCAGAATAAGACTAATTGCCAAACATCTTGGTCAGGTTGGGGGAAATCTAAGTGAATAAATGATACACCTATGACGTATATAAAGATAGATAACATGGCACAATAGCCGAATAGTACCGTAAGGAATCGACGACGAGTCAGTTGCTCTTGCACTTGTTCTCCTTGCCTAAAATTATTAAGTATCAGAGTTCTACCTTTTAATTTAGTGTCAAGGTTTGTATTAGAAAAATTTGCGATTGCTGCCAATGCCACCACATAAAATCCGACAAGAATTCCCATTAGAGAATTAATGTCATCAATCAATTTGTCATTTCTGAAAACAAGATTCCTATCACCAAGAAATAAAATTAGTATAAGGATTATTCCAAAAATAAAAGTTGGATATTTCCATTGGTACAGGGACAAGTCAGGGCTTCGTAATTTGAGAAAAGAAAATACCCTGAAAATCTTTGTGTATTATTGAAGTGGCATTTCAATCGTCAGTGTAGTTCGCGATTTCAATCATTTTTTGGATCATTTCCCTGTGAAATTCATTATAACGCTGAGGGAGGGGTTGTTTGAAATCAGTGACTATCTCGTTCTGAACAAAAGTATTCTCTAGGATTTCTTTTCCATTCTCGTGAACCTTAGCCTCGGTTCGCTTGATCTGACCACTTGCAGTCTTAATTCGAACAAAAAGTTGGGTGTCGCCAACTTTATCTTTTTTAAATCGCCGAAAGTAGGGAAGAATTTTCTTAAAAGTGGATTCCGCTTGATAATCTGAAAGCCGTCTTTTTATATCCAATCGTACCTCATGAGTAATCTCTTTTATAATTGGATCTTCGTCAATTCCATCATCGTAGTTTTTCTTTAGCCCACGAATCTCTATGTCCTGAAGTGTACCAGTTTTCAAAGCTTCTCGGATAGTATTTGACTCATAACCAATGATATCGAATAAACAACGGTATTTTTTACTTTTCCCACCTTCGTCCACAGCAGTTTTTTTATAGTTGTCGTTGTTACAAACCCAAGTTAGATGACTTTCGACAGAAGAAAAGAATATTTTTGGGACTTTCTCTAATAGAATCAAGTGTTTTCCATATTCATCTGGAGTTTTCTTGATTAGGATGTGTGAAGCATAATGACTCCCTTCGTCTTTGTACTTTGCGATATCACGTGTAAGAGATGTATCAAAATTATAGTAAGAGACGCCAGAGGCGCCTTGGTCAGCTATCTCTAGAATCAGTTTGTAAAAGTCATCATCAAAATTATGATTTTTGCACCACATCACGCACCTATTTTTTGAAAAAAATCTTTGGTGATTTTTCTGATCGATACGACCAGAAATGGATTTCATTAAGTCGGTTAAACTGAATGAGGGAGCATTTTTGGGTGCAGTTTTTTGGTTACGAATTGTTAACTTACCAACCCCAATCCATCGATAATCTGAGGGTAAAGCCATTAATTACTCCATTGAAAATAAATTAGAGATAAAACCTTATTTTACCCAATGCACTTGTTTGATGCTAAAAAATAATTAAGTAGGGGTTATATGTATAACCCCCTCGCAATAATTGTTAATACTTAAAGGTAAATGGATGTCTATAGCAAAAAATCTTATTCGGTCGGCTCAAGTAACAACCCTAAATAGTATAAACATGTTAAATATATTAAGAGGCACAAGTTCCTTGCTTAATAAACAGATAGAAGTATTAGGAACTTTAACTCCTCCTAACCAAGACAGTGACTTCTATCTCTTTAGCGATGGAAGTTTGATAAAACATAGGGTAGGTAATAGCGCCGACACTTTTGTGGCACTTGATTATGAATATGATAAAAGAGGTAGTTCTTATATTCCAAAAGATTAAATTCTATTTGATTGGCTTTCCCCATATTATTGTTAAGTTTGTTGATTTTGACAATTTCTCATTTTCTATTTTGCTCCATTTCTCCAGCTTATCAAGAGCTTAAGTTATAAACTAAATTTCATAAATGAATTGGAGATTCAGGTTCTATTCAATGTGATATTTTAGTGCACCAATTATGGTAACGCTCTAATTCAGTTGCTCATAAAACAGTTTAAAGTACTTGCTCAGGAGTTCCATCGGTTAGGCTGCCATCGGTATACTCTCTTCATGGTTCGTCAACTCAACCGTGTTCATAAACGGCGGTGCGAAATCACCACGCAACGTCTAGAAACTGTGTACCGGTAATCCATTAGCAGTCTTTTTTGCTTGCTGATTTCTTCTTTGCACAGGGGAGTCATCGCTTGGTGCCGCCGGCGAGCCCTTTGCCTCTTGGTCCCTCAAGACCATCATCCTGAAACAGTATGGGGCGGTGCCGGGTAGAAAGAGAACAGCAATGCCCCTTTCTAAAAGGCGTCCTAGGGTTTGCGACAAATGAACTATTTCAACATTCGTAACATTATCTCGGCCCATTTCAATGAGTCGAAAACCAGTGATTTAAGAACGGGTTTAGAACCATGTACATCACCCATTCTCTTGCGAAGTGTTTGCATGGCGTATGCCCCTTGGTTTAGGGAACCATCAAGATTTTTTATCAACAGTTTTGCTTCTTTCTCATCCCATCCCAATTCAGTCAGTTCCTTTAACAGGATATTTAAAGTATTCTTTGCTTTGAGTGCCTTCTTATAACGTGCCAGAAAACCATCACTCGGTTGCAAAACTAATCCTTCCTCTAGAAATATACTGTTTAATGTTGAATCCACCGCTGCACAGGAAGATGTTAGCGCTCCATCTAAATCACCATATCGTAAACGTTCTGCTGCTTTTATCAGGTCAGAAGTAGCAGCTTCAGGGAGTTCATCTAGTTCGCTGATATCAAGCAACTTAATGGGTAAAAGTTTCCCTTCGGCAAATTGCCAGCCAAGCCGTTCAAGATAAATGCCCAATTCTTCTCTTTTCTCGGGGCGAGAATCAATTATGTTTTTAATAATATTTACCAATACAACAGCTTTATCGTCAGTAGATAGTGAACTTATTGCTCTATCGATTTCAGAAATAAGTTGTCCCTTCGATGCTCCACCCCTTTGATTTTGCTGCTTTTGCTGTAAGTATCCAAAAAGTGTTACATCAAGCCCTGAGAGTCCAACAATTCTCTTGATGTTGTAAAATGAAAAAGTATCTTCAAGTACTACTCTAATTCCACCCCATGCTATATTCATCTCACCAACTTTTTTCATTCTTCCAATTCCTAATTCCAATTATTTATTGCTAGTCAATACTGAAGTAGATATCAAGCCCCTTACGATTTGTTAGTCATGTTGTCAAAATAAGTTTACAAAATTCTGATTTAGCATAAAATGTCCTGATTAAACTCAAATACTAACAATTCTTAAGGTGCAAGCAATAAGAAAACCAGTTCCATCACAACAACTTGGTAAAATTGGGATAGAGTAAAGCTGAGCCACAAATTAAGTGATAATATTCCGGCTCTGCTCATTGCTCTTCAACATCTTTGATCCGACACGTCTTGGCTGGAACGCCTTTGTGCTCTTTTGGAAAAGGAATAGGTATCTGAGGGCAATCACAAATTGGGCAGTCTAGTGATATACTTGTGGCAGTCCATGATATTAGGATGCTGAAGATCCTGCTCGCTGGCAGGAAGCCGACTTTGTACCTCAGCTGTGGGCTGACTTTGCTTACTTTTCAAAGGAAATGATTCAATAGGCTACGGGACCAATGGCTATAAGCATCGGTATGGTATATATGTCAAAGCGTGGTCGGAAGTTGAATGTGCGTCAGGTTGTGTCGAACAATGCTTACTCTCGGACACGCTGTCAAGTGGAGCAGGTATTTGGTTCTATGCATAATGACATACCCGAACAGGTTATGCGATGGTTGGATTGCCCTGCGGAAAATGTGTTATCATATAAAGCGTTTTTTTTAATTTGGAGACGGTGCCCGAGGTATAATCAAAGTGTAAAAGGTTCTGAGTAGTGCCAATGAAGGGACAAGGGTGTGATTTTGTATTAATTACGAAAGTGTGGAGATAAATCTAATAGTTCGATTTTAAGTCCTTTTTCACTGTTGCAAAAAAGTTACATAATATAAGTATTTTTACCCGATTACGACTTATTAGGAAGCACTTGCATCAGAAGGACATTAAGTTGTCGGTTGTGAAAATAGTTTCACAGTAAGTTTAATTATCATAGGAAAAGACGATGAAAAAACTCATAATTTCAGCACTACTGATTGTGTTTGGTAGTGTGTATGCTCTAGCTCAGGACACTGAGATGGCCATGGAAGCGGCTCCCTCGGTGGCGTTGAGTGGTTCCGCCAAGATGGCTCTCAAACAAGTCAGTGGTTGTAAAGAAGGTGAAAGTGGTTGTGGACTGTCGACGGTTGGTGAATATGACGTGAAGTTAGCGTCTTCGGGTGTCACCGATGGTGGACTGACCTTTGGCGCCTCTATGACACTTGATGGTCGTGTGGACAATAATATCTATGGCGATGGCTTTGCGGCCTATATTGGTGGTGCGGATGGCAGTTGGAAGCTGCAGTTTGGCGACAATGATGAGGGGATTGCTACCGTCGGTGGCTTTGGTGTGGCTGACCCCGATGATGGTGCCTTTGGGACAAAAGAGATGTTCCATGACATGGCGGCAGTACCAGCGGATCCAGGTGAAGAGATCCCTAATACAGGGACACCCGCTGTAGACGCTACGGGTACTCTAGCTGGTGGAACTTTTACTGCTGCAGGTGATACTACTTTAGGTGGAACTCTAACTGTTACTATTCCCGCTACTGAAGTTTTAAACGTGAACGATGATAATCCTGAACTCGTTTTAGTTGATACTGAAGCTAATATAGGCACTAGTATTAGAACTGCTGATACTGGTGGAACGGGTAGCACCACAGCAATGCCAGTGCCTGCAACAATCGATATTGCTGAAACAAACTTAGACCGCAAAATTGATTGGGCTAGTCAAACGTATTATTTCGTTTTGAAAGGTTTAGCTGATGATGATGCAATACACAACGGAAAGAGAATCTATCGTCATAAAGACTATCTGAACCCAACTAATCATGATAGTAATGGTGATAGTGATGATAACCCTGAAACTATGGCTGATACTGCAGCTGCAGCTGAAGACAAACTTTTCACTTTGAATGTTATGGATTCCTTAGGTTATCAAATGGCAGTTGATGCAGTTCCAAACCATAGAATTAACCAAAAAGATGCAGTGCCACCGATGACCTCGTTGGAAGCGGAACCATCTAGTCTCAAGGTGATGGCCCTTTCCGGTTCGGTTGCGTCAGTCAGCTACGCTCTCACCTCCGGTACAGGTGATGCACAAGGGTGGTCGTTTGGAGGCAAATATGATGCTGGGATTGTCACTGTTGGACTTGGTATGAACAGCAATAGTGTGCTCTCAGCGAGTGTGGGCGGTTCAGTGACCAACATCGGTTATGAGTTCATCTATGTTCGGCAGTCTGGTATGACACGGTCGGTGGCCGCTGCTACAGCTGCCGGTGATGCGGGTCTTGTCGGTGTGAACAATTGGAATGCGTATGGCTTGAAGGGGAGTTATGAAATTGGTAGCGATTCTGATGTTGCGGTGAAATACTCAAAGCTGACGGATAAAAATGGCAACGCTGGTGGAGCGATGAATGCGACTCAGATTGAGGTTGATTATAACTATGGCCTCGGTGGGGGTGCGAGCTTCTTTGTTGAATATGACCGCGTGAGTGAGACCATGGGCGATGATGATGATAGATCCAGGAATACGATTCAAGCTGGAATCAAGATGAGTTTCTAACTCAATCTTAATCGTCTAGTTTAAGAGGGGGAACTACGGTTCCCCCTTTTGTGTTACCGGAAACCGAAACAAGTGAACCATCTGTTTGAACTGAATTGTCAGGTTATCAGTACTCACCCAATACCATTACCTCTGTTTATTCAATAATCCAAGTCGTTAATGTTCTTAGATCTGGACGAGGGCGGTCTTGAGGGGCTGATCTTTCCGTTC
>Ga0209754_1003125_pt1 | contig 11760 bp, 9 predicted proteins | sample MesohylBB_FD_187295 | JGI IMG/M metagenome (GOLD analysis project Ga0209754, IMG submission 187295) | Host-associated microbial community of the marine sponge Aplysina aerophoba from Gulf of Piran - sponge mesohyl, lysed by bead beating... | ecosystem: Host-associated > Porifera > Sponge >... | reverse complement strand
CCTCCGCCAGAACCTTCGTGATCGCCGCCGTCAGGGTCGTCTTGCCATGATCAACATGGCCAATCGTCCCGATGTTGCAGTGCGGCTTGTTTCGCTCGAACTTCGCCTTCGCCATCGCCACGGTCCCCGTGTTCACGCCGATCGCCGGCCTGCGTGTTCCACATCCTGCCTGAGTGTCGCGTGTCCCGCCGCTATCCGGCGCGAAGGTGCACTGGAGCGGGTGAAGGGAATCGAACCCTCGTATTCAGCTTGGAAGGCTGCTGCTCTACCATTGAGCTACACCCGCCAGGTCATGCACATGCTCCACCCGGCGCCGCCGGGAGAGCGTCCTGCTGGTGGTGGGGGTTGGATTCGAACCAACGTAGGCGTACGCCAACGGGTTTACAGCCCGTCCCCTTTAGCCACTCGGGCACCCCACCCTGTCTCACCGCACCACCGACGCGCCGCAGGGATCTGCGGACCGCCGGGCGCTCGGTTTGGAGAGGAAGGCGTACTACGCGCAAAACGGCGGGCTTGTCAATGCCCAATTGCCCCGGCACAACCCGATCGGGGCCGAACCACACCGCCCTGCAAACCGGGGAGTCCGGCTCGTGCGAAGCTCTGGACGCAGACACACCACCGCACGCCGCCACAGGCCGAACGACGGGGAAGTCCTGCTGTGGGGCCGTCGCCCGGTGATCGCCGCCCTCGCCAATCCGGCCCGCGCGATCGGCGCGATCCTGCATACGCCGGCGGCGGCCGGGATACTGGCCCGTGTGCTCGGGGACCTGGACCCGGCCCGTCGCGGCGTGTTGCCCCGGCCGCAGCCAACCGGGCCGGCGGAGCTGGCCGGCCAGCTGCCACCGGGCGCCGTGCACCAGGGGCTGGCGCTGCGCGCCGGTCCGCTGGCGCAACCCGCCCTTGCCTCGCTGCTCGGCGGTGGCGACGATGGCCGGCTGCTGGTGGTGCTCGATCAGGTGACCGACCCGCGAAACGTCGGAGCGGTCATGCGGTCCGCCGCCGCATTCGGTGCCGCCGCGGTGGTGGTGCAGGCGCGCCATTCGCCGCCGCCGGACGGAACCCTGGCCAAGGCGGCCTCGGGCGGGCTCGAGCGCCTGCCGCTGGTGCCGGTCACCAACATCGCACGGGCGCTGGAGCAGGCGGCGGACCACGGCTTCTGGCGCATCGGGTTTGCCGGCGAGGCCAGGATGGCCCTGTCCGATGCCCATCTGCGCGGGCGGACGGCGCTGGTGCTCGGCGCGGAGGGAGGCGGGCTGCGCCGGCTGACCCGTACCCGGTGCGACCAGCTGGTGCGCATCGCCACCGAGGCGTCATTCGCCAGTCTGAACGTCTCGGCCGCGGCCGCCATCGCGCTCCACGAGGTCCGCCGGGCCGTCGCGACACCGCCGGACCGGCAACGGTGACGGAAGGCCCGGCGCCGGCTGGTAAGGACACCCGCGCGGCGCGGTTTCCTCGTTGCGATTTCGTGACACGTGGTCTAGCATCCGGCCCCGGAACGGACGGCAGACCAGCGCCGGACAGCGAGGCGCGGTGGGGCCGTGGAAACCGACCGTTCCGGCAAGGGAGCGACAGGTGAAGATTTCACGGCCCGTTCTGCTGGGCGGCGTGCTCGTCATCGTGGCACTCGCACTTGTATACCTTCTGCTTGCCGACCGCGACCCGACCGACACAGTACTCGCCCCGCAGGCAACGGAATCCGGCCCGGCAGACAGCGCCGGAACCGGCGGGACGACACCCTCGAGCGGGCAGGCAACGCGACCCGCCGACGGCAAGGACGGGACCGGGGAAACGTCAACCGCCGCTACAGGCACTGGCACAACCGCGGCACCGACACCGCCGGCCGGTACCGACGACGACACGTCAACCGAAAGGAGCGGCGGGAGCGGAGAATCGTCGACCGCCGCCACAGGCGCCGGCACGTCCGCGACAACGGCAGCGCCGGCGGGCACAGCCGACGACGCGCCTGCCGTCGGGAGTGGCGGGACCGGGCAAACATCGACCGCCGCCGCGGACACCGGCACAGCGACGCCGCCAGCAACGGACAGTGGCGAGAGCAGGACCCCAGCCGCCGGCGCGGCGCAGGGCCATGACGCGGACACCGCGCCGGCCGGGGCCGCCACAGGGACCGGAACCACCAACGACACCCCGGCCGCCGCGACGCCGGATACCGGCGGACAGGACACGCAGGTCGCCGCCCCGGACAGCTCGGTGCCGGTACCCGCCGACAGCGCGAGGAGAGACGCCGCCCGCGGCGATGACGCGTCGTCCCCTGTAGCCATCCCGGTGTTCCGCCAGCCGCCGGACGTCCCGATACCGAAGCTCTCACCGGGGTCCTCCACGCGCCCCGCACGGTCCGGCGCCGGGCCCGGCTCGGCAGTACCGGCGGGCTCCGCGACAGGCCCGACCGCATCGGCGGACACCGGCACCGCTGCCGGCTCCACGGACCGGAGCGGCACCCGGGCGGATGCCGGACAGACGGCCGCGGCGCCGGCCCCACGCGATGCGGCGCCCACCGTACCCGACACCACTGCTCCGGCCGCCCCCGCGGACCGGAAGAGCGAACCGGCCACCGCCGCGAACCGGGGCAACACCCGGGCGGACAGCGGACAGACGGCCGCGGCGCCGGCCCCGCGCGACGCGGCACCCACCGTACCCGTCGCCACTGCCCCGGCCGCCCCCGCGGACCGGAAGGGTGAGCCGGCCACCGCCGCGGACCGGGGCGGCACCCGGGCGGACGGCGGACAGACGGCCGAGGCACCGGCGGAGGACGCCGGACAGACGGTGGCGGTATCTCCACCGGCTGCCGCCGCAGCCGCCGCATCGGCAGATCCGCGCGATCAGGAAACGCGGATCGACATCGTGCGCGTCGATCCGCAAGGCAACGCCGTCATCGCCGGACGGGCCCGCCCCCGGTCGCAGATCGAGGTCGGTGACGGGACCGGACTCGTCGGCAGCACCCGGGCGAACGACGCCGGCGAATGGGTCGTCGTCACCGAGCCGATGGAGCCCGGGGACACCGTCCTGACCCTGCGCGAGACCGGCGAGGACGGCAGCGTGCGCGAGTCCCGCGATGCCATCGTCATCGGGATTGCACCACCGGCTGCGGATGGTACCGCCACCGCGCCGCTGGTTGCCGTCGTCCCGCGGGCCGGCGATCCGGCGCTCACACGGCCGACCCGCGTCATCCAGACGCCACAGCCGGCGAAACCGGATGCCGCCAGCGACCACATTCCCCAGGTCGCGGAAGGCAACGGGTCGGCAGACGGCACTCCTTCGGTGACGATCGACACCGTGGACTACGACGAGGACGGCAACGTGGTGCTGGGCGGACGCGCCGATCCCGAAGCCACGGTGCAGGTCTATGTCGACAACAAGCTCTCGGGCACCGACACGGCGAGCGACACCGGCGAGTGGGTCCATCGTTCGCCACAGCCGATCAGTCCGGGCACGCACGAACTGCGCGTCGACCAGGTGACGACCTCTGGAGCCGTCATCCACCGGGTCGTGCTTCCCTTCGTGCGCGCCGAGCCGTTCCGCTCCCTGCCCGGTCAGCGTGTCGTGATCATCCAGCCCGGAAACAACCTGTGGACCATCGCCTACCGGGTCTACGGAACCGGGACCCGCTACACCACGATCTACCAGGCGAACGCCGACCAGATCCGGGATCCGGACCTGATCTATCCGGGCCAGGTTTTCGGACTGCCCAAGGTGGAGCTATAGCCGGTCGTGCAGCCAGAAGCCCGGCCCGGAGGCATACGCAGCATCCTGGTACCGATCGCCCGGGAAGGCCGGCCGTTCATCGCCATTGGTCTGGCGCTGACTGCTGCCGGCTACTGGGTCGCGCATCCGCTCGGTACCGCGGCGCTGGTGCTGACCGCCTGGTGTGTCTATTTCTTCCGCGACCCGGAACGGGTCACACCGCGTCGTGACGGGCTGCTGGTCGCACCTGCGGACGGGGTGATCCTGAGCATCGGCACCGTGCCGCCCCCGGAACAGCTCCGGCTTGGCGAGCAGGAGTGCCTGCGCATCAGCACGTTCATGAATGTCTTCGACTGTCACGTAAACCGCTTGCCCTGTTCGGGGCGCATCGGCACACTGCACTATGTGCCGGGACGGTTCGTGAACGCATCCCTGGACAAGGCGAGCGAACAGAACGAGCGCCAGCTGGTCCGCGTCGACCGGCGCGACGGCCGCGCCGTGGGACTGGTGCAGATCGCGGGCCTGGTCGCCCGCAGGATCGTCTGCAGGCTTCACGAAGGCCAGGAAGTGACGGTCGGTGACCGGTTCGGCCTGATCCGGTTCGGCAGCCGGGTGGATGTCTACCTGCCCGCGGACGCGCTCCCGCTTGTCGAGGTCGGCCAACGGTCCATAGCCGGCGAAACCGTTCTCGCGGCCCTGGGCGCGGGAGAGCCGCTGGTCGGGATGCGGTCGGGCGAGGAGAGCGCATGAAGCACCGGACAGGCATCAGGCTGTTGGCCCGGGCACGATCACCAGGCGTGCGCCTGCTGATTCCGAACCTGATCACCATCATGGCGCTGTGCTGCGGCCTGACCGGCATCCGGTTCGCGATACAGAATCAATGGGAACTCGCGGTCGGTGCGATCGTGGTCGCCGCAATTCTCGACGGGTTCGACGGCCAGGTTGCCCGATTGATAAAGGGGCAGAGCCGGTTCGGAGCCGAACTGGACTCGTTTTCGGATTTCGTGTGCTTCGGCGTAGCCCCGGCGATGATCCTGTTCCTCTGGACCACCCAGGATGCACGTGGCCTCGGCTGGGCCTGCGCGCTGTTCTTTGCGATCTGTGCCGCACTGAGGCTGGCGCGGTTCAACCTGACCATCGACAACCCGCCGATGTTCGCAAGCCGGTTCTTCATCGGCGCCTCGGCCCCGGCCGCGGCATGCATCGGGCTCCTGCCGCTGATCCTGAATCTCGAGACCGGCAGGAGCGCGTTTGCCAACCCGGTTGTGGTGTCGCTGTGGATGGTGTTCGTCGGGCTGTTCATGGTCAGCAGCATCCCGACCTACGCGCTCAAGGGCTGGAAACTGCCGGTGATCCTGGTGGTGGGACTGGTCGCCACCGGCGTTCTCGGCGCTCCGTGGATGACGCTCGCCGGCTGCATCCTCATCTACCTCGCAACGATCCCGCTGAGTTTCCTGTCCTACCGCAAGCTCACGGCGGCGGTCCTGAAGGGAACCGACGTGAACGCGCCGGCCCCGGACAAGCCCGGCGAGCGCATCGCCTGACGCCGCGGCCCCGGCCGGACAGGATCCGGCCTGCGACCGTGTACGGGAAGGCACCGACAGGCACTTCCCCCGGCGTCCGCCGACCTGGATGCCGGACCCGGCGGACCCGACACCCGCCGCGACATGCCTTCAGAAGGTCTCCAGCCAGGGGCGCAGTTCGATCTCCCATGCCCAGGAGCTTCTGTGCTGGCGGTGGACGTGCAGGTAGGTTTCGGCGATGGCGTCCGGATCCAGCATGCGGTCATCGCCGGTATCGCGGCGTTCGGGCCGGTGTTCGGCCCTGATGCCGCCGTCGATGACGAAGTGGCCGATGTGGATGCCCTGCGGGTGCAGTTCCCTGGCCAGCGCCTGGCACAGGCCCCGCAATCCGAACTTGCCCATCGCGAACACCGACGAGCGCGGATACCCCTTCACACCGGCGGACGCACCGGTGAAGAACAGCGAACCGCTGCCGCGCCCGGTCATGCGGCGCGCCGATTCCCGGGCGACCAGGAACGCCCCGAAACACGTCACCTCGATCGCCCTGCGGGTCGCCACCGGGTCGAGGTCGGTGATCGGTCCGGCGACCCGCGCCGACGGGTTGTAGACCACGATGTCCGGTGTCCCCGTGGTCCGGTCAAGCGCTTCGAACAGCGCGGCGACGGAGTCGATGTCGGTCGCATCGCAGTCATGGACCGCGGCGCCGGTTTCCCCGGCGAGTCCGGACAGCTTGCCGGTGTCGCGCGCGGCGAGCGCGACCGCCATTCCTTCGCGGGCAAACAGTCGTGCGAGCGATGCGCTCAGGCCCGGCCCGGTTCCGACGATCAGTGCTGATTCAGACATGGGTCCTCCTTGTCCTTTGGTCAGGATGGTGCTGTCCGGCCGCGACTGGGCGGTGGCCGGACCAGGTCGAACGGTTCGGGGAAAGTGCCCACCGGAACCTCGATCAGCGTTGGACGGGCTGCGTCGAGACCGGTGCCGATCGCGTGGCGCAACGCGTCCGGGGTCTCCGCCCTGAGGCCCAGGACACCGAAGCTTTCGGCCAGCCTGACGAAGTCCGGGTTGGTGAACTCGGACCCGATGACCCTGTTGTCGTAGAGCTCGCGCTGCATGCGCAACACGTTACCGAAGGCGCCGTCGACGAAGACGACGGCAACCAGGTTGATCCCGTGGTGCACCGCGGTGGCGAGTTCCGGCATGGTGTACATGAAGCCGCCGTCACCGCTGATCGAGACCACCGGGCGGTCCGGGTGCGCCACCTTAACCCCCAGCGCGGTCGCATAGCCGTAGCCCAGCGTGCCCTGATAGCCCGGGGTGACGATCGACCGGGGGTGGTGGACCGGGAACCCGACCCGCGAGACATAGCCGACCTGGGTGAACTCGTCGATGAACAGGCCGTCATCGGGCAGGGCCGCGCGCAGGGCGCGCAGCCATTCCATCTGCGGTCCCGCCTTCGCCTCGATTACAGCGGCGGCACGCGCCTTGACCTCACGCAGTTCCTCCTCGCGCGACGGGCGGGACCGACCGACCTGCGCCACCCGGTCGATCAGTTCCCGTGTGGCTTCGGCCGCGTCTCCGAGAATCGCGACCTGCGGCTTCATGACCCGGCGGATTTCCTCCGGATCGATCTCGATGTGGATGATGCTGATGTCATCGTCCATGCCCCAGGTCATGCGTTCACCCTGCAGGCGCGAGCCGATGCCGATGGCGACGTCGCAGTCCTTCCACAGCATGCTGCCGGAGACCACGGCGTGGCCGAGATAGTGGCGCTCGTCCATGACGCCGCGCCCGTTCTGGTAGGCCACCACCGGCGCCTGCAGCATGGTGGCGAGTTCCCTGACCTCCTCGACGGCATGCAGCGCACCCCCGCCGACGAAGATCATCGGCCGCTTCGCGGCGCCGAGCAGGCGGGCAGCGGCATCGATCGCATCGAGGTCAAGCGGCGGGCCGGGATCGGCCGGCGTACGCTCACCGAGTCGCACCGGCGCGCGCATCGCCATCACGTCCATTGCCATCTCGAGCGCCACCGGGCGCTGCCGCCCCGAGCGTAGCTGGCGAAAGGCCTCCGACACGCATGATGGCGCCTGGCCCGGGTGATCGATCCGCGCGGCGTGCTTGGTCAGCCCCCGAAGCACGCCGAGCTGATCGGGGATCTCGTGCAGCATGCCGAGCCCGCGCCCGATCATGTGCGCCGGTATCTGCCCGGTCAGCGCGAGGACCGGGGAATTGCACGCATAGGCGGTCGACAAGGCGGCGGTGGTGTTGAGCAGTCCCGGTCCCGGCACCACCGCGTAGGTCCCGATCCGGCCGGTCGACTGCGCGTAGCCGTAGGCCATGTAGGCGACGCTCTGCTCGTGGCGCGCGTTGACTACCGAGACGGCGTTGCCGGCGTCATGCAGCGCGTTGAACATGGCGTCGAGCTGGACACCGGGCAGCCCGAACACCGTTTCGATCCCTTCGGTGATCAGGGACCGGACCATCGCCTCGCCACCCGTCATCGTCTCGGCCTTCCGGCCCATCAGCATTCTCCAGTTCAACGTCACCGAGCCTGTCGCGACACCATCAGGGACGGCGCATCAGCCGTCGCGGCGCGGTGACCGGCATCGCCAGCAGCAGCGAGGACAGGGTCTTGCCGTGCTGGTCGAGGTTCAGGGCGGCATTGACCCCGCCCTGCAGGACGTCGTCGATCACGAAGTTCAGCGCCGGCAAACCGGGCAGCTCGTAGCGTGTCACCCGCGAGGCACCCTTGTGGGCGAAGGCCTCGAGCACCCGTTGCTCCGTCACCTGCTCAAGCAGCAGCCGGTAGGCCTCGGGACGGTAGGGAATGAGACTGATGCTGGACCGATTGCCCTTGTCGCCCGCCCGGGCATGGGCGATCTCGTGCAGCCGTGTTGGCAGCGGCTCATCATCCTCGCTCATGCGGCGGTCTCGACCATGCGCACCTTGGGGCGGACCAGGTCACGGTCAACCAGGATCGAGGCGGTATGGATCTGGTCCGTCACCGACTGCCTGAACCCGCCTCCGGCTGCTGGACCGCTGCAGTACAGGCTCATCAGTTCCTGGTTGATGCGCTCGACGACCGCGCGGTCGGACCCGCGCGAAGCAACCCGCACCCGGTAGTCGCCATCCGGCGGGACCGTGACCGCGGCCGCGGCATTGCCGGCATCGCCGTCATGCACGCTGACCGTACCCAGGATGTCGAACCGGACCGGGCAGTTCGTGCCTATGTCGCGGCACCGCTGGCGCACGACATCGACCGCGAGCCGCGCCCGGGCAAGGGCGTTGGGACCGGCATAGCTCAGCTCCGCCTCTCCCATCCAGCCACCCTCGACGCTGACCGTCGCCTTGAGCGTGCCAGGCCGCGGCCAGCCGCGCGCGCCTCTCAGCCGGACCCGGTCCGGGCCGATTTCCTCGACCGTCACCCCTGTGATGTCGAGGATCACGTCGGCGGTGAGATACCGCGCGGGGTCGTGGATCTCGTAGAGCAGCTGTTCCTTGACGGTGCCGGCGGAGACCAGCCCGCCGGTATTGTCGGCCTTCGAGACCACAACGGTCCCGTCTCGGCCGATTTCGGCGACCGGAAACCCGACGCGGGCCAGGTCGGGCACGTCCTTGTAGCCGGGGTCCGCGTAGTAGGCGCCTGTCACCTGGGCGCCGCATTCGAGCAGATGGCCCGCCATGGTGCCGGCGGCAAGCCGTGGCCAGTCATCCTCCGCCCAGCCGAATTCGTGCACCAGCGGCCCGAGCACCAGTGCCGGATCGGTACAGCGTCCGGTCACCACCACGTCGGCTCCCTGCGCCAGCGCCTCGGCGATCGGCCGCGCGCCCAGATAGGCATTGGCGGCAACCAGCGGCGCCTCGCCGATCTCCAGGCCCTCGATGGTCGGATACCGGCGGACCTCGCCTTCGGACATGACCTCGAGCAGGTCGTCGCCCTCGACGATGCCGATGCGAAGTCCGTCACACCCCTGTTCCGCCGCGATCTCCGCGATCCTGGCCGCGGCGGCGGCCGGATTGGCGGCGCCGAAGTTCGACACGATACGGATACCCGCCGAGTGACAGTCGGCCAGTACCGGGCGGACATAGGCCTCGAGGAAAGGCGAGTAGCCGTGCGCGGGATCGGCGCGCCGGTGCTTCTGCGCCAGCGCCAGGGTGCGTTCCGCCAGGGACTCGAAGATCAGGTAGCGGGGGCCATCCCGCCGCGCCAGGGTTTCCACCACCGGTCCCGCGGCATCGACCCGATCACCGGAGAATCCGGCACCGCACCCGACGTGCACGGTTTCCACGCCCATGCCACACTCTCCCGCTGCATCGCCCCGATCACCGCCGCGGGCATCTAATCAGAAGGCGGTGGTGCGGGCAACAATCGAGGCCGTGGACCGGAGCCCCCCGCGGCCATACCGTGCGCCCCGACTGCCCCGGACCAGACATCGGGAGCCCTGCCCATACCACGGATCAATCGCGCCATCGAACTGCTCGCCCGGGACCAGCCGGTCTACTACGCCATGGTGACCAAGTTGACCTGCCAGCGGGGTCTCGCCGAGGCACACAGCTGGGCCGACTACCTGACCATCGATCTCGATCACCTGCCCTTCGACATGGGTGGACTGCACGCTTTCATGGCAGGGCTGGTTGTCGGCGGTCCGACCGCGACCGGCCACTGCACTCCATCCGTCGTGGTCTCCCTGCCCATGGACGGATCCTGTGCCGACGCCGTGAACGCCAACCGCTGGATGATCCAAAAGGCCCCGGCCGCCGGTGTCCACGGCCTGCTGCTGTGCCGCCGAATGCCCGGAGGCGGTCAGGGCCTTCGTGGAGGGCGCGCGCTACCCGTTCCGGTCTGCCGGTGTCGGCGAGGGACTGGGTCAGGGCCGGCGTGGTTCCGGCGGCCAGCACACGGCGGCGACGAGACCTGCCTTGCCGTGCCCGGGATCGCGTTTGCCGAGTGGGGGCCGGGCGACATGGGAATGTCGCTCGGGCACGAGGATGCCCACGACCCGCCGTGGCCGGCCGACATGCTCGCCGCGCGGAGCCGGGTCAAGGCGGCATGCCACCGGGCGGGTGTCGCGTTTCTCGACGTCATGCAGGCCGATACCGTCACCGGGCTCATTGACGAGGGCGTGAGGATTGGCGCCGCCATGCGGCGCGGAGCGGAGTCAGGCCGGGCTCCAGCCGGCAAACCGGCCCGGCCACGCCTGCGGAATGACCATCGAACGCGGCGGCTCGCCACCGATGACCTGGCCGATCTGGTCGGCAACCCCGTGCATCATGGCGTGGATCCCGCGATCGGTTCCGGAAGCAATGTGCGGTGTCACGATGACATTCTTCATCGACAGCAGCGGATTGTCGGGCAGCGGCGGTTCAGGGTCGGTCACGTCGAGCGCCGCACCGGCGAGGTGGCCGTCCTTGAGCACCCTGATCAGTGCCGCCTCGTCGAGAACCGGACCGCGCGACGCGTTGACCAGGTAGCCGCCCTGCGGGATCAGCCGAAGTTCCCGTTCCGAGACCAGGTGGCGGGTCTCCGGCAGCAGCGGGACGTGCAGGGTGACGAAGGTGGAGCCGGCGAACACGGCGTCGAAACTGTCGGTCAGCGTCACGCCGTCGGGCATCTTGCTGCCGGGATCGACGAACGGGTCGTGGACGACCACCTCCATCCCGAGGCCGAGGGCGCAGATCCCGGCGACCCGTCGGCCGATCCGGCCATAGCCGAGAACGCCCAGGGTACGGCCGAGCAGTTCGGTTCCGCGCATGTCGATCCGCTCGATGCTGTCGTCGCCGCGCAGGAACCTGTCGCCAGTCATTACCCGTGCCGCCATCGCCATCAGCAGGGCCACCGCGTGCTCGGCGGTGGACTCGGTCGGTGCATCGGGGTTGTGGATGACGATGATCCCCCGTTCGGCGGCGGCCGCGACATCGATCTTGTCGACGCCGATACCCGGCGTGGCGACCATCTTCAGCCGTTCGCCCGCGCGGTCCAGGAAGGCCGCATCCACCGGCTGCGGCCCGACCACCAGGATGTCGGCGTCGGCGACCTGCCCGAGGTCGGGATCGATCACGACCTCGGCCATCTCCCTGATCCGCCCGGTCGCCCCCATCGGCAGTTCGTACTGCATGACCACTCGCACAGGCATGTCGCCCTCCACTCCCCTCACTGGTACGCCACCGGAGCCGGGGCGCTGAGGCGCGAGCATAGCGTGCCGGCGAACACCCCTGCACCCCGCATCGCGCGGGGCCGTGACAGCGGGCCGGTTGCGTGCATCATGCGTACCGGAGCCGACAGGCGAACGGGAGACCAGCAATTCGACGCGCCACCTCGGTCGGTATAGCCCGAAGTTCCCTCTGATTCCAGCGGCCGGATCGCTCTAAACATATGATTTTGGCCGCAAAATGGCATGATGTCATCACATGAACGTTCCCATGTAATAATGCATTTGTCTGTTGACAGCGCTTGCGTCATGGCCTATACATGTTGCCATGTACATAGACATCGTCCCCAACCGGAACTCCCCGCCGGCCGTCCTCCTGCGCGAGGGATGGC
>Ga0209754_1003119_pt1 | contig 11772 bp, 10 predicted proteins | sample MesohylBB_FD_187295 | JGI IMG/M metagenome (GOLD analysis project Ga0209754, IMG submission 187295) | Host-associated microbial community of the marine sponge Aplysina aerophoba from Gulf of Piran - sponge mesohyl, lysed by bead beating... | ecosystem: Host-associated > Porifera > Sponge >... | reverse complement strand
GTGAACCAGCTCCACCTCGTAGTCGCAGCAAAGCGTCCCGATGGACCGGGCGTTGAGGTCGATGCCGATCGAGCGCAGCGCCGGTGGCTTGCGCTTCATGATCGCGCCGCCCCCAGGTGCGTTTCGATATAGGTGTCGTGGGGCCGCATCAGGCCGACAATGGCCTGGCTGAGCCCCATCGTCGCCTTTGAACCATGCCATGCGCCCATCGAAACCGCCTTCCCGGAACCGTCCGGGGCCAGCCATAGAACGCCGGAATCATAATGTCAACCGGAATCTTCATCGCCCCGAAATGGCGGCCACGACAGGGTTTCAAGCCTAGGCGCGCTCAGATCAACGCACTAGCTCCCAAAGGTTTAACCCACGCACTAGGCGGGCGTTCCTGCCGTGAAAATCACGCAAAATGAAAATCGCGAAAAATAGGGGGTGAGCAGATACACCGGATAATGATTTCTCGGCTGCACACATGGGCAAGGCCTTCAGAGAGGTTAGGGCGGGACTTGGTTCCCTTGCCGTGAAACCGCCGGTATCTTTCGAAGAGTTTCGCGACGAAATTTACTCCAACTTAACTGCGCGTTCGCTCAGGCGGCAACTGATTCGGGTTATGATGGCCAACGCGCGGCTATGCAGGTCCGCAGGGTCGTCGCTCTGTTTGTTCGTCGTGCGCATTGGAACGTGGAAAAGCGCGTATGGCAGATGCCAGCGAGAAGTTTTTTCGGGTTTCGGATGCTTTCCAAGTTTGCCGGACTTAAATCAATTTTCGATTTCCACAGATTCTCGGCGGTTTCCACGAGCGTTGCATGTCCGAACAGCGGAGTTAGATTTTGCGCAGCGGCCGCGGTTTGAACGGCGTGAAATTCCGAAAGCAGCTTCAATTATATGGCGTGTCCGAAGTGTAGTTTATCGCAAAGGTTGTCCGAGGTCGCCGAAGAAACAATCCGAAGCTGCAGAAGCGCTGCACGGGCAGGTGAATTGCATCCCGTGGGGATTGTGCGCGGACCGTGAGGAATTCCGGGGCGCGGAATGTTCGTCGGCGCGTCGCTGCAAGTAACGCAGGCGATTGGCTTGGGCGATGTAATTTATTGAGCGCGAGCATCGACCGATTCCGTTCCGCAGAACTGAAATTGAATCCAGCGGGACTGGGATGCATGCAAATCGGAAATTGAATCGAATTCCGATTATCATGTGGATTTTCGGTCAAGTTTAGCTCGCGCGACTTGAGAAGATGCAGTAGAATTCGCTTGAGATTCCAAGTTGGAGCCTGTTTTTCGGGTATAGAGTCTTGGACAAGGGGCGGGCATCCGTCGGAAATTTGAGGAGAAACCCATGCGATCAGCAAGAATTGGGTGGGCTACATGCCTGCTTTTGGGCGGTGTGGCGGTGTCCCTGTCGGGATGCTTAACGAAAACGAAAGTAGTGGATAGAGTGGTCACGGCTCGTGAAACCGTTACTGCGCCGAATATTGCGCAGATGTTGCTTGCGGAAAGCGACTACGGAACAAGCGATTCGAAAATTAAGGCTGCCGTTAATGCAGAGGGCATGTTTGTTTTCTCCGAAATTACTTCGGATAATAGCGACGATTGCGGTCCCCCAGGCAGTACCCCAAGCGCGGGTGCCAATTGCATCCAGTACGACATAAAAAGCATATTCGCTAGTCAGGGAACAGCAAGGACTGCCAATGTTGATTTTGGCAATAACGTGAATTCGCTTCAATTTATAGAAGTTGACGATATTACGGCTGTTAAGGACGCTGACACTGATGAAGGCATTCAGGGATATACTGAAGTAACGCACCAGGAAATTGTAAAAGATACAATTCCGTTTTCAAAATTGACCGGAGATCCAAAGGATTTTATGGACTCCAAATCGAGTACGGACGATTACGGAAGAAAGGGAAATCGCTACACTGTTCTTCACAATTTGCCTGATGGCAACGCAATCGCCTTGTTTGCGACAGAAAGCAAGTATCTGAAGGATTACGGCTCGGACGACGAAGATGCTGAAATGTTTGCCGGGGGGTACTGGGTCGAGATTTCGAAGGATACCGATGGGAATAATAATGTTGTAAATGCCGGCGTGTTTTCCGATGCCGAGGGATTGACACGGGCTTTTAGTCATGGACGGTGGGCATTTCTATGGGCGGACGATGATAATTTCCGAGAACCGAATGCTGCCCCTTATGACGATGAAATTACCGCAACATATTCCGGCAAAACAGAAGGCGGATACAGCGACAAACGTGGAGCGGGAGGATTTTCTGGCGATATTGAGCTTAAGGCAAAACTTTTTGGCGGCTACGCTACGGCTAGCTCTGGCATTGACACCCGAAATTCAGACGATTATGTTCCCGCAATTGCAGGAACTGTTTCCGGCCACATTGATGGCATCAAACTTTATACGTTCCAAGATTTCGGCAATAGATCTTCTAATACTCTTTCTGGCACAGTCAATCTTGGGTCGGCACCCGTCGGCGAGATGGGAACGATGAAAGGAGATGTGACGATCGGCACGGTAACTACTATGAAAGGAATGTGGCACGGTATATTCTCAGATACTACTAAAACCTTAAATGCTCCGACATTTGTACTGGGCACGTATGGGTTTGAACATACCCAGGATTCCGTCGAACGTGCATTTCTAGGCCATTTCGGTTTAGAACATCCTGATGTAACCACCGATTAATAGGACAAAAAAATCGCATTGAGTTTAAGACTTCGAGACGAATACCTTGGACTTGACCGGTTGACAATCTGCAGCTTGGCCTAGGTGAACTAGGGAGCAGAAATCCTACTCGGAAAGGCCCGTCGTCAATCGACGGGCCTTTTTCGTAAAGTAGCAAGAGCTTCCAATTTCAAGCTTGCTGGCGAAATCCATATAGACGGCGCCGACTTGATCGGCCCGTAAAGTGTCGTGAGGAAAGCAGTGAAACTCCGCCTCTCGTTGTAAGAATAGCATGAGGAAAACAGCCGCCGAATTTCTAGGTCGAATGGTCAAAAGCGAATTCGGTACTGTTAGTCTCAACCATTGCTATCCTAGCCTGCTATACCGCTAACGCGAGCTGATGCTCATGTGTCCTTGCGAACACTGCCGGTAAGCGACCAAGGAATTGAGGCGCGGAGGCCCGTCGCTAGGAATACCCGATCCGCGCCGCCCGATAGTAGCCAATTCGGCTCAAATGCTTCCGCCGCTGTTCGTCAGGCAAGCAACTTGAAAGTAGATTATTCAAGCGCGCTTCCAAGAATTCGTCCATTGATTAGATGCCGGATTTAATTTCCGTTCCAATGGAAAAATACTCGCGGACAAATTCGCAAGCGAAATTTCTGTCCCACAATAAGCGCTGATTTCCGTAATATAGCGATCGACCTCGTTCCAGGCGACAAATATTGCCGCATCGCGAATCACTCACAAAAATTGCTCGGTCATATTCAGTTCGGTTCCGTAACGATTTCGTTAAGAAGACGAATTTCACGATAATAGGCGCCAAGATGCACGAGATGCGCCCGTTGCCAATAAAGGGCATTGGGGCCGCCGAGACGGAGTAGATTTCTTTTCGGAGGCCGCTTTACTCCGACTGGCAGGCAGCAATCCAAGGCACGCACGGCGGTGCTTCGGGCGCGGCGAGCAGATTCCCGTGCTCGTTGAAAAAAAACTTGGAACCGTGCCGCGAAATCTAGCCGCTCCAGTTTCTATACCGCCGCCTGGATTCGAAGACCGCTGCGAGGCCGGAAAGTGGTCGCCGGGATCCAAATAGACGAAAAAATGGACGGTGAGCACTAGACGATGCGCAGGTCGCGGTTGCCCGGCAAGGTCGACGTGGCGCGTTCCGGCTGGGGTTGTGCTCGACGCGAAGGACCGACAACCCAATTCGTACAACGAATCTCTCACGGCGACTAATTTCTTGCATGTAAAGTTTTGGCCGCGAATCGGCGTAATTCATGCCATTTGGGCCCTTGCATTTCTAATGGGAGTATTTTTTTAGCCTTCGGAAGTTTGTTGCGAGTTGGGAATTTTCGCGAATGCCGCTTGCGAATGATATTGGTGTCTGCCTAGTCCCATCGGTGCCTTCATCAAATTTGGACGGTTCCACGGCGGGAAGGAAGCAATACTGTCGACATATTGAATTTGCTCGCTCTAGCGCAATAGGCTTAGCGAGTGGCAATCCCCGAAATCGGGGGTTGATCGTCAACTGAAACTGTTGCGGCAACGCTGCGGGAGATGCCGAGGAGACTTTTCCGGGCCGAGGCGCTTAGATCGGCTCGTTTCACTGATAAACAAAGCGGTTAGATTTTTCGAATCGCTGCTCTCGCACCTCATCCTCGCGGCGTTCTCTTTGACGCACGTCTGACATCCATTTCTTTGCTTCTTTAACGGTCGCGCGGGCACATGCACTGATGCGTGTATCCGCGTGATGGAACAGAATCTTGAACGTAGCTATTCGGTGCTCCATGGTGTCCGCCTGGCTTCCCCGCCACGAGGCAGGAATGATCTTGCTTGCGATCGCCTTTAGAATATCCTCGGGAACAGGCGATGCCTCGAGGAAACGGATAGCGGCATCGGCAAGCCGGACTGGTTTGTCTTCGCTGGCAGAAATCCAAATCTGCAGACTTGATTCGACAATCTTTCAAGCCTCGGGATCATTGCGAGCCTTGCACCATGCGACCAAGGTGTCCACTTTGATGCCGAACAAGACAGGCTTGCGAAAGGTCCCGTGCTCAACGAAGCGGGAGAGTTTTGGCACCTTTCGTCGTCATCGATGAAAACCCGGTCCAGAAACTCGTAGGGCATCAATTCGGCGCATATGAGCGCGGCGCCGATAAACGAATTCAGGAATCAGTGCTGCCTGTCGACAACATCGAAAATCGCATCGAACAAGGCGGATTTTTCTGGCTCGTTCCCGCCGAATCGAAGGCTTGCCTGGAGAACCTGCTTCATTCGACGACCGACAGCACCGCCTGGATCATTCAAGTTGTTCCGCAACCGGTTTGCCGCGGCAATCAGCCCAAGTCGCCTGAATTCCATCCCCGGAACATCGTCATCGAGGCTCTCGCAATTCAACTTCAGGGCCAAAGCTTGAAGAAGAACATCCTCGCTAGCCGGCTTCGCCACTATCCTGTTGGCTAGCTCCAGCAATTTCTTAGAAGGAAGCGACGCATGCTGTGGTCTCCAGAGAAGTTCATAATACATCCTGCCCGGACATCGTCTGGCGCCTCCAGAGCCGTCAAGCAGCGATCCAGATCGCCTTCATCGAAGGTCCTGACTGGATGAAGGCCGACGAGTTCCTGGCTATGTTTCGGGTTGTCCAAGCATTTGTTAAGAATGCTTTGAGCGCGCGAACGATCTACGCGGTCCAGATGTTCGATAAACCCCGCAAGAACAGAGAAGTAGAAATTCTTGGTGCCGGTTCGGTTCAGGGCATCTACAAAGTCGTCCCGCATCGTCTGTTTGTCGTGGGCGCCGGCAGCCATTCCCGGTCCAAAGACTCTTCCAAAGAGCTTCCCGTCCGAAGAGAATAGTCGATCCCCCAATGCCGCAATTGGTTGGCCAGAGTAGGCGAATTCCATGCCCAGTTTCCTGGCCCTATGTTCAAGACGGATCGCAGACTTTTGGTAACTGCCAGGCTCGTCGTTATTGAATTCGTCATCGAGAGACCAATTGAAGTTGTTATATCCGAGCACATAGTTGGCGATCTCGGCCATCAGGCCTGACGGAGCAAGCTGTTCTTCCAGCTGCTTTTATTCCAGCGGGATATTCTCATCATTTTGACCGGGTTCCATCTCTGTATGGTCGAAGTAAATCGTTTTCCGCACCGCCTTCCAACCGTCGGTCCATGCGCGCTGAGAATGGAGTTTCAATGCCGCCGCGCCAAGCTTTCCTCTCGTCCTTGGTTGCCGCCAAAGTCCCCGGAACGCTTCGGCGATCGTTTGTCGCACCTGTCGAGCAAGTTCTTTGTCATCGAGCAATTCTTATTCAACCGCGATGTCGATAAACGTCCGGTACCATTCAACAAGCTTGTCTTGGTCCGGCTCGAACCCAAAATCCCGGGGCTACGCACCGAAGTCGTTTATCCCCATCCCGAACCAGGGCGGCCCACTCAACGCGGCAGAGAGCATTCTGAAGCCAAGCTTCCGGCATCGGTCGTCGTCGGAATTTAATGTGTCTTTCAGCGAGGCTGCGGCTGGTCTAGTGATGCATGGGTGCCGGACAAGAATGCCTGGAACAAACGAATGATCCTGTGCCTAGCAGAATTGCGGTTGTTCGACTCATTTTCGAAGTCTGCCATTCGCAGCGGGAGGCTAAAGCAGCGACAAACTGCGTCCGGTCCATATGCCAGCGAGGTCAGCAAACTGAGAAAAAGGCGCGGCCATGGCGCTAGAGGACGGGTGGGGGGTGAAAAGGCGCTAATGGGCTTATCGGATCCAAGCCGTGACCCTTCGCGTTTTCGCCTCGGCCCTGATACGGCACAGTGCTTCACCGACATTCAGGCCGGTCAGAGAATGGCCGTCGCCGAAAATCCTCCTCGTCGGCCCGGGTTTGGCCTGCGTGTTGAACGCCAGCGTCAGGCCCATATTGTCCAGATACGCGTCCTCAGCCCCCTCGAAATCGTCGGGCGACTGCGACGCCAGCAGCAGAACGCCGCCTTTGGACCGGCTCATGCGAACCAGATTCGCCAAGGCCGGTAATCTGGTCCTGAGTATTATATGCGCTTCGTCGAGCAAAGTAACATGGCGAACCGCCCGCCGACCTTCCGCATCCATCGGAGCGTCCGGCAGTCCGTTCAGCCATCTGTCGAGAGCATTCAGGGTCAGGTTGACGATGAGTCGCCGTATTTCTTCCGAACCGTCCTGTGGCAACTGAACGATCCAACTTCGGCAAAAGAAATCAGCGGGAGCTTCCGTCGGCGTAAACAAGTCGAACCGCGTCAGTTCGTTCAACAAGGCGGTCAACTCATCCGGCTTCCGGTCCCGTTCTTCGTACACGACGCCGAGCGCGTGGGCGACATCGGCCAAAGTCGCGGCCCTATTGCCAATTCGTGTCCGCAGGGTTGTTGCGATCGCTTCCCAAAGAGCCTCCGACTGCACTCCGCCAATTTTGCTCATTTTGACGGAAACGAACGCGTCGCGGACGCGGGACGCCGCCTGCTTGATAGCGTTCTCGCTATCGGAGGACACATGCAATACATTGAGTGGTACCGGCGTGTCGGGTGGACGCGGGACATCCGCGCCGAATGTCGCGGCCAGATTCTCGGCCAAGTCGCCCTTGAAATCGAACGCGAGCAAAGGCGTCTCGCCGAAGTGACGGAGTTCCTTGAGCATGTGGACGGCGGTTCTGGTTTTCCCGGAACCCACGCCGCCCATAATCGCCATGTGAGGGCTGCCGCCCGCGCCGTTCAACGCAAACGACACCTTTTCGCCCGTTCTGGCGTCGCTCGCGATCTCGCCGACGGGAAGGTGTATCTCGCTGGCCATTGCTGGTGTAGGTCGCGACCCGCCCTCACCGGCATTCTCTGAAAGATTAGCTAGCTCCGCGAGTCGGGCCACGAAACGCGCCATATCGCTTCCCGCGTTTTTCCAGTCGGCAGCCAGCAATTCCGCACCTCGAGTCCAGTGCGCGGACACCAGCGCTTGGAACTCCCCTTTCGACATATTCCGCCGGTCTGATCGCTGCACGATTAAGGCAAGCCAAGCGGCCAAATTTTCTCCTTCACCGAACAATTGTATCCCGCGTATCGTGGTGGCCATATCCACGCCTCCAAATTCCACTAAAGGCGGCGCTGGCAGAGAAAGTGACCGAGCAATAGCAAGTCGTGCAGCGATATAACGATGGGGCCAACCGATTGTTCGAGTTAGTTCCGCACATTCATTATCAGCGGCTTTTGTGGAACGAAACTTCGCCGTTTGTAGATCGGAAACCTCAAGCATCATACGTGCCCCTTGGCTAGATCGGTGCTGTGGACTGTCGTAACGGAGACGCCTCCGTCGAAGGTCAGCTTCAATTCATAACCGGCGACGATGCGATGCTTTATTGCATCGAGTTTATCATCGACAATCTCTTGGTCCGTAGAAAGTAAGATTACCTGTCCGGGCCGATCAGTGAATGTTCTGAGTACCCCTAGTCTCTGTTCGAGGCTCAAGCGTGCCAGCGGCGTATCGACAATAAAGGGGAAGGTACGCCTACTCACTTTCGTTATTGCCGCTATCAACGCTTGTGTGAATATCTGATTCGCGCCGGCGGATTTCTCAATCGCATGAAGATCGGTGCCGTCGGCAGCAAGCATACGAACTTCGCAGTTCGGCGAAATTTCAATTCGATCAACACGATCTGAATGATGAGCCATAGACTTCCATGTCGCGGTCATCTCATTGGCAACCTCGTCGACCTCATGCGGTACGGCAATATCCAATAGTTGGTCGATTAGACCGGCATAGGCATCCGCGAGTTCGGCATATGCGAGTTCCGGTGCGCCAGAGTTCAACTGTGAAACATATCGACCTAGTTCCGCCCGTCTATTCGCAAGTTCGGCTTTAGCGGCCGTTATAACCCGCGATGCTGCGTCTCGCTGCTCTGAATATTTACCGCGCAACTCCGATAACTCCGACAGGCGGGCCGCCCATTTCTCGATGTCCGGCGACACTTGCTCGACCTCCAGAGCCTCCCGCCTTTTTGCCTCCGCCTTGCCGCGCGCCTCGTGGAAGCGGTCGACAGTTCCTGAAACCTCGACCATTGCGAGTGACCCGACTGCCGCTAGACGATCAATTGTTCGGGTCCTCGCCGGGCCGGCGAGCGCGCGATGAAGGTAATCGTCAGCGCAACCTTCGGGCGGAGGATGCCACAATGCCTCCCAAGCCGCCTTCGCCGCTGCGACTACCCCTTCCCAATGGACAACGGGCACCGGTGGCTCTAGGCCAGCGATCCGCGCTTGAAGGTCAGCAGTAAACCTGTCAAGGTTCCGACTCCCTTCGTTGCGGCCAGCCTCCCAAGTCTGCCGCGTTTCTTCCTCCTTCAAGCGCTTGATTGTGTTCTCTCTCAATGTCGGCCCCGCCACTGCGAGCGCGACATCGCCAGCGAGCAACTTGATCAACTCACCAAATTCTCGATCAGCGTCCGATTTGTACCGCTCATTATCCTCTACCAAGGTCTTCAACAATGCGACCGTGCCCTCCCCACGTCCGTTAAGACGCCTAGTCAAATCATCGTATTCAACGGTAATACTAGAAAGATCTGTAACAGCTTGATGGTATTTCCTTTCTTCGTCATTAATTTCATTCTCAAGTTTCCAAATGCGATTGTTTACCTCTTGCACAACAGTATCGGACGGCTTCGCCACCCTAGATCTCCGGTTTTGAGCATAACTGCCCAGCGAATCTTTAAGTTCGCGCAACACGGGCAGTCCGAGCAAGCCTTCGACACCCTGTCTTATTTGGTCGCGCATATCTCGATTGGCATATCGCTGCACCTGTTCGCCATCAAAAAGAAAGAATTCCGCGAGGTGAGGAGCCAAAAATTTTTGAACAATATAATCCCGCTTCCATGCTTCCTTGTTTTCCTCCGAAGCCGGCGGTTCGACAGGATTTCGTTCACGTCCTTGATAAATTATAATGTCATCATCACCGACTCTATGTGATCCGTTACTTCGGAAGTGCCAACGACGCTTAATTTCAACTGGTTCTCCATTTTCATCCTCCCACTCAAGTTCCACCGAACATGTAGGCATGCCTATTTCTAGCGTTTTACTATGGAGAGCACCTTGCAGGAACGTGCTATAACTTTCTTTTCTGCGCTCTTCTGCACGGACGCGTGGAATGAGAAACAAGCCATCCCGCCCGAATAATCCCAATGTGACCGCTTCAAAAAACGATGTCTTCCCATATTCGTTCGGGGCCGTTACAAGAATTACATTCTTACCACCATGCGGTCGAGGAAAATTGAAAGTGGCATTCCGATAGGATCGCCAGTTTATCAACTTAACCGAGAGCAAATGCATAACTTATTCTCCCGCATCACTTATGCCACCAAAAATCTCATCGAAGTCTGCTCGCAGACCGCGTTTTCTCTGCTTTCCAACTTGTCTGAGTTCGGCTTCGATCAAGCTTTGCAAGACTTCCATATCCAGACCCATCGAGTCGCATTTTTCGCGGATCATTCGTCGCCCTGTTTCACTCCGAAGTAAAACGACCATATTCTCAGACACTCGACACACCCTCCATCGCGGTAGTTCGGTCATTTTCATGATGCCTGGCTGCAACAGCCAAAACGTCCTCAATCCACAGTTCGTGAATTCGTTGAACTTCGTCGTCACCGATCAGTTGCATTCTCGTTTCCGTTTGAAGTTCGAGCAAGCGGTCTAGAATTTCCTTCCGCGTTGAAACGGTAAATGGACCGGGAATGTAAACGCCGCTCTTGCTGTAGGAAAAACGACCATTGCGCCGTCTCGCCAACCGCCGATCAGGATCGTTGCGAATAGCGACGAGCCAATCCCTAAACTCTAGTAGAGGCGAAAAGCGGCCGAAACCGGCCTCGATGAAGCCTGCAAGGCTCCTGTCCTTCTTGACGACCGTGCAGGTCCAACAGCCGAAACGCGACGATCTGGTGCCGCAGGAAGGCGCGTCGTCCTTGGAAGTCACGACGGGGCATTCGCCACCGCCAGCGTCCCGGTAGAGGTCGATGAGTCGCCGATGGCTGCCGCCCCAAGGCGGATCGTTCGTCGCCAGAAACTCCCAAACATCGTCCGTATCGAGATTTACAATCGGTCGGAACACGAAACAACCCGTGAGGTCATTATGGCGATTCAGGCGTTCGCCATTGTCATAGCGGGCGACAGTGCTTGCCCGCGCCGCACTCTCGCTGCGGCGAACACCGAGGAGCAGAATCACTTCACCCGCCAAATTCGCCTGAGCGCGGATATAGCGGCTTGTCGGCCGGATTTTCATCCGGTCGGTACACCAGCGAAAGGACCGGTTCGGCGAGGGGTAGCCACGGCCGATGAGATTCACCCAGAAGGTCTGGTCAGCATCTGGCGCGGTGGTAGCGACGGTGACGGGCAGATCGAAGGCGGAGGCAGCGTGCTCGATTTCCGCAAGCCTCTCGTGAATATGGCCAATCACAAGCGGGCTCTCCACAAGCGTGTCATTGGCGACGATATGGACCTGCCGCAACCGGTCGCTGCGCGGAATCGAGAGCAAATGCTCGACCACCAAATGCGTTACCAGCGTACTGTCCTTGCCGCCGGAAAAACCGACGATCCATGGCTTCTCATGCGGCTGCGCATATTCGTCGGAAATTTCAGCCCGAATCGTGTCGAACAGTTTTCCCTCTGCCTCCACAGCTTTTCCTATTCAATAAGATATTAAGTATCGCTTATAAATTAACCTGATTACTATCCTGCGCAAGAAGAATTTTTGGCCGCGCCGCTCGCGGATTCGCCACCTGAAATCCTGGATAGCCTAGTGCTGAAAGCTTTTTCGAGACCGGATCCGCCGAATCGGCGCCCGAGAGCGCGGCCGGGCGCATCGTCCGGGCGGATTTGCGTTCTTCAGGAGTGAATTGGCGGGCCGGTCCCGCCGAGGCGCACCGGATTCAGCGGCGGTAGCGCGCCGCTAGCCTTCAAACCGCCCGGCGGTCCCTTTGCGGAGCAGCTTCTCCGGGATCGGCGGCGTGCGGGCCGCCGCCCAGGCGAAGGCGAGGCACCATGCTCGGCAGGTCGTAGCGGCGGTTGAACCGGCGCTCGAACTCGCTCAGGTATCGCTGCGCGTACTTGCCCTTCATGGAATGGTG
>Ga0209754_1003112_pt1 | contig 11799 bp, 7 predicted proteins | sample MesohylBB_FD_187295 | JGI IMG/M metagenome (GOLD analysis project Ga0209754, IMG submission 187295) | Host-associated microbial community of the marine sponge Aplysina aerophoba from Gulf of Piran - sponge mesohyl, lysed by bead beating... | ecosystem: Host-associated > Porifera > Sponge >... | reverse complement strand
CCCGCCGGCGTCATCCTCTCCGGCGGACCCGCCAGCGTCTATGCCCGTAGCGCCCCCAGGGTGGCACCGGAGCTGTTCCGGCTGCCCGTGCCCTTTCTGGGCATCTGCTACGGCATGGGCATCATCAACCAGGCCATGGGCGGCGGTGTCGCCCAAGCCTCGGAGCGCGAGTACGGTCTCGCCGACCTCACCATCGACGACGACACCGACCTCTTCGCCGGCCTCGAGGCAGGCGACGGCCAGAGCGTGTGGATGAGCCACGGCGACCGGATGACTTCGCTTCCCGAGGACTGGTCGGTGATCGCGCATACCGGCAATTCCCCCATCGCCGCCTTTGCCGACGGCCGGCGGCGCTTCTACGGCCTCCAGTTCCATCCCGAGGTGGTCCACACCCGAAACGGGCGGACCATGCTGGAAAACTTCCTGTTCCGCGTCTGCCGGTGCGCGGCCGACTGGGACATGGAGCACTTCGCCACCGCCGCGGTGGAAAAGATCCGCCGGCAGGTGGGCGACGGCCGCGTGCTGTGCGGCCTGAGCGGCGGGGTCGACTCGTCGGTGGCCGCCACTCTGGTGCACCGGGCCATCGGCGACCGGCTGGTGTGCGTCTTCGTCGACAACGGGCTGTTGCGGCAGGGCGAGGTGGAGGCCGTGTCCGGGGTCATGGGGGAACGGTTCGGCGCGGGCTTCCGTTGCGTGGACGCGTCCCGGCGGTTCCTCGACGTCCTCGAAGGCGTGGAGGATCCGGAGGAGAAGCGCAAACGCATCGGCAACCTCTTCATCCGGGTGTTCGAGGAGGAGACCCGCAAGCTCGGCGACTTCCGGTTCCTCTGCCAGGGGACCCTCTATCCCGACGTCATCGAGTCCGTGCCCAATGCCGGCCCGTCCGCCCTCATCAAGAGCCACCACAACGTCGGCGGGCTGCCCAAGACCATGAAGTTCGAGCTGGTGGAGCCCCTGCGGGAGCTGTTCAAGGACGAAGTCCGGGTGCTGGGCCAAGAGCTGGGCCTGCCCGACCGCTGGATCCAGCGCCAGCCGTTTCCCGGACCCGGTCTGGCCATCCGCATCCTCGGAGACGTCACCGAGGAACGGCTCGGGATCCTGCGGGCCGCGGACGCCATCGTGGTCGAGGAGGTCCGCAACGCCGGACTGTACGAACGCATCTGGCAGTCCTTCGCCATCCTCCTGCCCATCCGCACCGTGGGCGTCATGGGCGACGAGCGGACCTACGAGAACGTCGCGGCCGTGAGAGCGGTGGACAGCCAGGACGGCATGACCGCCGACTGGGTCACCCTGCCGCCGGAACTCCTGGGACGCATCTCCAACCGCATCATCAACGAAGTGCGCGGCATCAACCGGGTGGTCTACGACATTTCGTCCAAGCCCCCCGCCACCATCGAGTGGGAATGATGGTTCATCCTGGAGATCTGTACGGGACGGCGTCCTTCGAAATGGCGTCCTTCGACTTCGCTTCGCTACGCTCAGGACGAACGGTTGTGGAGCAGGTTGGCGTTGAGGCCGATTGTGTGGACGCGGGTCATGGAGAACCGTTCAACTTATTCGTCCTGAGCGTAGCGAAGCGAAGTCGAAGGACACTATCCAACCCGTTCGTCCTGAGCGTAGCGAAGCGAAGTCGAAGGGCGCCATTTCCGTTGGCGGCGATTCATAAAATGTCCTTCAAGGTCTCCGAGCCGAACAATCCGGGGAACGTGACCCTTGGACCGCCGAGGAAGTAGTTTCATGAGCCAGAACAGCTTCGTACACCTTCATTGCCACACCCAGTACAGCCTGCTCGACGGGGCCAACAAGATCGATCCGCTGATCGAGCGGGCCAAGAGCCTGGGGCAGCCGGCGATTGCCATGACCGATCACGGCAACATGTTCGGCGCCGTGGAGTTCTACCGCAAGGCGGTGGACGCCGGCATCAAGCCGATCCTCGGCTGCGAGGTCTACGTCGCCCCGGGCAGCCGCTACGAGCGCCAGGGGATCGACCGCGGCAACCGGGAACACAACCACCACCTGATCCTGCTGGCGATGAACGAGGAGGGCTACCGCAACCTGTGCCGGCTGGTCACGTGGGGATTCACCGAGGGTTTCTACTACAAGCCGCGGATCGACAAGGAGCTCTTGCGGGAGCACAACGCCGGGATCATCGCCCTCAGCGGTTGTCTCAGCGGCGAGATGGCCAAGGCCCTGACCCTGGGCTCCATGGAACAGGCCAGGAAGGTGGCCGAGGCCTACCGGGCCATCTTCGACGACCGCTACTATCTCGAGGCCCAGGACAACAAGCTGCCGCTGCAGGAGCGGGTCAATGCCGGGATCATGGAGCTTGGCAAGGAGCTGTCGCTGCCCATCGTCGCCACCAACGACTGCCACTACCTGGACCCCGAGGATGCCCAGGCCCACGACGTGCTGCTGTGCATCCAGACCGGCAAGGGCCACAACGACCCCAACCGGATGAAGATGGACACCGAGGAACTCTTCCTCAAGTCCACCGACCAGATGCTGGACGGGTTCGCGCACCTGCCCGAAGCCGTGGACCAGAGCGTGGCCATCGCCGAACGCTGCAACGTGGAGATCGAGTTCGGCAAGTACCACTTCCCGCAGTACGAGGCGCCGAACTCCGAGAGCCTCGACGATTACCTGGATGCGTCCGCGCACGCCGGGCTCGACGAGCGGCTCAAGGACGCCGGCGACGTCGACCGGGACGCCTACCGGGCCCGGCTCGAGTACGAGCTCGGCGTGATCAAGAGCATGCAGTTCCCGGGCTACTTCCTGATCGTGGCGGACTTCATCAACCATGCGAAGGACCAGGGCATCCCGGTGGGCCCGGGACGGGGCTCCGCGGCCGGCAGCCTGGTGGCCTACGCCCTGCGCATCACCGACCTGGACCCGATACGGCACAACCTGCTGTTCGAGCGCTTCCTCAACCCGGAACGGCGCTCCATGCCGGACATCGACGTGGATTTCTGCATCCGCGGCCGGGACCAGGTGATCCAGTACGTGAAGGAAAAGTACGGCGCCGACAAGGTGGCGCAGATCACCACCTTCGGCACCCTCAAGGCCAAGGCCGCCATCCGCGACGTGGGACGCGCCCTGGGACTCTCGTTCGCCGAGACCGACGCCATCGCCAAGCTGGTGCCGGCTTCCAGGCAAGGCTTCGACTGCCCGCTGACCGAGGCCCTCAAGCAGGAGCCCCGGCTGAACCAGTTGGCGGACGAGGACCCGCGCGTCGCAAACCTCATCAACCACGCCCTGCGCCTCGAGGGCCTCACCCGGCACTCGTCGACCCATGCCGCGGGCGTGGTCATCTCCAACCGGCCGTTGATGGACCACCTGCCCCTGTACGTGGACCGGGACGGCGGCATCGTCACCCAGTACGACATGTCGAGCGTGGAGAAGATCGGCCTGGTCAAGTTCGACTTCCTGGGGCTCAAGACCCTGACCCTCATCCACGATTGCCTGGACCTCATCCGGGAAAGCCGGGGCACGGCACCGGATCTCGAGAGCATGCCGCTGGACGACGAGGAAGCCTACCGCCTGGTGGGCAGCGGCAACACCACCGGCATCTTCCAGTTGGAAAGCACGGGCATCCGGGAGATGAGCGTGCGCATCAAGCCCGACTGCTTCGAGGACCTGGTGGCCATTCTCGCCCTCTATCGCCCGGGGCCGCTGGATAGCGGCATGGCGGAAGAGTACATCAAGCGGAAGAGCGGCAAGGAGCAGACCTCCTACCTGCACCCGGCCCTCCGCCCGATCCTGAAGGACACCTACGGCGTCATCGTGTACCAGGAGCAGGTCATGGAGATCGCTCAGAACATGGCCAACTGCAGCCTCGGAGAGGCCGACATCCTGCGCCGCGCCATGGGCAAGAAAGACTCCCAGGAGATGGCCAGCCAGAGGCAGCGGTTCATCGAGGGGGCCCAGGCCAATGACATCCGGGAGGAGCAGGCCACCGCCATCTTCGACCAGATGGAGACCTTCGCGCGCTACGGCTTCAACAAGTCCCACTCCGCCGCCTACGCCCTGGTCTCCTACCACACGGCCTGGCTCAAGGCCCACTACCCCGTGGAGTTCATGGCCGCGCTGATGAGCTCGGAGATGGGCGACACCGACAAGGTCATCAAGAACCTGGCCGAGTGCCGCGAACAGGGCGTGGAGGTGCTGCCGCCGGACGTCAACGAGGGCGGCGCCCGCTTCACGGTGGTGGAGGACCGCATCCGTTTCGGCCTGTCGGCGGTGAAGAACGTCGGCGAACGCGCCGTCGAGACCATCCAGGAGACCCGCGACAAGACGGGACCGTTCGAGTCGCTGTTCGACTTCTGCCGGCGCGTGGACCTCAAGGTCGTCAACCGGCGGGTGGTGGAAAGCCTCATCAAGTGCGGTGCCTTCGACTCCACCGGGGTGTACCGCGCCCGCCTCATGGCCTCGCTGGACGACGCGCTGAAGGCCGGCCAGGCGTCCCAGCGGGACCGCGACAGCTCCCAGTTCGGCATGTTCGACCTGCTGGAGGCGGCGCCCAAGGATCCCATGGACGCCTACGAATCCGTCGACGAATGGACCGGCGGCCAGCTCCTGGCCTTCGAGAAGGAGACCCTGGGCTTCTACATCACCGGGCATCCGCTGGATCGATTCGAGGAATCCCTGAAGCGCCTCCGGGTTTTGCCCGCGAAACAGGTCCGGGGACATGGCAACAACGGCGATGTGACCATGGTGGGGGTGGTGACCGCGCTGAAGCTCAAGAACACCAAGAAGGGGGACCGGTACGCCAACTTCAATCTCGAGGACAAGACCGGGTTCGTGGATACCATCGCCTGGCCCGACACCTACCGGGAGGCCGCCGATTGCATCGGACGCGACGATCCCATCCGCGTCAAGGGCAGGCTCGACGTTGGGGAAGAGCGTGTTACCCTGATCGTCAACGACATCGTTCCGCTGGAGGAAGCCTGTGCGCAGGCCATCACCGCCCCCTCGAACACGATTCCCCGGGAAGTTCATTTCTACCTGCGAGAGGTGAACCGGGAGGAGTTGCAAACGTTCCACGACCTCATCGCACCGGAACAGGGGCCGTCCTCGGTCTATCTGCATATCACCACCGCCGCCCGGGAGCCCAAGGTTGTCGGCCCCGCCACCTTCCGCATCAACCCGTCGAAAACGCTGCTGGATACCGTGCACCGCAAGTTCGGCGCCCGGATCACGGCGAGAAGGAGCGGATAACCTGAACGAAGAATCCTACCATTCGGACGGGCAGCCCGAGCGCGCGGTGCTGGTGGGCGTGGAAGCGCCGGCCACGGGTGAACGCGTTCCGCTCGAGGACAGCCTGGAGGAGCTCCGGGGACTCGCCGCCACCGCGGGGGCCCAGGTCATCGGCGTGTTCAGCCAGAACTCGGGGAGGGTGCACACGGCCACCCTGGTGGGCTCCGGAAAGGTGACCGAGATCCGTGCGTTCGCCGACGAACAACGGCCGGACCTGGTCATCTTCGACAACGACCTCACGCCGGCGCAGCAACGGAACCTCGAATCGGCCCTGAACCTGCGGGTCATCGACCGTACCCAACTCATCCTGGACATCTTCGCGCAACGCGCCCAGAGCCGCGAAGGCAAGCTCCAGGTGGAGCTGGCCCAACTGGAATACCTGCTGCCACGGCTCACCCGCCTCTGGTCCCATCTGTCCCGGATAGCCGGGGGCATCGGCACGCGCGGTCCGGGCGAGACCCAGCTCGAGGTGGACCGCAGGCGCATCCGCGAACGCATCGGCCGGCTCAAGCGGCGCCTGGACGGCGTCGCCAAGACCCGGCGGCTGCAACGCAAGGAGCGCGACTCCATCCCCTACCCCACGGTGGCGCTGGTGGGCTACACCAACGCCGGCAAGTCCACGCTGATGAACCGCCTCACCCGGGCGGGCGTGCTGGTGGAGGACAAGCTCTTCGCCACCCTGGACCCGCGCACGCGCGCGCTCCGGCTTCCCAACGGCGAGACGGTGATGCTGGTGGACACCGTGGGCTTCATCAACAAGATCCCCCATGCCCTGATGGACGCGTTCAAGGCCACCCTGGAGGAGATCCACCAGGCCGACCTGCTGTTGTGCGTGATGGACCCGACGAGCCCGCTGGCCGAACAGCAGTTCGCCATCGTCGACTCCGTGCTGGACGACATCGGCGCGGCCGAGACCCCCCGCCTCATTGTGCCCAACAAGACCGATGTCGCCGTCAATCCGCCCATCTACCCGCCGAACGGCCACGAGGGCCTTTGCCCGATCTCCGCCCGCACCGGCACCGGCATCGACAACCTGCTGGAAACCATCGGCAATTTGCTGGACCGGGGAAAGCAACGGGTCCGTTTAACGCTGCCGCAATCCGAGACGGTTATCATTCCGTTCTTGCGGGCGCGGGGACGGGTACTCGCCGAAGAATACGACGAGGACGAAGTCCGCATCACGGCGCTGGTGACGGCGAAGGTCTCGGGACAGCTCGACAAGCTGACGGCCAAAGCGGAATTCCGATTCCGCTCCGGTTGAAAGAAGGCCGAATTCTGATTCCGCGCTACCGTGCCCGGCCCCGGCTTGCGGCTCCGCGGCCATTGACAGGGCCGCCCCGGTTTGGTAGTAAAATCAAACCTTTGCGAAGGTGGATCGAGGCACGTAGCTCAGTGGGAGAGCGCTTCCTTGACGCGGAAGAGGTCGGCGGTTCAATCCCGCCCGTGCCTACCATTCCCCGCGAAAACCTCCGCCAATACCAGGTGTGCCGCGTCACTAACAGCTTCGTAAATGAACTTGTGACGTAGCGCACTATTGTAACGCAGCACACTGGACAAGATGAAGAAGATTCGCGTAACCGTACCAGGGGGCGAGACCCTTGAGGCCGCCCCCGGCACCCGAGCCGGAGACATCGGGACCCCGCCATCCGACGGCAGACGCATCGTCGCGGCGGCCGTTGACGGCGCCGCGGTGGACCTGGCCCGGCCGGTGGTGGAGGACTGCGCCGTTGACTGGATTCCCCTCGACAGCCCCGCGGGCGTCGACATCCTGCGCCACTCCACGGCACATCTCATGGCCCAGGCGGTGCAAAGCCTGTTTCCCGGCACCCAGGTGACCATCGGACCCACCACCCAGGAAGGCTTCTACTACGACTTCAAGCGCGACAAGCCGTTCACGCCCGAAGAGATCGAAAAGGTCGAGGAACGGATGCGCGAGCTGGCGGGGCAGGATCTGTCCATCACCCGCGAGGAGCTGCCGAAAGACGAGGCCATCGAGCTGTTCCGCGACATGGGGGAGCACTACAAGGTCGAGATTCTGTCCGGCATTCCCGACGGGACCGTATCGCTCTATCGACAGGGCGAGTGGGTCGACCTGTGCCGGGGCCCGCACCTTCCCAGAACCGGGTTCATCCAGGCTTTCAAGCTGACCTCGGTGGCCGGAGCCTACTGGCGCGGCGACGAGAAGAACGAGATGCTCCAGCGCATCTACGGCACCGCGTTCCCGTCCCGGAAGGAGTTGAAGCAACACCTGGCGTTGCTCGAAGAAGCGCGCAAGCGGGACCACCGCAAGCTCGGAAAAGAGCTGGACCTGTTCAGTTTTCATCCCGCGGCCCCGGCAAGCCCGTTCTTTCATCCCAAGGGGGCCTTCGTCTACAACACCCTGGTGGAGTACATGCGCGGCCTGTACCGGCGCTACGGCTACGAAGAGGTGATCACGCCGCAAATCTTCGACGCCGGCCTGTGGCACCGGTCGGGGCACTACGATCACTACAAGGACAACATGTACTTCACCCACATCGATGAGCGCGAGTTCGGCGTCAAGCCCATGAACTGCCCGAGCCACACGTTCATCTACGCCTCGAAGAAGCGCTCCTACCGGGATCTGCCGATACGGCTGGCGGATTTCGGGCGCCTGCACCGTTACGAGAAATCCGGCGTCACCGCCGGGCTCACGCGGGTGCGCAGCTTTTCGCAGGACGACGCCCACATCTTCTGCGCCCCCTCGCAGATCGAGGAGGAGATCGCCTGCCTGCTTGACATGCTTCGCGAGGTGTATCATAGGTTCAACTTCGAGGATCTGGAGGTCTTCCTCTCCACCAGGCCGGACCAGTACCTGGGCGCCCTGGAGACCTGGGAACGGGCCGAGGCCGCCTTGGCCGCCTCGCTGGAGAAACGGAACGTAGCCTATGAGATCAGTGAGGGCGACGGCGCCTTTTATGGCCCGAAGATCGATTTCGTGGTCAAGGACGCGATGAAGCGCGGCTGGCAGCTCGGCACGGTTCAACTCGACTTCTCCATGCCCGAACGGTTCGACCTCGGCTACGTCTCGCCCACCGGCGCGGAGGAGCGGCCGGTGATGATTCACAGGGCGATCCTCGGCTCCATCGAACGCTTCATGGCGGTGTTGATCGAGCACACCGGGGGGGCGTTCCCGTTGTGGCTGGCCCCTGTCCAGGCGCGCATCGTAACGGTCACGGATCAACAAAAGCCCTATGCCGCGGACGTTTGCGACAGGCTGCAGGCGGGCGGATGGCGGATCGAGCTGGATGACCGCAACGAGAAGCTGGGCTTCAAGATCCGGGAAGCGCAGTTGGCCAAGATACCGTACGCATTGGTCATCGGCGACAAGGAAGTGCGGAATGGAACTCTGTCGGCGAGGAAACGCGGCGGGGAAAACCTGCCGGCCATGCCGGTAGAGGCATTTCTCGATAAGCTCCGGGAAGACGTGGGTCAGGAAACGGAGCCCGTCCAATGACACTGGATACACGTATCTTTTCAGGAGGTGCTTTATAGCGCGGCCCACAAGAATCAACCAGCAGATCCGAGCACGCGAGGTCCGCGTTATCGACGCGGAGGAACAGCTTGGAGTCATGCCGTTGCATGAAGCTCTGAGCATCGCGGAGCAAAAAGAGCTCGACCTGGTGGAAGTAGCCCCTGACGCACAGCCTCCGGTGTGCCGCTTGCTGGACTACGGCAAGTATCGCTACCTGCAGAAGAAAAAGACGCAGGAGGCGAAACGCAACGCCACTTTCGTTGCCGTCAAGGAAGTGAAGATGGGAGCCCGGACCAACGAGCACGACCGGGAGTTCAAGGTGCGGAACATCCGGCGCTTTCTCGAACGGGGACAGCGCGTGAAGGTGTCGGTCTTCTTTCGAGGCCGCGAGATCACGCACCCCGAGCTCGGCAGAGCCATGCTCAACGGGGTCTTCGAAGTCGTGCAGGATCTGGCGAAGCTGGACGTGTCGCCGAAGCTGGAGGGGCGGAGCATGGCCATGCTCCTGACACCGAAAACAAGCGTCTGATGCGAGCATTGCACAAGGAACAAGGATACTCAGGATGCCCAAGATAAAGACCAAGAGGGGGGCGGCCAAGCGGTTCAAGGTCAGCAAGAGTGGAAAGGTCATGAGGCGGCACGGCTTCACGAGCCACATTCTGTCCACCAAGAGCCGCAAGCGGAAACGTCGCCTGAGACAGGCCGAGTCGGTATCGAGCTACGAAACGAAGACCATGCGGCGCCTCATCCCCTACCTGTAGGGGGCGGCCACTCACGTCCCGGGGCGCGGGCACCGGGATCCACCGCTGAGATTACCCGTTCGGACAAGGGCCAGTGACGGGACAGGACACCAGGGCGCGCCCTCCTCGGCAGCGCCCCTGTTGATATTGGTTCAAGGAGCACAGAGCCATGCCTAGAGTCAAAGCCGGACCGGCTTCCCGCCGGCGCCGAAGAAAGATCATGAAATTGGCCAAGGGGTACGTCGGAGGCCGCCGAAGACTGTACCGCGTCGCCAGAGAAACCGTCGAGCGCGGACTCGTCTACGCCTACCGGGACCGGCGAGTACGCAAGCGCACCTTCCGGGGTCTGTGGAACATTCGCATCAGCGCCGGCGCGCGGGTCAACGGACTGTCCTACAGCAAGCTGATTCACGGATTGAAGGTGGCCGGCGTGGCGCTGGACCGCAAGATCCTGGCCGATCTCGCGGCGCGGGACGCGGCGGTGTTCGACCAGGTCGTGCAGTGCGCCAAACTCGCCCTCGATCCGGGGGACGCCGCCAACGCCTGATACCCGCCCCGACCATGATCGACACCCTCGACAAGCTCCACGAGGAGGTCACCGGACGCCTTGAACGGTGCGCCTCCGAAGAGGAAATCGAGCAGGTCCGTATCGACTACCTGGGCCGCAAGGGCGGCAAGCTCACGGCGCTGATGCGCGGGCTCAGGGAGTTGCCGGCCGACGAGCGGCCACGTGCCGGCCAGGAACTGAACCGGCGGCGGGCCGAGATCGAGGAGTTGCTCGAAGCGCGCCTCGAGGAGCTTCGGGCGAACCGGGCGCGCCTGATGGACCAGGGTCCCCGCCTCGACGTGACGCTGCCGGGAAACCGCGTGGAACGGGGCCGCGTGCACCCTCTCACCCGGGTTACGGACGAGATCATCGACGTCTTCACCGGCATGGGATTCGAGATCGCCCGGGGTCCGGACGTGGAGGACGACTACCACAACTTCGAGGCGCTGAATATTCCCAGAGATCATCCGGCCCGGGACATGCAGGACACCTTCTTCGTGTCGGATGACCACGTACTCCGCACCCACACCTCGCCGGTGCAGATCCGAGTCATGGAGCAGCGCCGCCCGCCGTTGCAGATCATCGCGCCCGGCGCGGTCTACCGCCACGATGACGACGCCACCCACTCGCCCGTGTTCCACCAGGTGGAGGGCTTCATGGTGGACCGCGACATCACCTTCGGCGACTTGAAGGGCGTCCTGACCCATTTCCTGGAACAGATCTTTCAGGACGAAGTGCGCGTGCGCTTCCGTCCGAGCTTCTTCCCGTTCACCGAGCCCAGCGCCGAAGTGGACATCGGCTGCATCCTGTGCCGTGGCGCGGATGACGGCAACTGCCGCGTGTGCCGCGGGTCGGGATGGCTGGAGATCCTGGGCTCGGGAATGATCGACCCCAACGTCTTCGAGTTCGTCGGCTACGATGCCGAGGCCTTCTCGGGCTTTGCGTTCGGCATGGGCGTGGAGCGCATCGCCATGTTGAAATACGGGATGGACGACATCCGGATGTTCTTCCAGAACGATATCCGCTTTCTGAGACAGTTCCCGTCCTGACGCAACCCTGATCCAACCATGAAGCTTACTTTCAACTGGCTGATGGAGCTGGTGGAGCTCCCGGATGCCGTGGGATCGTTCGGACCCGACGAGTTGGCCGAGCGGCTGACCCACGCGGGCCTCGAGGTGGAAGCGGTGCGGCCGCTGTCGGAGGACGCCGGCGCGGTCATCGTCGAGGTGGCGGACGTCCGGCGCCATCCCAATGCCGACCGGCTGTCGGTGTGCGAAGTCCACGATGACGGCGAACCGTTGAGCATCGTGTGCGGCGCTCCCAACGTCCGGCCGGGCATGAAGACGGTGCTTCTGCGAGTGGGCGCCGTGCTGCCGTCCGGACAGGCCATCGAGCGCCGACCCATCCGGGGGGTCGCCTCGGAGGGGATGCTCTGCTCCGAGAAGGAGCTGGGGTTTTCCGACGATCACCGGGGCATCATGGAACTGCCCGGAGACGCCCCCGCGGGGGCATCGCTGCACGAGTACCTGGGCCTGAACGACTGGATGGTGGAGGTGGGCGTCACGCCCAATCGCGGCGACTGCCTGAGCGTCCTGGGCCTGGCGCGGGAGGTCGCCGCCCTTACCGGAGGAAAACTCCGGGTCCCCGCCATCCCCGATCACCTGCGCGGCCACCCGCCGACGATACCGGTATCGGTGGAGATCATGGACGCGGCGTTGTGCCCGCGCTACTCGGCCCGGCTCATCCACGGGCTCCGGCCGGCGCCG
>Ga0209754_1003111_pt1 | contig 11802 bp, 8 predicted proteins | sample MesohylBB_FD_187295 | JGI IMG/M metagenome (GOLD analysis project Ga0209754, IMG submission 187295) | Host-associated microbial community of the marine sponge Aplysina aerophoba from Gulf of Piran - sponge mesohyl, lysed by bead beating... | ecosystem: Host-associated > Porifera > Sponge >... | reverse complement strand
TATGGCGGAACTCGCAACGGGAGTTGCTCTCCCCGGACGAAATCGTTATTCAAGGAAAATGTCTTTTCCGCGGGTTTCCCATCGTATCCGGCTATCTGCCGCCGTTACCGGGCATTATCTTATGATGACATAATAATCTCATGTCTGTGCAAATCACCATCAGAGGCGTTCCCGAGGAAGTGTGAGACGAGCTTGCCGCGCGCGTGGCGTCGCAACGTCAATCCATGCAGGAATCCCTGCGTTGCGAGTTGGAGCGAATCGCTGCGCGGCCATCTGTCAAGATATAGCTGCAAGGCGTTCACGACCCAAGGAGACGTCAGGCGCCCGCGCTCGGCCTTCCACCATCTTGCGTGAGCGTGATGCGGGCCGGACGTGACGCTCGTCGTCGACGCGTACGTGCCGGTCTCGGCTCTGGTGGACTCGGGACGTGAGGGGAAATGGGCGGAATCAACGCTCGCCGAGGATTTCCTTGCCGCCCCTGAATTGGTGTTGACCGAGGCGTGCAACATACTGCGCCGCCTGGAGCAATCCGGTGAAATCCCGCGTCCCGAGGCAAATGACGCACAAGAGAATCTGCTGCGAATGGACTTGGAGTTGCTTCCTTTTACACAGTTTGCCGAACGGATATGGGCATTGCGGAGTAACCTGACCAGCTACGACGCCTGGTACGTGGCGCTGGCCGAGGCGCTGGGCTGTCCGCTGATTACGCTTGACCGGAAGCTCGACCGCGCTACGGGTCCGGCCTGCGACATTCTCTCCCCGTCCCGCTCGCCGATAAGAGAGAAACCACGATCCCGTGGATGAGTCGAGGACTTGATCCGGAAAACGGCCTTCATCGGCATGTTGTCAACGGGGCTGCCGGAACCTCCTGGTTTTGTGGTTCGGCGCTTCGAGGTCCACGCGTCCGGGCCGGTGCGGTCCACCATCGCCGGCTCGCCTCCCCGAGGGTTTTTCCGTTATCATTCCGTATTCGCGGCGACGTAACTCGCGGGGAAAATGCCGCTCGGAACGCTTGATTCGCCGCTATTCCGGCGCTGTGCTCATCGGGCATACGCCTGTGGACTCTGAGGGTTGCGTTCCGGGGCGGGGAGAAACACGAGGGTATCTCGGATCGCCCGAGCGACCGTAGAGCGAATGATACAGGAGCGACGGCAGGCCTGAAGAAAACAAGGGGCGTTTGATGAGACAGGGTCGGCACGCCGGGGTCGGCAATAGTCCGCCAGGCAAAAGGAATTGCTTGACAATCTACCGGAATTCACTTCATATGTATATAACCGATAGTTGATGAGGTGATGGTTTTATGTTCTGTACGCCCGTCGATTGCGGCCTTCTCACCCAAGGCCGAATTAAGTGAGAAAATCACCTTGACAAAACGAAAAAAGCTGTAGCAATATCAGTGTAGCAAAAGAATTCAAGAGGCGTAATTGACTCTGCGTTGGTCGCCGAGTAAGATATGAGCCTCTTATGAGACTCGGAACTGAAGGGGACCACATCGGGAGTTGTTGCCTCGGGACAGACGTTGCAGCCGACCCGGAACACATGCAGGTTTCGAGGTTGCATCGGCCCGATGGAAGGGTTCTCGAACGGAGTTGTCGTCGCCCGGAAGAGGAGACGGGTTCAACGCAACAAGAAGCTTGATGCGCTGAGCAACTTTTTTAGAATCAGGAATCGTGTCCCATTACATTCCGGAAGGCGAGTCTGGTAGTAACCGTTCTCCGGTAATTAGTTCAGGAAAACTACCCAAAGTTAGATAATGGAATTCAACGAAGAGGAGGATGTTAGAGATTTAGAGAAAGTCGGAAATTTACGGAAAATCCCTTTTTCTATGTATTCAGGAGGACTCACTAAATGATGTTCAGAGAGAAATCGATAAGCAAGCTATACGCTTTCGCGTTGGCGGCGGTGTTCGCCCTGACGCTGGCGGGCTGCGGCGGCGGTGGTGGTACCACGGCTGAGGAGCCGCCCCCGATGCCGACTCCGCAGGAGATGTGCGCGGATGCGGGCAATAGCTGGGTGGACGGTGCGTGCCTGACGCCCGCAGAGGTGAAGTTCAATGAGACGCTCGCGGCCATCATGGCGGCCACTACGGCGGAAGCTGCCCAGGCGGCTTACGATGCGGTAAAGGACGATGTTAGCGCCTCGGATGGCGAGAAGCTTCAAGCTGCGGTCGATGAAAGAGTGGGTGCGCTTGCAATGATGGCGCGGGCCGAAGCGCAGAAGATGGCGCTGATGACGGCCTCTGACATGATCGACACGTCCGACCTGTCGGACCAGACGGCCATCGATGCCGCCCAAACGGCCATCGACGCCCTCCAGGCGGCGCTGGATAATGCGGCCGACGTGAACGACGAAGACAAGGCCATGTATCAGTCGCAACTGGACACCGCCAACATGGCCGTAGGAACGGCACAGGCCAATCTCGACACCCAGGGGCGCATGGAGGCCCAGAGAATGGCGCTGACGAATGCTTCCGCGGCGCTCACGACTGCCCTCGGCGCGCTTTCCGGTACGCCCACGCAGGAGCAGATCGACGCCGCTCAGAGAGCCCTCAACGCGCTGAAAATGGCGATCGAGGGTGGCGCGGACCTCGAAGAGGCGGACAAGGCTTCCCATCGATTAGCGGCGGCTAATGCCATGGGTCGGATCGAAGGGGCGGAACAAGCCCTCATGGCCGCGAACGACGCTGCAGCGGAAGAACAGAGGAAGGCAGATGCCGCCGCCGTGGCCGCCATGGCCGTAACGGCATCAAAACTGTATGCCGGCATCAGTGCTCCTAGCGGCAACCCTGCTAGCCCCGCCGGAACTGATCGAGCCGCCGCTTATAACGATGATGGTGATATCTTGGTGTCGATCGGCGACGGCACCAACACGCCCACAGCCGTCGAACTGTCGGAAGACGAGGATACAACGGTCGCCGCCCACCACGGTTGGCAGGGCCAGAGGTTCACGGCAGAGCCCGACGGCGATGATGGCACGTACGAGGCGGTCGTTTACTCGAACGTCGGCGAATCGACGGAGGGGGCTAAGTTCAATGATACCGCCAATGGCGGATATACTCTTGATGATGATACCGGCGAAACAGCGGATGTCACTACCCTCGCTGGCCATGCTGCAAGCCGCGTTGCCAGCCCGAGCTTCGACCATTCCGCCGGTACCAAGACGTTTGAATTGCCGACAAACAACGTCAGAGTGATGATTTCCGGCAGCTATCGAGGGGTACCCGGTACGTACTACTGCACACCTACGGGTGGCGGCACGGACTGCTCAGCTGCGATAGCCGAAAGTGGCTTCACGCTTGCGGGCGGAACCTGGACGTTTAAGCCCACCAACCCGGAGACCCGGTTCATGGATGTTGCGGACGCCATCTACGCCTCATACGGCTGGTGGCTCCACAAGTCCGAAGACGGTGATGACTTCACCGCAAGCGCATTCGTGTCGAACCATGGTGAAGTCCCGGCTGCCACTGGCATCGATACCTTGTTGGGAACTGCGACCTACATGGGCGGTGCTGCCGGCAAGTACGCTCTCCAGAGTTCGACCGGTGGAACGAACGACGCCGGCCACTTCACCGCGAGGGCGACGCTCGAGGCCGATTTCAGCGACAACTCGATCACGGGCACCATCGACAATTTCATGGGAGCCGATGGTCAGTCGCGTGACTGGTCCGTCGAGTTGAAGGAAGCCGAGGTCGCCGCTGGAGGGGCAATTTCCCGCGATGACGATAACGATACGGTCTGGACCATGGACGGTACGAAAGCTGATGCGTCCGGCGAATGGAGTGGGACTCTCTACGACAACGGCGACGACCTTGTTCCGAAGGTCGGGACCGGAACGTTCTACACGGAGTTCGGTACGGACGGAAAAATGGTCGGCGCTTTCGGCGTGAACAAGCAGTAGCAGCGAAGAGCACGACGCCTCAGGCTTCCGGGGCTTCAACGGCCCCGGGGCCCAGGGCGAGAAAAGAAGAGCGAAAAGGGGGTTGCCCGTTGGTTGCTTCCCTCGTGATGAGCAAACTGTACCGCTCCTTGCTATGAGTTTGAGTCCTCGAGCCGGGAACGGGAACAACGGGCAGCCCCTGTTCGCGCTTCATGAAAGAAAGTAAGCCGACACCCCGGAATCGGCCATGCACCTCGTAGGGAATGTGTCGCAGCAGTTCCTATCTTAAGGGGTTTTCAACAACCCCTTAAAGCAGCCCATTGAGGGGTGTCGGCCCTTCTCTTCTCCAAGTCAAATTCCTCTCCCTCTGGTCCCACCATACCAGTTCCCCCTTTGGCTATAGATGACACTCCATGGGGGTCTCTCTTTTCATCTTGATCGGCTCCCGTTCCGGGGCCGTCTCAACAGGATCGGAGAACGAAACAGAACAATCTTTCCTGCGCCCTCGCACCGTGACCGATACAGCGGGGCCAGACCGACAGCGTACTCACTTCGTCCCTCGTCCCCACGGGAGCATCCCCCGCCGAGGCGGAAGCTAGCGGATTTGTCAGAAGGTCTCATCACCATCGAGACTGTGAAAGTATCGACCCTCACAGTCTCCGAAACGGGGCTCGCTTACGCTTGCAGCCGGCCGATGGCTGGACACTGTGTTCAACCAGGGGAGCAACAACACCGCAGAACCGGGAGAGAAACGCCTCGCCGGCCGATCAGTTCGGCGTCGCGGTCGAGTCTTCGGGGTATCGGCGTCAAGTTCAAACGCCATTCGCCCCCAGCCGCGCGAGTGTCCGATATCTTGTGTAAGTGATGGTCGAGGGTTCACACTTCACCAGAAGGAGTACCTTTGATGACGACACTGAGACCCGAGCTTCTGGACGAGTTGCTGTCCGGCTACGAGAAGCCGGAAGACCTGTTGGGAGAGGAAGGGCTGTTCAGGCAGCTAAAGGAGGCGCTCGTGGAGCGCGCGCTGGGTGCGGAGTTGAGCGAGCACCTGGGCTATGAGAGGGGAGACCCTGCCTGTCGCGGTAGTGGCAACAGCCGCAACGGGCATTCGGGCAAGACGGTACTGACCGATGATGGCGAGCTGGACCTGGCGGTTCCCCGGGACCGCAACGGGACGTTCGAACTGGCGGTCGTGCCCAAGGGGGAGCGGCGTCTCGAGGGTTTCGACGAGCGCATCGTGTCGCTGTACGCGCGGGGGATGAGTGTTCGCGAGATCCGGGGCCACCTCGAGGAGTTGTACGGGGTTTCGGTATCGCCGGATCTGATCAGCCAGGTGACCGACGCCGTACTCGATGAAGTGCGGGAGTGGCGGAACCGGCCTCTGTACCCTGTCTATCCGGTGGTGTTCTTCGACGCCCTGCGGGTGAAGATCCGCGACGAGGGCCTGGTGCGGAACAAGGCGGTCTACCTCGCCCTGGCGCTCACCGCTGAGGGCGAGAAGGAGGTGCTGGGGTTCTGGATCGAGCAGACGGAGGGGGCGAAGTTCTGGCTCAAGGTGATGAACGAACTCCAGGCCCGGGGCCTGCAGGACATTCTGATCGCGGTGGTGGACGGGCTCGCGGGCTTTCCCGACGCGATCGGCACGGTGTTTCCACGCACCACGGTTCAAACCTGCATTGTGGGGTTGTTGAAAAAGACTGGTTTTCAGTGTTTGGGTGAGACGAGGGCGCTTTGGGCGCGAAGTGCTGCGATTTTGCACTTTCAGGCGGAATTCGGACGTTCTGCGCCGTGATTGGCGCCGCGAGGGACAAGAAACACGGGCAATATCGCGGCAAGCGCTGCCGCGAGCCGCTTTACGTTGATCGCTGCTGCCGTCAGGAAGGCCTGGATGCGCATGTTATCGAGACCGCGCCGCACGGCACGGGCGAGGCCATGCCAGGTCTTGGCCTCGCCATGAACACCCTCGACCCGCCAGCGATGGCGCTGATAGAGCCACCGCTCGTGGCTGCCCCATCTGCTCCGCTTGCGCCGTGCCCTGAGTAACGAAGGATGATTGACATTGAAGACTACGACGCGGGCGTGACGTGAAGGACTCACACAGCGTGCCTTCAGCGGGCAGCCGCGGCAGTCTTTGGCGCCGGCATGGAAATACTGGAAGGCGCCGCGGTGGAGCTTCTTGCCCTTGGGACGCAGTATCTTGCCTCTCAGACACCGTACGAGATTGTGCCGGACGTCGAACTTGAAGCGGCGCGTTGGGATTACCTTGCCTGGTCGGTGTTCCGCCTTGGCCGGAACTACGCCTTCGATGCCCCTGTCTTCCAGTGCGCGGAAAACCTTGGCATATGCATAGCCGGCGTCCATTGTCACGGTCCTGATCGAATGGACGGTCGTCGCGGCGACCGCATCGAGTCGGTCGGCTACCGCCCCGCCTTCATTCTCTTCCCCTGTGGCGACTTCGACATCGACGATGACACCGGTTTTGTCGTCAACGGCTGTATGTTGTTTATAGGCAGGCTCCAGGCGGCGATTGCGAGCGTTCGTCGCCATGGTCGCATCGGGATCGGTCGTGCAAACCTTCTTCGATTTGCCTGCTTGCCGTCCGTTGTGGTCAATCTCCTCGAGGTTGGCCGTCTCCACCGTCGCAATGTGTCTGACAGCCAACGCATCCCAACTCACATGCGCGCGGATCAAAGATGCATCAATGTGGACAATCTCGCCGGTCGCGATCTTCGCCGCAATGCAGGCTTCGACCGTGCGCTGGAATATCCGGCGAAACCGTTCTGCGCCCCAGTGCTGACGTATCCGCGTCAGGCTCGAATGATCCGGCAGACACTCATGAATCTCGTACCCAATGAACCACCGTATCGCGAGGTTCACCTGCGCCTCGCGCATCAGACGACGGTCGTGAACGTAACCCATCAAAAAGCCCGCCAGCATCAGACGAACCGCCACTTCGGGGTCGATTCCCGGACGACCCATGTCCGCGCTATAGCAATCCGCTACTTCCTCGCGAAGCCAACTCAGGTCCAGAACACGGTCCACACGGACCAGGACGTGATCCGTCGGCAACAACTCCTCCAGCGTACCGGCGACGAACAATTCCATCTGTTCGCGCCTCTTGCGTCCCAACATCGAGGGAACTCCCTTCTCGGGCGAGTGGGTATACCCGCATCCGATCACAAAATCAGGACTTTTTCAACAACCCCATCGTCCATCTGATACGCAATTCGATGACGTTCGTCTCCTGGAAGGACCGCCGAAAGGTCATGCCCGATCTCAAGGCGGTCTACCGGGCCGAGACGCTCGAGGCCGCGGCGGCTAAGCTCGATGAGTTCGAAGCCCGCTGGGGGGGAGCGCTACCCGGGCGGTGGTCCCCGTCTGGCGGCGCGCCTGGGAGCACGTCGTGCCGATGTTCGCTTTCCCGCCGGCCATCCGGAAGATGATATATACGACCAACGCCCTGGAGAGCCTACATCGTTCGTTGCGGAAGATCATCAAGACCCGGGGAAGTTTTCCCAGCGACGAGGCGGCGGCAAAATTGCTGTTCCTGGCGATACGCAACGCCGGGGGCCGCTGGCGCCGTCCCGATGACTGGACAGCTGCGATGGGGCAGTTTGCCATTCTGTTCGAGGATCGCTTTCCTGGCTCAGCTAGCTGAGCCAGGAAAGCCCAAAGACCCGAGACCGTGGCTTACACAGATAATCGGACATACCCTGCATATTCGGCGCCAGGGATATCGAAACCGGACGACGCAGCGTCCTAACACTCAAGGAACTTGTCACCGAATCGCTCGCCAACACTACTGGCGACTCGATCCGGGTGTCCCAACTCGACGCAGCCATACGAGCACTCGCACCGGCAACCATGGCAAATATCTGTGTGTCCTCGAAAGCCCGGGAGCTCCTGTTGACTCTCCTTACCGCTCAACGGCGGTCTCTGCTCAACAGCGAGCACCACGACCTGGATTCTCGTGGGTCGCACACTCTCGTGAGCGCACGAGCCCTATTGACGCTGGCCAGAGATGCCAACGATGCAGCCATCTACGAACACATCGATGCCTACGCCGACAACTCGGCGTTGCTCGCCAACTTGCTCCGTGCTTTGTCTGCAGCGGCGGAAGAAACACCAGACCGCGCTGCTACGGCGAGACGAATCTGGCCGAACGTAGTTCGCCACGTGCTTCAACTCAATCAGTCGGGACACAAGCCGTTTGCCGAAGCAAACTACGGTGACATGGCACTTGCCGAACTCATCCCCAATACCATCGGCGAGTTCCCCTACCTCTACCGCGAACTCGATGACAGCCAGATCGCATGGTGGGATCCTTTGGAACTGGTATCCGAGGTCGAAGCGTGGCAGGCACCCGCAGCGGGCAAAGCGACATGTATCGATCAACTGATAAGGTTTGTCCGCTCACTTGGGCCTGACGACCAAGCTCGTGTGGGGCTGCAATGGGTGGCAAAACTCGTGGTAGCCGACCCCGATCGCATCGCCCTCGGCACGTACATGCTTCCAACTTGGCTGATCGAGATGCGATCTGTCGCTGTCGATGCCGGGCTCTTGGCCAGTTGGCAGCAAGTGGTCGATGTCTTGGTTGTCGCGGGTGTAGCGCAACTCGCACCCTATTCGGATTAGTCCCGCCAAAGATTGGAGTTGCCCCGCTCGAGTTACTGTCAAATGTTGTGTATGGCCGTCTTGAGTTCAGCGGCCTCCCTGCCGGTTTCGTTTTCGTTCACCCCATTGATGAATCTAACGTCGGTGATCACGTCCGCCAGATGACGCAGGCCGCGTAGCGGCCCCCATCGCTTCTCGGCGCTCATGGCGAGTTGATGAACGAGGCTCAGCGCCGACTTCTCGCTCAGGCAGTTCCTCGTCTTCGCCGTTCGCAGCCGGATGGTGGCGAAGGTCGACTCGATGGGGTTCGTCGTCCGGATACTCCGCCAGTGCCCCGCCGGGAAGTCGTAGAAGGCGAACAACTCATCCTGGTCCTTCGCCAGGCACTCGACGGCTTTGGGGTACTTCGCCTCCCAGGTGGCGCAGAAGCGTTCGAACGCGCCCTGCGCATGCGCGCGGGTGTCGGCTCCCCACATCTCATGGAGCATCGACTTCGCTTCGCCCTGAACGCTTTTGGGCATCTTGTCGAGAACGTTCGCCGTCTTGTGCACCCAGCAGCGCTGCGCGCGGGTCTCGGGATAAACTTCGGCCAGGGCCGACCAGAACCCCAGACTCCCGTCGCCCACCGCCAGCTTCGCCGCCTTCACCCCACGATCCCGCAGGCTCAACAGAACCGCCTTCCAGCTCTCCTTCGATTCCCTAAAGCCTGGTTCCAGGGCCAGGAAGCGCTTGCGGCCACGCGCGTCGCAGCCCACAACCACCAATAGACAGCGCCGCTCCCCGCTGCGGACGTTCAAGTAGATACCGTCCACCCATAGATATACGAACTCCTCGCCATGCCACGCCCGCTTGCGCCACTCGGCGTACTCGCAATCCCAGCCCTCCTTGAGACGCGCGATGCTCGCCGGGGACAATCCCCCCACCGATTCGCCGAACAGCGCCCGCAACGCCTCGCCGAAGTCGTTCGTCGAGACCCCCTTGAGGTAAAGCCACGGGATCACCGCTTCCACACGATTCGTCTTCTTCAGATACGGAGGCAACAACTCCGAGCGGAAGCGCCGGCCCGAGCCCGACCGGTCCCGCGTCCGCGGCACCTGGACCTCGACCGGGCCCACCCCCGTCAATACCTCCCGAGACGGCAGATAGCCGTTGCGAACCACCGCGCGGCGACCCTGCGCGTCATGCTCGCCCGCATGTTCTTCCAGAAAGGCCCCCAACTCCGCTTCCACCGCCTGGCAGATGATTCGTTGCGCGCCCTCGCGCACCAGGTCGCTCAACTCGTCGCGGAACGCTGGACTCCTGAAGGGTATCGTCGTATCTTCTCTCATGGTGGCGCATCTCCTTGTGCTGAATGACCGGGCTTTGTTGACAAACCTATTTCAGCAGGGTGCGCCGCCTTCTTCAATTCAACTCATACACAACATCTGACAGTAACTCGCCCCGCTCTCATGGATGGTTAGGATCAGAGGGATTTTATTCCCGTTCAGAAGATTCATTCTCAAATTGATATACACTTTCCATTAAATTGCCTGGCGATTCGCGACATTCTCCTGATCGGCATCTACACCGGCATGCGCCGGGGCGAGATCGTTTCGCTACGCCGGGAGCAGGTGGACATGGAGCGGCGCATCCTCAGAGTCTAGGAGATCAAGAGTGGAGAGCCTTTGGAGCTTCCGATCATCCAACTGTTCGCCGCCATCCTCGAGCGGTGCCTCGCGGATGGCGCTGAATCTGCGGCGCAACACGATGGCTGCGAGTTTTCCTCCCCCAGGAACGGGGCCGGACACGTGGCTGACATTGTACGGCTCAATAGCGAATTCACAGAAAAAGGCGGCGCCCGGTTCTGGTTCCACGGACTGCGCAACGCCTTCATCACGGTGGCCGAGCGCGAACTCATACTGCCGCGCTCGCTCACGAAGCGGCTGGTGAACCACGTCCGTCCCGGCGACGTGACCGAGGGCTACGCCGCCGACCGGAACGTCGTGCTGCTGCACGAATCCGCACAATGCATCACCGACCGCATCGACGGACTGATGAAGGGAACGTGTCGGCGACCGGCGGTTCGAGCCGGAGCGCTTCTCTCGTCTTCTTCCATCGCGTTTTCTCACGTTTTTTTGTCATGTCCCTGCGCGCCGGAGCGCAAGTGTGAGCGTATTTGGAACAAATGTGTAATATATGAGCTATTAAAACCTGTTGTCAGCGACGCATTTTCGTATTATCTACGTATACATGAATCCGATCGACTCCCGCATCGGGAAGATCCCGGCCTGTCAACTGAGACGAAGCATCGAGACCCGGCTCCCACGCCGTCCGGCATCGAGGTTTCGGTCCCTGTCGTGGTCTTACGCGAAATCAGGCCAGGCGGACGCTTCCGGTCTCATTCGGTGTCATTGCCAGGGCTCGGTTGACCGAACACATCTTCGCCTCACCGCAAGGAAGGCCGGGAATTTACTCCCGGAGGAAACATCACGGGCATCGCGATAACGGCCGTGCTCTTTCCCGCCGCGCGCGCGGACCTGCTCTCCGGAACGGAGAACTTCCGGCGCTTCGCGAGGCCAGGACGCCGGCAGCACCACCATGCAGACAGTATGAAAAGGAGAATCGAATGAGTTTCGGAAACGCCACCCTGCGGGGCGGCCAGACGCTTCTGCACGACGCCCGCATGTGGGGCCAGCTCGCCCGCTGGGGTGTCGTGGGTCTCGTACTCGCCATCGTCCTGACGCCCGCGGTGAGCGTCCTCAAGTCGACGAGCGCGCATGAATGGCGCGTCATTGGCCTGGGCACGCTGGCCGAGGCCAAGCTCGCCATCGGGTATTCACACGACTCGGGCCAGGTCTACGAGTGGATGGAAGGCGTACGCGTCACCGAGTCCATCTCCCTGATCGCCTCCGACCCCAGGATCGAGCGGATCAGGCGCCGCCTGCTCGCCACCATCCACGCGGGCGCATGGCGGGGCCTCTGGCTGGGGCTAATGTGCGTGGCCGTCTTCATCATCGTCTTCTGGCTGCTGGGCAGGCGGATGGCCCGCGCGAGACGGATCCGGGGCGCCGAGATGACTTCGGCCAAGGCGCTCGCAAGGCGCGTGCTTCCGCTTTACGCCGGAATCGCAGGGCCCTTCTTCCCCTCTGCGCTCAAGTCGCGGCCCCGCGTCGCGGGCGTCCCCTGGCCCGAGCGCGCCGAGACCCAGCACACCATCGTCTCGGGCACCACGGGTTCGGGGAAGACCGTCCTGATATCGGACCTGGTCGCGCAGATCAGGGAGCGGGGGGAGCGCTGCATCCTCTACGACAAGATGGGGAGCTACACGCGGGC
>Ga0209754_1003110_pt1 | contig 11804 bp, 13 predicted proteins | sample MesohylBB_FD_187295 | JGI IMG/M metagenome (GOLD analysis project Ga0209754, IMG submission 187295) | Host-associated microbial community of the marine sponge Aplysina aerophoba from Gulf of Piran - sponge mesohyl, lysed by bead beating... | ecosystem: Host-associated > Porifera > Sponge >... | reverse complement strand
AGGTTGACGGCGCGGTAGGCGGGCGCCGTCTGCTCCGGCGTGCGCGTGCGGAGCGGCGTCGTCCCGTATGTCAGGCCGAGTTCCTGCAGGGTCCAGTGGACGCGAAGCGCGCGGGTGGAGACGATGCCCCAGACATGGATGGCGGTCATGCGAGCGCCCTTTCGAGAATGCGTGCGGGATGTTGCGCTGTTCTGCCGGCGCCGTCGGCGATCTGGTGGCGGCAACTGGTGCCGTCCGCGGCGATGAGCGCGTCTTTGCCGGCCGCGCGCACGGCCGGCAGCAGGGAGGCTTCGGCCATCTTCATCGAAACCTCGTAATGCTCGGCCTCGTAGCCGAAGCTGCCGGCCATGCCGCAGCAGGAGCTCTCGACAAGCTCCGGCTTAAGCCCGGGCACCATCGAGAGCGCGGCCATCAGCGCCGCCGGGCCGTCGAAGCTCTTTCGGTGGCAATGGGCGTGGACGACCGCGCGCTCTTCCGGCAGCGGCCCGAGCCGTTGCGCCAGCCGCTCCGCCGCCTCGCCTTCCGAAACCAGGCTCTCCAGCATGACGGTGCTTTCCCCGACGCGGGCGCTCTCCGGTCCCGGAAGCACGGCCTGCAGCTCGTCGCGGAAGGTGAACAGGCAGGAGGGCTCCAGGCCGACAATGGGCGTGCCCGCCTCTGCATAGGGCAGCAGCATGGCGACGGTGCGCTGCATCTCGGCCCGCGCCCGGTCGATGCGGCCTGCCGCCAGCCAGCTCCGGCCGCAACATGGTGGGCGCGTGCCATCTGCCCCGCGTGGATGGCGCACGCGGAAGCCGGCTGCCTCCAGCACGGCCACGCCCGCGCGCGCGTTCTCCGGCTCGAAGGCGGTGTTGAAGCAGTCGGCGAACAGCACGGCTTCCCGCTCCCCACCGGCTGCGCCCCCGGCATCGGTCGGCCGGAAGCGGTCGCGCCGCCAGGCCGGCAGCTGGCGGCGCCGGGAGAAGCCGGTGGCGCGTTCGCGGAGCGCCCTTAGCGGTGCCGCCCGCTCGGCGGCGTTCAGCAGCGGGGCGAAGGCCGCGAGCCAGGGTGCGTAATGCGGCAGGGACGACACCAGCCGGTCGCGGAGCGTCAGGCCGCGCCGGGCCTTGTACTGGTGTAGGAACTCGATCTTCATCCGCGCCATGTCCACCCCGGTCGGGCATTCGCGCCGGCAGCCCTTGCAGCCGACGCAGAGTTCCATGGTGCGGGCCATGTCGTCCGAGACGAGCGCGTCCGGGCCGAGCTGTCCGGAGAGCGCCAGGCGCAGCGAGTTGGCGCGCCCGCGCGTCAGGTCCCGCTCCCGCCCGGTCGCCCGGAAGGAGGGGCACATCACGCCGGGATCGGCCTTCCGGCAGGCGCCGTTGTTGTTGCACATCTCGGCCGCGCCGAGGAAGCCGCCGGGCCAGTCCGACCAGTCGAGCGCCGGCGCGAGCGGGGCCGCCGCATAGCCGGGCTTGAAGCGGAAGAGCGAGCGGTCGTCCATGCGCGGCGCACGGACGATTTTGCCGGGATTGAACAGGCCACCGGGGTCGAAGGCGTCCTTCACCTCCTCGAAGGCGCGCACCAGCGCCGGGCCGAACATGCGCTCGTGGAACTCCGAGCGGACGATGCCGTCGCCATGCTCGCCGGAATGGCTGCCCTTGTATTCGCGCACCATGGCGAAGGCTTCCTCCGCGATGGTGCGCATGGCGGCCGCGCCCTGCGGCTGCTTCAGGTTCAACACCGGGCGCACATGCAGCAGGCCGACCGAGGCGTGTGCATACCAGGTGCCGGTCGTGCCGTGCTTCTCGAACACGCGCGTCAGCCGGTCGGTGAAATCGCCCAGGTCCTCCAGCGGCACGGCGCAGTCCTCGATGAAGGAGACCGGCTTGCCCTCGGTCTTCATCGACATGACGATGTTGAGTCCCGCCTCGCGCACGCCCCAGATGCGCGCCTGGAGCGCCGGATCGACGGCGCGGACGACGGCGCCCGGATGGCCCAGATCGCTCATCGCATCGTCGAGCGCCTCCAGCCGGGCGAGCAGCGCGGCCCGGTCCTCGCCGGCGAACTCGACCAGCAGCAGCGCGTCCGGCCGCCCCTGCACGACCTCGCTGACGGTTTCCCGGAACATCTGGATATCGCGCCCGAGCTCGATGATCGTGCGGTCCACCAGCTCGACCGCATCGGGATCCAACGCCACCAGCCGCGGCACGGCGTCCATTGCGTCGCGGAAGCGCGGGAAGTGGCACACGCCCAGCACCTTGTGCGGCGGGACCGGCTGGAGATCCACCTCGATCGCGGTGAAGAAGCCGAACGTGCCCTCGGAGCCAACGAGCAGATGGGCCATATTGTGCCCGGCGGCATCGACGCTTTCGAGATTGTAGCCGCCGACCTTGCGCAGCACGTCCGGGAAGCCGCGCGCGATGGCGTCGCGCTCGCGCTCGGCGATGGCGCGGACCTTGCGCACGAGGTCGATATAGCCGGGCGTGCCGCCTCCGGAGCCGAGATTGCCGGGCATGCGCGCGAAGCGGTGGCGGCTGCCGTCGGCCAGGATCGCCTCGATGGCGTGGGTGTTGTGGACCATGTTGCCGTAGCGGATCGAGCGCGAGCCGCAGGAATTGTTCGCCGCCATGCCGCCGAGCGTGGCCCGGCTTGCGGTGGAGATATCGACCGGGAACATGAGCCCGTCCCGCCGGAGCCGCGCATTCAACCGTCCCAGCACGACGCCCGGCTCGACGCGCGCCCGCCGGTTCGCGGCATCGATCTCCAGAATGCGGTCCAGATGCGCCGAGCAGTCGAGCACCAGCGCCTCGCCGATTGTCTGGCCCGCCTGCGAGGTGCCGCCGCCGCGCGGCAGCACCGGCACGCCCTCCTCGCGCGCGATCGCCATGGCCGCCTGGACGTCGGCGACCGAGCGCGGCCGCACCACGCCTATAGGCTCGATCTGGTAGATCGAGGCGTCGGTGGAATAGCGCCCGCGCTCGAACGGGTCGAACAGCACCTCGCCTTCGATCTCTGCGCCGAGCCGCGCCGCCAGCCGGGAATCGCCCACCCGGCTGTCGGACCCGCGTTCTGCCGCTACCGGACCTGCCACGGTCCGCCGGCCTGTCTGCAAGCCGTTTCCTCGCCTTGCCTCTCGGCACGGCCTGCGGCCTGCCAGCTTTTCCAACCGTATCGCACGCATGCCTCGCCGGCGGCGGCGCGCCACCGTTTCTTCACCGATATGACCCCGCTGTGCCCGTTGCGGGGGTTCGCCCAGCGCGTCTCGGCGGCGCCGGTCTCCAGCGCGCGGCGCCGCGCCTCCGAGGCCAGCTGGGCATCGGTGCCGAGCCCGGTGGCGAGGGCGTGCTGGAGCGCGCGCCGGTTCGCGATCCAGCGGGCGATGCGCTCGTCATTGGCCGGGTGGGTGCGGGCCATCGCCATTCCGAGCCGCCCGAAGCCGCCCTCCCGGCCCTCCTTGGTGCGCGCGAGGCGCATCAGCATCTTTTCGCCCGCCTCCAGGGGCACGCCGGCTTCCGCCAGAATGAGCGCCGAGTAGTAGTCCGCTTCCAGTTCATGCTGCTGGGAGTAGGCGAGAGCGCCCATTCCGAGGCCCATCGACCCGCCTGTGCGCACCATGTCCCCCATGCAGTCGTTTTTGGAGCTGTCGCAGATGACGGCCCCGACCAGCGCGCCGGCGAGCAGACCGCCCAGCGCGCCCGTGCTGGCATCCTTCATGCGCTTGTCCACATGGTCGGCGATCACATGGCCGTATTCGTGCGCCAGCACTGCGGCGATTTCCTCGTCCGATCCGGAGGCGCGCAGCAGGCCGGCATTCATCGTCACCCGATGGCTGCCATCGACATGCGCGTTGATTTCCCTGTTCCTCGAACGGATCGGGCTTCGCGAGAGGATCGCGCCGCAGTTCGCGCCCTTCATGCGCAGGCAGACCCGATGGGCCGCCGGGCGGATATGGCGGACGACCCGCGCGAGCGAGGCATGCTGGGCCGACTCGTCGAGCCGCCTCTGCTGCGGAATGGCGCTCGCCTGCAACAGCCGGCGGGCCTCCTGGCGCTCCGCGCCGGTCGCCGGCACACCGGGCCGGTCTACCCCGGAGCAGGCGGCAAGGGCGAGCGCCAGCAAGGCTGCCGGAAGAGCTCTCGGCCACGCCAATGCTACGGCTCCATCACCACGGCGACCCGCCCTATGGCGCGGCGCGAGAGCACCGCCGTCATCGCGTCCTTGAAGCCTTCCAGCGGAAAGGTCAGGTCCACCCGCGGCTTGAGGCGGCCTTCCTCGAACCAGGCGAAAAGCCGGTCCATGCCGGCCCGCATCCGGTCCTCCATCTCGTAGCGGATGTCGTTCGGGCTCCAGCCGACATAGGTGCCGAAATTCATGCCCACCACGGTCACGGTCTTGACCAGCAGGATATTGGCCGGGATCTGCTGGATCGTGCCGCCGGCGAAGCCGACCGGCATGATGCGCCCCTCGAAGGCGATGCAGCGCAGCGACTGCTCGAATACTTCGCCGCCGACGGGGTCGTAGATGACGTCCGCCCCGCGCCCGTCCGTGATCGCCAGCACCTCCTCACGGAAATCGGCTTCGCGGTAGTTGATGAGATGGTCCGCGCCGTGCTCGCGTGCGGCCGCCAGCTTCTCCGCCGAGCCGGCCGTCGCGATTACCTGCGCGCCCAGGATCTTGCCGATCTCGACGGCGGCGATGCCGACGCCGCCAGCCGCGCCGTGCACCAGTAGCGTCTCGCCGGCGGCAAGGCGCAGCATGTTCGGCCAGCAGAGCGCGGCATAGGAGGTGTGGTAGGAGTTGGTGAAGGGGATGGCGCGGTGGAATTCCATGCTGTCCGGGATCGCGAAGGTGTTGACCTCCAGCGCCACGGCTTCTTCCGCCAGCCCGCCCCAGTCGAGCACCGCCAGCACCCGGTCGCCCGGCCGGAAGCGGGTCACCTCCGAGCCCACCTCGGTCACCACGCCTGCATATTCGGTGCCGGGGGTGAAGGGGAGCGGCGGGCGGCGCTGGTAGCGGCCCTGCACTACCAGCGAGGCGGCGAAGGAAATGCCGCAGGCACGCCCGCTTATGCGCACATGGCGGGGCCCGAGCGCCGCCGGCGGCGTCTCGCGGAGTTCGAGTTCGTCGAACGGTTTCCAGTCGTCCACCACTACGGCGCGCATGGACAGCCCTGCCTCCCGGGTCCAGAATCGGTCCTGTCATGAAAGGCTATTTCGGCATCGGCGTCGAGGGGCTGAGCAAGCCGCTCAACGCCGGAAACCTGTTCCGCTCGGCGCAGGCTTTCGGCGCGAGTTTCCTCTTTACGGTGGGCGCAAGCTACGGCGAGCGGGCGGGCCGGGGCGGCGGGGACACATCGCATGCTCCCGGCCGGGTGCCGCTCTACGCCTTCCCGGACACGGGCTCCATGGTGCTGCCGCGCGGCTGTGCGCTGGTGGGTGTGGAGCTGATCGACGAGGCGGTGGACCTGCCGAGCTTCCGCCACCCGGCGCGCGCCGCCTACATACTGGGGCCGGAGCGCGACTCGCTGTCGGGCCCGGTGCTGGAGCGCTGCGCCCATGTGGTCCGCATCCCGACGGCATTTTGCGTCAATGTCGCCATGGCGGGCGCCATCGTGATGTACGACCGGGCGATAACGCTCGGCCGCTACGCGCCGCGCCCGCTGCGTCCGAGCGGCCCCGCCGGGCCGCTGGCGGCGCATGTCCACGGCAAGACGAAACGGCGGTCCTGAGGGTGTGTGGGGCGGCGCCCTGACCGCGATGGAGACCGGCCGCCTGCTGCTGCGCCGCTTCGAGGCCGCTGACGGGCCGGCCTACCGGGCGATACGCCGGAAGCCCGGCGTGACGCGCTTCCTGCCGAGCCATACGGAGGACGCGGCCGAAGCCGCGCGCCGGGCCGATGCAACGATTGCGGCGTTCCGCGAGGCGTGGGAGCGGGACGGCTACGGTCCCTGGGCGGTCGTCGAACGCGCCTCGGGCCGCCTTGTCGGGCATCTGGGGCTCCGGCGGCTGTCCGAATCCGGTGAAACCGAACTCCTGTTCCTGATCGACCCCGATGTGCAGGGGCGGGGCTATGCGACCGAGGGCGGGCGCGCCGCGCTGGCTTACGGGTTCGACAGGCTGGCGCTGCCGGAGATCGCGGCCTTCGTCCTGCCGCAGAACGCCCCGTCCATCGCCGTGCTGACGCGCCTCGGCATGAGGCGCCGCGCCGGGCTCGTCCGCGCCTTCGGACTGGAGGTGCTGAGATTCGAGATGCAGGCGGGCGATTTTCAAGGGGCCCGGGGAGTCCCGTCCCCCGGCGGGTCTTCCCAGTAGGGCCGGGGGCCGTAGCGTTCGACGAGGAAATCCACGAAGGCGCGGACCTTGGTGGAGAGGTGGCGGTTGGCGGGGTAGAGGGCGTGGATGCCGGTGTCGAGCGCGCCGGGCGAGGCGCGGTAGCCGGGAAGGACGGCAACCAGCCGCCCGGCCTGCACCTCCTGCCCGACCAGCCAGGAGGGCAGGAGCGCGATGCCGAGTCCGCCGAGCGCCGCGGCGTGGACGGCCTCGGTGTTGTTGGTGCGCAGATTGCCGCCGACCCGCACTTCCGCGACCCCGTCCGGCCCGCCAAGGTTCCAGTTCACATTGCCGTGGTGGCGCGTGTAGATCAGGCAGTTATGGGCCCCCAGGTCCTCGGGGCATTCCGGCATGCCGGCGCGGGCGAGATAGCCGGGGCTGGCGCAGAGGATGCGCCGGTTGGGCGCGAGCCGGCGCGCGATCAGGCTTGAATCCTCAAGCTCGCCTACCCGCACGGCGATATCCGCGCCGACTTCCACCAGGTCCACGAAATTGTCGGTAAGCGTCAGCTCGATCCGCACTTCCGGAAAGCGGTCGAGGAAATCCGGCAGCGCCGGCGCGATATGCCGGACCCCGAAGGCCGCCGGCCCGTTGATGTGCAGAACGCCGCGCGGCGACCCCTCCAGATGCGAGACGGCGGCGGACGCCTCGTCGAGCTCGGCCAGGATGCGCGAGACGCGCTCGAAATAGAGCCGGCCGGCCTCGGTCAGGCCGAGCTTCCTCGTGGTGCGGTGGATGAGCTGGGCGCCCACGCTGTCCTCCAGCGCCGCCACTTGCCGCGACACCGAGGAGGGCGCCATGCCGAGCCGGCGCCCGACCTCGGAGAAACTGCCGGCATCGACGGCGGCGGTGAACAGGCGGATGGCGTTCAGCGAATTCATGGCGCACTCATCTTTGCGTTGTATGCAAATATCATATCGTATTTGGCATCATTGTAAATGATTTGATGGATAATAAATGCTGCGTCAACGGAAATCCGAACCCGGAGACAGGACAGATGATCCAGAGACACGACCTCCCCACCCAGGCGGAAATCGACCGGGGTATCGCCCGGGCCCGGCAGTTGCGCGCCCAGGCTTTCACCGCCGCCTTCGCCCGGCTCGCAGGCCTCGTCAGAGCAGGCTTCGCTCGGCTGCAGCCGGACACCGCCTGGCGCGGCCGGCCTGCCTGAGCCCCGACTCAGCCCCGGCGGCCTGCGGAATGCTGCGGCACATCCCTGAACAGCGAAACATGGGTGTGCACGCAGCGCCACGGGTCGCCGGGCTTTTCGCGCGTGAACACCGCCGTCGTCCGGCCCGGCCGTTCATAGGCGGTGCCGTCCTCATGGAAGCCGGTGGAGGTCCACACCGTCATCCCGAAAGCCATCGACCGGTCGGGCGAGACCATGCAGCGCAGGCCCTCCGTCCGATGCTCGAAACCCTCGATGCTGGGCCAGATGCGCCGCCATTGCTGCGCTTCCAGCGCATCCAGCCCCTCCACATGGTCCATCCAGGTGCCGAAGCCGAGCACGTCCGGGTCGAAGCGCTGCCGCGCGGACGCAAAATCCCGCCGCGCCACCTCCGCACCCCATTCGTCGAACCAGGCCCGGATCGCGTCCACATCTTCGGCGGGCACATCGAAATCGGCCATCGTGCATTCTCCCAAACCGCGCCTATCATGCGATGAAGCGGGGGGAGAGGCCATGCACACCGTCGATGACGCTTTGCTTCGCCGCCAGATTGCCGCGGTCTTCGAGACCTGGGGCATGGCGCCAGACCATATCGAGACGACCGTCCATGTCATGGTCGAGACCGACCTTGCCGGCATCGACAGCCACGGCGTCGGCATGCTGCCCTTTTACCAGAAGGCGAAGGAGGAGGGCCGCATCGAGCCGAAGCCCGATATCCGCATCGAGCGCGAGACGGGGGCACTGGCACTGATCGACGCCGGGCGCAGCCTCGGCCATCCGCCCGCCATGCTCGCCATGCGCACCGCCATGGACAAGGCGCGCAAGGTCGGCGCGGCGGCGGTTGCGGTGCGGAACTCGAACCATTACGGCGCGGCCGGCTACTATTCCGGGATGGCGGCGGAGGAGGGGCTGGTCGGCCTTTCGCTCACCAACGCGCCGACCAAGCAGGTCGCCCCGATGTTCGGCGCCGACGCCGCGCTCGGCACCAACCCCATCGGCTTCGCCGCCCCGGCCGGGGAGAACCGGCCTTTCGCGCTCGACATGGCGACCAGCACCGTCGCGTTCGGCAAGGTGTCGATCGCGCGGCGGGCCGGCAAGCCGATTCCGGAAGGCTGGATGGTGGACCGGTCCGGCGCGCCGATATCGGATGCGCAGGTCGCGGTGGAGACCGGGCGCCTGACGCCGCTCGGCGGCACGCGCGAGCTCGGCGGCCACAAGGGCTACGGTCTCGGCGCCATGGTGGAAATCCTCTGCGCGACGCTCTCCGGCTGCCTCGGCCACGAGACCGGGCATTTCTTCTTCGCCATCGACCCCTCGCAGCTGCGCAGGGAGGGGGAATTCGAGACCGACATGGACCGGCTGCTCGACATGCTTCGGGCCACGCCGCCCGTCGATCCGGCGAACCCTGTGATGGTCGCTGGCGACCCGGAATACGCCGCTTACGCCGAGCGCAAGGCGAACGGCATCCCGATGACCGCCACGCTGTTCGAGGAACTGCGCGACGTCTGCCAACGCTCCGGCGCGCCCTTCCTGCTCGAGGGCTGACAGGCGGGCGCCCGGCCTGTAGTCTCGCCGGGCCGGCAAGGACAGGACCGATGGCCACGGATTCGACCGACGCTCCTTTCAGCGATGCCGAGAGGCAGGCCCTTCGCCGTCTACTGGCGAAGTCGAACGGCAGCGACATTACCCGCAACCCGATGGCCGTCGCACTGGTCGTCGCCTTCCTGGCGCTGGTAGGCTGGATCGCGCTCGAAACACAGGCCAACCGCGAGGCGATCCACGAGAACGGCGTCGCAATCGCGGTGGTGCAGACGAATGTCGCAGCCATGGATGCGCGGCTGGAGAAGCTGGAGGCCAGCCAGGCGAGGCTTGAAGCAAGCCAGGCCGAACTGCACCGCAAGATCGACTTGCTGCTGGCGCAGCAGGCACGATAGCGGCGTCCGGCACGCATCGACACCGCACGGCCGGCGCGGGCATGATTACCGTTCCGCATAGCCTGCTGGCGGTGCAGATCCGGGCGGTGTTCCTCGCCTGGGGCATGCGGCCGGAGCCCGTCGAGACCGCCGTGAACCTCATGGTCGAGGCCGACCTGCGCGGCATAGACAGCCACGGCGTCGGCATGCTGCCGACCTACGACCAGCGCCGGCGGGACGGAAAGATCGACCCGCTGGCGGAGGTCCGCACGCTCAGCGAAGGGCCGGTGTTGACCCTGGTGGATGCGGGCCACGGCATCGGCCACCCTGCCGCCCGATTCGCCATGGAGCGCGCCTGCGACAAGGCGGCGGCAGTGGGGCTGGGCGTGTCGGTCACCGTCCATTCCAACCATTTCGGCGCAGCAGGCGTCTATTCCACCATTGCCGCCGAACGCGGCCTTGTCGGCTTCGCCTGCACCGGCACGACGCAGCGCTCCGTGGTTCCGACGGGCGCACGCGAGCCGCGCTTCTCCACCAACCCCATCGCCTTCGCCGCAAGCCCAGCGGAGGGCGAGCCGTTCTCGCTCGACATGGCGACCAGCACCGTTGCGGTCGGCAAGGTCAATATTGCGCGCCGGGCCGGCAAGCCCCTGCCGGAGGGCTGGGCGGTGCGCCCCGACGGCCTGCCGGAGACCGATGCGGCCGCTGCTTTCAATGCGAAACCGAAACGCCTGACCCCGCTCGGCGGCAACCGCACGCTCGGCAGCCACAAGGGCTACGGCCTGGCGATGATGGTGGAAATCCTGGCGAGCGTGCTCGGCGGCGCGAATGTCGGCGGCATCGACCTCGCCACGGACAAGCCCGGCCCCTTCATTGAGGTCGGGCATTTCTTCATGGCGCTCGACCCGGCCTTCTTCAATGCCGGTTTCGCCGCCGACCTCGGGAGCCTGATGGCGGAGTTGCGGGCGGTGCCGCCGACCGATCCGGCCCGACCGGTGCTCGTGCCCGGCGATCCGGAACATGCCGCCCGGCGCGAACGGCTCAGGACCGGTATCCCGATGACGGAAACTCTGTTCGAGGAGATCCGCGCCGTCGCCGCCGGGTCGGGTGCGCCCTTCCTTCTGGGGCAGGCATGTCCGGCCGCCGCCTGCTGATCGTCGCCCACGCGCCGTCGCCCAACACGCTCAGGCTGCGCGATGCGGCCGCGGAGGGGGCCCGCCATCCGGATATCGAGGGCGTCGAGACGGAGGTGCTGAGCCCCTTCGACGCAACCCCGGCCCATGTGCTCGCAGCGGACGCGCTACTGCTCGGGACGACCGAGAACCTCGGCTATATGAGCGGCGCGCTGAAGGACTTCTTCGATCGCATCTACTATCCCTGCCTGGAGGAGACCCAGGGCCGCCCCTTCGGCTTCTATATCCGCGCAGGCCATGACGGCACCGGCACGAGGCGTGCGATCGAGACCATTACGACCGGCCTGCGCTGGCGCGCGGTGACCGAGCCGGTGCTTTGCCGCGGAGAATGGCAGGAGGTGTTCGCCGCCGACTGCGAGGAACTCGGCATGACGCTCGCCGCCGGCCTCGAAGCGGGCGTGTTCTGAGCGCCGCCGGCGTCTGAAACGACAACCGGCGCCGGAAAAGCCCCGGCGCCGGCAGCAACTCGTTTCCTGTGTCTTGGGGTCAGGCGGCCTGCTGGCGTTCGCCTTCGGGAGCGGCGACGAGGCTGTCGATCACGGCGACGATCAGGCTCTCAAGATCTTCCGAACCCGAGGCGGTGACCAAATTGCCATCGACGGTGAGCGGGGCTTCGGACCAGACGGCGCCCATCGCCTCGACCCGGGCGCGGGACGCCTCGACGCCTGTCACCTTGCGGCCTCTTACGGCCTCCGCCGCCACCAGCATTTCGATCGCATCGCCGACGACGGCCAGCGGCTTGCCCGCGTCCATCATGCCCTTGATTACGCGGCGGGCATGCGCGTTCTCCTTGAGCGCGGCGATGCTGCGCTCCCCGCCCGGCACCAGCAGGCCGTCGAAATCGCTCGGCAGTGCGTCCGAAACGCGGGTGTCGATGTAGAAATTGTGGCCCCAGGTTCCTTCATGCCAACCGTTGGCCAGCCCGACCTCATGGCTGACGATGCGAATCGCGGCACCTTCGGCGGCAAGCGCCTTCTGCGTGTCGGTCATGACGATTTCCTCGAAGCCATTGGCGACGAGCACGGCGACGGTCATGCCGGAAAGGCGCTTCTGGTCGGACATGGGGCAGGTCTCCTTCCTACAATCTCTCGGTCCATTCGTCGATCCGCGCCTGCACGAAACCGCTCCCGCTACGCCGGAAAAGGCGCCGGGACTGTGCGATCATCGGGCACGGAAGCTTAGTACGCACCGGATATAGAGGCTCTCCCGCCGCCCTTCA
>Ga0209754_1003108_pt1 | contig 11815 bp, 10 predicted proteins | sample MesohylBB_FD_187295 | JGI IMG/M metagenome (GOLD analysis project Ga0209754, IMG submission 187295) | Host-associated microbial community of the marine sponge Aplysina aerophoba from Gulf of Piran - sponge mesohyl, lysed by bead beating... | ecosystem: Host-associated > Porifera > Sponge >... | reverse complement strand
CACCGCGATCCCGGAGGCCGAGATCCGGGCGGTGGCGCTGGGCCATGCGCCGGGGCGCTACACGCTGGCCGAGGTCGACGGGGCGATCGCACGGCTCGTGCAGGGCGGCGAGCTGATCGAGACGGAACGCCGGGGCATGGACCGGGCCTTCGTCACCGACCGCGCGGTGAAGGCCGAACGCCAGGTGCTGGCGTCGATGCGGGCGGGGCACGGCAAGGGCATGGCGCTGGTCGACGCCGATGCCGTCGAGGCGCGGCTCGGGGCATCGCGCCTCACGCGGGGCCAGAAGGAGGCGGTCCGCACGGTGCTGTTGTCGAACGACCTCGTGATCGGCGTGCAGGGCCATGCCGGCAGCGGCAAGACGACCATGCTGAGCGAGGTGAAGGAGCTCCTCGGGGACACCCGTGCCGCAGACACTCGTGCCGCAGACACTCGTGCCGCGGAGCGGAAGATACAGGGCCTGGCGCCGTCGGCCGTCGCCGCCCGTGTTCTCGCCAGGGAGGCCGGCATCCCCTCGCGGACGCTGCAGTACTTCCTGACCCGCTTCAACGACCTTTCCGACCCGGCGCGGCTGGCGCGGGGCCGGGAGGAGTACGGGGGCGCGGTGCTGGCGGTGGACGAGGCGTCGATGATCGACACCGTGCGCATGGAGGCGCTGCTGCGCATCGCGCGCGCGCTGAAGGTGGCGCGGGTCGTGCTGGTGGGCGACACCAAGCAGTTGAAGGCGGTGGATGCGGGGCAGCCCTTCCGTCTGCTGCAGAAGGCGGGCATGGCGACCGCTACGATGAAGGAGGTGAAGCGCCAGCGCGACCCGGAGCTGCGGGCTGCGGTGGGTCTCGCGCGGGAAGGGGAGGCGGAGGCTGCGATCGCGGAGCTGGGCAATCGGGTGCGCGAGGCGCCTCCGGAGGAGCTTGGGTTGGAGGCGGGGCGTCGCTGGCTCGCGCTGGCGCCGGAGCACCGGGCGGACACCCTGATCCTCGCCCCCACGCACGCGGTCTGCCGGCAGGCGAACGACACCGTGCGCGAGGGGCTGGCGGAGGAAGGCGTGTTGAGGGGCCGCACGCTCGCCGTCGAGCGCCTGGTCAACCGGCGGCTCACCCGCGCGCTGGCCTCCGACATCCGGAGCTACGAGCCCGACGACACCATCGTGTTCCATCGCGACGTCTTCGGCTGCCGCGCGAACGACGTCTGCATCGTCATGGGCCACGACGACGGCAGGGTCGTGCTGGCCCATCCGGAGGGCGGCGAACGCCGCTTCCGGCCCTCGGGCAATGCGTCGCGCTATCTGGGCCTCTACGACACCGAGCGGATCGAGTTGCGCGCCGGCGACCGGATCCGCTGGACGCGCAACCGCAAGGCACCCCTCGCCCGCGGCAACCATCCCCAGGCGCCGGACCTGGTCAATGGCGGCGAGGCGGAGATCGTGGAGATCGGATACAAGCGGGTGCGCTTCCGCGAGGGCGACCGGGAGTTCAGTCTCACGCTCGGCGACCCTGGACGAAGCCAAAGAGGCCGACGCGAGCTACCGCCGCCTCCGCGACCAATGGCACAAGCACATGGCCCTCGCGGAAACCAGCGAGCTCCATCCCTACGAGATCCAGGGTTACGCTCCCCTGATTGACACCACGCGCGAGATCCGCGACCGGCCCCACCTCGACGCCACCGCACGCAACGCCCTCGACGCCGTCCTCGACCAACACCTCCGCATCGAGCAAGCCCGCGCCGACATCGACCAATACCTCCACGACACGGCGCGCGCCTTCCGCAGCCTGACGAACCTCAAGGACGTCGCAGAACGGTTCAGCGCCCTCGACGTCCAACTCGAGGACATCGGCAGCTACGAGAAATGGAAGCAACAGGCCCTCGAGCTCGCCGCCTCCGGCGAGGCCATGCTCGCAGACCTGCAACGCTACGGAATTCACCTGGAGGAAAATCCCGACCTTGCCCACCTCATTCAAGCTGACGTCCAACGCCTCAACGCCGCCATCGGCCGCGACGACACCTCCATCGGTCGCGAACGACACCAATCCCTGTCCGAAGACGAGAAGACCGCCGAACGCCTTTCACAACGCTGCGGCATCAAGCGCTAGCGCTCGCCGCAATTGGCATCCAGCGACGTCGGACGGGCTCCCCGGTCCTCCCAAAATTCAGCAGGGTCCCTGATGACCACGGCCCACGGCTGTTGTTAAGCCCGTGGATTAGACGCCGATCGGCGTGGAAAAATATTGATTCGCTTCGATCCCGCGGGGCAAACGGCGATGCCGAACAACACCCCGCACGACGTCAGCCACGCCGCCATCGCCTCCAGATCGCGGGTGAAGACGCCGAACGAACGCACCGGCTCATCGCTGCGTTCCGGGTCGACCGCCACGAAGTGCCGCCCCTTGCCGATGTCGATCCCTGCACAGTCCGGGTTCACCACCCTGAGGCGCCGGGTTCTTCGAGACTTGCGCGCCATGGAACATCCTCCCGCCTTTCATCTCCGTCGCGAGCGGGGAGGAACCATGTTCGAAGTCCCATTCTCTTGAACGAGGTCGCGGGAAACCCGCGCCATCAGTGACCGGAGCCGACAGAATGGTTCGGGCCACGCTTTACATCGGGTGCAGCAAAAGCACGCCAGTGCGCGAACGGCCTCTTCACCCCACCCGCCGCCAGTTCAAGCCCGAGGCGTCGCAGACACAAGCCCCCGTTACCCCCGCGACGGAGCCGGAGCGACGCGTCGGTGGAGGCTTAACAACACAGAGCCGAACTGGAAGCGAGCACCGCTTAGTCCTCAATCAGTGCCGTGACCAGACTTGGCTGCCAGCTAAGTAATATGAGCACCGCGACGGTCGATATCAGGAACGGGATCAAGGCGCGGAAGATAGCTCCCGGTCTTGCGTTGACCATGCCGGCAGCCACGTAGAGGCCGGCGCCCACCGGCGGGGTCAGCAGGCCGAGAATCAGGTTGATGCAGACGACGACGCCGAAGTGGAACGGATTGATCCCGAACACGCCGATTGCGATCGGCATGAGTATCGGCACCACGATGATGAGCGCCGCGATGCCGTCGATCACCATGCCGACGACCAGCAGCAGCAGGTTCACCAACAACATGAAGACGAGCGGGTCGTCGGTGAGCCCGGCGGTCCAGCGGGCTACGGCCTGCGGCAACTGCTCGTAGATCAGGACCCAGCCGAACACGTTTGCCGCCGCGATCAGGAAGGTGACGGAGGCGGAGTTGATGGCGGTGCTGTACAGCACCTCCGGCAGGTCGCGCAGCTTCAGGTCCCGGTAGAGAAAGCGCCCGATCAGGAAGGCCGCGAGGACTGCGAGCGCCGCCGATTCCGTGGGGGTGGCGAGTCCGAACACGATCCCGCCGATGATGACCAGAGGGATCGAGACTGCCGGCAATCCTTCCATGATGGCGCGGGCGGCCTCCCTGCGGCTCCGTCGCGATGTCGCCGGGAATTGGACGAAGAATCCCAGGCCGGCGACGCAGATCAGAAAGGCGCCGGCCAGAATCAGCCCCGGGATAATGCCGGCGATGAACAGGTCGCCGATAGCGATCTGCGCCAGGACGCCGAAAATCACGAACAGCATCGACGGTGGAATGATGGGCGAGAGCAGGCCGCCGGCGGCTGTCAACGCGGCCGCGAACGAGCGGTCGTACCCCTCCTTCTCCATTTCGGGAACCATGACGCGGGACATCACGGCGATCTGAGCGACGGCGGAGCCCATGATCGAGGCCATCATCATGTTCACGACCAGGTTGATGTAGGCGAGGCCGCCGCTGACGCCGCCGACGAACACGCGCGCCATCTCGATCAGCCGTCGCGTCAATCCGCCCGCGTTCATCAGCTCTCCGGTCAGCATGAACAGCGGTATGGCGAGCAGGCCGTAGGCCTCGATGCCGCTGAAGAGTTGCTGCATGAACGAGCCGTAGAGCGCCTCGTTACCCGAAAGCCAGACATAGAGCGCGGCGGTGATAGCCAGCACGAAGCTGATCGGAACGCCGATCAGCAGAATGACGATGAAGACGGCGCCGCTCACGCGGCCTCTCGCGGCTCGCGGCCTGCAAGCGTGTCGGCGAGATTGGCGCTGGCGTGCAGGCTTGCGCTCACCGCGAGCCAGGGCATCACCAGCCAAACCCAGAACTTCCTGATGCCGATCGTGAGCGTCGGCTCGTCGTAGATGAAATTGAACGTGGCAGCCGAGAAGGCGCGCCTGTCGAAGCCCGCGGCCCCCACCCCGACCGGGTCGTACCAGATCCAGGCGAGCCAGATCAGGAACAGGCAGAAGGCCCAGAGCAGAAGATCGGTCCCGATGTCCACCCAGCGACGCAAGCGACCGCGCAGCACGGCAAGCACCAGGGTGACCCGTACGTGGCGGCGGAGATGCAACGTATGGCTGGCGCCGACGAAGACCAACCAGATCATTGTGTAGATCGCCAGCTCGTCGACCCAGTAGACCGCAATATCGGCGGTCCGGGTCACCACGTTCAGCAGGATCAGACCGACGAGGGCGGCGACGAGCCCGATCAGCAGCACCCTCTCCAGGCGTGCCAGATGATCGGAAAGCCGGGTCAGCACGAGCCGATCAGGCCCCGGTGTCCAAAGGGTGCCGGAACGGTAAAGGTGCGGTCGCGACGGCGAAAGGGGCGTGGCAGACCCGCTCCGCCGCCGTGACCGGCATGGTTGCCCGAAAGCCGGTCGTCACTCTGCTCCCGCCGCAGCGCGCATGGCGCCGAGCGCCGGCGCCTTCTCGCTCCAAATCGCCTCCCAGGCGGCGGCGGCGTCTCCGAAGAAGTCGGGACCGACCCTCTTGACGGTCTTTCCGGTCTTCTCCACCTCGGCGAGGAACGTGGGCTCCAGCGTGAGGTAGCTGTCGATCACGCCGTCCAGTTGCTTCTTCATCAGCCGGCGGATCGTCGCGCGGTCATCCTCCGAGAGCCCGGCCCAGACCTTCGCCGAGACCAGTCCGACCATCGGAAACATCATGTGGTCGGACACCAGGATCGTCTCGGCATGCTCGTAGTATTTGAGCTTCCAGATCAGCTCCAGGTCCATGTCGATCGCGTCCACCTGGCCGTTCGCCAGCGCATCGTACACCGCCGGCAACGGCATCGGCGTGGGCGCGGCACCGAGCGCATTGTAGAAGTCCTTGATCGGCTCGAACGGAGTGATCCTGAGCTTCTTGCCGGCGAGGTCGCCCGCGTTGCGCACCTCGTCGCGGGAGACGATCTGACGCAGGCCGGCCATGCCGTAGCCGATCCCCACCACGCCGACGTTTTGCGGGAGCAAATCCAGGAGATCCAACGCGACATCGCTCTTCAGCAGCGCCCCGGCCCCTTCGATGTCCTCGACCAGATAGGGCGCGTAGAACGCGCCAAAGTCAGGCACCCGGTTCGACACTTCGGCGATGGTCAGGAACGCCATGTCGAGCGCGCCGGACTGCAGCAGCTGCATCATCTGCGCCTCGTTGCCCAGCTGGCGCGAAGGGAAGACGGCGACGGAATGCACGCCACCGCTTTCGGCACTGAGTTCTTCGCCGAATGATCCGGCCGCCTTGGTCCAGATGTGAGGCGGCGGCGTGATTAGGCCGAGGCGGAACTCCTTCGCCTCTGTGGCCGTCCCCCCCAGTACCGCCACGGCAACGAGTGCGGCGACCGCACCCAAGCATTTCAAGCGTTTCATGACTTCCTCCTCTGCTTCTCTCTTTGGCTTCCAGAACTCCCAACCAATCGCCCACGCACGGCACGGCAGGTGCAGCAGGCGGATCAAACGACCACCCAGCCGTCCGGCGGCTCGCGCCCTGGATGGAGCACGCAGCAGGCAGCGCAGGTGCGGGCGCGCTCATCGGCGTAGAACGCCTCAAACAGCGGTGGCAGGTCGGTGACGATGTTGCTGACGGCGATCTCCACCCGGTGGACCAGCCCACCGCAGGTGAAGCAGAACCACTCAAAGCCGTCCAGCATGTCGCCGACGCGGGGCGCTTCCACCACAAGCCCGACGGAGCCCGGCACGGGCCGCTGCGGCGAATGCCGCACATGGGGCGGCAGCATGAAGACCTCGCCCGCGCGGATGGGCACGTCGTAGATGTGGCCCTCCTCCGCAATCTTGAGGACCATGTCGCCTTCGAGCTGGTAGAAGAACTCTTCAACCGGATCGTCGTGAAAGTCCGTGCGCCGGTTCGGTCCGCCGATCACCATCACGGTCATGCCGGCTTCCTCGAACACCAACTTGTTGGCGACCGGCGGCTTCAGGTGCTCGCGGTGAGCGTCGATCCAGGTCTTGAAATCGAAGGGCTTCAGAGTGGGATGTCTATCGCGGCCAGTCATCTGCGCCTCCTTTTCATTCGGCGGCATTCCGCACCGACCCGAGCCCGCAGCGTTCAAACGCCTGCCGCGTCGCGGCCTTCTCGGTGTCGGTGAGCTCCAGCATCGGCGGCCGCACCGGTCCGCCGACCTGGCCGAGCAATTCTTGCCAGTATTTCTGGTGCGCGTGCGGCTTGGCGCCGGGGCGCGTGCCCTTCAACGCCTGGCGCACCGGCTGCAGGCTGTCGCACACCCGCCGCGCCTCCTCCGCCTTGCCAGCGAAGGCGAGGTCGGTGTAGTCGCGCATGCGGCGCTCGGCGGCGGTCTGCAGCAGAAAGGGCGGCGAGGAGCAGAGATAGAGACGCCAGCCAAGCTCGAGGATGTTGTCTAGCCAGTCGTCCTCCGACGCCGTGCTGACCAGGAGCCTGTCTCCGGCCAGACGGGTGAGCGCGGCGTACATCTCCCTGGGCACGCTGTACTTGATGGCGACGATGTTGGGCAGATCGGCGATGCGCGCGCAGAGCTCGGGGCTCATCAGGTAGCCGCTGTCGGGATGGCTCCACATGGCGATCCCGATTTCGACCGCCTCGCTGATCGTCCGGTAGTACTCGAAGAGCACCTCGTCGCGGTCGGTCACGAAGTGCAGGACCGGCGCGTGCACGACGATGTAGTCCGCACCCACCGCCTCGGCATGACGGGCGAGCGCGATCACCGTCTCCATGTTCTGGTCGGAGCACGACGTGATGGTGCCCGCGCCCGTCCCCCGCGTGGCATCGGCCGCGATCTCGAAGACTCGCTTGCGCTCTTCCAGGGTCATCGAGAAGTACTCGCCCTGCTTGCCGCCGATGAAGAGCCCGTCGATACCCAGGTCATCGACCCAGTGGCGGACATTCGCGCGCATCCCCGCCTCGTCGATGGCGAGGTCGGGCTTGAAGGGCTGCAGCGCCGCCGCCCAGATCCCCGTCAGATGGGCCCTGGCATAGTCCTTGGCGTCGTCCCGGCGGTACTTCACGGCGTCGGCTCCCGTCCGCGCCCGGGTTCCTCGGCCGCGCGGATAGCCTTCCACACCCGCTCCGGCGTCATCGGCAGATCGATCTCCTCGACGCCGAAGGGCGCCAGCGCATCGAGCACCGCGTTGACGATCGCGGGCGGCGCGCCGATGGTCCCCGCCTCGCCCACGCCCTTGGCGCCGAGCGTGTTGAAGGACGAGGGCGTGCACATCCGGTCCAACCGGATGGCAGGCATGTCGTCGGCGCGCGGCAGCGCGTAATCCGCGAGCGAGCCCGTGAGAAGCTGGCCGTCAGCGTCGTAGACGACGCGCTCGAGCAACGCTTCGCCGACGCCCTGGGCGATGCCGCCAACGATCTGCCCATCCGCCAGGCGGGGATTCACGACCGTCCCGGCGTCATCGACGTAGCAGAGCCGCTCCAGCGTTACCTGCCCTGTCTCCGTATCGACCGCCACCTGCGCGAGGCAGCAGCCAGAGCCCCAAGCCTCTCCGTCAGCGGTATAGATCGCATCTGCTCGAAGCTCTTTGTCCGCACTTGCGGCGATCCGTTCCCAAGTGACGACCCGATCCTGCCATCCCGTGACGGAGAAGCCGCCGTCGACGAGGACGACGGATGGGGGCTCGGCGTTCAGCAGACGGGCTGCAAGCGGGCGTGCCTTCTCCAGCAATGCCTGCGCCGCCTGCTGCAGGGCGCTCCCGCCGATCGCGACGCTGCGGCTGGCAAGGGCGCCGATGCCATCGGGCACCTTGGCCGTGTCCCCATGAACGATGCTCACGCTCTCGGGCGAGACCGCGAGCTCCCGGGCGGCGATCTGGGCGAACGCGGTCTCTCGTCCCTGGCCCTGCGTGCTGGATCCGGTGACCGCCGTAAAGCGGCCTCCCTGTTCGAGCGTGATCAAGGCGCACTCCCATCCCCGGCCGCAGGGCTCGACGTAGAGGCTCCAACCCAAGCCGACTGTCTCTCCCTGATCCCGGCGCCAGTTCAAACGGTCGCGCATGAGACTGTAGTCGGCCAGCGTCAGCGTCCTCCCCAGCAAGGCCCCGCAATCGCCAGAGTCCAGAACTGTGCCGTTCGGGCGCGCCAGTGATAGCGCCTCTGCCGAAACGAGGTTGCGCAGTCGCACGATGACCGGGTCGAGATGGAGCTTGCGGGCGCCCGCATCGATGAGGCGCTCGAGCAGCGTTGCTGCCTCCGGCCGGCCGGCGCCCCGATAGATGCCGACTGGCGCAGTATTCGTGACCACCCCGCGAACGCGGACTTCGACGTTCTCGATGGCGTACGGTCCCGGTAGGATCCGGCTCGCGTTCCAGGCGGGAATCAGGGCGCTGAAGGTGAGCCAGGCGCCCAGCGGGAAGATCATGTCGGCGCTTAGAGCCAGGATGCGGCCGTCTGCATCGAAGGCCATGCGCCCGCGTGCCACGGCGCCGCGTCCGTGCGTGGCGGAAACCAGGTCTTCCTGGCGCCAGGCAATCCATCGTACCGGACGCCTGAGTTCGCGCGCCGCGAACGCGACCACGATATCTTCGGGAAAAATTGACGCCTTCATGCCGAATGCGCCGCCGACATCCGGCGCCACAACTCGCACGCGCTCCTGAGCAAGCCCCAAGGCCTGCGCGAAGTCGCTGCGCGCCCGATGCGGTGTCTGGGTGCTGCTCCAGATCGTCAGTCGCTGCGTCTCTTCATCCCACTCAGCCATGGTCGCCCGGCATTCGAGCGGCATGGGCGCGATACGGGGAAGCCTGACTGTGACCTCGGCGGTGACCGCCGCGCGGGCGAACGCGCTTTCGATGTCTCCCGCACGCCACGTGTGGTCGACCACCGTATTGCCGTCCATTCCGGCTATGAGGACCGTGGCGGCAAGCGCGGCCTCGGGATCGCAGACCGGCTCCAGCGGTTCCAGGTCGATCTCGACCTTGTCCGCCGAGTCGAGAGCCTCCGCTTCACTCTCGGCCACGATGGCGACGACGGGCTGACCGACGGTACGAACGTCGCCTTGCGCCAGAATCGGCATGTCGGGCGCTTCGACCGTCTCGAGGACGGGATTCAAGCGCGGTCCGGCCAGGCCGGCCACATCGTTGCCGGCGTAGATGCCGACGGCTCCAGGCGCCGCCCGCGCCTCGGAGAGACGCAGCCCGGTGATCGACGCGCGTGATACGGGGCTGCGAACGAAAACCATCGAGAGGCATCCGTCGGCAGCAAGGTCGGCGACGAAACGCCCGCGGCCAGTCAGCAGCCGTGCGTCCTCGAGGCGGGACAGCGACTCGCCGAAACCGCTGGCGGTCGCATCGGGCGCTCCCCGCGCCTCGACCGTATCGCTCACCTGGCTCTGTTCCGCGCGCATTGGGCCGCTCGGCGATCCGCCCCAAGATGCCACGCAGTATGCGGCTGCTTTGCTATTTCAATGAGGCAATTGTTGCAAAGTGGATATTACCAATTGGACTATCAACAACGGACCGCGTCCCGTCCTGTTTTGCGCAGCACGGTGAGCAGCGCGTCCGCCGCCGGTGACAGTCGCGTGAGCTTGCGGGTCGCCACGCCTACCGGCCAGAAGATGTCTTCGAGGCCTACCGCCAGCGACGCGAGCCTGCCGTGCGCCAGGTCGTCGGCAGCCACGCCCCGCGGCCACGCGCCCAGCAGGTCGGTGTCGTTCAGCAGTTGCCGATTGGTCAGGATCGAGACCGACTGGACCGCACAATGGGGCGGGTCGAGGCCGGCATCGAAGAATGCCTTCTCCAGCTGCCGGCGCAATGTCGTTTCGGGCGGGGGCAGGATCCAGTCGGCTTCCTGAAGATCGGCGAGGCTCAGAGGCTCGCGCCGGGCGAGCGGATGGTCCGGCCGCGCGAGAACCACGACCTCTTCGGAATAGAGCGGCTCCTGGTGGACGCCCGCGCGGTGGCGGAACTCGCTCAGGCGCCCCAACACCATGTCGAGATCGCCGCGCAGCAGCATGGGCTGCAGGCGGTCGTTGGTTCCCTCCACCACATCGACGGCGACGCGCGGTCGCTCGGCTCTCAGTCGCGCGATTGCCGTCGGCAGGAGCCAGGCCGACGCCGCCAGTAGCGTGCCGATGGCGACCCGCCCGCCGGTGCCGTGCGCGAGATCGTCGATCTCCTCTGCGGCGTGCTCGAGCTGCGCCAGCACGCGCCTGGCGTGCGTCACCAGCGCCTCTCCGTAGATCGTGGGTGTGACGCCCCGGTTGCCACGCTCGAAGAGGTCAACACCCAGGTCCCTCTCGAGGTCGCGCACCGCCTTCGTCACCGCGGACTGCGTCAGGCCTACCGCGTCGCCGGCGCGCACCATGGTTCCGACATCGGCGATCGCTGCCATCAGCCGAAGCTGGCGAATGGAAACGCGATGAAGGCCGGTCAGTGAACGCACCATCACCGCTATCCTCGCAGTCCTCCCGTTCGGCCTGCAAGTAGCAGGCATGGGCAAGAGGGCCGTGTGCGCCTCAGTGAGCAAAACGTAGGGCTCGAATCGATTTGGACGGCCCAACGTTGACTTGGACGATCATGACTCTTTGCCATGGTTCTGCACGGGGTCGAAGAGTTGGAGGTCATAGCCATTGCTGCGGAGCCGGCCCGTGTAGCTGCCACAGCCGTCTCTTATGTCTCGGACCATTCGGGGTCGCGAAGCCAGAGATGGCAGGGTCAGCAATTGCGTGGGGACGAGGATGAGCAATCCGTCGCTTTTTCGCGAGCCAATCGGCTTCGTGAAAGACTTGGTAATTCGCAAGCATCTTGAGGTGTTTCGTCGAAGCCGTCATCATTCGCTTCCCCGGGACACAAACGCCGACGAGCAACTCGCAGCCTGAAATTACGGTTACCATTTGCCGGTTGAGAGCCGACGAGCTGGCCTCCGGCCGATCTGATCGGCTCATAAGAGTGTTGTTAAGCCTCCACCGGCGCGGCGCTCCGGCTCGGTCGCGGGAGTAACGCGGGCTTGTGTCTGCGACGCCTCGGGCGTGAACTGGCTGCGGGTGGGGTGAAGAGGCCGTTCGCGCACTGGCGTGCTGTAGAGGCACCCGCTGTTAGGCTTGGCCCGAACCATTTTGTTGCCTCCGGTCACTGATGGCGCGGGTTTCCCCTGACCTCGTTCAAGAGAATGGTGTTGTTAAGCGCTCCCGGTTGACCCCCCTGAATCGAAGTGAATCAACCTATTACCACGCCGATCGGCACTGTAACCTATTGAGAAAGCTATGTTCTAGGGAGTCAATTTTCCACGCTCTTGAGTAACAGATACCTAGGCGATTGACGGCATTGGGCTCTGTTTTTCCTCTCCTTGCGTTTTCGGGATGAGTTGGAAGCAGAGCTCTTGGGCTTGGCGGTCGAGATGAGCGAACTTTCTGTTGAGGCGCCGCTTCTCGTAGGCGTCAATCCCCTGCTGTCGAGCACATTCTGAACTGACCGGTTTATGGACCATATGAGTTGACCGCTTCTGTTGTTGTGGTTGGCCTGTGGGGAAGTGGTCAGGCGCGGAGCGGCTGTCCACTTCCCCACAGGCCCCGGCC
>Ga0209754_1003107_pt1 | contig 11816 bp, 10 predicted proteins | sample MesohylBB_FD_187295 | JGI IMG/M metagenome (GOLD analysis project Ga0209754, IMG submission 187295) | Host-associated microbial community of the marine sponge Aplysina aerophoba from Gulf of Piran - sponge mesohyl, lysed by bead beating... | ecosystem: Host-associated > Porifera > Sponge >... | reverse complement strand
CGATCTACCGCGAACTGGCCCGCGTCGTCGCCGAGGACCAGCCGTTCACGATGATGTGGAACTACACCGAGATCCGGGCCTTCAGCAAGCGCCTCCGCGGCGTCGAGTTCGCCCCCTCCGGCGTCTTTCTGTTCCAGCCCACCCCGCCCCCCGGCAGCGACTGGTGGACGAGCCCCGGCTGGTGGACCCACCGCGACGATGTCGTTTCGGTCGCCAGCGGCGGCTAGGCGTTGCGCGGCGGCTGCACCCGCCTGCCTGGTCGGGGCTCAGGGGGGAGGGGTCCCAAGTGCCGCTCGCGCTTGGTCGGAAGATGGAAGGGGGTGCGCTCGCTGCACTCCGCTCGCTTCGGTCGGTTGGCGGTGGCTGTAGCGGCATGGGCCGTCGCTCGCTCCGAGCCACCTGGGACCCCTCCCCCCTGAGCCCCTGGGGCAGGCTGGACGGCGTGGGCGGCTGGGAACGTCGGCGTCCTCGGCGGCCCGCAACCGCGGGTCTTGACTTGGGGAATGGAGTGGGGCGAAGTGAGGAGGCCGGTGGGGAGGAGAGGACCGACATTGGGCCTTGCGGGAAGTGGTCGAGTAATGCAAACTAGAAAAATGAATGCAAACCAGCCAACTCGCTTGCCAGAGTCGACGATTACTTCCCGGGGTCAGACGACCCTGCCAAAGGAGGTGCGAGAAGCGCTTGGCCTGAAGCCAGGGGACAAGGTGAGGTACTTCATCCATGACGGGGAAGTTCGCGTTGCGGCCGTGAAGCCGATCAGCCGTCTGTTCGGCATCCTGGAGTACGACGGGCCGCCGGCGAGTCTGGAAGACATGGAACGCGGCATCATCGAGGGAGCGTGCCGCAGCGCACTCGGGGAAGACTGGTCGCCGGAAACAGTAGAGGAAGCTGAGCGGATCGCCGCCGGTGGCGCCGGTCGCAAGTGATCGCGCTCGACACGAACGTTCTCCTTCGGTTCCTGCTCCGGGATGACGAGGAGCAGGCGGAGGCGGCGGAGAGACTGATGCTGCAATTGACGCTCGACGAGCCGGGCTTCGTCAGTCGAGAGGTTCTGGTCGAGCTGGTTTGGGCACTGGAGTACACGTTCCGCTTCGGACGAGAGCAGATCGCCACCATCCTCAATCAACTCCTCCACGTTGCGGCGGTCGAGATCGAATGCGCGAGCGATGTAGTGGAGGCTGCCGGTGGCTATCGCCTCGGCGGCGCCGACTTCGCGGACCGCATGATCGCTGCCGCGGCGAGACGGGCCGGGGCCCTGCCCCTCTACACCTTCGACCGGAAGGCGGCGCGCTTGCCGGGCGTCACTCTGCTGGAGGCTCGCTAGCCCGCTTCTCGTTCGTCCTTGCGTACTCGAGGATGTTGAGCAGGCCGTAGTTGCCTTCGTGGCAGGCGTATTCGAAGAGTGCCTGGTCGGACTTCTTCATCTCCAGGCGCGCGCTCCAGGGGCGGTTGAAGGACTCCGGGTCGTCGATCGTGTACTCGTAGATCAGCGTCGCGTCGTCGAAGCGGGTGAAGCGCTCGACGAGGCGCATGTTGCCGCCGGAGCCCTGGAAGCTGATCCGGGGTTCGAAGTTGCGGGTCTCGATGATCAGGGTTTCGCCGTCCCAGTAGCCGCGGGAGTCGCCCTTGAACTGCCGCAGGTGCTCAGGGAGGCGGGGCTGGTCGTCGAGGGGGACGATCCGGGTCTCGTGGACCATCTCGTTCAGGAGCGCGACGGTGTCGGGCGTGACCAGGATCAGGACGTTGTTGTTGTAGGCACCCGGGTTCATCGGCGGCCCCGCGTTGAAGCCCATCAGGCAGCGTTCCCAGAGGGAGCGATCCTCGGGTCCGGACGGAACCTTCTGGCGGTTGTCGCGTCGTTCCTGGGCGCGGCGACGGCCGTCCTCGGTCATTGGCGGGATGCGGCCATTCGGCGGATCGAAGACCAGCGAGGTGCGGCGTGACTCCTGCACGTTGCGGCCGTGGTCGAGCCAGTAGGGGGCGTGGACGCTGGGGCTGCGCTTCTGGGCCTCGGCGCGGCGTGCGATCAGGTCGCGCTCGAACCGGGTTGCCTCTTCGGCGGTGAAGTACTCCTGCTCCGCGTAGTCCGCGGGTCTCTGTAGTGGCGTCGCCGTGGCGAAGTCCCACAGGCCGTCGATGTCGCCCGGCGGTTGCCAGTTCGAGCCGGCCTGGGCGCAGACCGGCGCGCCGGTGGACACGACCAGAAGGGCCGCGACTGTGGCGACCCGGGTGCGGAGCAAGCTGTAGTGGGACACGATCTTTCAGGATAGCGGCTGGCTTGCGCCCGTCAACCGCCAGGCCTTGGGGTGATGCTGGTGTAGCGTCCGCCGCCCATGACGCAGCCCCTTACTCTCGTTATCGGCAACAAGAACTACTCGTCCTGGTCGCTGCGACCCTGGGCGCTGATGACCGAGCTCGGCATTCCGTTCGCGGAACGGATGCTCAAGTTCGATTCGGAGGACTGGGAGGAGAACATCGCCAGGCTGTCGCCCACGCGTCTCGTGCCGGTGCTCTGGGAGGGCGAGCCCGGGCAGGGCTTCGCAACTTTCGACACGTCGGCGATCGTCGAGCGTCTGGGGGATCTCTACCCCGACCGTCGCGTCTGGCCGGCGGACGATCGGGCCAGGGCCCGGGCCCGATCCCTGGTCGCGACCTTCCACTCCGGCTTCGCGGCGTTGCGCTCGGCGATGCCGATGAACATCCGCTCGAGCTATCCGGGGAAGGGCCACGAGCCCGAGGTCATGGCCGATATCGACCGGCTGACGACTCTCTGGCGGGCCGCCCGTGCCGAGTTCGGCGGGGGAGGCCCGTTCCTCTTCGACAGCTATTCGGCCGCCGACGCCTGTTTCCTGCCCGTCGCCTCGCGGTTCGCGACCTACGAGCCGCCGCTGGACCACGAAGCCGCGGACTACTGCCGTGCGCTGCTCGAGACGAAGGCGATGCGCGAGTGGAGCGCGGCGGCCCGGTTGGAGACGGAGTTCGTGCCCGAGGACGAGCCCTACGCGGATCCTCCCTGAGCAGACCCGTCGCCGTTACTGCCGCCGGCGGCCTGACGGCCGGCGCACCCAGTAAGCGGCCAGCTCCATGCGCGCCTGCGCTGCGTGCGCAGCACAGGCTCCTAGAGAGTCCTGTCGAGTTCGAGCACCAGGGCCACGACCACGTCGTGAAGCCGCTTCATCGCGGCCTCGTTCGCTCGTTCGAGCGTGTCCCTGTTCGTGTGAATGACCTGGAAAACCTCGGGCATGAAGCCCTCGCGGAGTCCGGACTCGGCGCCCCCGTTCAGGACGAGCCACATCTGGTGCGCCTCGGTTGTTCCGTTCATGCCGATGGAGACGTTGGGGATCCCGGCGGCCTGGAAAGCTCGGTCATCGCTTGGAGGGTAGCGGGGGAAGTCCATGCACTGTGTCCCGCTCGCGGCGCAGGCGACGCGGAGACCGCGGTAGACCGCCTCGTTTCCGTCGTGGGAAGTCGGTCCGTACATCAGGGTGCCGTCGCCGACGACCACGTCGGCGTTGACCATGGCGGCGATGCGTTCCCGATCCTCGTCCTGCACCCAGGCGCGGGAGCCGAGAAGGCCGGATTCCTCGAGGTCGAAGAGGACGACCCGAACGCGGTGCCGCAACTCCTGCCGTTGCAGGGTCTCGGCCACCCTGGTCAGGACGACCGACGCGGCGCCGTTGTCCACCGCGCCGCCGACGACGGAGCCGTCCTGGAGGCGGACCACGTCGTAGTGCGCGCCGACCACGATGTCGCGGCTTCCCGCGCCGAGGGTGGCGATCAGATTGCGGCCGACTTCTCTCGGCTGGCGTTCCGACGGCGTGGTCGAAAACTCGTGAACGCCCGGATCGAATCCACGTTCCCGGAACATGCGCAGGAGTTCGTCTCCGCGGTCGACGGTTTCGCGGCCGACGATGCTGGCCAGATCGTCGAGGAGATCGGGCAGCGTCCTTCCATGCCGTGGCTCCTCGGGCGGCGATGCGGCTTCGGGCGCCGGGGCTGGAACGAGTTCGGGGCCCGGGCCCGGAGCGGAGATCGTCGAGCACGCCAGCGTCATGGACGCGGCGAGTCCCGCGCATGTCAGCAGCCGATAGCGGGCTCCGAGGTCGCTGACCTTGCTTGCAGTCGTGGCAATCTTCATGGGCCTCCAGGGTTGCGGATGCCGGCCAGAAGGCCGGCGCACCCGGTGGGAGTCTCCGCCTCTAGTTCGAGTCTCCGCCGACGATCACGTCCACCTGGTCCTGCGGCGCGTAGAAGTAGGAGCCCGGTCGGAAGTCGTAGCCGAGGTCGCCGAGAAGGCGGCGCTGGCGCGGGGTGCAGCGCTCCAGGATTTCGGGCGTGGGCTCTGGATCGTAGGTGCGCAGGAACAACTGGCAGTAGTTGTAGAGGATCGTCTTGCGGGCGCGCGGCGCGGCGTTCACGGAGGGGCCGTGCCAGAGCGAGTGCGGGAAGAGGATGCAGTCGCCGGCCTTGCCTTTGAGCTGGACCGCGCCCGGGGTTTTCGGCCCCGGCGCCGGGTACGGGCGGTCCGGGAACGGGCGCATGTGGCTGCCGGGGAAGACGGTGAAGTTGCCGCAGTCTTCGTCCGTCACGTCGGAGAGCAGGTACATGCCCTTCATCGCCAGCGGCAGACTGGTCTCGGTCACCCGGATTCGGCGCAGCGCCTCGCCGCCGTCGGTGTGGGTGTAGCCGGGCCACCTGGGGTTGGGCGGACGCACGATCGCCTGGCTCATGCTGAGCACGACGTACGGGCCCATGATGTCCGTGACCAGGTCGAAGACGGGCGAGGCGTCCATCAGGTCGAGGAACGCCTGGTCATAGTGGAGCAGCACGCGGCGGTCCATGAAGCCTTCGGGATCCCGGTCGACGGCGTGGTCCAGCCAGGCGTAGTGGCCGAGGGGTCCGTCGGGGTTCGGCTCCCAACCGGGAAGCTGGCGGACTCGGTCGAGTTCGGCGTCGAAGAACGCGACCTGTTCCGGTGACAGAGCCTGTTCGACGCGGATGTAGCCGTCGATTGCCCACTGCTCGCGCTGGGCCTGGGTCAGTTTCTGCATGACGGGTCTCCTGCTGCGGGCCTTGTGTCTTGCTTCGGTTGTGTTGCTGAGAGTATGCCTGCCAGGAGGCTGGAGCCTCTCGCCCGTGAGCCTCATTCGTCTGCCGCGGCCTCCTCGCGGGCTCGCTTCGCGGCCTCCGTGGCGTTGCGTGCGCGTTCCGCCGCGCCGGGGTGGCTGGCGAGCCAGTCCAGAGTGCTGCCGCCTGCGCTCGCGCCTGCTTCGCGGTCGGTGCCGCTGAGCCGCTGGATGATGTCGGAGAGTCGCGTCGGCGGAATACCGGCCCTGAGCAGGTAGTCGAAGGCGAAGCGGTCGGCGTCGTTCTCGAAGGAGCGCGAGTAGCGCTGGGCCAGCAACCGGTCCGGCCCCAGGAAGGAGAGCGTGGCGACCGACACGTCGCCCGTGAACGCCGTCCACAGGACGAGCATCGAGGAGGTCTGGGCAAAACGTCGCATTACGTGGCGTCCCGAGACGTGTCCCAGTTCGTGGGCCAGAACCGCAATGACCTCCTCGTCGTCCTCGGCCAGTTCGACCAGCAGGTCCGTGAGCACCACGGTGCCGCCCGGCAGGGCAAAGGCGTTGGGAACACCGACGGAGTGGAACCGGAGGTCCGCGTCTTCGACGCCGGTCTCCCTGCGCATCTCCTCGAAGGCCGCCAGGAGCTCGTTGCGACGGTTCGGCTCGAGTTCGGATGGCTTGAGCAGTCGCAGTCGTTCGAGCAGGGTCAGGAAGTTCTCGCCGATGACCGCTTCCACTTCGGGTGGTGTCGCGGCGACGGCGACGGTAGCTACCGCCGGTGCGCCCCACTCGGTGAACGAGTAGAGGATCGCCGCCGTGACCGCCAGGGCCGCGGCCGCGCCCCGCCAGGTGCTGTCCAGCCGATGGCGCAGGCGACCGAAACGGTCGGCTCGCGGTTCAGGGTCACGGCGAGTGCGAGCCTGTTCGCCGTCCAGAGCGTCGTTGTCCTGAACCTCGCACACCCCGCCGTCCGGAAGGTGGAGATAGCGCGGCGTGTCGGCGACGCGACCGGGGATCCGTACGTCCTCGTAGTTGAGGCGCTCGTCTGCGCCCTCGCAGGCGATGACGAGCCCGCCTCGAGCGGTGAGCGCCAGAACGGCGGCGTGGCGCTGCGACGTGCGCCCGTCGTAGTAGTGACACGGAATGCCACTCATATGCCGATCTCCAGTCCGAACTCGCCGGCAGCCTCCGCACCGGTCGCGGCTACGCCTTGCGATTCGCCCGCCTCGAAGATCCGTTCGGCGTCGGTCTGGGTGACGGAGAACTGGCCCACGACATAGCGGAGGACTCGGATGCGGGCGAAGGGAATGAACAGCCCGAACGTGGCAAGGATCAGGACGGCGTTGCTCGAGTACAGCCACAGCATCTCGGTGAAGGACAGATCCAGGCTGCACGTGTCCTCGCCGAGTTGGGTGTTGCTCCAGCGGTAGCTGAGCAGTCGGGTGCGCAGGTACGCCAGGACGAACAGGCTGACCGCGGCCACAATGGCCACCAGGCCGACAAGGAACAACCGCATGTCGGGTCCGGCGGCTTCCGCGTTGGAACTCGTCGTGGCCAACACCGCGCTCAGGACGACGATCAGGCCGACGATTCCTCCGATGTACAGGACTCCGACGACGACCGCGGTGACCACGTACATCCCGTAGTAGGGCCGCGGCTTGCCGGCGAAGCCGAACGGCTGGTTGCCGAAGCGGGATTCCGTGACCAGGTAGCGGTCGCGGCCGAACACGGTGAACGGTCTTGCCAGGCCCAGGGTCGCGACCGAGGCGGCCCAGGACAGGGGATACCAGACCGCGGCGTCCCAGTACTTGCCCTGGAAGTCGAGAGCAATGCCGCGATACCTGGAGTTACGCATCTGGAAGGAGCGGGCACGGACAACGACCCACGGCACCAGCGGCGTCAGGGCGAGAAGCGCCGCGTAGTAGTAGAGGATCGAGAAGAACTGGGCGAACGTCAGCAGCGCCAGGACGATGACAACCAGAATCCGCCCCCGCAGGATGGCCACCGGGTTGGCCGTGTAGTCGAAGGCAGAGTCGCCGAGCCAGACGTTGCCATACAGGTAGCGCCGCGCCCGGACTTTCGCCCACGCCGAGTAGATGCCCAGGGTCAGTAGCGTCAGCGCGACGTTGACGATCCAGATGCGGAAGTACTCCCATCCGCTGGCGGTGAAGCGCAGGCGCCGGGCCTGGGGCTCGCCAGCCCCGTTGCCCTGTCGTTCCTCGTTCATTGAGCGGTTCTTCGGCGAATCGTAGAGGAGTACGCCAAGCGTGAAACGGGGCAATTCCAGACCGGCGGACGAGAGGCTAACAGGGCCGGCCTGGTGGGGGCTTGGACGTGGCGCGGAGCCACAACGTAGGCGTTGGCCGTAACCTCTTTGTTTTCAGAGTTTGCGTAAACACCAGGAGGCGATATCCTGCGTCATGGCGTGGTCGTTTGCTCCGTTCTTCGGCAGCCCCGTTCAGGTATCATGCCGGCACAGATTCTGGGTAGCGAGCCGGCTTGGCGGTCACCGGCGGGCCTCGCGGCTTACGGCCAGCGGAGGATGAGATGAAGGGACCTGCACGGATCGGCTCGGCAACTCGCCCGGGAGCGGGGCGCGGCGCACAAAACAGGCGGCCAGTAGACCGGGTTCGTGCGTGTGTGGCCGTCCTGGCGCTTGCTCTCGCTGCCGGTGGCGGCTGGGCCCAGGAAGCGGAAGAACCCAGCGAACTCGACCGGGTGCTCACGATGCACCTCGAGGCCCGCGGCGGTCTCGAGAAGCTGCGCTCGATTCAGTCAGCGCGAGCGACCGGAACGATGTCCGTGCAGGGTATGGAGGCCCCATTCACGATTCAACTGCGCCGACCGAACCAGGTTCGGGTGAAAGGCGACTTCGGCGGCATGGCCCTGATCCAGGCGTTCGACGGCGAGCAGGCCTGGGGCCAGGCGCCCGGCCAGCCCAAGCCGGCTGCCTTCGAAGGAGAGGTAGCGGCCGCCGAGGCCGCCAACGCCGCGCTGAGCAGCCCCTGGTTCGAGTACACGGAGCCGGGCTACGAGGTGGAACTTGCCGGCCGCGAGGAGATCGAGAACGGCGAGGCCTGGAAGCTCGTGGTTACCGCTCCCAACGGCGTGACGCACCAGGTCTTCATCGGCACGGAAGACGGGTTGGAGAAGAAGAGGATCTCCAAGGCGGACTTCGGATTCGGCCTGGAGGATTCGGAGACCCGGTTCGAGGACTACCGGGACGTCGACGGCCTGATGCTGGCGCACCGGCAGGTCCTGGTCACCTCGATGGGTGAGATGCCGTTGACCCTTGATTCCTACGAGATCAACCCCGAGATCGATCCCGACATCTTCTTCATGCCGGGCCAGATGGCCAACTCCGCCCTCGGTCTGGACGCGATCCTGGAGCGCCACGAGGCGGCCCGCGGAGCCTCCGCCGCCGAGGTGCAGACGGTGAGAGCCACCGGTACCGTCGTCATGCTCGGCTTCGAGGTGCCGATGACGGTGGCCTTCGCGCGGCCCAGTTCGTTCCGCATCGACATCGACCTGCAGGGCCTGCCGATGGTCCTCGCGTACGACGGCGAGACCGCCTGGAACGTGTCGCCGATGCAGGGCGTGATCGAGCCGACGCCCTTGCCTGAGGAGATGGTCGGGGCCGTGGGGATCCTCTCCGACTTCCTGTGGGGCGGGCTTGCGGGGACAGGGGAGGCGTCGCTGGCGGGCGTCGAGAAGGTCGAGCGCGACGAGACCTACCGGCTGGACATCGCGACCGCGGAGGGCGAAACGCGCGCTCTCTACCTGGGCGGCGAGGACTTCCTGGAGCGACGGATCGTCTTCGACGGGGCGTTCCTGGGGTCGACAGGAGAGATCGACGTGACGATCGGCGACTACATGGACGTGGGTGGACTCAAGGTGCCGGGCACGATCCGGATCGCCGTAGAGGGCGTGGTCGCGGTTGAACTGAGGATCCAGGAGGCTGAAGCCGGCGCGGACATCGATCCCGCATCGTTTACCATGCCCGCTCCCGCCGACCCGGAGACCCCGGGTCCGGCCCTCTAGGAGCTTGCGCATGCCGACCCTGCCTACCGACTCGACAACGCGAATGCCCGCCGGTCGTCTTCGCGATCACTTTCTCCTCCTCGCTGCGGCGTTCACCCTGGCGCTTCTCGCCTCCGCGGCGCCGGCCGCGGCGGACGCTTCGAGCGACGATGACGCGGACCCGGTCGAGGACCCCGCCCTTGCCGAGACGATCGTCGTCACCGCGGCCCGGGCGGAGCAGGAACTCGGGCAGGTGACCTCCAACATCTCCGTCGTGACCGGCGACGAACTCCGCGCGAGCTCGGCCGTGACCCTGGACGACACGTTGCGCCGGGTGCCCGGCTTCAGTCTCTTTCGCCGCAACAGCTCGATGGTCGCTCATCCGACCAGCCAGGGCGTTTCGCTGCGCGGCATCGGCCCCAGCGGCGTCAGCAGGACCCTGGTGCTGCTCGACGGGCTGCCCCTGAACGACCCGTTCGGTGGCTGGATCTACTGGGGCCGTGTGGGTCGCGAGAGCCTGGACCGGATCGAGGTCGTTCGCGGCGGCGGCTCGAGTCTGTGGGGCAACTCGGCCCTGGGAGGCGTGATCCATCTCGTCACGGCGACTCCCCCGGAGTCGGGTCCCGGGCTGCGGCTTTCGGCGCTAGGCGGCGACCACGGCGTGCTTGCCGGTGAAGCGTGGTTCGGCCAGGGGTTCGAGAGTGCGTCGTTGACCCTGTCGGCGAGGAGTTTCGATAGCGACGGCTATCCGGTGGTGCGCGACGACCAGCGCGGTCCGATCGACGTCGACGCGTTCTCCGAGCAGACCAGCGTCGGCGGACGCCTGGCGTTCTCGCCCAGCGAGTCGGTGTCGGTGAGCGTCGGCGGCGACACCCTCTCGGAGGACCGCGGCAACGGCACGCCGCTGACCGGCAACGACACGGAGTTGACCTCGTTCCGCCTGAGCGCGGACATCGTGAGCGGCCGGGGCGACACCTGGACGGTGCGCGGATTCACCCACGAGCAGGAGTTCGCGAGCCGGTTCAGCGCCCAGCAGGTCGACCGTTCCTCGGAGCGACCGGCGCTCGACCAGTTCCTGGTCGACTCGGAAGCGACCGGCCTTGGCGCCCAGTGGCAAGGTGAGGTCGGATCCGGCCTGTGGGTCGCCGGCGCGGAGTGGCGGAGCGTCGACGGGGCGACCAACGAGGACTTCTTCTACACGACGCAGTTCAACCGCCGCCGGATGGCCGGCGGCGACCAACAGATCACGGGCGCCTACGTGCAGCGGCGGGCGGAGTTCGGCGACCGGCTGACGCTGGAACTCGGGGCCCGCATCGACCGTTGGGAGACGGGTTCGGGCAGCCGGTTCGAGTTCAACAAGGCCGACGGCTCGGTTCGCCGCGACGATGCCTTCGAGGACCGGGAGGAGACGGCGGCTTCGCCTCGGATCGGCTTCCTCTACGCCCTGGACTTCGGCTGGGGCCTGCGCGGCTCGGTGTACGGCTCCTTCCGGGCGCCGACGGTCAACGAGCTCTACCGGCCGTTCCGGGTCCGCAACGACATCACGGAAGCGAACGAGACCCTGGAGCCCGAGCGCCTCAGCGGCATCGAGTTCGGCGCGGTCCGCTACCAGGGCGGCTCCAGGCTGTCGCTCAACGCCTTCATGAACCGGGTCGAGAACCCGATCGCCAACGTGACCCTGGCGTCCATCGCCAGCGGCCGGTTCTTCCAGCCCTGCGGCTTCGTGCCGGGCGGCGGATCCTGCCGCCAGCGGCTCAACCTGGACCGCACCCGCATTCAGGGGCTCGAGGCGGAACTTCGCCAGAGTCTCGGCGATGACTGGCGGCTCGACGTGTCCTACCTGTACAGCAACGCGGAGGTCGACAGCGCGGCCGAGTTCCCGCAGCTCGAAGGGAAAAGGCTGGCGCAGACGCCCGAGCAGTCGGCGAGCCTCGGCCTCGAGTACACGAACGCCGCGCTTCTGCAGGCGCGGCTGGGCGTGCGCTTCGTCGGCGAGCAGTACGAGGACGACCTGAACACACGGCCGCTTTCGAGCTTCGCGGTCGTCGACCTGAGCCTGGCCCGCGCTCTTGGCAGCCGCTGGCAGGTTTTCGCCGGGTTCGAGAATCTGCTCGACGAGGAAGTCCAGGTCGGCATCTCCGGAACCGGTCTTTTCACCGTCGGTGCGCCGCGCATGGTGCACCTGGGGGTGCGTCACACGCTGGGGCCCTAGACCCGCCCGTGGTCCGCTGAAACAACCCATGACCCGAGTCACCGCCGAAACGCTTTCCCGACGCCAGCGGGAGATTTCGGTCTCGGAGTTCTTCGCCAAGAACCGGCACCTGCTCGGCTTCGACTCGCTGCGCAAGGCCCTCCTGACGACGGTCAAGGAGGCGGTGGACAACTCGCTCGACGCCTGCGAAGAAGCCGGCATCCTGCCCGAGATCTGGGTCGAGCTCGAGGCCGCCAAGGGCACGAACCGCTATCTGGTGCGGATCACCGACAACGGCCCCGGCATCGTCCCTGAGCAGGCGCCGAAGATCTTCGGTCAACTGCTCTACGGCTCGAAGTTCCACAGCCTGAAGCAGAGCCGGGGCCAGCAGGGCATCGGCATCTCCGCGGCGGCGATGTACGGCCAGTTGACGACCGGAAAGCCGGTGTCCGTGGAGTCGCGCACGGGCCGGCGGTCACCGGCCTACGCGATGCAGGTCATGATCGACACGAACACGAACAAGCCGAAGGCGATCGGAC
>Ga0209754_1003105_pt1 | contig 11818 bp, 10 predicted proteins | sample MesohylBB_FD_187295 | JGI IMG/M metagenome (GOLD analysis project Ga0209754, IMG submission 187295) | Host-associated microbial community of the marine sponge Aplysina aerophoba from Gulf of Piran - sponge mesohyl, lysed by bead beating... | ecosystem: Host-associated > Porifera > Sponge >... | reverse complement strand
GGCTCGTCGGCAAACACATCGTCCAACTCTCCGCGCTCCTGCAGCTCAAGCGCCTCGCGATGGATGATTCCGGTGAGGCTGTCCTTGATCGGCTGCATGGCGGCCGCCGAGTAGACTCCCTCCTTGACCACGTATCCCAAGCGCCGGAACTGGTCGATCTCGGCACCGGTGAGCGCAATAGACATGGCTCTTAGTATATCCAATCCGGGGAGCCGGAGGAAAAACGGGCACGCGCCACCACGATGGCAGCGTGTGCCCGATATTCGGACGGACTGACCGCTAGCGCGAGTGCACGTAGAGGTCGCTGAACTCCACCGGGCCGCCGAGCGCGCGCAGCGCGATGGCGTCCGCCGCCCGCATGCCGATTTCCCGCGACACCGCAACCTTGAACTGCTCGTTGCCGTCGAGCAAGACCGTGATCGCCCCGAAACACTTCTGCCCTTCCATCATCTCGGGACAGTCGCGCGGATCGTACAGCGCTTCCACCGTCAATCCTTCCGTCATCGACTTGGCGACGTTCCTGCTGTTGCGCCACACGAGTTCGTTGTCGGCCATCGACTCGTAGAGTTGCACCTGGGTTTCGTCGCTGCCGAAGAAGCCCGGTTCATACGTGACCCACACCAGATAGGAGTGTCCATAGTTCCAGGTGTTCCCGGAAGCGGGCGTGCCGGAGGCGCGGACATGCAGGCCGTATCCGATCCGGTCGCCGCCGTCCACCTTCGCCGTCATGCCGTACAGCGTCGGCGTGGCCGGCTGCAACACGTTGGCGACGGCAAACTTGGCATGGCTCGCCTCGGCGTCGGTCTGCCTGACGACCGCACCGCCGCCGGCGATGGACCAGGAGCCCTCGCCCGGCAGCGCGCTGCCGCCGTCGAATCCGTTCACCAGCCGCATGGTACCGCGCGAGGTCAACAGCTCGTCGCGCAACAGCTCGGCAGCCGTCCGCACCGGGTGGCCCTGGCCGGAGGTGGCGAATTCGATGGTCCCGTCGCGGCTCATCTTCAACGACACCGAGTAGGCCGCGCCCGCGACCCCGATGTTGGAGATGATCAACTCGTTGGGAGGCACCAATTCGAAAGCTGGCGTGGAGAAGTCCATATTCGGGAGTTCCGCCGTGCCCTGCTCGTAGAGCGCCTCCAGTATCGCCTCGTTGGAGCCCGTATAGCGCACCAGGGCGCCGAATTCCAGGGCGCCATACTTGATCCCGGACAGGTAGATGGCATCCGGGCCGGCGCGCGACACCTCGACCGCGTCGAGATTCACCAGGTCCAGATCCACCCCGGCAGGTATCGAGATCGGGTACCCCTCTGCATCGCGCAGCAGCATTTCGATCTCCGACTTCTGGGCCGTCATCATGGCCTCGGCGTCGGCCAGCTTCTCCTCGGCGTCCGCCAGCCTCGCTTCGGCGTCGGTCGCCTTCGCCGCCACGTCGGTGGCGCGGGACGCGACATCCGCCGCCCGCGCCGCAACCTCCGCGATCCGGGCATCCGCGGCGGCCGCCCGGGCTTCCGCGTCGGCAGTTCTGGCCTCCGCGGCCGCTGCCCGGGCCTCGGCGTCCGCGGTGCGGGCGTCCGCAGCCGCCGACCTGGCCTCGGCATCGGCCGTTCTGGCATCCGCGGACGCCGAGCGCGCCTCGGCGTCCGCCGTCCTGGCTTCCGCGGCCGCCGACCTCGCCTCGGCGTCTGCTACTCGCGCCGCTGCCTCCGCCTCGGCATCTCCCTGCGCAGCCATCGCGGCTTCTTCAGCCTCCATGGCCATCTTCTTGGCTTCCTGCGCAGCAGCCTCGGCGTCCTTTATGGCCATCTCCTTGGCCTTGACCTCGGCTTCGAGCGCCTCCACCTCGGACTCGAGAACGCCGACCTTCTCTTCAGCGTCCTCCTGCTCGGTTTGCCAGTCCGGCGGGGACACGCAGCCCCCAAGGACAACAAGCGCCCCGGCAATGGCAACGAGCATGATTCCAAAACCCGGTTTCATCATTTCGACTTCCTCCACGCGATCGTGTTCCGACCTGCGGACGCGGCCCCGATTGGTCGCGCCACGGCTATTTTCTATGAAGTTGAGACTTTGTCAAACACCATGTCGCTATATTGCACACCGTGTATGGTTTGGCAGGCCCCACTTCCATGCTCGGCGGCCTGATCGCAAGCTTGACAAGGTCGTACTGCTGCTCTTGGATGGGCCGGCTGATGACACCAGAACCGGAGCACGAGTTCCCGCGTCTGTTTACCGTAACCGAAGCGCAGCGTACGCTGCCACTGGTGCGGGCCATTGTACAAGATGTACTCGATCTTGGCGCGCAGGCGCGCGCCGCGCTGTCGGGACAGGCCGGCGAGCCCACCATCGACGAACTGCAGGACCAGCTTCGGGAGCACCTCGTCGAACTGGCCGGCATCGGCTGCTACTACAAGGACTGGAACTTCCAGATCGGGCTGGTGGACTTTCCGGCGCTGATTGATGGCGAGGTGGTGTTCCTGTGCTGGCGCAGCGACGAACCGGAACTGCGCTACTACCACCGCATCGAAGACGGCTACGCCGGACGGCGCCCCCTGCCGGGAACCTGACCCGCCGCAGCATCGGGGGGCCCGGCGCCCTCAGCCGCCGCGCGCTTGCCGGATCAGCGTGAGGGCGGTGCGCACGTTGGTGCTGATCGCCCGGTAGTCGCCGGCGGCGACCAGGTCGCGGCGCACCAGGTCGCTGCCCATGCCGACGCAGCAGGCGCCGGCGGCGAACCACCCGGTCAGGCTGGCGGCGCTCAACTGCACCCCGCCGGTGGGCATCAGCCGTGACCACGGCATTGGGCCGAGCACGTCCCTGATGAACGCCGGGCCGCCCATCTTGCCCGGGAACACCTTGACGATCTCCACGCCCCACTCCTCGGCGGTGGCGATCTCGGTGGGCGTGGCGCAGCCCGGCAGGTAGGGGATGCGCCGCCGGTTGCACAGGCGCGCCACCTCGGCGCTGAACACCGGGCTGACCACGAACCGGGCTCCGGCCGCGATGAACAGCGCGGCGGTGGGCGCGTCGATGATCGACCCCACCCCGAGACTGGCTGCGCCGTCGAACTCGGGGCGCTCGGCCAGGGCCTGAAACACGCGCAGTGCGCCCGGGCCGCGGTTGGTGAATTCGACGGCGGGGGCGCCGCCGGCCACCAGCGCAGCCGCCACGCCGCCGGCCACCTCGGCATCGCCGTGATAGAACAGCGGCACCAGCCCGCCGGCCAGCACGGCGCGGTACCACTCCAGGCGGTCGTGCACTGCTCAGGCCCCGCCGCCGGCGCCGCGGGTCGGGACCACTCCCGGCACGCCGAAGTAGCGCGCCGCGTTGTCGAAGCAGATGTCCTGCACGATACCGCCAAGGTGCGGGTAGTCGGCGGGCAGCACCCCGAGCTCGATGTCGTCGCCGAACAGGCCGCACAACAGGCGGCGGAAGTAGTCGTGGCGAGGATAGGAAAGAAAGCTGCGCGAATCGGTAACCATGCCGACGAACGCGCTGATTACACCGCTGTTGGACAGTGCCGCCATCTGCGCGCGCATGCCGTCGATCTGGTCGTTGAACCACCACGCGGTGCCGAACTGCATCTTGCCGCGCACGGTGCCGTCCTGAAAGGTGCCGATCATCGCCGCCATCAGGTCGTTGTCGCTCGGGTTGAGATTGTACAGGATCGTCTTGGCCAGCCGTCCGTCGCGGTCCAGGTGGTCGAGGAAGCGCGCCAGCGACCGGGCCTGGGCCATGTCGCCGATGGTGTCGAACCCGGAGTCGGGACCGACCACCGAGCCGAGCCGGGTGTTGAGGCCGCGCAGGACGCCGAGATGGAACTGCTGCGCCCAGCCGCGCGCGGCGTCCATCAACGCCAGTTCGTACAGCAGTGCCGACTGCAGCATACGCAGTTCACTGGTTGCAAGCGGCGTGCCGGCGCGCACCTTGGCGAACGCGGCGGCGGCATCCGCGGCCGTGAACGGATCGGCGTGGATCTCTTCCAGGCCGTGGTCGGACAGCCGGCAGCCCTGCTCGTGGAACCAGGCGTGGCGCCGCTCCAGCGCCTGCAGCAGGTCGTCGTAGCCGGCGATGTCAATGCCGGCGGCGGCCCCGAGTTGGTCAAGGTAGGCGTTGTAGGCGGCGGGGTCCGCGCCCGCCATCGCCTTGTCGGGCCGGAACGCCGGCGCGACGATTACGCTGAAGGCCGGATCGGCGGCGATGCGGCGGTGTGCAGCGAGGTCGTCAGCCGGATCGTCGGTGGTGCACACCGCGCGCACGTCGAACTCCTCTAACAGGCCGCGTACGCGCAACGCATCGGTGGCGAGCAGCTCGTTGCAACGGTCGTAGATGGCGTCGGCATTGGCCGGCGACAGCAACTCGTCGATCCCGAACGGGCGGCGCAGTTCCATGTGGGTCCAGTGGTACACCGGGTTGCGGATGGTGAACGGCACCACCTCCGCCCAGGCGCGAAACTTGGCGCGGTCGTCGGCGGCGCCGGTGATCAGGGCCTCGTCGACGCCGAGGGCGCGCATTACCCGCCACTTGTAGTGGTCGCCGCCGAGCCACACCTCGGTGAGGTTGGCGAAGCGGTGGTTGTCGGCGATCTGCTCCGGCGGCAGGTGGCAGTGGTAGTCGAAGATCGGCATTGCACGCGCGTAGTCGAAGTACAGGCGCCGGGCGGCGTCGTTACTCAGCAGAAAGTGCTCGCCCAGGAAGTCGCTGGCCATGGTGGCGCCCATTCTACGGCCGGACGGCGCCGCTCGGTAAGGCAAGACCGTGGCAAGACCGCGGATGCGGTGGAGCAGGACCGGCGCCGCGGGTACAGTGCAGCGGCAAACCGATGATGTCTGCCAACTCGCCGCCGCGCCTGCTGGCGGTAGACCTGGACGGTACCTTGTTGAGTCCGGACAACCGGATCGGCGCCGAAGACGCCGCCGCCCTGCGCCGTGCCGCGGACAGCGGTACGCAGTTGCTGATCGCCACCGGACGCGGCCACCACAGCGTCATGCGCTTGCGGGGCGTGCTTGAGGAACTGGCGGTGCCGGCCTATCTGGCCCTGCACAACGGCGCCCTGGTGCTGGACCCGTCCGGCGCCGAGTTGTGGCGCAGCACGCTGAATCGGGACGCGGTTGCAGCAGTGGTGCCGCGCGTGCGGGCCGCCGGGCTGCATCCGATGCTGTACGTGGGCGTGGAGGGCGGCGGCGGCGCCGAAGTGAGGCTGGTGCTGGAGAAAGCCGCCCACCGCTCGCGGTGCGCGCAGTTCTACCTGCGCACCAAGACGGGAATTCTGGAGTTGGCGGCCGACGTGGCGGCAGCGGCACACCGCGGCGTCCTCGGCATGGTGAGCTTCGGCACGCGCGCAGAGGTGGTGTCCGGTGCGGCGGCGCTGGCGCACCTTGACGGGCGCATCGCAAGTTGGTGGGCGCCGTTCCCGTCCGCGGACGCGCTGGAGGCGGTGGCGCCCGCCGGCACCAAGGGCCACGCGGTACGGCGGCTGAGCGAGCGGCTCGGGCTGGCGCCGTGCGACGTGCTGGCCATCGGCGACAACGCCAACGACCTCGACATGCTGCGCTACGCCGGCACCGCGGTCGCGATGGCCAACGCCACGCCCGAGGTGCGCGCCGCCGCCGACTTCGTCACCGCCAGCAACACCGAAGCGGGCGTCGCCGCCGCCCTGAAACGCATCGCCGCAGCAGGCCCGAGCGGGTAGGCAGCAGCCGGGCGGCTCTTGTTTGGTGGCGGGGAATTGCGCACACTGGCGGGCGAGATGCTGAACTTTCCGCTGATTCATCCCGACATCCTGCGCGTGCTCGGGCGCGCCGGGCACGGGTCGCAGATCCTCATTGCCGACGGCAACTATCCGTTTCGCACCACGCTCGGCGCCAACGCGGAGCTGGTAAGCCTCAACCTGTCGCCCGGCATCGTGTCCGCCACGGACGTGCTGGCGGCGCTGGCGGCGGCCGTACCGATCGAGGCGGCGGCCGTGATGGCCTATGCCACCGAGGGACCCTACGCGATGGCAGAGGATCCGCCGATCTGGGGCGAGTTCCGGGACATCCTGGCGGCGGGCGGGTTTACCGAGCCGATGGAACAGATGGAACGGTTCGCGTTCTACGATGCGGGACGCGGGCGGGACGTGGCGCTGGCGGTCGCCACCGCCGAGCAGCGCATCTTCGGCAACGTGCTGCTTACCATCGGGGTGATCAAGCCGGACTAGACCCTGGGTCGACAGGAGATCAGGCGCCGACGCGGCGCGCCACGTCGATGGCGAAATAGGTCAGGATCAGGTCCGCGCCGGCGCGCTTGATCGCGGTCACCGTCTCCATTACCACGGCCGCCTCGTCGAGCCAGCCATTGGCGGCGGCCGCCTTGATCATGGCGTACTCGCCGCTCACCTGGTACGCCGCCACCGGCACGGTGGACTCCTGCTTGACCGCCGCGATTACGTCCAGGTAGGGCAGCGCCGGCTTCACCATCACCATGTCCGCGCCCTCGTCGAGGTCGAGCAGCACCTCGCGCAGCGCCTCGCGGCGATTGGCCGGGTCCATCTGGTAGCTCTTCTTGTCGCCGTGCTTGGGCGCCGAGTCGAGAGCGTCGCGGAACGGCCCGTAGAACGCCGAAGCGTACTTGGCGCTGTAGGCCAGAATTCCCGTGTCCGTGAACCCGGCGTCGTCGAGGGCGTCGCGGATGAAGCCTACCCGGCCATCCATCATGTCCGAGGGCGCCACCAGGTCGGCGCCCGCCTCCGCCTGGGTTACCGCCATGCCGCACAGGATGTCGACGCTGGGATCGTTGACGATCTCGCCGTCCACCACCAGGCCGTCGTGGCCGTCGCTGGAATAGGGGTCCATGGCCACGTCGGTGATCACCAGCATATCCGGCACTGCCTGCTTGAGGTCGGCGACGGTCAACTGCAACAGGCCGTCGGGGTTGGCGCCCTCGGTGGCGTGCGCATCCTTGAGCCCCTCGTCGATGACCGGAAACAGCGCCACGGCCGGGATGCCGAGCGCGTGCGCGGTGCGCGCCTGCGCGACGATGCGGTCGCGGCTCAGGCGGCTGGTGCCGGGCATCGACTTCACCTCCTCGCGCACGTCCCGCCCGTCCACGACGAACAACGGCAGGATCAGGTCCGCGGGCGTAACGTGCGTCTCCCGCACCATCGCCCGCAACGCCGCCGTACGCCGGTTGCGGCGCGGCCGAATCGGCAGATCGAGCTGCCCCCCGTGCGCCGCCGGCGCCCCGTTCTCGGAACCGTTTCCCGCCATCACGGGCCATTGTAGCCACCAGCGCCGCAGCCCCGCAACCGACCCGCCGAACCGCTGGACGCGCGCGGCTTGTTTGTTCTTGAATGGGCCAACGGCGGATGAATGGGATGCCACAAGCGTTGCCACTAATAGCACGGCCGGACTTGGCCAGCGAGGTGAGCGCCGTCGAACGGGACGGGTACGTATATCTGCCCGCGGTGCTGGACCCGGAACAGACCGCGGAGCTGCGGGCGCACATGGACCGGCTGCAGCCGAATCCGGACAGCTTCGACCGCGGCCTGGCACCGGAGCGCGACGGCTTCGTGAACCGGCACATCAACAACGCCTTCAACCGCGATCCCTACTTCGTGCAGTTCCTGGACTATCCGGGCGTGATCGAGATTGCCGAGGCGCTGCACGGAGCCAACTGCCACGTGATTGGCATGACCTCCTGGCAGACCGGGCCGGGGCGGCCCGACCAGACCCTGCACGCCGACTGGCAGCCGCTGGAACTGCCCGAGGACGTGATGGCCGATCCGCGGGTGCGCATCCCGGTGTACATCTCCACCGCCCACTTCTACCTGGACGACATGACCGAGGAATTGGGGCCGACCCGGTTCGTGCCCGGCAGCCACCGCGCGGGGCGCGCGCCCAACGGAGACACCGCCTGGCAGGGGCGCGAGGAACAGAGCATCCTGTGCAACGCGGGCGACGTGGTGATGTTTCGCAGCGAGGTGTGGCACCGCGGCACCGCCAACCACAGCGACCGGGTACGCCACCTGCTGCAGGTGCACTACGCGCAACGATGGATCGCGCAGCGGTTTCCGCCCTACCTGCACCGGTTCCGGTTCGACCCGGACACCCTCGCCATCGCCAGCAACCGCCAACGCCGGCTAATGGGGGATCATCCCCCGGGGAATTACGATTGAGCTTCACACTGAGCGTCGTTACCGACGAGATTGCACAGGATCCCGCGGCCGCTATCGCCGCCGCGCGTGAGATGGGCTTCTCCCACTTGGAGTTCAACCGGGTCGGAGGATTGGGGATCCACGAGTTGTCCGATGACGGCGTGGCCGAGCTCGGGCGCATGGCCGCCGGCGAGGGCCTGCAGGTGATCGCGGTGGATCCGCCGTCGTTCAAGACGGTGGTGATCGACGACGTGCCGGCAGCGGAGGTTGTGCGGCACGCGGAGGTGGCCGAGCACCTGGAGCAGATCCGGCGGGCCTGCCGGGCGGCGTGCGCGCTGGGGGCGGGACTGGTGCGCCTGTTCTCGTTCCGGCGCAGCTCCATGGTCGGCATGGGCAACCCGTCGCCGCGCGAACCGCGGGGCGGTCCAATCCCGGACGGCCTGCTGGCGAAGATCGTGGCCGGGCTGCGCGCCGCAACGGCGATCGCCGACGAGTACGACGTGACGCTGGGGCTGGAGAACGTGCGCTCCTGCTGGGGCAACACCGGCCACAACGCGGCGCGCATCCTGGCAGCGGTCGACCACCCGCGGCTGCGCGCCATCTGGGATCCCGGCAACGACTACGTCTCCGGCGGCGTGCCCTACCCCGACGGCTACCGCGCCGTGCTGCCCTACATCGTGCACGTACACGTGAAGGACGCAGCAGTGGTGGACGCCGCCACCGGCCTCACCCGCTGGGCCTGCATCGGCACCGGCGCCGTGGACTACGCCGGCCAGGTAGCCGCCCTGCACCGCGACGGCTACCGCGGCGCCCTCAGCGTCGAAACCCACTGGCGCAAACCCGGCGACAGCGGCCCCGAGTCCACCCGCGACACCCTCGCCGGCCTGCGCCGCATCCTTGCCTCCGCAGAGGCTTAGACCGGTACCGCGCGTACCGCCGCGATGAGAGCAAGTGCCCACCACGCCGCGCGCCGCCGGTCTTTCTCCGTCGCGGGAACATTACTCCTGCTAGCCACCGCAGGGTGCGCAGGACCCGTTACCGGGTCGTCCGACCGTGCAGACGAGATTGCTCGCCTGCCGCGCGCCTTGAGTGCGGCAGAGGTCGAGATCATCACGGCGAACAACGGCTTTGCCTTCGACCTCCTCATGCACGCCAATCGCCCGAACGACAATCTCCTCATCTCGCCGCTCTCGGCGTCCATGGCGCTCGGCATGACCATGAATGGAGCCTCCGGAAACACCTGGAGCCAGATGCGGGACATGCTGGGGGTCGGGAGCCTCGTCGAGGAAGAGATCAACGCCTCCTACCACTCCCTGATCGAGCTCCTCGTCGGACTCGATCCCGCCGTGGAGACCGCGATCGGGAACTCCGTGTGGACTCGGCAGGGCTTTCCGGTGCATTCCGACTTCCTGGACACCGTGCGCGACAGCTTCCACGCCGAGGCGGCGGAGCTCGATTTCGCGAGTCCTGCTGCGTCCATGCGGATCAACGAGTGGGTCAAGGCCGCGACAAACGGTCGAATCGCGGACATCGTTCCCGCCAGGATCCCGGCCGCCGTCGTCATGTACCTGATCAACGCGATCTACTTCAAGGGTCCCTGGACCCTCCGGTTCGATGCTTCCGACACTCGCCCCGAGCCGTTCCACCTGGACGACGGGTCCATTCGGACGGTGCCGCTCATGACCCTCCGCGGAGACCTCTCCCATCAGGGCAACAGCCGGTTCCAAGCCGTGGACCTGCCGTACGGGGGAGGCGCCTTTGCGATGACCGTGCTCCTTCCGAGGCACGGCGTAAGCGTGGACGACCTCGCCACATCTCTCGGCTCAGTGGAGTGGCAGGAGATTGCCGACAGCTTCCGCGCAACCGAAATGCAGCTTTTCCTGCCGCGCTTTCGGATGGCCTACGAACGGACGCTGAATGACGATCTGGCAGCCTTGGGCATGGTCGACGCATTCGACCACCGGGCGGATTTCACAAGACTCTCGCCGGTCGACGGCCTGCTGATCTCCGAGGTGAAGCAGAAGTCCTGGGTGGACGTCAACGAGGAAGGCACCGAGGCGGCCGCCGCAACCGTGGTCGCGGTGCGCGAGACTTCCGCTTCCGTATTCCGCGCCGACCGCCCGTTCCTCTTTCTGATCCGGGAGCGGCTCTCGGGCACCATCCTCTTCGTCGGCAAGCTCGCGAGCCCTCCGCCGGGCTGACAGCGCCAGCAAGCGAGACCGGCGCCCCATGTTGGCCCCCGCATGCGATTGCGGCCGTCAGCGTAGCGGACGGGGCGGGCGTGGAGACCCCACGCTACCTGGGCTTGGCTCCGGTGCTGGCGCCTCCCCTGGCGTGAGGATTGAGCGGCTCCGCTCGCCATGGGAAGCGCTTCATGGTTGGACCGAGGCAGCAACTTATCGCTTCTTGAACAGGACATGCGCGGCGAAATCCTTGCGATTTGCTGCAGGACTTTGCTCATAGTCGCGTATCGTCCTATACACATCAAGTATCTGCTGGTAGACGTCGAACCGGCTAAACGAAGCAGCAGGATTATAGTCTGCATCCTCTCGCAATTCCTTCAGCTTTCGCAAGGTGGATGCAAAGCGTCTTATTTCTGTGGGAAACATCGCAACCGAAGAGCGGTTGCAGCGCTTGTAGGCCACGTTGTGATCAAGCTCCCTGTAAGCCGATATCCATGCGCCTGAGGTTCGCCGCGAGACTCCGATCAGCATGTTCGCATTGGAAGCTGAAGACAGTGAAACAAAGCATAATATGCTGTACTTACGGCTCTTCGAAGGTTAGCTTGTCGCGGCCTACCTCCAGTATCATGTTCCGTCAGAACCAATGCTGCGGCAAGCAGGTGTATGGGGTTCATTCCTGCGCTATCAGGTCAGATAGTTCCCTGATGCGCCGGTCCAAGTACTGCTTGTCTTTCGATGTATACTTGACTTTGTCCAATCTATATAATACCAAACACTCGTCCTTGAACAAATCATCAACCTGTGCATGCCAATCATGATTGTACCATAACGGATCATCTATGATTTCCGTATTACCATCAAAGACGACCTCTATTTGTACGAATGGAGATTCGTCGTCCTTGCTTGTTCTTCGCCGCGCTGAAATGGTCGGAAACGTCGCTCTTCCCTTGAAGTGCGATTCAAGCAAAGTTCGGGTCAACTTCTCGGCTTCGGACAGCTGATCTTTGTCGCTCATGGCTGGATTGCTTCCTACATCAAGTATATGGTGAGAAAAATGAGTGTAGAGCTTGGCACCCACCTTGGCAAGGAATCGTCCCCTCCCTGTTCGGATTCGGTTCGCTGGCCGGCGTCGGGACCCACCTCACCTGGGGCTTGGCGCCGGCGCTGGCGGTGCTGACGACGCCCCCCGGCACTTGGCGGCTGCCATGGCACACGGATTGAGCGGCTTCGCCGGCGGCGCCGTTGCGGCGGCAGAGCTGTGGTGCGAGTACGCGGTTGATCCGCTCGGCATCGACGTCGCCGAGCCGCGGTTCAGTTGGATTCTCGGTTCAGAGCGGCGCGGACAGGTGCAGTCGGCGTACCGGATCCTGGTGGCGAGCAGCGCGGATCTGCTGCGCGGCGGAGTCGGCGACAAGTGGGACAGCGGGGTGGTGGCCTCCGAAGCGTCGGTGAACGTCCCCTATGCCGGGGCCGCGCTGGCGAGCGGGGAGCGGTGCTTCTGGCAGGT
>Ga0209754_1003103_pt1 | contig 11819 bp, 6 predicted proteins | sample MesohylBB_FD_187295 | JGI IMG/M metagenome (GOLD analysis project Ga0209754, IMG submission 187295) | Host-associated microbial community of the marine sponge Aplysina aerophoba from Gulf of Piran - sponge mesohyl, lysed by bead beating... | ecosystem: Host-associated > Porifera > Sponge >... | reverse complement strand
GGCCCGCCGTCGAGGCAACGTGTTCGAGGAGCTGATGGAGACAGTGAAGCACTGCTCGCTCGGCCAGATCTCGGACGCGCTGTATCGCGTCGGCGGCGAGTACCGGCGGAGCATGTAGGCACCTGCGCGGGCGAGCGCACCCGTTGGTGTCGTGTTGCCCTTCGGCCGCCGCCTCGCGTCACCCTCATCGGGGTCATTCGCCGTCACCCCTCAGTCCGCGCAGCGGAATGCCGACGTATCGCTCTTGGTGGCGGCGGTTTCGCCCTGCCGGTTGGTGTGCGTCCAGCGCTCGCCGTCCGGCGCCGTCACCCAGAGGTTGAACTCCAGGGTCGTCACGGGTGCAACGAAGACCCAGCGATGGCGGTTGTTCCCACAACCGTTGAGCACCTTGACGAGAACCTCGGCGTTGCTGCGGTTGAAGAACCAGAGGATGGCGGACTCGTCGGACCACGGCGCGGACTTGGCCTGGCCTTCCTCCCCTCCGGGTGTCCGGTAGCACATGCTGATTTCGTAGTCGCCGTCCAACCGGAGCAGCGCGCTAGTCGGCGTGCAGACCTCGGATTGGGGCGGGGGTTCCGGGGTCGGGTCCGGGTCGGGATCCGGGCCCGGGTCCGGCTGAGACGGGCGGCTGCCTCGGTCGGCGAAGCCGTCCCTGATCCAGTCGAACACCTTAATGTTGGGCACGGTGCCGCGCACGTTCTCCGCCGTGCGGCCGACCGCGTAGATCATCACGTCTTCGCCGGCGTGCGTCTCCAGGAACAGCGGTACCGTTGCCTCCTGTCGGTACGCCGTGTGACTGGTGCTCGAAGGAACGGCGCCACCGTAGCCTGCCGTCCTGTCGCTGTTCGGATTGACTCGCGAGCCGCTCCGATGTCCGGGCCCGTTGGCGTAGCCCAGGATGGTGTAGGGAATGCCCCCCGAGTCTCCGCTCTCCGAGATCGTGCCTCCGCTGTCGATGTCGTGGACCGTTCCCAGGATGCCGTTGTACGGCTGGTTCCGGAACGATGCGGGCACCGAGCGGGGGTTGTACTGCAGGTCGCCGAGCGGTCGCATCGGGTAGCCGGCGATCGTGAAGACGTGGCTGTGGTCGGCCGTCGCGAGGATCAGGGTCCTGTTGAGATTCACGCTCCGCTGTGCGGCGTTGATCGCTCGATCGAGCATCCGGGTGTCGGTGAAGGCGCGAAAGGCACTCCCCTCGTGGTGCGCATGGTCGATTCGGCCCGCTTCGACCATCAGGAAGAAGGGCTTCCCAGTCGCGCTGAGAATCTGGATCGCCTTCCTCGTCATCTCCTCCAGGCTCGGCTGGCCGCTGTTCCGGTCCGCTTCGTACTCCAGGTGACTCGACGCGAACAGACCGATCGCGCGGCCTGAACCGCCCAGCGAATTGAGCCCCTGCCGGTTCCATACGTAGCGATAGCCCTGTTGGTGCAGCTCGTTTCGGAGGTCGCGGCCGTCCGACCGGCTTCCGGGAAGTCCTTCATCGTCCGAGGCCGAAGTGGGAAGGAAGTGCCGCCGGCCGCCCCCGAAGATGACGTGCAGCCCATCCCCGATTCGGGTGTTGAAGCCCGCTCCACCGGGTACCGCTTGCGCGGCGATCTCGTTCTCCAGGTTGCGGTCGTTGACATGGGCGAACACGGCGGCCGGCGTCGCGTGAGTAACGCGCGTCGTCGTCACGATTCCGACCGCATAGCCCATCGAAATGGCCAGCTCGCCGATGTTCCTCAGCCGCGCGCCGTCGCCGTTGCCGTTGAAGTCCGCGTACTCGGTCGTCGGGCCGTAGCCGATCACGCCCGTATTCGTGTTGACGCCGGTCATCATCGCCGACATCGTGGCCGCGCTGTCGGGGGTGATGTAGTCGGCCGACGCCGTCCGCGAGATGGCGGTGTAGGGCATGCGGTCCAGCGCCAGTTGCCCGTCGACGCCGACCGTCGCGATGCGAGTCGACGTGACGGTCGACACACCCATGCCGTCGCCGACGAACAGGATGACGTTGTTCTTCTGCGCGGCGGCCGGCAGCACCGTCAGCAACAGGAACGCGATTGTCGAGACAGTGCAGGACACCGACGCGAGATGCCTGCGCGCGCCGCGGACCGATACGAAGAGACTCTCCATGGGCCGACCTCCGTCATTGTGGCCCGGCTCCCGGCAGGAGACCTCATTGTCGAGGCCGGGCCGCGGTGTGAGGGTGATGTTGCGTTCCGTCAAGGATAGGTGATCTGGCCGGGGCGAAGGGGGACTGCTACATTCCTGCGCCCATGAGCGACTGGCATCACGCGGACATTCTCGAAGCGATCGCTGAACATCAGCCCGAGGCCCCGGCCCAGGCATTCATCGATTCCCTGGGCGGCGCCCCGAGCCGCCGGTTCACGCAGGCGCAGATGCACCGCCGTGCGAACGGCGTCGCGGCAACGCTGATCGAACGTGGCGCGAAGCACCAGGACAAGGTTGCGCAGTACCTCTACAACGGGCCGGAGTACATGGAGTCGGTGCTCGCCTGCTTCAAGGCGTCCCTGGTTCCGGTCAACACGAACTACCGCTACGTCGAGGGGGAATTGCTCTATCTGTGGGACAACGCGGACGTCGTGTCGGTCATCTTTCACGGCTGCTTCGCCTCCCGGATCGAGGCCCTGAGGGAGAAGACGCCGGCGATTCACACCTGGCTCTGGGTCGACGACGGCTCGGGCCCCTGCCCGGAGTGGGCGATTCCCTACGAAGAAGCGGCTACGGCAGCGCCGGGTTCAGGCGACTCGCTCGCCTTCGACGCGCCCTGGCCTCGCAGTGGCGACGACTTGTGGCTGCTGTACACCGGCGGTACGACCGGCATGCCCAAGGGCGTCATGTGGCGGTTGGACGATCTCTGGCACATCAGCAACGACGGCCGCCTCGACCCCTTCGACCTATCGGGCGGGGTCGAGGGACTGAAACCCCAGTTCGACGAGCTGCTGATGCGCCGCGTCTCGCTGCCTTCCTGCCCGCTGATGCACGGAACCGGCTTCCTCACCGCGCTGGGAGGCATGCTGAACGGCGGCTGTGTGATCACCCTCGCCAACCGCCGCTTCGACGCGACTGCCACTCTCGAGGCGATCACCAGGGAGGGAATCAACGCGATCGCGATCGTCGGCGACGCGTTCGCCAGGCCGATGGTCCGGGCGCTCGAGGAGGAGCCCGGCCGCTTCGATCTGAAGAGCCTCGAGGTCGTCGTCTCGTCGGGCGCCATGTGGAGCGCCGAGGTCAAGCGCGCCTTCCTGCGCTACTGCCAGGAAGAGACGATCCTCACCGACAGCCTGGGTTCGTCGGAGTCGATCGGCATGGGGAGGTCCGACTCGACCGCCGGCGAGGCCAGCGAGACCGCGTCGTTCGTGCTCGGCGACAACGCCTGCGTTCTGGACGACGACGGGAACAGGGTCGAACCGGGCTCCGGGGTGCTGGGGCGGATCGCCGTGAGCGGCCATATCCCTCTCGGCTACTACAAGGATCCCGAGAAGACGGCGGCCACCTTCATCGAAACAGGCGGCGTGCGCTACTCGCTGCCCGGCGACTACGCGACCGTCGAGGCGGACGGCTCGCTCAAGCTCTACGGCCGCGGCTCGGTGTGCATCAACAGCGGTGGCGAGAAGATCTTCCCGGAGGAGGTCGAGGAGGTGCTGAAGACCCATCCCTCGGTGCGAGACGCCGTGTGCGTCGGCGTGCCGCACGAGCGCTTCGGCCAGGCGGTGACGGCGGTCGTCGAGCTCGACGATCCGGGACGCTTCAGCGAGCCGGATGTGATCGGTTGGGTGAAGCGGGAACTGGCGTCCTACAAGGCGCCCAAGCGTGTCCTGGTGCGCGACAGCGTGGGCCGGGCGGCGAACGGCAAGGCCGACTACAACGGTCTGCGCGATTGGGCGGTGGGGGAACTCGCCGCGCAGGAGGCTTAGACCGTGAAGAAGCAGAAAGTCGTCGTCCAACTGCCCGGCATCGCCAAGGCGGCATCGGTCGAGACGCGCTACCACTTCGAGCTGGAGGCGCTGCTGCCGGTGGCGGAACTCGTCGAGGTCTCGGCAAAGACGGAGGAGGAGTTCCTGGCCGAGGCCGGCGACGCCTCCGCGGTGATCACCTCGTGGGGCTTCCGCATCTCACGGTCGGTGATCGCCGGGCTCGACGAGTGCATCGTGATCGGCGTCGGCAGCGTCGGCGTCGACATGGTCAACGTGGACGCGGCGACCGAGGCGGGCATCGTGGTGACGAACGTGCCCGACGTGTTCATCGAGGAGGTGGCCGATCACACGATGGCGCTGCTGCTGGCCGGTGCGCGCCGGATGCGCGAAATGGACTCCATGGTGCGGCGTGGCGACTGGTTCCAGGGTCGGCCCCTGCTCAACGATGTGCCTCGGCTGTGGGGCCAGACTCTCGGCCTGATCTCGTTCGGCAACGTGGCCCGGGCAGTTGCGCGGCGGGCGAAGCCGTTCGGCATGCACGTGATCGCACACGACCCCTACGTCAGCGAACTGAAGATGACCGGCGAGGGCGTCGAACCGGTCAGTTTCGGCGAACTGCTCGAGCGTTCCGACTACCTGTCGATGCACCCGCCGCTCAACAGCGAGACGCGGCACATGCTCTCCGGCCCCCAGTTCGCGGCGATGAAGGAGACGGCCGTGCTGGTCAACGCCGGCCGTGGCCCGACGGTTGACGAAGCCGCTCTGATCAAGGCCCTCGAGTCGGGCGCGATCGCCGCGGCGGCGCTCGACGTGCTGGAACGGGAGCCGCCGGCCGAAGACAACCCGCTGCTCGGCATGGACAATGTGATCCTGACGCCCCATGTCGCCTCGGCCACGACCCGCATGCGACCCGTGACCCGGCGGCGCGTCGGCCGCGAGGTCGCCCTGGCGCTCTCCGGTCGCTGGCCGATGAGCTGCGTCAACCCGACGGTGTTGCCGCGGGTCGAGCTGGAACGCTGGCAGCCGGTGCCGATGGAGCGCGGTCCGAACCGCTAGGTGCGGTTGCGGGCGTTTGCGGCTCAGGCCGCCTCGACGACCTCTCCCGCAGCCTGGGCGCGCTTGATCCGCGTGCTTTCATCCCTGGCCACGGAGCGCCCGGCCAGCCAGAAGAAGATCACGCCGAGGACGTAGGCGCCGAGACTCGCGAGCATCGCCAGTTGCAGCGAGCGGCCGGAGTCGGCGCCGCCGGCCTCAAGCGTCGTGCTCAGCCAACCCATCAGGAAGGGACCCAGTGCGAGCCCCACGAAGGTCATCATCAGGATGTAGAACGCGGAGGCGGTGCCGCGCATCCTGGGCAGCACGAGGTCGTTGGCCATGGCGACGGCCGAACCGATCCACGCCGATCCGAAGAGCGTGAAGAGAAAGTTGAACACGTAGGCGGTCGTCACGCTCTCGGTCAGGACGAAGAAAGCGCCGAGCGGGATCGAGGCCAGGGCGATGATGAGCCCGCAGAGCGGCCGGGCCTTCGGCGTCTTCTGCTTCATCCAGTCGGAGAAGTAGCCGCCGCCGGCGACTCCCATCCAGCCGGCAACTGCCGCCGTGAGGCCGAGAACCAGGCCGGCTTCGCCGGCGCTCTGATCGTGAACCCTCCGGAAGAACGTCGGCGCCCAGAAGCCGAGGCCGTAACCGACGAACGCCATCCAGCCGAAGCCGAACATGCCGTAGATCATCGCCCTGGATCGGTAGATGAGCTCGAATGTTGGCCGGTCCCTCAAGCGGAGTCCCTGCACCCAGGACAGGAAAGCGTAGGCGCCGATCGCGAGCGCAATCCACTGCACCGGGTTGCCGAAGACCTGGATCAGCCCGTAGGTGGCGGCGGCGCATCCGACCGCGATCAGCAGATTGCGGACGACCGTCCTGAAGCCGCCGTTTCGCCCCAGCGAAAGCAGGGTCAGTGGCGGCAGGATGGCCGTCGTCTCCCGGCCCAGCTCCTTGAACGGCGCCGGATGCGGCGGAGTCACGATGCCCTCGCTCTGGCCCCGCACGGGCTCTTTCAGAGTCCATACCCAGATCGCCATCAGCAGGCCCGGCAGGCCCACCGCGAAGAAGGCAACCTGCCAGCCGACCAGGCCGAACGGCGCACCGCCATCGGCGTACGCGTTGTTCCACCGGTCGACGATCTGGCCGCCGATCAGGATGCCGAGACCGGCGCCGATGTAGACGCCGCTCGAGTACATCGCGGTGACCGTGGCCCTCAGTCGGGGAGGGTAGTAGTCCCCGAGCATGGAGAACGCCGCCGGCCCGGCGCTCGATTCGCCGATACCGACGCCGATCCGGTAGGCGGCGAGCGAGACGAAGCCGCGCGCGGTGCCCGACAGCGCGGTCATGAGACTCCATGCGGCCAGGCCGATCGAGATCAGGCTCTTGCGGGTCCACATGTCGGCCAGACGGCCGATCGGAATCCCGAAGATCGCGTAGAAGACGGCGAACGCGGTGCCGTACAGGAAGCCGAGTTGAGCGTCGCTGACGCCCAGATCGTTGCGAATGTCCTCCGCCAGGATGGACAGGATCTGGCGGTCGATGAAGTTGAAGACGTAGACCAGGACGAGGACGCCCAGGACGTAGTTGGAGTACCGCCGACTGGGTGCCTGCGGGGCTGGGGTCTCGCGATCCTGGTCTGTGGACGTCATTCGGCTCCTGAGGTCATTCGGCTCCGTTTGCGCCGACTTCCGCCATCGCGCCGGGTACTGTGCCCTTGGCGAGTTCCTGGTCGATCATCAGCATACCGACGCCGTCGCCGCCGATCAGGCGGAGCCTGCCGAGCAGGGTGCGGGCAACGTTCTCCTCCTCGACCTGCTCGTTGACGAACCACTGGAGCATGATCGAGGCGGCGCGGTCGTGCACCTTCTCGGAGAGGTCGTAGAGATCCGCGATCGCCCTGGTCACCCGCTGCTCGCTCTCGAGGATCGCGGCGACGGCGGCTTCCGGCGACTCCCACTCGGTCGGCTGGGCCGGAATTTCGGGAATCCGGACGAGCAGGTCGCGGTCGGCGAGGTGGTCGATGATGCGGTGGGCGTGGCTGAGCTCGTCGGCGGACTGGCCGCGCAGCCAGGCGCCGAATCCGGGCAGGTCGATGCGCTCGAGCCAGAGCGCCATGGACAGGTAGCGGTGGGCGGCCTCGAACTCAAGCTGCAAATGGGCATTCAGTCGGTCATGGAGGGTCTGATCCATCGTGTCCTCCGTGTTGGACGGTTGAAAGTGGACGCGGCGTCAGCATAGCGCCGCATCGTGCAAACCTGGTGAAGCCGGGGCGGTGTGCGCCGCTCCGGTTGAGTCGCCCTGCCGAGCTCTTACGGCAGGAGTTCTTCGACGCCGGCGCGCTCTTCGAACAGCTCGTCCTGCGTCGCCTGCATCCGGCCGCGGCTGAACTCGTCGATGTCGAGTCCGTGGACGATCTGGTAGTCGCCCCCGCTGACGGTCACCGGGAAGGAGTAGACCACGCCTTCGCGCGTGCCGTAGCTGCCGTCGGCCGGAATCGCCATGCTCACCCAGTCGCCGTCGGCCGTGCCCTGGACCCAGGTGCGGATGTGGTCGATCGCCGCCGCGGCCGCGGAGGCCGCGGAGGAGGCGCCGCGGGCCTTGATGATCGCCGCGCCGCGCTGCTGCACGGTGGGAATGAACTCCTCGCGGGTCCAGGCTTCGTCGACCAGTTCCGGCGCCGGCCGGCCAGAGGCGAGGGCGTGGTTGAGATCCGGGTACTGGGTCGCCGAGTGGTTGCCCCAGATCGTCATCCTGCGGACCTGGGTGGTGTGGACGCCGGTCTGCGCTGCGAGCTGGCTGATCGCCCGGTTGTGATCGAGCCGGGTCATCGCCGTGAACTGCCGCCGGTCGAGGCTCGGCGCGTTGCTGGCCGCGATCAGGGCGTTCGTGTTCGCCGGGTTGCCGACTACGACGACCCGCACGTCGCGGCTCGCGTGGGCGTCGAGCGCCTTGCCCTGGACGGAAAAGATTGCCGCGTTCGCCTGCAGGAGATCCTTGCGCTCCATGCCCGGTCCGCGCGGCCGCGCGCCTACCAGCATCGCGATGTCCGCGCCGTCGAAGGCCTCGTCCGCGTCGGAACTTGTCACGATGTCGTTCAGCAGCGGATAGGCCGAGTCGCGAAGCTCCATGACCACGCCCCCGAGGGCATCCATCGCCGGCGGAATCTCCAGAAGCTGGAGGCTCACAGGCTGGTTCGGCCCCAGCATCTCGCCGGCGGCGATGCGGAAGATCAGGGAATAGCCGATCTGACCGGCGGCTCCGGTGACGGCGACTCGAACGGGTGTCTGCATGGCTTGAGGTCCTCCAAATCCGGCGCTCGATCGTAGCACCGCCAAGGGTGAGATGCGGCGGCGGTTCGGCGGCAGGCCGGGCATAGGACGAGGGATCGTTAGAGTCGTTGTTCTGGGGAGGCTGTGTTCATGCAACGCCGCGTTCTGGACAGCATTGGGTTCCTGGCTGCCGCGGGGGTGGCGTCAGGACTCATCTGGGCCGGCCGAGCCTCGGCGTCGGTGGAGGTGCGCGGCTCGATCGAGGGCGCGGGCGCCGCGTCGGCGGAAGTCACGCTGTTGACGGCGCGGCCCCTGTACGACCTCCTGGCGGCGGTACTGGCCGATGACCCGGCCGGTCTCTTTCCCGTCGAATCGACCGTTCGGACCGTAGACGGTCGGTTTGCGTTCGAAAGCGCCGAGCCAGACGTCCGTTGGGTCAGGGTGCGGCGCGGCGGCTCGGTCGACAAGGCGCTTCTGGTGGTCGGTCCGCAGACGGACACGCTCCTGCGACCACTTCAGGCCAGCAGGGGTGCCTCCTGCACGTTGAACCTGCTGACGCCGGGAAGCGCCTGGGTTGTGGCCGACCGGAGTCCGCGTGATCTCCGCTACTCGAGATCCTGGAACACCTGGCCGCCGCTAAACCGACTCGAGGCCGGGGGAGCGACCCGCTACGGGTTCGATGCCGGCAGGAGGGTGCGCTTCGACTCGGGGGTGCGGCGGGACTCCGTTACGCTGGCGGTCGGCGCTCCAGGCTACGAGCCGGCGGTTGTGGAGTGCGAATCCGGCGCCACCGTTTCCGTGGAACTCGAGAGAACGACGGTACGGGTCGTCCAGGGTCAACTGCGGCGGGGCGGCTCGACGCTGGCCCAGGGGATCCTGGTGCGGGCCGATGGCTGGCCGGCCGCGTCGACCGATGAATCGGGTCGCTACCGGGCGCCGGCCGGCGCCTACACGGTGTTCGGCCCGGACGGCAGCACGGATGCCGTGGAACTTGCGGGCGGAGTGGTCGAACTGGCTGCCAGCGCACCAACGGCGGCTCTGGTTCATGTGGACGGCGTTGAAGGCGATCCCCCGTCTGTTCTGGTGGCGCACTGGACCTCGTCGGCCGCACTCCTCGCTCTCGATCGCGGAAGACCAGAGAGTGCGCGCTTTCGGGTCGGCGCCGCGTCCGGCGTAGCCAGAACAACTGTCGTGGCAGGGCGCTTCGCTCCGCTCCCGCTCACCTGGTCGGAGCGTCCCGCGGCCCTCTCGCTTGAGCCGTTGCGTCGGCTCGAAGGAGTGACGACAGACCTTGTCGGCGCCCCCGTGGGGGGTGCCGAAGTCTCGGTCACCGGCTCAGGGGTCAGCTCGTTCGGGGTGTCCGATGGCGCAGGGCGCTTTGTCGTCGAGTATGCCGAGCCGTTGAATCGGAGCCGGGTTGTGGCCAGAGCCCCGGGCTACCGTGAAACATCCAGGGAACTGGACGATGTGCTGAGCGGGGCTACGCCGGAGCCGCTCGTGGTGGAGATGCCGACCACGCCGGCGATCGTCGGCCGGCTGGTGTCTGCCGGGAGTGGCGGCCCCGTTCAGGGAACCGTGGGCCTTGGTCTGGCGCCTGCCGTCAGCAATTTCGTCGGTGACGTGGGCTTGTGGGACCTCAGAAATCCGATGGTGTTGAGAGTGCTGAGCACGGGAGATGACGGGGTGTTCCGCCTCGAACCGGTAGACAAGGAACACGTCCGGCTTCTGGCGGCGGCTCCAGGCCATGGCACGACGTGGCGGACGCTCCCCGACCCGCTCCCGGGTGCGCGAGGCGATCAGGAACTCGGTGATCTGGTCCTGGAGCCTGAGCTCGTGCTGCGGGGCCGGGTGATCGACGAGGACGGAACTCCGGTTGCCGGCGCTTCGGTGGACTTCGGCGCCGAGGCCCGTTTCCAGATGGGCGCGGGGAGCGCCTCGATTGCCGACGTGGCCAGCGACGACGGAGGCCGCTTCCGAATCGGGGGTCTCGCTCCGCGCGACACCGTCTCCCTGTCGGTCCGGGCACCGGGCTTCGTGGCGGTTCGATTGCCACGGTTGACGGTGGACGCCCTGGACGTCGAGGAAGTCGAAGTCCGCCTTCAGAGGGCGATGGAGTTGAGTGGCCGCGTCGTGGACGAAGTGACCGGTGACGGAATCGGGAACGTCCGGCTCCGTTTCGATCAGACGGTGCGAGACGGTGACGCGCATAGCGAGTCCGATGAGAACGGCGACTTTGTCCTGGGCGGCTTTCCGGCTGGCGCGGGCGTTCTCAGCGCGCGCGCCCCGGGTTATGAGCGTCTCGAGCGGTCGCTGGCGGAGGTGTCGCCCGACCCGCTTGAACTCGTGCTGCGCCCCGAGCCCGAGATCGACGTTTTCGGTGTCGTGATCCGCGACGGCGCGCCGGTCTCGGGAGCGTCGATAAGGGTCCGGTCGGCCGTTGCGGTTACCGATGCATCAGGCCGGTTCGCTCTCAAGGCCTCGCCGGGACGGACCAGTCTCGAGTGCCGGGTGCCCGGCGCGGCACAGCCGAGCCGTCGCCAGATCGAGGTTTCCGAGTCTCTCGGCGAGATCACGATCGACGTGACACCGATTACCGTGCGCGGCCGCGTGACGGGGCCGCGCGGAATGCCTGTGCCGGCCGTTTACGTGAGCGCATGGACCGCGGACGGGCCGCAGTTCGTCTACGGGCGGAGAGGGGGTGTGCAGACGGGTGCGGAGGGGGAGTTCGAGCTCCAGGTCGAACCAGGCCACTACAGGCTGAGTGCCGGCCGGTCGAACACTCGGGGACCCGAGGTCGCAGTGGCCGTTGTCGCGGGTGACGCACCGTACGTGGAGTTGACGGTGCCGGAACCCCGGCTGCTCAGGATAAGGATTCTGGGGCTCAGCATTGCCGAGGCGGCCAAGGTCGAAGTATCGGTGCGGATCTCCTTGGAGCAGGGAGGGTCCCTGGGGACTGTCATTACACACGCAAGTGGCGGCCCCGAGGTCGAGCCGGTGTTCGAGTTCGAGATGGGCGACTGGGACGGTGCAACGATCGTCGCCGTCGCCACGGTCGGCGAGCGTTCGCGCCGGACACCACTTCAGTTGGTTCCCGGCGGCGTCACCGAGGTCGACATCTCGTTCGCGGACCGCAGGGGGCGGGTCGAGGGCATGGTGACCCTCGACGGAATTCCGTTGGTCGGCGAGGGAGTCTTCGTGAGTGCCGAGCGCGAGGCGTTGACCTGGACTGTTCGTACGGATCACCGTGGCGGCTTCGTCATCGACGGTCTCCAGGTCGGCGACGAGATCATCGTTGCGGCGGTAGGTGAAGGCCGGACCGTGCGGGTCACCGACACGGCATGGGTTGACCTGGAGGCGAGGAGCGCCGCGGTTCGTGGGCGAGTGGTCGCCGCGGAAACCGGGCTGCCGGCCGCCGGGATGCGCGTAGCCGCGGTACCCGCGCTCACTTTCGACATCACCGGGCTAGCAGTCTGTCGGACTTTGGGGGTGAAGTGCGGGGCTTGGTGGGTTAGTTTGTGCGTGGAGGGAGGGCGAGAGGGATGCCGAAGTTCAAGGAAGCTCACCGTGACCAGCCGTTCTTGCTGCCTCCGGA